>Ga0190271_10002080_pt1 | contig 11905 bp, 7 predicted proteins | sample Popmic356T_FD_133747 | JGI IMG/M metagenome (GOLD analysis project Ga0190271, IMG submission 133747) | Populus adjacent soil microbial communities from riparian zone of Weber River, Utah, USA - 356 T | ecosystem: Environmental > Terrestrial > Soil > Riparian zone | place: USA: Utah | collected...
AGTGGCTGGTCAGTGGCTGGTCAGTGGCTGGTCAGTGGCTGGTCAGTGGCTGGTCAGTGGCTGGTCAGTGGCGGCGTGCGGTGAGGAGCAGGTACTCCCACTCCATGGTGCCGTCGTCGCCCTGGAACCTCGCCGCGACGGCGTCGAGGTCGCGGTCCAGCTCGGCGGTCTTCTCCGGGTTGTCTGCGTGAGCGCGGTACGCCGCCATGGTCGGCCCGTACTTCGTCTTGAAGTAGTCGCGGAACTCGTCGGGCCTGCTGTAGAAGTCGACCCGCAACGTCCGTCGCTCGATCTTCACGTCGGTAACGGCGTCACCCAGCAACGCGGTGACGTGCTCCTCCTTGCCCCACAGGGGCGGCGGCTGCACACCGGGCGGCGGCGGGGCGACGTACGGCTTCATGGTCGCGAACAGCTGGCCGATGAAGCCCTCGGGCGTCCAGCTGATCAGCCCGATCGTCGCGCCGGGACGGGCGACCCGCACCAGCTCGTCCGCGGCAGCCTGGTGGTGCGGCGCGAACATGACACCGACGCAGGACAGCACCGCGTCGTAGCTCGCGTCCTCGAAGGGCAGGTTCTCGGCGTCGGCCTCGATCCACTCCAGCACGGCACCGCGGTCGGCGGCGTCCAGCGCCCCGATCTCGAGCAGGCGCGGCGTCAGGTCGCTGGCCACGACGTCGGCACCGGTCAGTGCCGCCGGGATGGCGACGTTGCCGGTGCCGGCCGCGACGTCGAGCACCCGCTGGCCCGGTCCGATGCCGGCCGCCTCGACCAGGACCGGTCCCAGGGCGGGGATGATCTCGGTGGCCACGGCGGCGTAGTCGCCCATGGTCCAGATGCCGCGGTGCTTGGCCTTGAGCTCGGCGTCGTCCGAGTCGGGCCGGCTCGCGGCCCGCTGGGCGGGGGGTGCTGCGGCGCTGGTCGCGGCGGTGTCTGTGCTGTCGTTCATGTGTTCCTCCTGCGGTCGGTACCCACCCTCGTCCCGGCGGGTCCGCATGAACAGGGCCAGATGGGTCTTGCGCCCGTCCAGGCCCGTCCTCCCGTCTGCCCAGCGGACGTCATGTCGACCGGTCCCCGGCAACCTCTGGGTACGACGTCCCGGCGGTCAGGCAGGGCGGAGCAGGACGCGGAACGTGCTGCCGACGCCGATCTCGGAGTCGACGACGAGGTCGGCGCCGTGGCGCTCCGCGATGCGGTGCACGATGGCAAGGCCCAGCCCGGAGCCCGGTTCGGCCCGCGCCGCAGGGTTCGAGGAGCGCTCGAACTCCTCGAACAGGTGCTCCTTGTCCTCCGCTGAGATGCCGAGGCCGGTGTCGGTGCACGCGAAGACGACCCGCCCGCCCTCGGCGTACACCTGCAGGGCGGCGGAGCCGCCGGCCGGCGTGTACTTCACGGCGTTGCTCACGATGTTGAGCACCAGCCGGGTCAGCTCGGCGCGCTCGCCCCACGCGTCCAGCTCCGCGACAGCGGACCGGTCGAGACGGAGGTCCTTGCGCTCGGCCTGCACCGTGAGGCCGTCGAACACCTCGTCGACGACCGCTCGCATCGGCACCGCCGCCGGCAGGAAGTCGCGGTGCGGGTCGCTGACCTTGGCGAGCAGCAGCAGGTCGTCGATGAGGGTGATCAGCCGCTGGACGTTGCGCTCGATCGCGCCGACGCTGCGCGGCGACACCCCCTCGTCGGCGAGGAGCTCTGCGTGACCTCGGATCGAGGTGAGCGGGTTCTTGAGCTCATGGGTGACCGTGTTGATCATCTCGCCCTTCGCCCGGTCAAGCTCCTGCAGCTCGGCGACCAGCTCGCGCTCCCGCGCGTACAGGTGCGCCCGGTGCACCGCCCGGCCCATCTCGCGACCCACCTCGAGGGCGGCGTCCGCCTCGGCCTCGGTCCACGCCGCCGACTGGTCCTCACGCAGCAACGTGACGTGCCCCAGGCACTGCGGTCCGGACCCGAGCGGGACGAGCATCGCGCTGTTGATGCCGGCGGAGCCCATGAACGTGCGCACCCGCCGCAGCTCCTCTGGTGCGAGCTGGTCGTCGCTCGGCGCCTCCAGCGGGTCGAGCACCGCGGTCCGGCCCTTCTCCCAGCAACGCCGCGCGATCTGCTCGCCCAGCGGCAACATGCCGGCCGCCTGCTCGGAGTCCATCGGCCACGGCGTGTCCGACCCCTCCGGGGGTGGCGGGTGGAATGCGGTGAACCGGGTCGCCGGCGCGGAGTCGCCGCTGTGCTCTGCTGGGTCCGGGAGGACCTGCACGACCACTCGGTCGCATCGGAAGCCCGCGGACAGCGGTGCGAAGCTCCCGGCGATCACGGACTCGAGGTCGAGCTCGTGCGCCGCGGTGTCGACCACCGCGCGCACGGCGGCCGCCAGCCGGACCCGCTCGTTGAGGCGGGCGCGCTCCTGGGCGTGGTGGATCGCGAGCCCCGCCTGGACGGCGTACATCTCGAGCACCTGGCGGCCCAGCAGCGTCGGCCGCCGCCGGTCGACGGGGAGGTCGACGGAGAGCACGCCCAGCAGGTCGCCGTTGGGCCCGTGCAGGGGGGCGTACAGGGCGTCGAGCGGGTGCCAGGCGTCCGGGACGTCGAGGGGCACCAGGTCGGGCACCCAGCTCGCGGTCGCGTCCTCCTCGAGCCGGTCGTGCGGGACGAACCGGAGCCGGCCCCACTCGTCGGCGATGTCGAACTCCTGGAGGATCTCGACGAGCGGGATGCGACGCGACTTCATGGTCCGGCACGCGTCCTCGTCACCGGCGACGGCGAGTGCCTCGACGAAACCGTGGTCGTCCACGCAGTCGATCACCGCCACCTCGAACCCGAGGACGTCGACGACGCCCTGGGCTGCGGTCTGCAGCACGTCCTCGAGGTCCTGCCCGGAGTGCACGGCGGTGATCACGTCGTGCAGGTTCCGTAGCGCCAGCACCTCACGTGAGCTGCCCGGGTCGTTCATGTGGCCCCTCCTGCCGTCCTGAGGGTAGGACCACCAGGCCCTCCTGGGTAAAGAAACGGCGCGAACTCCCCTTCCTGCGGACAGGGGCGGCGTCGGCCACGCGACGTAGCCCTTGCTTCCGACGGTCGTTGATCGGGTCACCAGACGAGGGAGGACCCGTGCGCGCTCGCACCGTCGTACCGCTGCTCGCCGCCTTGGCGGTCGCCGTCCCCGGCCTGCTCAGCGCCGGGTCCGTGACGCCGGCCGCCGCGGCTCGCGCCACCAAGCCGCTCGTCGTCGAGGTGCTGTCCAACCGTGCCGACCTGGTGTCGGCGGGCGACGTGCTGGTGGCGGTGAACCTGCCCGCCCGGGTCGATCCCGACGCCGTGAGGGTCACGGTGTCCGGCCGCGACGTCACGGGTGCCTTCAAGGTGCGGCCCGACGGCCGCTTCCAGGGGCTGCTCACCGGCCTCGCGCTCGGCCCGAGCGTGGTGCGCGCCAGCGCTCCCGGGTACGCCGGTCGGACGACCGTCACGAACCACCCCAACGGCGGTCCGATCTTCGCGGGGCCCCAGCTGACGCCGTACCGCTGCCAGCCCACGGCGCTCGACGCCCAGTGCAACGAGCCGCCGACGTACTCCTACCTGTACAAGTCCACCGACCCGACCAAGCCGGGCCTGCAGCCCTACGACCCGGACGACCCGCCGTCGGACGTCGCCTCCACGACGACCGACCAGGGGCGGACGGTGCCGTTCATCGTGCGGCGTGAGGACGGCTTCCAGGACCGTGACCGCTACTCGATCCTGACCCTGTTCCAGCCCGGCAAGGGCTGGAAGCCGTGGGCCCCGCAGGAGCAGTGGAACCACAAGGTGCTCGCCACCCACGGCGGCGGCTGCGGCGCGTCGTACGCCCCCGGGGACCCGCGGCTCGAGGACTACTCCGGCACCATCCCGGCGTTGTCCGGCTTCGAGCAGAGCTACGTGACCGCGCTCGGCAAGGGCTTCGCCGTCGTGTCGACCGCGCTCAACAACACCGGCCACCAGTGCAACCTCCCGCAGGAGGCCGAGTCGATGATGATGGTCAAGGAGCGCCTGGTGGAGCGCTACGGCCCGATCCGCTACACGATCGGGACCGGATGCTCCGGCGGGTCGATCGCCCAGCACACCATCGCGAACGCCTACCCGGGCATCTACCAGGGCCTGGTCACGACCTGCTCGTACCCCGACGTGCTCACCGCCGGTGCGCAGTTCGCCGACTACCACCTCCTCCGGCTCTACTTCGAGGACCCGTCGCGATGGTCGCCCGGTGTGCTCTGGTTGCCGACCCAGATGGCCGACGTGGAGGGGCACCTCACGCACGTGAACGCGGTGGCCGCGGACGAGGGGTTGTTCAAGGAGGCGATCAACCCCGAGTCGGAGTGCTCCGGCACCGCGGCACCCGTGCCCGGCGACCGGACCACCCGCTACGACTCCGAGACCAACCCCGGCGGGGTGCGGTGCTCGATCCTCGACATGATGGTCAACACCCTCGGGCCACGCCCGGAGTCGGTGTGGACCAGCTGGGAGAAGCAGGCCGGCCACGGCTTCACCGGCGTCCCGTTCGCCAACACCGGCGTGCAGTACGGGCTCGAGGCGCTGCGCAAGGGCCAGATCACCGTCGACCAGTTCATCGACCTCAACGCGAAGGTCGGCGGGCTCGACATCAACGCCGACCCGGTGGCGCAGCGCATCGAGGGCGATCCGACGGCGGTCGCGAACGTCTACCGCAGCGGCCTGGTCAACGAGGTCAACAACATGGACCAGGTCGCGATCATCAACCACGGCGGCCCGGACCCGGGCATCGCGCACGACTACAGCCACGCGTTCTGGACCGAGGACCGGTTGATGAGGTCCCAGGGCCACACCGACAACCGGGTCATGTGGTTCGGCAACACCCCGCTCATCGGCGACCCCCGCTGGGCCACGGAGGCGATGCTCGCCATGGACCGCTGGCTCACCGCCGTCGAGAAGGACCGCTCGACCAAGCCGCTGGCGCAGAAGGTCGTCGACGACAAGCCTGTCGACATCACCGACCGGTGCGAGGACGTCCCGGGCGTCAACCTGGTCGGCACGCCCGGCGAGCAGGTCTGCGAGATGCCCGCTCTCCAGACCCATCTCGGCACCCCTCGCCAGGTCGCCGGTGACGAGCCGTTCAACGACCGGGTCTCCTGCCGGCTCACGCCGCTGCAGCGCACGGACTACGCCTTCCTGCCGCTGCCGCTCACCGACACCCAGTGGGCCTCGCTGCAGGCCACGTTCCCACGCGGCGTGTGCGACTACAGCAAGCCCGGCCAGGGCTTCGCCGGCGCCCAGACCTGGCTCCAGTACGGCGACGCCGACACCCCGGTCCACGGCGGCCGCAACCTCCCCGCCCCGCCGGCCCACTCCGGCACGGGCTGGGCGAGCCCCAGCTTCGCCTCCCTGCTCCGCCAGTAGGTCTCGATACACCTCGCCTGCGGACACGCTGGACCCTAACCGGTTGATCGAACACACATGTTGTGACCGATCAACCGGCTAAGCGCCCACACAACCGCAGGCGGGCAGAGAGCGAGCCACGCGCCCACTCCCCTGGTCGTTGCTGCTTGAAGGCGCAACCACGCGGACCGCAACTGCCCGCTTGCCCACCGCGTTTGTGCCCCGCTCCTGGGTAGGGAAGGGTTGAGGAGCGGGGCTGACGACCACCGGGAGGGCACGTGAGGCGGCGCGACGTACTCGACAAGGCGGAGCTGAAGCAGGTCGACCTGTGGTGGCGGGCGGCCAACTACCTGTCGGTCGGGCAGATCTACCTGCTCGACAACCCGCTGCTGGAGCGCTCGTTGGAGCCGGAGGACATCAAGCCGCGGCTGCTGGGGCACTGGGGCACGACGCCCGGGCTCAACCTCCTGTGGGCGCACCTCAACCGGCTGATCCGCACCCGGGACGTGAACGCGATCTTCCTCGCCGGGCCCGGGCACGGCGGTCCGGCCGCCGTAGCGAACGCGTGGCTGGAGGGGACCTACTCCGAGCTCTACCCCCAGGTCGGCTTCCACGAGGCCGGGATGCGGGAGCTCTTCCGGCAGTTCTCGTTCCCCGGCGGCATCCCCAGCCACGTCGCACCGGAGACCCCCGGCTCGATCCACGAGGGCGGCGAGCTCGGCTACGTCCTGTCCCACGCGTACGGCGCAGCCATGGACAACCCCGACCTCGTGGTGGCCGCGGTGGTCGGTGACGGGGAGTTCGAGACCGGCCCGCTCGCGGCGTCGTGGCACGCGAACAAGTTCGTCGACCCGGTGCACGACGGTGCGGTGCTGCCGATCCTGCACCTCAACGGCTACAAGATCGCCAACCCGACGGTCCCCGCCCGGATCGGCCGCGACGAGCTGGAGAGCCTGCTGCGCGGGTACGGCCACGAGGTGATCACCGTGGAGGGCGACGACCCGGCGAAGGTGCACCAGCAGATGGCCGCGGCCCTGGAGCAGGCCCACGACGGGATCCAGGAGATCTGGCGGGCGGCCCGCGAGAAGGGTGACACCGAGCGGCGGCCCTGGCCGATGATCCTGCTGGTCACGCCCAAGGGCTGGACCGGGCCGCGCGTGGTCGACGGCCTCCCGGTGGAGGGCACCTGGCGGGCGCACCAGGTGCCGCTCGCGGGCACCCGCACCGACGACGACCACCGCGCCCAGCTCGAGAAGTGGATGCGCTCCTACAAGCCGAAGGACCTGTTCGACAAGGACGGCATCCCGGTCGCGACGGTGCGGGACGCGTCACCGAAGGGCGCCCGGCGGATGAGCGCCAACCCGCACGCGAACGGCGGGCTGCTGCGCCGGCCGCTGGTGCTGCCGGACTTCCGCGACCACGCGGTCGAGGTGACCGCCCCCGGGGCGTCGATCCACGAGCCGACGCGGGTGCTCGGGCACTACCTCGTCGACGTGGTGCGCGACAACGCCGACAACTTCCGCATCTTCGGCCCGGACGAGACCGCGTCCAACCGGCTCGACCCGGTGTACGCCGTGACCGACAAGGTGTTCGCCGGGGAGATCCTGAAGACCGACGAGCACCTGGCACGCTCCGGCCGGGTCATGGAGATCTTGTCGGAGCACACCTGCCAGGGCTGGCTGGAGGGCTACCTGCTCACCGGGCGGCACGGGCTCTTCAGCTGCTACGAGGCGTTCATCCACATCATCGACGCGATGTTCAACCAGCACGCGAAGTGGCTGAAGACCACGCGCGAGATCCCGTGGCGGCCGCGGATCTCGAGCCTCAACTACCTGCTGAGCTCGCACGTGTGGCGGCAGGACCACAACGGGTTCTCCCACCAGGACCCCGGCTTCATCGACCACGTGGTCAACAAGAAGGCCGAGGTGGTCCGGGTCTACCTGCCGCCGGACACCAACACGCTGCTGTCGACGATGCGGCACTGCCTCGCCAGCGAGCACTACGTGAACGTCGTGGTCTCCGGCAAGCAGCCGTCGTTCGACTGGCTGACCGCCGAGGAGGCCGACCTGCACTGCGCGCGTGGTCTCGGCATCTGGGAGTGGGCGTCCAACGACGACGGCGACCCGGACGTCGTCCTGGCATGCTCCGGCGACGTCCCCACGTTGGAGGCGCTGGCCGCGGCGAGCATCCTGCGCGAGCACCTGCCGGGCCTCAAGGTCCGCTTCGTGAACGTCGTCGACCTGATGCGGCTGCAGGACGACACGGAGCACCCGCACGGCCTGACGAGCCGCGACTTCGACAACCTCTTCACCGAGGACCGACCGGTGGTCTTCGCGTACCACGGCTACCCGTGGCTGATCCACCGGCTCGTCTACCGGCGGACGAACAACGGCGGCTTCCACGTCCGCGGCTACAAGGAGGAGGGCACCACCACCACGCCGTTCGACATGGTGATGATGAACGACATGGACCGGTACCACCTGGTGATGGACGTCATCGACCGCACGCCCGGCCTGGGGTCACGTGCCGCGTCGCTGCGCCAGGAGATGGTCGACACGCGGCGCCGCGCCCGGCTGTGGACCCGTGAGCACGGCGACGACCTGCCGGAGGTGCGCGACTGGACCTGGGGCGGCCACGACGCGCCCGGCGACGACAACTCCCCCTCGGTCACTGCCGCCACCAGCGCCGACTTCTGAGCCACACCGATTCGTCATGGGTTGCCCCGCGTGGACACCGGTACGAGGAGGCTGACGAATCGGTGTCTCAGCGCACCAGCGCGGCGGTCTGGCGGGCGATCGCGAGCTCTTCGTTGGTCGGTACGACGAGGACGGCGACCCGGGAGCGGTCGGAGGAGATGTGTCGGGCTCCGGACCCGTCGGCCTCGTTGCGGGGCGGGTCGATCTCGATGCCGAGCTGCTCGAGGCCCGCCATGGTGTCGGCCCGGGCCCGGGCGCTGTGCTCGCCCACCCCGGCGGTGAAGACCACGGCGTCGGCGCCGCCGAGCACGGCGAGGTAGGCCCCGACGTACTTCCGGATCCGGTGAACGTACACCTCCCAGCCGAGCACGGCGGCCGGGTCGCCCCGGTCGACGGCGGCCAGCACGTCGCGGACATCGCTCAGACCGGTGAGCCCTCCGAGGCCCGCGCCCTTGAAGAGCATCCGTTCGAGCGCAGCGGCGTCCAGCCCGCCCTCCCGCAGCAGGTGCAGCAGCACGCCCGGGTCGACGTCGCCCGGGCGGGTGCCCATGACCAGTCCCTCCAGGGGCGTGAGCCCCATCGAGGTGTCCACCGGCCGACCGTCGCGCACGGCCGAGGCGGAGGCCCCGTTGCCCAGGTGCAGCACGACGACCCGCAGCCCTGCCGGCGCGTCGGGGTCGCGACCCAGGTGCTCCGCGGCCGCCCGGGAGACCCATTCGTGGCTGGTCCCGTGGAAGCCGTACCTGCGCACCTGGTGCGTCTCGGCCAGCTCCCGGTCGATCGCGTACGTCGCGGCCCGGTCCGGCAGGTCGTGGAAGAACGCGGTGTCGAAGACGGCGACCTGAGCCAGGTCGGGGTACGCCGCCTGCGCGCTCCGGATCCCGGCCACCGCCGGCGGGTTGTGCAGCGGGGCGAGGACCGACAGGGCGTCGATCCGGTCGACCACGTCCTCGTCGAGGAGGGTCGGCGTGGAGAAGTCGGCGCCGCCGTGGACGACGCGGTGGCCCACCGCGAGCAGGTCCTGCTGGGCGAGCCCCGCGCCGCGCACCTCGTGCGCCACCTGCTCCAAGGCTGCGCGGTGCCCGTCACGTTCGAGACGCTCGACAGTCCCCTGCAGGTGCACCGTGCCGCGTCCTGGCTCCACGGCCTGGTACTTCAGGCTGGAGGACCCCGCGTTGAGCACGAGCACTGGTCGGTCGTCCACGTGCACACCGTAGGCACAGCACGGGAGGCCACAGCACCCGAGACAGCGGCTGGGCCGTCCCCCTGGTCGCATTTGGGTCACGAGACCAGCCGATCCCGGTGCGGGCGCCGCCCGCGCCCGGTAGACCGGAGTCGTGAGCGGTCCCTGACACGAGAGGAGTCCTGCCATGAGCGTGCGCAGCATCCGAGGGCTGGCCGAGCAGCGACGGGGCGGCCCGGACGCGGCAGCCGCGCCGGGCACGGGGTCAGGGGGTTCCGCTTCGAGCCTCGAGTCGGCGGTACCGACGGAGATCGTGGTGTTCTACACGACGGTCATCGCCGCGTGCGAGTCGGTGCTGCGGGACTCCGAGGACGCCATGACCCCGTTCCGGTTCTGGCTCTTCGTCGGCACGTTGCTCCTGACCGTCCTGGTGTCGGGGCGGATGGTGTGGCACGCCGCCGGCACCGCGATGAAGTCGGTGAGCAGCGCCGAGTGGTGGACCGCGACGGTGGCGTTCACGGCCTGGGGCCTGGTGGTACCCGGGTCGTTCCTCTACACCTGGCTGGACCGCGACCAGCTGGTGGTCACCATCGCCACCGTCACGGCCGGTGCCGGCCTGCTCCTCGGCGCGTCCCTCGGTCCCAACCTCAACCGGCCCGTGGGTGCCGTGCGGCCGCGCGTCCAGGCCGAGTCGCTCACGATCTTCGAGCGGGACGAGCAGCAGGAGCCGACCGAGCACGACCAGCCGGCCGATCCCCCGCGCGGCTGACCTCACACCGATTCGTCTGTGTCCTCGGTCAAGACCTCCCGTGGGGCGACCGCAGACGAATCGGTGTCACGGGGCTGCCGGACCACGACGAGGCCGACCACGACCGCGGCGGCCACGAGGGCGGTGGCGAGCTGGAAGCCGGCGTGGAACCCCCCGACCGCGGCGACGGCGTCGTCGACGCCCTCGGCCAGGAGGGCCGAGGTCCGGCCGCTCGACACGGTGGCGAGGACCGCGAGGCCCAGCGCCGCCCCGACCTGGCACGTGGTGTTGACCAGGCCCGACGCCAGGCCGGCCTCCTCGGGACGCACCCCGGACATCGCCAGCATCATCAGAGCCGGGAAGGCGATGCCCATGCCGGCGCCGAGCAGCAACGTGGCGGGGAGCACGTCGACCGCGAAGGAGCCGTCGACCGGGATGCGGGCGAACGCCGCCAGTCCGGCGGTGGCCAGGGCGAGCCCGCCCACGAGGACGCGTTGGCCGCCGTACCGGGTGACCAGTCGCTCGGTGTACCGCACCGACAGGGTGGCCATCACCAGGGTGCACGGCAGGTAGGCGAGCCCGGTCTGCAGGGCGTCGTACCCGAGCACCTGCTGCAGGTACAGCACGCCGAGGAAGAACATCCCGAACATGCCGGCCACGGTGAGCGCCTGGATGACGTTCGCCCCGGCCACGTTGCGGTTGCGCAGCATCCGGAGGGGCATGAGCGGTTGCGCTGCGGTGGCCTGCCGGACGACGAAGGCGACGAGCAGGGCGAGCGACAGGGCGCCGAGCCCCTGCGACCGGGCGTCCGACCAGCCGAGCTCGGCGGCCGGCGAGACGATCGTGTAGACCGCGAGCATCAGCGAGGAGGTCACCAGCACCGCACCGACGACGTCCGCGCCGCGCCGCCAGCCGATGCCGGGGAGCGCGGGGACCCAGCGCCGGGTCAGCGCGATGACGACGACACCGATCGGTGCGTTCACGACGAAGATCCAGTGCCAGTTGAGCGCGTGGGTGAGCACACCACCGGCGAGCAGGCCGATCGAGCCGCCCGACGAGGCCACGAACGCGAAGACGCCGATCGCCTTGGCCTGCTCCCGAGGCTCGGGGAACATCGTGACGATCATGCCGAGGGTGACGGCGGTGGTCAGCGCCCCGCCCACGCCCTGCACGAACCGTGAGGCGACGAGGACGCCCTGGTCTGTGGCGAGCCCGCAGGCGATGCTGGACCCGGTGAACAGCACGAGGCCCGCAAGGAACACGCCCCGCGGCCCGAACAGGTCGCCGAGGCGGCCGGAGATCAGCAGCAGGCCGCCGAACGAGATGAGGTAGGCGTTGACGACCCACGCGAGCCCGGACTGGCTGAACGCGAGGTCGGCCTGGATGGCCGGGAGGGCGACGTTCACGACGGTGGCGTCGAGGACCATCATGAGCATGCCGGTGCAGAGCACGACGAGCGCCCGCCAGCGGGTGTCAGCCGGTGCGGCCGGAGCCGGTGACGCAGCCGGGGCGGTCTGTTGCGGAGCGCCGGTCTCGGAGCGTGTGGTGGACATGGTGGGCCTTTCGCGGAACGGTCGGTTACCAGTACCGACCGTCGGGATCCGTCGAACCCATCGCCGGATCACCGATGAGTTCCGGCCACGGGACAGGTCTGTAGGCATGGAAGGGACTGCGTGATGACGGCATCAGCAGGATCAGCGGGATCAGCAGGATCAGCAGACGACGGCGCGAGGAGAGCGGCGATGACAGGGACGGCGGCGACGTCCGAGCTCCCGGCTCGGGAGGACTTCCCCGAGCTCACCGACCCCTACCGGCGCGAGCTGGTGGCGCACTGCTACCGGATGACGGGGTCGGTCCACGACGCCGAGGACCTGGTGCAGGAGACGTTCCTGCGGGCGTGGCGCA
>Ga0190271_10002081_pt1 | contig 11902 bp, 6 predicted proteins | sample Popmic356T_FD_133747 | JGI IMG/M metagenome (GOLD analysis project Ga0190271, IMG submission 133747) | Populus adjacent soil microbial communities from riparian zone of Weber River, Utah, USA - 356 T | ecosystem: Environmental > Terrestrial > Soil > Riparian zone | place: USA: Utah | collected...
AAATCTGTTTGCGCTCGTCGGTGAACTGATAGGAGCGGCTGCCCGCGCTGGTCGCGTGCGGGTCGCCGATGCTGGCCACATCGACCCCCATCAGCTTGAGCTTGGTGCTCATGTCGGCGCCGGCGAAGACCTCACCCTCGGTGCCGAGGATGCACGCGCCGGCGATACGCGCCATCTGGTACCCCGGCGCCACGAGGCCGAACACGCGGCCTTCGTAGGCTGCGCATTCGCCGATGGCGTAGATGGATTCATCTGAAGTGCGGCAGTCGCCGTTGATCGCGATTCCGCCGCGCGGTGCCACGTCGAGTCCGCAGGCGCGCGCCAGTTCGTCGCGCGGCCGGATGCCGGCCGAGATCACCACGACGTCCGTCTCGAGCGTGCCACCATCGGCGAAATGCATGCGATGGCGCGCGGTTTCACCGTCTTCGATGCGCGTGGTGTTCTTGCCGGTGTGCACGGCGACGCCCAGCGCTTCGATGCGCGAGCGCAAGAGACCGCCGCCGCCTTCGTCGACCTGCACGGCCATGAGTCGTGGCGCGAACTCCACCACGTTGGTGGCAAGGCCGAGATCCTTGAGCGCCTTTGCGGCTTCGAGTCCCAGCAATCCACCGCCGATCACCACACCGCGCGTGGAATTCCTGCCTGCTTCGGTGATGGCCTCGAGGTCTTCGATGGTGCGATACACGAACACACCGGGACGATCACGCCCCGGAATCGGTGGCACGAACGGGCTGGAACCGGTGGCCAGGACGAGCAGGTCGTATTCGTACTCGGCGCCGCTCCTGGTCGTGACCCGCTTGTTGACGCGGTCGATGGCCGCAACCGGATCGCCGGAGTACAGGTCGATGCCGTTCTTGTCGAAGAATTCACGCGTGGTAAGCGTGAGGTCTTCGACCGTGGATCCAGAGAAATACTTGGAGAGGTTGACGCGGTCGTAGGCCAGCCGCGGCTCTTCCGCCAGCATGGTGATCGCGAACTCGCCGGGACCGTCCTTGGTGATCGTTTCCAGGAATCTCTGGCCGACCATGCCGTGGCCGACCACGACAATTCGTTTTGACATTGCTACCCATCCCTCGGCTGTATTGAGGATGAGTAAGCAACGTCTGTGCCACGTACCCAAGGTGGCGATGTTCGGCAGCCGGGGCCCTGATTTCGGGAAGCTGCTTCAGGTTGGTGCAAGGGGTCCGGGGAAGCGCTTCAGCAGCGCGCAGTTCGACGCGATCACCGGTAGCCAGAATTATCCAGCTGCTCCACATATTCGAGACCCTTGAAACGCAGCGTGAGAGTTTTCTTGATCTCTTCGCGTATGGCATCGGCCCGTCGGGCCTCACCCTTCCCATACATTCCCGGATCGACCTGCATGCCCACGGCAATCTCGTTGGGCGATGGAAACGAGTACGTCAGGAAAATACCTCTTCCCGAGAACGCGCCTTCCCAATGCGGAACATTGGCACGTTCTGCCTCGAGGCCGTGTTTCTTCGCGATGTCTCCGACTACCTTGACGATCGAGTCGCGAGGAAACGGAGTCGAAGATTCGATGGTACGTACGGCAAAGTCCTTGCGCGGCCTGGGATAGGACGTGCCCATGACACCGAACATCGTGGCGGCGAGAACCGGTATCAGCACCCAGCGCTGCAGACGCGCTTTCGTCACGAAGCCGTGCGGACGTGACGCGGTGAATTTCGCACACGCCGGCAGGACCGCCAGCGCCACCAGGTCCCAATAGTCCACTGTGCGGACCATGCGCAGTGGCTGCACCTCGTTGATGAATGCGATGAACCCGTCCGAAGCGGGACTCTTCCACCAGAGGAAGGCACCGGCGATCGCCAGGTAGATAGTGCGTGCGTGCCGCGGAAACGCCGCGAACAGCGGCATCGCGACCACGGCGAGACCCGCGAAGTCGGAGAGCTTGCCGGTGACGGGCCCGGGGTACGCCGGCTTCAGCAGCTGATCGTTGATCAGCAGGACGGCCAGCGACAGGATGAAGGGCCATGTCGTGAAGATCGGAAGTATCCGGTTACGCATGACGTTCCCCGTGAATTACTTCAGAGCGAGACCATAGAACCGTGTGTTCGGAACGTGAGCTTCGCCGTACGGCGGAATCTCGACGAAACCCAGCGAGCGATACAGTGCCTGTGCGGGGGCCATGGTCGCAAGCGTGTCCAGCCGGAGTTCCCGGTAGCCGCCCTGCAGGGCGGTGGCAATGGCGACTTCGACGAGCTGTTTGCCCAGCCCCGCGCCGCGGGTAGATGGACGCACGTAGAGCCGTTTCATCTCGATGGTCGTCCGATCGAGTGCCCGCAAAGCCACACAGCCCACCGCCTCGCCGCCGATGGTGGCGATGAACAGCTCACCCGTAGGGGGAGCGTATTTTCCCGGCAGCATCGCCAGTTCGGTACTGAACTCAGAAGTCGGATTTGCCGAATCGCGCGATCCCCTGGTTCTGACCCGGTGGATCGAGAACGGACTCATCGAGTGCCAGCGGTCCCCCAAGCCAGTGTGCGAGCGTGGTGTGGTCCGCGAGATCGTCATCGGTCAGAGGATGGATCAGCACCGTGAGCGCGCTTGCCTCGAGCACTCTCGTGACATCTGGCAACGCGGCAGCCAGGAAGTGAATCTCGAACTGGGGCAACGGGTGTGGCCCAACACCGGTCTCACACATCCTGCCTACGAAGAGCAGATCCGCGAGCCTGCCGCCCATCAGCAGGTCGCTGAGTTCCTGGTGAAGGCGATGCGCCCCGTCCCAGGAGTCCTCGTCGTAGTAGATATGAGCGTGATAAGGGTCGGTCGGATTCATTTTTCGCCCCTGGTCACCTTCCAGTCATACAACGCCGCGAGTGACTGCTGGACATGCGGCAGTCCGTTGCTGGTCCATCTCGCGCTGGTCGGGTTCGACTCGGCTTTGCAGATCGCCGTCGACTCGTCGGCGCTTCGTCCCGAAAAGAGAGGCTCGAGGATCAGTTCCTTCACCTGCGCATGGACCGCCTGGACAGACGCATCGACGCTCGTTGATGGCGGAGAAATGAGCGGCACGATTTCCGCGACGCGCGAGTCGACCGCCTCGATGAGCCTGGCATTCTTTTCGCGCCAGACTTGCAACAGTTTCTGGCGAGCCTCGGCGCCTTCCGGGTCCGCGATGCGGCACCGCTCCTCCAGCGCTTCCGGACCGAGCCTCCAGCCGAGGATTGCGCCCATTTCACGGCCCACGATCTGCTTGTCTCCATCCGCGGCGCGCGATGGCGCTGGCGCCAGCAACAAAGCAGCGGCAATAGCGAGCGCCAGGCAGAAACCCCAGCTCAGATGCAGTTTTCCTGCCCGATCTTGACGGTCGCGACAACTTCCCCGTTCATGTCCTGGTAGGTGAACCATTCAGACACTCCAGCCTTGTAGAGCGCACGCGATTGTTTGTTGGCGCAGGACTCGGCGACGAGCAGCTCCGATATCTGCGGTGCAGAGCATAACCTGCGCGATACCTTTCAACCCGGCGACATTCGTTCCCGCTCCACCCAGGCATCCTGAAGGCGGCGCGCCGAGATGCGCGCGCGCGTGCCCAGCTGCTGAGCAAACAGCGACACGCGGAATTCCTCGAGCATCCAGCGGAACTCGTCGTCGCCGGGCGGAATCAGGCCCCTCTCCGCCTTGACCCGCGTGCGGTAGCGGGCCTCGATGGGAGCAATCTCGGCCGCAAGCTGGCCGTCGCGTCGCGGATCACGGGGGAGTTTTTCCAGCCGCTGCTCGATCGCCTGCAGATAGCGGGAAAACTCCCGGAGCCGCTCTGCGGGCGTAGTTAGCAGAAAGCCGGCGGGCACGAGCCACGCAAGCTGTGCCCGGATGTCGGCGGCCGCCGGCGAAGCGGCCTTCGGGAGCGCCGCCTGGATGCGTCCGAGCCGCTCGAGCGCGATCTGCGCATGACGCGAAATCTCCTGCGCGGGCAGTCCAATCCCCCCGCGCAGCTCCGCGATGCGCGCCTCGAAGGCGGCACCGTTGCGCAGCGGCTCACGCCCTTCGAGAAACACCGTCATCACGATGCGGTCGAGCAGGTCCTCGCGCAGGTCGCGCCCGGCGACCAGCGCCGGGTCGAGCAGCGGATGCTGGGCGAGCGCGCGATAGACGATCTCGCCCTGCACGTTGACGGGAAGATCGCGCCGATATGACTTGAAGTCGCGCGCCATCACGAGCCGGATGAGCCGCGCGCAACCGCGCTGATGGCTGGTGCGCGCCTCGCCGGGAGTCGCGAACACGCGCAGGCCAACGCTCTCGCCCTCATCGACCAGCGCCGGGTAACCGAGCTGTGCGCGCCCGCCCTGCGTGACGTCCTGACGTTCGGGAAGATCGCCGAACACCCAGGTGCGCGCGCCGGTCGTGAGCTGCGATTGCTTCGCATAGTGCTGCTGGGAGGCGCCGGCGTGTTTTTCGCGCAGGGCCGCGAGACTGCGCGAGCGCGCAATCACCTTGTCCGAATCGTCCAGCAGCACGAAGTTCATGCGCAGATGCGGCGGCAGCAGGTCCTCGCGAAACGCGTCGGGCGGCACGGGAACGCCGCCGGTGCGCAGCAACGCGTCGGCGAGCTGCGCGTACAACGAGCCGCGGCCGGCGTCGAGCAACGGCAATGCGCGCGCAACGGATTCCGGCACCGGGACGAAGTGCACGCGAAGATTCTTCGGCAGCGAACGCACCAGCGCTTCGACCTTCTCATCCAGCAGGCCCGGCACCAACCACTCGAACGCTTCCTCCGGAAGCTGGTTCAACACGTGCAAGGGAATGAGCGCCGAGACCCCGTCATCCTCGTGGCCAGGCTCGAAGCGGTAACGCAGCTGGATCACGAGCGGGCCGGCGGACAGGTGGTCCGGAAAACGCTCGGCGTCGAGCTCGGCGTCGCCGGGCGAAATGTCCTTTTCGGTCAGCCACAGTAGTTTGGGATTCTTCGCCTCCGCCTCGCGGCGCCACCGCTCGAAGGCCGCGCCCGTCGAGATGCCTTCGGGAATCCGCGCGTCGAAGAACGCGTAAAGCTGCGTTTCATCGCCGAGCAGATCGACGCGGCGCCCCTTCTGCTGTAGGTATTCGGTGTCCTGCAGCAGCTTGAGATTGTGGGCCAGAAACGGCGCGCGGGAGTCGTACTCCATGTGGACGAGTGCGTGCTTGATGAACAGTTCGCGCGCGGCCTTCGGGTCTATCTGCTCGTAGGGCACGCGACGGCCCGATGACAACAGGAGCCCGAACAGCGTCACGCGCTCGTATATCGCGGCGCGCGAGGCGCGGCGTTCCCAATGCGGTTCGTAGTGCTGCCGCTTCACGAGGTGCGCGGCGGCCTGCTCTATCCACGCCGGTTCGACGCGCGCGACATTGCGCGCATAGACCTTCGTCGTCTCGACCTGCTCGGCGCTCACGATCCAGGCCGGTCGCGCCTTGAACTGGCCCGACCCCGGGTGAATGAAGAGTTTCGTACCGTTGGCGCCGAGGTACTCGGCCTGCTCGCGGCGGTTCGCGACCTGCGACAGGAGTCCCGCGAGCAGCGCGCGATGGATCGACGCGTATTCTCCCGGCTGCGCGTTGAGCTTCATCGCGAGCTCGCCCTTCACCACTTCCATCACCTGGCCATGCACGTCGTGCCATTCGGTGAGGCGCAGGTAGGAGAGGAAATTTTCCTTGCACCAGCCACGCAGTTTGGCGCGCGACAGATGCTCGCGCTGCTTCACGTATTCGCGCCACAACTTGAGCAGCGACAGGAAATCAGACTGCTCGTCGCGTAGTGGCGCGTGCTTCTGGTCGGCCTGAGTCTGTTTGTCCGCCGGCCGGTCGCGCGGATCCGGCACCGACAGCGCCGCGGCGATGATCGCGACCTCCTCGAGACAGTGTTCTTCTGCGCCCGCGAGCAGGATGCGGCCGAGACGCGGGTCGAGCGGTAGTTTCGCGAGGCGGCGGCCGGTGTCCGTGAGCACACCTTCTTCGGACAAAGCGCCGAGCTCCCGCAGCGTTCGCTGGCCGTCGCGCACATAGCGGCCGTCAGGCGGCTCGACGAACGGAAACGCTTCGATGTCGCCAAGCTTCAGCGCATGCATCTGCAGGATGACCGCGGCGAGATTCGTGCGCTGGATCTCCGGCTCCGTGAACGCCGGCCGCGCGGTGAAGTCCGCCTCCGAATAGAGGCGGATCGCAACGCCCGGGCCGACTCGTCCGCAGCGTCCGGAACGCTGATTCGCGGAAGCCTGCGATATCTTCTCGATGGGCAGACGTTGCAGGCGGCTGCGATGGCTGTAACGGCTGATGCGCGCGACGCCCGTGTCGATGACAGCGCGGATGCCCGGCACTGTCAGCGAGGTTTCGGCCACATTCGTCGCGAGTACGACGCGGCGGCGGCCCGACGGCCGGAACACGCGTTGCTGCTCCTCCTGCGAGAGGCGCGAATACAGCGGCAACACCTCACAACCTTGCGGGTGGTGCTTGCGCAGCGATTCGGTGGTCTCGCGGATCTCGCGCTCGCCGCTCAGGAACACCAGGATGTCGCCGGCCTGCTCGGACCACAATTCGTCGACGGCAGACAGTATCGCGTCCTGCTCCACCGATGCGGTCTCGTCATCTTCTTCGTCGAGCTCGACGGGTCGATAGCGGATCTCGACCGGATAACTGCGCCCGGAGACATTGATGATCGGCGCGTCGCCGAAATGACGCGAGAAGCGCTCCGGGTCGATGGTCGCCGAGGTGATCACGAGCTTCAGGTCCGGCCGCTTCGGCAGCAGCCACTTGAGGTAGCCGAGCAGGAAGTCGATGTTCAGCGAACGTTCGTGCGCTTCGTCGATGATGAACGTGTCGTAGGCGTCGAGGAACCGATCTCCCTGCGTCTCGGCGAGCAGGATGCCGTCGGTCATGAGCTTGATGAGCCCTTCGGGACGGCTGTGGTCCTGGAAGCGCAGCTTGTACCCCACCAACTGGCCGAGCGGAGTCCTGAGTTCTTCGGCGATGCGCGATGCAACCGCCCGCGCGGCGATGCGTCGCGGTTGCGTGTGGCCGATGATCCCGGCGATGCCGCGGCCCGCCTCGAGACAGATCTTGGGCAACTGCGTCGTCTTGCCCGAACCCGTCTCGCCGCAGACGATGACCACCGGGTGCTGTTCGATCGCGCGGCGGATCTCTTCGCGGTTTTGCGAGATCGGCAGATCTTCTGGATAGGAGATGGCCGGGACGCTCGCGGCGCGCGCGGCACGCGCGGCGGCCGACGCGGCTATCTTCTGCGTCAGCGTGGCCTCGGCTGCGGCGACGTCGTTGCCGCGCATCTTCGCGGCGCGCAGTCGATCGTGCTCGCGCCGCAGGCGATGTTGATCGCGGCGCAGACAGGTATCGATCGATGGCTCGGAGACGGGATTCGGCGGATTCATTGGCGCGGGCAAGGCCCGGGCGCGGCGATTCGAGGGCCGCCAGTCTACCCGGGTTTGTTGTGACTCAGCATGCGCAGGCGCAAGATGCCGCGGGCATGACTGCCTACTCGATCGCCGCCTTTCACGTCATCACCGGCGTATGCGTACTCGCCGCCGTGCGGCACATGTCAAACGGCCTTTGGCGTCCCGTCGACAAGGCAAACCTGCTGTTCTGTGTCCTGTGTTGTTGTGCGGGAGGCATGGCCTGGACCCAGGCGCAGATCTACCAGGCGTGGTCGATCGAGGAACACGGCTCTCTGCTCAAGTGGAACGTGTCGTTCGCGTTGGTGTTTTTCATCGTCATGCCCTGGTTCACATCGGCGGTCACGGGCCGGTACCCCCGGTCGTGGTTGATCACGATGACGGTCGCATTGGTTGCGTTGCTGGCTATCAACCTTGTCCAGCCACTGGGAGTGCAGCTGGCGGAAATCGAGCGTATCGAAACCAAGGTCATGCCGTGGGGTGAGTCATTCGCCAGTCCGGCAGGGCGTCTCGCGCCCACCTTCTGGTTCGCCATTGCGTCGGCACTGGTTGTCCTCGGCGATTCCTTGATTCGATTCCTGTTGAGCTGGCGCCGGGAGAAATCCGGCACCAGCATGATGATGGTGTTGAGTACGGCCGTTTACTTCGCTGCAGGCATTGAAGGCGCCCTGGTTCGCGCGCAGATCATCGACTTCGTACACCTTGGCTTGTTCGGGTTTTTTTTCATGGTCATTGCGATGAGCCTGACGCTGAGCTTTCGCAGCCGCCGAACCTTGTTAGCTTCCGAGCGGCGCTTCCGGGCGCTGGTGGCACAGTCGCCGTTTGGCATTCAGGTATTGGCGGTCGATGGCCAGACCGTGCAGGTCAATCCGGCGTGGGAACGTCTCTGGGGCAGGAGCGCAGCAGAGAATCCCGGCGTCGCGGATGAGAGCCTGCTGCCCGTCATCGAGCGTGCCTACCAGGGGCACAAAGGTGAGACCCATCCGATGCCCAAGGAAGGGGGCAAGTGGATTCGGTCGTTTGTCTATCCGATCAAGGATCCAGGCGGCCTCGTGCGCAACGTCATCGTCATGCACGAAGACGTCACCGAGGAGAAGCGTGCCGAAGACGAGACGCGTGCGGTCACCGCGGAGCTCAGCCAGGTAAAACACGCGGTGCTTCAACAGGAGCGGCTGCGCGCGCTGGGCCAGATGGCGGGCGGCATTGCGCATGACATCAACAACGCTATTTCTCCCGCGGCCATGTACATCGAGTCGCTGCTGGAACATGACAAGACGTTGAATTCGCGCGCACGCGAGCGCCTGACCATCGCGCAACAGGCCATCGCAGCGGTGGTGCAGACCGTGGCGCGATTGCGCGAATTCTGCCGTCCGCGTGAAGCGCAGGCGGTGCGCGAGGCCGTGGATCTCAACGACGTAGTTCAACAATCCGTCACGCTGACGCGAGCGCGCTGGCAAACCATGGCGCTGGGAAAAGGCATCGCCATCAGAACGGATCTGGACCTGGCGGACAGTCGGCCCACGATCCTCGGAATAGAGAGCGAAATCCGCGATGCCGTCGTCAACCTGATCTTCAACGCCGTGGATGCGATGCCGAACGGAGGCACGATCACCCTGCAGACCCGCGCGCTGGCCAATGGCGCGAGCATAGAAGTGCGCGACACGGGTACCGGCATGGATGAGCAAACCCGGCGACGCTGTCTGGAGCCGTTCTTTTCGACCAAGGGCGAACACGGCAACGGGCTCGGCCTCGCCATGGTCTACGGCATGTTGAAACGCCACGGCGGTGATATCGAGATCGTCAGCGAGCCGGGTCGCGGCACCAGCATGCGGCTGCTGTTTTCATCGGACAACACGCGCACGGAGCGCCAGCTATCTACTTCGCGGCCGGGCGCCACCGGTGCCGCAGGTACCGGTGCCCGGATCCTGCTCGCCGACGATGACCCGCTGGTGCTCGAATCGCTGCGCGACGCACTGACGGCGGACGGTCACCATGTTTTGACCGCCGACGATGGTCAAAGCGCGATCGATGCGTTCGAAGCGGCCAACAAGGCAGGCGCGCCGTTTGCAGCCGTCATTACCGACTTTGTGATGCCCATCATCGATGGACGCACGGTCTCGACGGTGGTGAATCAGATGCGACCGGGCACACCGGTGATCATGCTCACGGCCTGGGGAAACCGGGTGCGCGCGCACGACGATACACTGCCGCACGTTGACCATATCCTGGCAAAACCCGCGAACCTGGCCGAGCTGCGTACTACCCTGAAGCGCTTGTTGCAACGCTAGTGCTGAATGCGTGAGGGATTCGGGATGAGGTCGCGCTGCAGCACTCGAATGTAGTCCAAAGGCGTCTTGCCTCGGCCGCCGAAGCAGCCTATATGGAAGGCCCGAACGTCAGGCGATCCATGGATCGATCGCCCGCTTACTTCAAGGAGGAAGTATGAAAATTGCACGCGCGTTGTGGCCGCTGCTTGCCACAATCTTTTGTTCCCTGTCGTCGAGCCTGGCGGCTCACGGCGCTACCTTGCCCAGCGGATTCGCCGAAACCCGCATCGCCACCGGTCTTGCCAGCCCGACTGCCATGGCATTCGCACCCGATGGCCGCCTGTTCGTCGCCCAGCAAGGCGGCGCATTGCGCGTCATCCGGAACAACACATTGCTCGCGCAGCCTTTCCTCACCGTCAGCGTGAACTCCGCCGGCGAACGCGGCTTGCTAGGCGTCGCCTTCGATCCGAACTTCGCGTCGAACAACTTTGTTTACGTCTATTACACGACTTCGACGGCTCCCATTCACAACCGGTTGAGCCGCTTCACCGCCAGCGCCGCCAACCCGGACGTCGCCGCTGCCGGCAGCGAAGTCCAACTGATGAACCTGCCCAACCTGAGTTCGGCGACGAATCACAACGGCGGCGCCATCCACTTCGGAACGGACGGCAGGCTCTACATCGCCGTCGGCGAGAACGCCAACAGTGCCAACGCCCAGTCGTTCACGACCGTCCTGGGAAAACTGCTGCGCATCAACCCCGATGGCTCGATCCCGTCCGACAATCCCTTTCTCGGCCAGACCACTGGCATGAACCAGGCAATCTGGGCCCGTGGACTGCGCAATCCGTTCAATTTCGCGTTCGACCGCACCAATGGCCGCCTCCATCTCAACGACGTCGGCGAGAACACGTGGGAAGAGGTCAATCACGCGATCGCGGGTGCGAATTTCGGTTGGCCGCAGACCGAGGGGCCCAATCCGGCCGGGGTCGCCGGCGTGCGCTATCCCATCCATGCCTATCAGAATGCCGGCTCCTTCTGCGCGATCACCGGTGCGGCGTTTTACCGGCCGGTCACCGCCACTTTCCCGGCCGAATATGCCGGCCGTTATTTCTTCGGTGATTTCTGCGGCGGATTCATCCGCATGCTGAGTCCGCCGAACTACACGACTTCGATGCCATTCGCGTCCGCCATCAGCTCGCTGGTGGATATCAAGGTTCACACCGACGGCTCGCTCTACTATCTCGCGCGCGGCGGCGGCGAAGTCTTTCGTGTTCAGTTCACGGCAAACACCGCGCCGACTATCTCGTCGCATCCGGCGAATCTCACGGTCGGCGCCGGGCAGACCGCCAGCTTCTCGGTGACAGCGTCGGGCACCGCGCCTCTGACCTATCAGTGGCAGAGAAATGGCGCGAACATTCCCAACGCCACGTCGCCGAACTTCTCATTCGTGACGACCGCTGCCGACAACGGCGCCATGTTCCGGGCCATGGTCAGCAATTCCGCCGGAACCGTGCTCAGCAATTCTGCGACGTTGACGGTGCTCACCAACAGCCCACCCACGGGCGTGATCACCGCGCCCGCGAATGGGACCAACTACCGCGGCGGACAAACGTTCACGTTTGCGGGAACGGCTTCAGATCCTGAGCAGGGAGCATTGCCGCCGAGCGCGTTCACCTGGCAGGTGGATTTCCATCATGACGAGCACACGCATCCGCACGTGGCGCCGATCAGCGGTGTCACGACGGGCACGTTCACGATTGCCAATCGCGGCGAAACCTCCGCGAACGTGTTCTATCGCGTGATCCTGACCGTGCGCGACTCGAATGGTTTGACGCACACCTCGTCGGTGGATGTGCGGCCGCTGACTTCGATCGTGCGCCTCGAAAGCAATGTCGCCAATGCACAGCTCACGCTCGATGGCATGCCGGTCACTGCGCCATTCTCGTTTACCGGCGTCGAAGGGATCATTCGTTCGGTGGGCGTCGTGACGCCACAGACCACCGGCGGCACGACCTACGACTTCGTGTCCTGGTCCGACGGTGGAGCGGCAACACACGAAATCGTGACGCCTAACAACGATACGACCTTTACGGCCCTGTTGCAGCCGGGGGTGACCAATACGTTGTTCAGCGACAACTTCGAAACGGCGCTGGGGTGGACACTCACCGCAGGACAAAACACGGCGACCACCGGGCAATGGCAGCGCGGAGATCCGCAGCCGACGACTTCCGGTGTCAATTT
>Ga0190271_10002082_pt1 | contig 11900 bp, 10 predicted proteins | sample Popmic356T_FD_133747 | JGI IMG/M metagenome (GOLD analysis project Ga0190271, IMG submission 133747) | Populus adjacent soil microbial communities from riparian zone of Weber River, Utah, USA - 356 T | ecosystem: Environmental > Terrestrial > Soil > Riparian zone | place: USA: Utah | collected...
ACCGACACCTCCGTTCCCTATCTACCGTTCTCCATCGAGGAAGTGGAGATCCGCAGGCATACCGCGCCCGCCTGCTTTGTGTACGTGGAGCCCGCGGGTTCCAGGACGCAAGGCAACACCGAAGTCCTGAAGTTCAACGTCAAGATCGCCAATGAGCGTGGTCTCGTCCTCGTGAACTTCAGGAGCTTCAGCGTCCGGTCGTTCCGGTTCCTGCCATCGGACCAACTAGAGAGAAAATCATGAAAAATGCATTGAACGCGATTTCACGCCACATCGCCGGCGTCCCCGCGCGGGTCCAGAAGAGGAAGTGGATCGTCCTCGCGCTGTTCGCGGTGGCCACCGGGATCTGCTTCTTCGGCATGTCGAAGCTGAAATTCGACTTCACGCTGGAAAAGTGGTTCGAACAGGACGACGCGGCCTTCGTCGCCTACAACGAATTCCACGAGCAGTTCGGCAGCGAGGACGGCGTGGTCATCGTCTACAAGGCGAAAGACGGCGACGTGTTCACCACGAAGTCGCTGCGCGCGGTGCAGGGAATCCGCAATGACCTGACGAACTACCAGGCGACGCTCGATAACGGCGAGCGTTCGGCGCTGGACCACGTCGTCGACGTCGATTGCCTCATCAATGCATTCGTGCTGACGGTCAAGGACGACATCCTGCTGTCGCGCGAACTGGTCGGGGACGTCGTTCCCACCGCGCAGCGCGATCTCGACGAGATCAGGCGGGTGGCCGCGTCGCAGCGGGATTTTCCGCTGAAGTTCTTCTCGCGCGACATGCAATACGGCGCGATCTTCATCAAGACGGATTTTGGCGCCATCCCGGTGGATGCGGTCGAGCAGCCGGCCGGCGACAGCTCCATCGACATGATGTCGGAGATCACCAACGCGGAGCACCAGGAAGCCAGGAAGGGGCCGCCGCGCTTCAAGCCCACCGACACCGCCGACTACCTGGCGCTGAACGCCGCCCTGAAGGAGATCCTGGCCAAGCCCGAGTACGCGGATCATCTCGAGTACTACAAGGTCGGCAGCACCATCGAATCCGAGAACCAGCTCAAGATGGGCGAGGAAATGGCCGTGCTGTACCTCGCGGCGCTGCTGATCATGCTGAGCGCCCTGTGGCTCATCTTCCGGTCGTTCGCCGCGGTCGCCTGGTCATTCCTCATCGTCATCCTGAGCACGGTGTGGACGCTGGGTATCGCGGGTTTGTTAGGCCTGCCCGCCACGCCGTTCGTCATCCTCACCATCCTGCTGATACTGACCATGGGCATGGCCGACGCCGTGCACGTGATCTCGGGCTACCTGTACTTCCGCAACGAGGGCCATGACTTCGCATCGGCGATGCGCGCCACCTATGAAAAGGCCGGCCTGGCCTGCCTGTTGACCGCCGCCACCGCCATGGCAGCGATGCTGTCGCTGTCATACACCAACCTCGTGCCGATCCGGAACTTCTCGATCATGTCGGCGACCGGTGTGTGCACCGCGCTCGTGCTGACCATCTACCTGCTGCCGGTACTGCTCGATTTCGCGGCGCCCGTGCCCAAGAAGCCGAAGGGCGCGCGCAATCGACTCGCCGCCTGGATCGGGCGGCTGGTGCCGAACTTCGCGGCGTCGTTGCAGAACGTGCTGGAGCGCGTCGTGCCCGCGGTCGAAAAGCGGCCGCGGACCTATGTCATCGCGTTCTGCCTCGTGCTGGCGGTCTGCGTGTTCGGCGCGTTCAAGGCGAGGGTGGACTACCGCACGTACGACCAGTACCCGGAAGAGTCCAACTTCTACCAGAGCATCATGCTGCTGGACAAAGTGATGGCCGGTTCGTCGCGCGTCTCGCTCTACATCGACGCGGGCGCGGACAACGCGCTGCAGGACCCGGCGGTGCTGCGCGTCATCGAGGACATGCAGCGCAAGCTCGAGACCAACTACGCGAAGTACGTCGTGACGACGTTTTCCATCGTCGACATCGTCAAGGATGCCTCGCAGAAGCAGAACGAGGGGCGCCCGGAGATGTACGCGATTCCAGCCAGGCGCGAGGAACTGTCGCAGACGCTGTTCATGTTCAACAGCGCCGATCCCGAAGAGCGGGAGAAGGTGGTCAGCGAGAACTACCGGAAAGCCAACGTGGCCATCACGCTGCGCAGCTACGGATCGTACGAGTACACGGATGTCTTCGAGCTGATGAAGAAGGACATCAACGACTCGCTCGGCCAGATCCGCGTGAATTACCCGTCAGCGACGGTGTCGATCACCGGGCTATTCGCCATGGGCATGACGGCCGCGGACTACCTGATGATGACCGAGCTGCAGAGTTTCGGTCTCAGCCTGCTGGTGATTTCGATCCTGCTGCTGGTGATCTTCAGCTCATTGAAGGCGGGAATGATCTCGCTGATTCCCAACCTGATCCCCTCGTTCCTGGTGCTGGGGATACTCGGCCTGCTGGAAATCCCCATCGACTTCTACACGATGATGCTGGCGCCGATCGTCGTCGGCATCGCGGTCGACGACACCATCCATTTCGTCACGCTCTACCGCGGCGAGGTGCTGAAGGACGGCGACATCCGTCGCGCGCTGCGCGACACGGTGAAGGAGTGCGGCCAGGCAATCGTCTTCACTTCCATGGTGCTCGGCTTCGGGTTCGGGATCATGGCGATCGCCAGTTCGCCGGGATGGGCGAACCTCGGAAAGCTGGGCTTTCTCGCCATCGCCGCCGGTCTCGTGTGCGAGCTGTTCCTGACGCCCGCGCTGATCATGGTTTTCAAGTTGAAGTTCGCGCAGAAGGAACCCGCGCTCGAACTACACATCCCCAAGGAGGAAGCGTCATGAAGAATCAGATTGGCGCCATCGCGTGCCTGTTCGCCGCCGGCGCCCTGATGGTGTCGCCGCGGCTGCTCGCCACGGATGGCACGGAGATCATGAAGCAGGTCGACGACGTCGCCCGCAAGTCGTTCACCACCGCCGTGGTCAAGACACAACTCTCCACGTGCAAGTACGACAACTCGGGCGAGGGCCTGCGTTGCAAGGAAAAGCCACGGGTCGTGGTGCTCGAGGTCGGCGAAAAGAAGTACGGGCCCGGGAACAAGGATGCGAAGTCGATCGCGCTCGTTCTTCAGCCGATCACCGACAAGGGCATCGGCATGCTGCGTTACGAGTATTACGACCCCGACAGGGACAACGAAAACATGCTGTACCTGCCGGCCCTGGGCAAGGTGAGGCGACTCGTGTCCGGCAGCGACAACGAGGATGGCGGCGCCTTCTTCGGAACGGAATTCTTCGCCGACGACGCGCAGGCGAGAAAGGTCGAGGAGTACACGTACGACATCCTGCGCGAGGAACCCTACGACGGACGCCAGGCGTGGGTCATCGAAGTGACCCCGACGCAGGAGCGCGCGCGGAAAACGGCCTACGGCAAGCTCGTCGTCTGGGTCGACAAAGAGCGGAACCTGTATCTCAAGGAAGACATCTACAACCGGTCCGGCAAGTTCTACCGGCAGCGGTTGTACAGGAAGTACACGCAGATCGACGACGTCTGGGTAGCCAGGCAACAGACGATGAACAACCTTGCCACCGGCAGGATCACGTCCATCGACAACATCTCGGTCACCTATCACAAGGACGTGCCGGATGAGTTGCTCACCGAGCGCAGCCTGACCGACTTCACTTTCCGGGAACGCAACCTGGCGTTGCTCCGCGACTACTACCGGTAATGAGCAAGATCTCCCTCACACTGCTGTGCATCGTTTGCGCGGCATTCAACGGCCCTTTGCTGGCAGGCGACGATGCGTCCGCCCCAAACACGGACATGGTCGTGGACATGGGGTTCGAGGTCGCCGATCCGGCTACTTCGGATGACACGCTGGTCAGCGAGGTGTCGGACCAGGCCACGTCGCCGCTGCGCATCACGCTGGCGCACGAAGCTTCCTACAAGGTCGAGCAGCCGGAATCGCTGGTCAAGAATCGAACGTCGGCGCGGCTGGAATATTCGGACTACGTTCGCGAGCGATTCTTCGTGCAGCTGGATGCCAAGGGTTCCGTGTTCTGGGGACCGGACCACCGGCACGACGCGGAAGGCACCGACCTCATGCTGTCGCAGGCGTACGTGCAGACCAGCATCCGCCAGACCAGCATCAAGGCCGGGTACCAGATCCTGCCGTGGGGTGAATCCATCATCGCGCCGGTCACCGACGTGGTGAGTCCGCGGGACCAGCGGGAGCTGTTCAACTTCAATCTCGACGAGCTGCGGCTCGGCCAGGCCATGGTGGCCGTCGACCAGTATTCCGATTACGGACAGTGGAGCGCGTTCTACATTCCTCGCGCCGAATTCAACGAGAACCCGCTGCCGGGCACGGCTTACTACTTCGATCCGCTGCGGTACCGCAGCGAGATCGGCGGCGAAGACGACCTCGCGGAGTTCGGCGCGAGCTGGCGCAAGACCTTCGAAGACGCCGACATCACCGTGATGGCGGCCAACCTCATCGCCAACGACTACGCCTTGAGCATGGGAACCGACGGGCTGGTCACGCGGGAGCGGGAGCGATTCTCGCTCGCGGGCGCGGTGTTCAACTACGCGCTGAAGCAGGTCATCTTTCGTGGCGAGGTCGCGTGGAAATCCGGCCAGGCCTTCAACGATGCGGCGCTGCAGATCGTGAAGCGGGATGTCGTCGATGCGTACATCGGCGCCGAATACTCCCCGAGCTCCACGCTCACCGTGAGCGTCGAAGGCGTCAACCGGCACGTCATGGACTGGAACGGCGAAGTCGCCAGCGCGCCCCGGGACAGCCAGTCGTTGCTGTTGAGCGTCACGAAGATGCTCCTGCACGACGACCTGACCATCAACTTCCTCAATTTTCACAGCATGCCGCAGAGCGGCAGCCTGGCGATGCTCCTGACTACCTACGACCTGAGCGACAACATGAGGCTCGGCTTCAACGTCGTCCTTCCGTATTCGCAGTCCCACGACAGCGCCCTGTTCACCGTCCGCGATCAGAAGCAGGTCGTCTTCAAGATCCAGTACCAGTTTTAGGTGGAGATCCGCATGAGAGCAGTAGTTTGTACGAAGTACGGCCCGCCCGAAGTCCTGCAGATGCAGGATGTGACGAAGCCGATTCCCGGCGCCCGCGAAGTCCTGGTCCGGATCAGGGCGACGACGGTGACGATGGGCGACTTTCGCATCAGGAGTTTTACCGTCCCCGCCGTGGTATGGCTGCCCGCGCGCCTCGTGCTGGGCATCACGGGGCCGCGCCAATCGATCCTTGGAATCGAACTGGCCGGGCAGGTCGAGGCGGTCGGCGCGCAGGTCACGCGCTTCGCGCCGGGTGACCGGGTATTCGCCGCGACGCTGAAGGGATTCGGCGCGTACGCGGAGTACCGATGTCTGCCGGAAGGCGGGCCGATCGCCCACATTCCTCGCGCCCTCACGTACGAAGAAGCCGCGGCCGTGCCCATCGGCGCGCGCACGGCGTTGCACTATCTGCGTCGGGCCGGAGTGGTGCCGGGCCAGGAAGTGCTGATCTTCGGTGCTTCAGGAAGCGTGGGCACGTACGCGGTGCAGCTCGCCAAACATTTCGGCGCGCGGGTCACGGCCGTCAGCAGCACCGCCAATCTCGAATTGTTGCGATCGCTGGGCGCCGATTCGGTCATCGACTACACCGCCGGCGACTTCGCCCACGAGGCATCGCGTTACGACGTGGTGTTCGACGCGGTCGGAAAGTGTTCGTTCGCGGATGCGATGAAGGTGCTGAAAACCGACGGCACCTATCTCAATTGCACGCCCGCGATGCCCAGCCTTGCGATGTTGCGCATGAAACTGACCGGCGCGCGAAAGCTGATCCTCGGTGAGGGGCCGCCGGAAACCCCCGAGGCACTCGAGTTCGTCGGCGACCTCATCGCGGCAGGAAAATTACGCGTCGTCGTCGACCGGCGCTACACGCTCGACCAGATGGTCGAAGCGCACAAATACGTCGACCAGGGTCACAAGAAAGGAAACGTCGTTGTTTCGGTGGCATGAGCCAGAGGAAATCCCATGAGTACGGAAGCTGAATATTTCCATCAGTTGTATGGAATCAAGAAGCAGAGAATCAATCTGCAGGGCAAGGATGCAATCGACTACGCGCTGATGATCGCGATCTGCGCGTCAGTCATCTTCGCCGCCTACGGGTCGGCGCCGGTGATGAGCGCCCTCGGGCTCGCGATGTGCGCGTTCATGATCTTCGCCTTCCCGATCAGGCACGGCATCGAGCTGCGGATGCCGGTCATTCTCTCGCGCCCGCAGGACGTGTTCTATTCGCTGGCCTACAAGCTGCGAAACATCAAGTGGCCGTACTTCGCCGCCATCGGCGTCCTGGTGGTGGAGAACTACGTCATCTCGGTGACGCCCAACCTGCCGCACCACGTGGAGTGGATGCGCGAAGCGGCGCTGTACCTCTTCTACGGCCACTTCATCCTGCTCACGGGGTATCGCACGGTGATCCTCGTGGCGCACCTCTACAAGAAGGAGCTGGTGCGCGAAATCCTCATGCAGTCGATGTGGAAGAAACACCTGGAGAACCAGCCCAACATCACGCTCGAAATACTGCACGCGTATTTCACGGGAATCCTGACGCACATCGTCATCCTGATCCCGTGGTACCTGGTGATCACGCACGTGAACTTCTCGGCGGTGCTGTTGCCGGCAACGTTGATCATCGGCGCCGTCCTGCAGGTCAGCTTCGTCAAGGTCATCAACGAGTGGTTCTATCGCGACCACTGGGTGAGCCACAACTCCGAGCTCGACTTCGTGTACATGCACGGCTCGCATCACGATGCCATTCCGTCGGGCCTGATCGGCGTTGCGGGTAATGGTTACCTCGAAGGATTGCTGCGCGGTGCCGCCGCGTTTCCCACGCCGTTCTGTAATCCGGTCATTGCCGCCCTGTACTACACGATGGAAGTGAAGGGCGACATCGACCTGCACCAGTACATCCCGGGCATCTATCCCAAGCTGTCGAAGGACTTCTATGAAGTCGGCCAGCATTCCGTGCACCACTTCGGGCGCGTGGAGCCCTACAGCTTTGCGCTGAACCTGGATCAACCGCAGGTCTCCGAGAAGATCCGCAAGCAGTTCAGGATCTTTCCGGTGAGCCTCAAGCACTCGATCAAGCTCGACGAACGGCTCACGGGCTACAAATGGGACAACGGCCGGTACCGGTGGTTCATGGGCCTGGTAGATAGATACCAGGATCCGCAGGACCATCCGCCGGCGAAAGTCGGGCCGGAGAAAGCAGGGGAGCAGGTGTCATGAAAACCGACTGGGTGGCTGCAGGCTTCACCGCCATGCGTGATTGCGGCGACGACATTTCCATCGTCTATGCCGAGACCGGTACCTCGCACCGCGCCGAGCCGCGCTGGTTCGAGCTGCCGCACGACAAGTTCGACGGCATCTCCGGTTTCGCACACCTGTTGCGCGAACAGGGGTTGCGCCTCGACGCGCTGCCGGTGCTCAAGGGCGAACGCCCGACGCTCCGGCAAAAACTGCGTGGACTCATGAACGTCTTTCCGGCGTTGCAGGTTCACCGGCAGAAGTGGCGCCGGTTCGACCCGACACGCACCTCGACGTTTCGCCGGGTCCGCGACCGCGTGGCCTCGCGGCTCTTCACCGAAGCGCAGACCAGGGAAATCGTCGCGGCGGCCCGCGACGCCGGCGTCACGGTGAACACCTGGCTGCTGTACCACCTCGATCGCGCCGTGGCGGCCCAGTTGGCGGCGCCGGCCGCCGGCAGGATGTGGATGATTCCCGTGAACCTGCGCGGAGCGCTGCCCGCGGTTCCCGAGGACTTCCTGCAGATGTCGTTCCTGCCGGTCGACATCGAGCGTGATCCATCACCCGGTGCGCTGCAGGCGCTGATCGACGGGCTCAAGGATCGGGACTGTCATTGGGGGTCGTGGACGGCCCTGCATCTCGGCAGGTTGATAGGGCATGCCGGCATTCGCCGGGAGTTGCGCAAGCGCGCACTTCAGCACAACGGCTGGACCGGAATCTTCTCGAACCTCGGAGTCTGGAACGTGCCGGGCGCCAGGAGCTGGATCTTCGGGCCGGCCATCTCGCGCGCGCAGCCGGTGGGCGCGGGGTGCGTCACGGTGAACGGTCGCATGTCGCTCACCGTCCAGCTTCACGAGGCGCTGACCGAAGATCTGCAGGCGTCATATGCGTTGCTGGATGCGTGGACGCAGGGCTGCCTCCAGGAACCGCTGCGCGAACAGTTCACGGTCCGGCGGCGCGCCAAGGTCGCGGTATCGTGAATGGAAACGCTGGCAACGGTCAGACGGACGTGGTCGCGCATTGGCCGAACATCACGGCCCTGCTCTCGCGATCGGGTCACATCACCATTGGAAAAGTCGCGCACATCGACGGCGTCGCGGTCGCCGCGCTGAAACACCGGCTGGTGGTCACGCTGGTGCGCCAGTCCGATGAACCAGTACATGCGCTGCTGCGGCGTCTCGATGCCGCCATCGGCGAGGCTCTCGGGTCCGGTGTGCCCACGAACGAAATCGAAAACGGTTATTTCATCCTCGCCGGCGCGGTCGAGCGGGATACGGTCGACTAACTAATTACTTGGAGTTTCTCTCATGAAAGTGTTCATGTTTCCGGGCCAGGGCTCGCAGGCGCGCGGTATGGGCGGTGCGCTGTTCGATGAATTTCCGGAGTTGACGGCGCAGGCCGACCGGATCCTGGGGTATTCCATCCGGGAGTTGTGCCTGGAGGATCCGCGCAACGAGCTCATCCAGACCCAGTTCACGCAGCCGGCGTTGTTCGTCGTCAGCGCGCTGTCCTATTTCAGGAAGGTGGCCGACGCCGGCCGCGAGCCCGATTTCCTCGCGGGGCACAGCCTGGGCGAATTCAACGCGCTGCTGGCGGCCGGGTGCTTCGATTTCGAAACCGGGCTGAAGCTGGTCCGCAGGCGCGGCGAGCTGATGAGCCGCGTGCCGAGCGGCGCCATGGCGGCCATCCTGAATGCAACCCGCGAAGAGATCGAAGAGATCCTGCAGAAGAACGGCCTGCGGAACATCGACCTGGCTAACTACAACACGCCCTCGCAGATCGTCATTTCAGGCCTGGTCGACGAGATCGCCGCGGCCCAGAACCTGTTCCAGTCCGGCAAGATGCTGTACTACCCGCTGGTGACCAGCGGCGCCTTCCATTCCCGCTTCATGGAAACGGCGAAGCAGGAGTTTGCTGCCTACCTGCGCGAATTCGAGTTCGCCGCACCCAGGATTCCGGTGATCGCGAACGTCACCGCGCGGCCCTATGAGCAGAGCGCGATCGCCGATGGATTGTCGAAGCAGATCTCGAGCACGGTCCTGTGGTCGGAAAGCATCCAGTACCTCATGGCACTCGCGACTCACCGTGGTGAGTCCCCGACCTTCGAAGAGGTCGGGCATGGCGATGTGCTGACCAGGATCCACCAGACGATCAAGCGCCAGACCACCGGGGAGGCGCTCGCGAAATTCCTGGGCGAATGGCGCCCGGCGAGCCGCGCCGCCTCGCGAACCCCGGATCCCACCGAGAAGGTGATCGACTGGAATCGCAAACATTCGGTCGGCACACGCGTGCAGTCCTCGTTGATGAGCGGCCAGCTCGAGACCCGCACGCCCGCGATGGTGCTGTTCGGGCACCGCGCCGCGGTCTATCTCAAGGGCTACAACGGTTATTTCGATCTCGATGAGCTGGTCGCATTGCGCGCCGGCTGATCGCCACTCTCATTTTTCGTCAGACAACAACAGGTAATTTGTCATGGTCAAAGCTGGAATAGAGGCAATGAATATCTTTGCCGGCACTGCCTTCCTGGACGTCAGCAAGCTCGCCGAGCATCGCAAACTGGATCGCCGCAGATTCGACAACCTTCTCATGAAGGAGAAGAGCGTCGCGCTGCCCTACGAGGATCCGATCACCTACGCGGTCAACGCCGCCAAACCCATCATCGACGCGCTGCCACCGGAGGAGAAAGAGCGCATCGAGATGGTCATCACCTGCACGGAATCGGCATTCGATTTCGGCAAGTCGATGAGCACCTACTGTCACGACCTGCTGGGGCTCAGCCGCAATTGCCGGCTGTTCGAGGTGAAGAACGCCTGCTTCTCCGGAGTGGCGGGCTTTCAGAACGCGGTCAACTTCATCCTGGCGCAGGTCTCGCCCGGCGCCAAGGCGCTGGTGATCGCCACCGACATCTCGCGCTTCATGATCGAAAAGGGCGGCGACGCGCTTACGATGGAGTGGTCCTTCGCGGAGCCGAGCAGCGGCGCCGGCGCGGTCGCGATGCTGTTCGGCGAAACCCCCCACGTGTTCCAGGTCGATCCGGGAGCGCATGGCTCGTACGGATACGAGGTGATGGACACCTGCCGTCCATCCGTCGACAGCGAAGCGGGTGATTCGGACCTGTCGCTGCGCAGCTACCTCGATTGCAGCGAAAACGCGTTCCTGGAATATCAGAAGCGTGTGGGCGGCGCGGACTACCGCGGCACCTTCGGTTACCTGGCGTATCACACGCCGTTCGGCGGCATGGTGAAAGGGGCGCATCGCAACCTGATGCGCAAACACGTCAAGGGCATCACGCCGGGCGACATCGAAGCGGATTTCGAGCGTCGCATGAAGCCGGGGCTGACCTACTGCCAGCGCGTGGGCAACGTCATGGGCGCCACGGCCATGTTGTCCCTCGCCAGCACCATCGCCAACGGTGACTTCGACAAGCCGCAGCGCATCGGCGTCTTCTCCTATGGCTCCGGCTGCTGCTCGGAATTCTTCAGCGGCGTCGCGACGAAGCAGGGACAGGAGCGCCTGCGCTCGATGCGCATGAAGGAACAACTCGACAGCCGCTACGAGCTCAGCATGGATGAATACGACGAGCTGCTCGTGGGCAGCAACGCGCTGAAATTCGGCACGCGCAACGTGGTGCTGGACAGCAGTTTCATTCCCCATGCGCGCAAGACCCACGGCAAGCCGACCCTGTTCCTCAAGGAGATCCGCGAGTACCAGAGGAAGTACGAATGGGTACAGTAATCACCGAGCCGGCCTATGAAACCCTGAAGGTTCGTGTCACCGACGACACCTGCCACATCCAGATTCACCGGCCGGACGCCAACAACACCATCAACGAGCAGCTGATCGAGGATTTCACGGCGGCGCTCGACGAATGCGAAGACCACGTCAAGGTCGTCGTCATCGAGGGTTCTCCGGAAGTATTCTGCTTCGGCGCGGATTTCAAAGGCCTGCAGAAGAGCTTCGAGAGCACCGGAGCGGTGGAAGCCATGGATCCCGGGCCGATGTACGACCTGTGGCTGCGGCTCGCGACCGGCCCGTACATCTCCATCGCCCACGTCCGCGGCCAGGCCAATGCCGGCGGCATCGGCTTCGTCGCCGCCTGCGACATCGTGCTCTGCGAGGAGAAGGCCACGTTCAGTCTCTCCGAGCTCCTGTTCGGGCTGATGCCGGCATGCGTGCTGCCATTCCTGGTTCGCCGGGCGGGGTTCGCGAAGGCTAACTACATGACGCTGATGACCGAGCCGATCGGCGCGAAGACCGCGCAGGAATGGGGCCTGGTGGATGAATTCGCCGCCGACAGCCAGAACCTGCTGCGCAAGAAGCTGCTGCGACTGCGCCGGCTCTCGAGGACGGCGATCGGGCGATACAAACGCTACATGAACGTGTTGAACCGTGACCTCGGGAATGCGCGACCGAAGGCGCTCGAAGCGAACCTCGAAGTGTTTTCCGACCGCGGCAACATGCAGAAGATTTCCCGCTTCGTCACCACCGGCCAGTTCCCGTGGGATGGAGACTGAACATGCGCGACCCGGTCATCGACATCGAGGAAATCGACGAAGGAATCGTCCTGGTCACGATGGAGGACCGGACCAGCAAGAACACGTTTTCGATGGAGA
>Ga0190271_10002083_pt1 | contig 11890 bp, 13 predicted proteins | sample Popmic356T_FD_133747 | JGI IMG/M metagenome (GOLD analysis project Ga0190271, IMG submission 133747) | Populus adjacent soil microbial communities from riparian zone of Weber River, Utah, USA - 356 T | ecosystem: Environmental > Terrestrial > Soil > Riparian zone | place: USA: Utah | collected...
CACCTCGACCAGGACCGTGCCCAGCTTCTCGAAGCCCTGGAGGGGGCCGGACCGGAGGAGATTCCCTGCATCGAGCATGACCACCCAGTCACAGGTCTGTTCGATGTCGGTCAGGACGTGCGACGACACGATGACGTTGACGTCGAAATCGGAAAGCCTCTTGATCAAGTCCAGCATTTGGGTGCGACCTTCGGGATCGAGCCCCGATGCGGGCTCGTCGAGGAGAAGAAGGTCTGGATCGTGGACGATGGCCTGGGCCAGCTTGACCCTCTGCTGCATGCCGGTGGAGAAATCACCGAGGAAGCGAAAGCGCTCCTCCTCGAGACCGACCAGGAACAGAGTCTCGGATGATCGGCGCTTCGCCTCGTGTGAAGGTATGCCGGCGAGCTGGGCGGCGTAGGAGACGAAATCGGCAGCCGTCTGGTCTTTGGGCAGACATTCGCCCTCGGGCATGTAGCCGATCCTCGATCGCACCACCAGCGGCTCGCGTTGCGGGTCATGGCCCAGAACCTGCATCGACCCCGAGGTCGGGTGGAGCAGCCCGAGCATTAGCCGGAGCATGGTGGTCTTGCCCGCACCGTTCGCCCCCACCAGCCCGGTGACACCCGGCGGCACCTCGAGCGTGAGCCCGCTCAGGGCAACGACTTCGCCGTAGTCGTGCGTGAGGTCATCGATTTCGAGAATTGCGCTCATGCTGCGTTCCCGTGCGGAGGAAGAAATGAGGAATCCCCCCTCCCCGCCAGCGGCGGTACTCCTCCCTGCAGGGGGAGAAACAGGGCAGGAGGGGGGGTGATGGGCACGACGTCATTGCACCCTGGGTCGGATCGCTCATCAATCAGGGACCACCCTGAGATATCCCCTATTTGGTCCTTCACTCCACCACCTCATGGAAGCCCGGGCCCTCGGGGCGCTCCAGCTGCTCCATGGTGCACTGGAGCGGGTCTTTGTCGGGCCGCCAGCGGTGGAAGCGGGTGGCGTGCCGGAATCGGTCGCCTTCCAGTTGGTCGTAGCTGACCTCGACCACCACTCCGGCCTCCACCGGAGTCCAATCGAGGGATTTTCCGGCCGACCAGCGGCTCTGGGCTCCGGGCGCCCGCGCCTCTTCGCCAAAGCTGTCATCGACCACGAGCTCCTTGAACCGATTGAAGATCTCGACTCGGTCGACGTCGCCAAACCCGGAGCAATGACCGATGAAGTGGAGCTCGCCTCTCTCGTCATAGAGACCGAGGAGGAGCGAGCCGATCTTGCCCCCGTCCTTGTGCTCCCGGAAACCACCGACGACGCAGTCGATGGTCCTGCGGTGCTTGATCTTTATCATCGCCCGCTTCCCGTGCTGATAGGCGAGATCGGGGACCTTGGCGACGATGCCGTCACACCCCGCGGACTCGAACTCGTCGAACCAGCCTTGTGCCACCGCCTCGGAATCGGTTTGGGGAGTGAGGTGCCACGGGTCGGAGAGCTTGCCGGCCAGATCCACGAGACGATCCCTGCGCTCGGTGAAAGGGCGCTCCCGAAGGTCCTTGCCACGGTCGGCGAGGAGATCGAAGGCGATCAGCTCGGCTGGAGTCTGTTCGGAGAGCATTGTGATCCGGGACAAAGCGGGGTGGATTCTCTGCTGGAGCGTGTCGAAATCGGTCACCCCGTCGATCACGACAACGATCTCGCCGTCGACGACGGTGCCCGCGGGCAACTGATCGAGACCGGGAGTCAACTCGGGGAAATAGCGGAGAAGTGGACGCTGGTTTCGGGAGTCGATCCGGTTCTCCGGCTTGGACCATGAGATGGAGCGAAAGCCGTCCCATTTCGGCTCATAGAGATATTCGCCCTTGGGCCACTGCTCGGATGTCCTGGCCTCCATCGTCTCGATGGGTGGCTCGAAGGGATGACTCACGGGGAGCGAGTGTAAGCAGCGATAGCCTGCTCTCCGATATGGAGAAGTACATCGCACGTCTCCCATCCTGGGCACAGGGACCGGGCGAGATTCTGGCCGATGCCGCCCAGAAGTACGGCGCCGACAGGGCTTCTCGCATGGCGGCGGCCATTGCCTACCGCACCGTTTTCGCCCTCGCCCCCCTGCTGATGATCGCAGTCGCCGTTCTCGGGAGTTTCCTCGGCAGCAGGGTGGAGGCGCAACAGGAGATCGTCGAGGGCATCGAGTCGGTGGTGGGACCGGAGGTTGCCCGGATCGTGAACGACATACTTACATCTGCCCTCGGCTCTACGTCAACCGCTTATCTGATTGGCGGCATCCTGCTCGTCTGGACCGCCTCCAGCCTGTTCCTCGAGATGCAACGCGATCTCAACGACATCTTCGATGTGCCCCACAAAGAGGTGACCGGGATCGTGGCCATGGTCCGTCTTCGAGGCATCGGGTTCCTCTGGGTCCTCGGCCTCGGTTTCCTCCTGGTCGCCACGTGGCTTATCAATGCGCTGTGGGGATTTGTGAGCGGCCTGCTCCCCGGGACATTCGACGCAGTGGACGAGTTGATCACTGTCCTGACCCCGCTGGCATCGCTCATCTTGCTCCCGTTGGTCTTTGCCCTGATCTTCAAGACCATGACCGTGGCGGCGGTCCCCTGGCGTCCGGCCTGGGTGGGGGGTGCCTTCACAGCGGTGGTCTTCCTTATCGCCGCCTACGGGGTCGGGATCTACTTCGAGATCGCCGGCGCCACCACGGCGCTCGGCTTTGCCGGCTCCTTCGTCGTCATCCTGTTCCTCGCCTACTTCCTCTCCATGGTCTTCCTCTACGGCGCCGAGGTGACCAAGGCCTACACCGACCGTCTCGAGGAGGAGGCTGCGCACCAAGTGAGCCGTCCGATGTACTCCGACCCCCAGGTGGTTGTGGCCGAGCCAAGGGCCGGCATCCCGCAGGCGGCGTTCCTCGCATTCGTCGCCGGACTGATCGCCGGTTGGCGTCGCAGCCGGCGCTGACCACCTGTCAATTGAATCAGGACTCCAATAACCTCACGTCCAATGTCCGTCGACATCGCCGGGTTCGTCACCGATCTCAAAGAGCACGCCACCGAGCACGGATTCCACGTCCATGACGAGCGTCATTTCGTTGAGACCTATTCGCTACGCCAGTCGTGGGAGGTGGACCTCCATCCGGAGGCGGGTTGCGGTGGGCCGATCGACCTCCATGTGGCTCTCGATGTGGACCCCAAGGTGATCCTCTCCCTGCGGGAGGCGCTCGACGAGATGGACTCAGACTTCGAAGAGCCGGAGAATGTCTATCACCTCGATCTCTTTTTCAATTGGGCGGTGCCTCCACTGCACAGCCCGCCGGATCTCCTGGTGCTCGCCACCGATCTGGCCGGGCTGGCTGGTGTCACCCTCCCGGTCGAGGTGTCCGCCATCGACTCTTATGGGGCGGTGACCGATGCGCCTGAGCGCAGACTGACACTGACCGGACGGGCGTCGGTCAGCCTCGTCGACGTCCTCATGGGCCGTGACCAGCTATGCGACGTGCTCGATCGGTCACACGAGGTCAGCGAATACCTCCTCGACCGCGTGGGCGGCTGGATGGAGCTGCCCAGCTAGAAGCCGGCAATTAGAGCAGCGATAACGTCGCCCAGATGCCGAGGGCGGCGGTGATGACGGCGAGCACCCAGAAGGCGGCCAAGGTGGCCGGCTTCGGCGGCGGTCCCTCCTCGATCTGGTGCGTCCCGGTCGAGCGCTCCGCGGCTACTGGTGTCTCTGGCTCCCGTTGGATGCCGAGGGCAAAGCTGCCCGGGTCGTCGGGATGGAACGGGATCGAGTCGTCCTCGGCTTCGATGACGAACTCGCCCGAACCGAGGTCGATCACCTCGTACTGGCCTGCCAGCCACTCGCCTATCGAGACCTCCCCCGAGACCAGGGTGATCTTCTCATCGTCCAGCCCCACCATGACCGGAACATTGTCTTCCTTGAGCGTCGCGACGCCCGGGAATGTCGTCATCTTCTTCGTCCCCCAGGAACCATTGTCAAGCTAGGCGCTGCACCCGGCTTCGCAATCCTAGAAGGGCAGGCTCAATGCATCACACAGGAAGCCGGTGAACCGGCTTGCCCTGGCGAACATCGCTGCCAGCTCCTCGTCGAAGCCGGCACTGGTGACCTGTTTCTGGGTGAGGTTGGCCCCTGCGATGAAGGATTTCATCCGCAGGTCGTTGGCGTGGGGATGATCCGGGTCGAGCCCGGGAGGGACTCGTTTCAGCATCTCGTCCTCGTCCTGATCGATGGACCACGTCTTGGTGAATTCATCGACCTTGGTCGCAGCTGCCCACCTGTCGGTGTCATCGTTGATCGCCTGCCGCAGGGTGCGGGCCACGTCGGTCTCGGGGTGCCAGAGGCCGACGCCCGCGAAGCAGGCGCCAGGCTCCAAATGGAGGTAGTAGCCGGGGGCGTGGATGTCCTTACCGGCCTCGTGTCTGAACTGGATGCCGACATTGGTCTTGTACGGGGTCTTGTCATTGGAGAATCGCGTGTCGCGATATGGCCTCATCAGAGACCCGCCTGACGTCCGCGCATCCGCCACGAAATGGGGAGAGAGCTTGTGCAGGCGGACACCGAAGTCGGTTATGAAATCCAATGCGGGATCCCGCACCGCCCTTTGGTAGCGATCCTTGTTGGCGTCCCACCAGGTCTTCTCGTTGTTGGCCTCGAGTTCGCGGAGGAAGGCGAACAGGCCCGGGGTGAAATGCTTGGTGGCCAAGACAGCTCCTTCGGTCGTATTACCGAAGATAGGTCCGCCACGAGACAGTTTTGAAGGGGGTCGTCCTGGGATCTAGACGTGCTCTTCTGCGGCGAGTTCGCTCCACGGGGTGCGCAGGCCGTCCCGAACGTTGACCACACATGCCCGGAAATCCTTGCGCAGCACCCAGGCCGCAGCGATGAGAAAGACGATCCCGACCCCGATCCGGGCCTGGGCCGATTGCTGTTCCGAGAGATGCCCGAGCTCGGCTAGGCCGGACTCGGCGAGCTGGGCGGCGAAGAGACCCAGCATGACCCAGGCCTCGGTGCGACTGACCGAGCGGCTGGCCACGATGGCGACGGCGAAAACCGATTGCGCCGCGGTGACGAAGAGCTCGACCCTCTGCTGTGTATCGAGCGGCAGCCCGTGGAGGACGCCGGCGAAAATGGAGAAGACGATGGGCAGCGAGCCCACGAGCAGTGTCCATTGGTTGACCTTGGAGGAGATGAGGGCGCCCAAGCCGGTGCGGCTAGCAAGCCTCCAGGCGAACAGGGTGGCCACCAGCAATTCGGGCGCCTCCGAGGCCGTGGGTGCGATCCATTTGACGAGGAGGAACTCACTGACCCCGATCGCCTCGCCCAGCTCGATGATGGACTCTGCGAAAGCCTCGGCGCAGAGCAGGATCACACCCGCCGCCACCACGAACATGGTGTAGTTGACGATCCGTCGTGTTCGTTTGGGCAACGACCCGATGTAGGCGGAGGGCCCGACCAGATGAGGTGCGTGGGTCGGTGCCCCAGACAAGCGTCTCAGGTAGAGGACGTAGATGGTTACCAGCACCACTGCGTCAAGGAGGGAGAGTTCGTCCTTGAGAAAGAGCGTCAACCCATAGACCGAGGCAATGGTGAGGTAAGCGATATCGACGGACTGAGAACGCGATAGATGGATCTCGGTCGCCGTCGTCCCCTCCGCCTCCGATGGCGCCGCCCGGGTCTTCCTCACCCGCCAGGTGCCGATCAGGATCACCATCGGCCACCCGAGACCGATGAGGAGCTGATTGCCTCCGGTCATGTTGGCCAACGCCAATGGGCCGTACTGGGTGGCTTCGCCCGTCTCGGCGAATTCCTGGCCCGCCTTGGCGGTGAACACGAAGTCGACGGCGTATTCGGGGAGGATGGCGATCAATGCGAGCAAGGCCAGGGCGAGACCGGCGGCGATGTCCATCTGAATGATCTCCGCGGCCCAGGACAGGATGAAGGCGGCTCCGACGATGGCCATGCCGTAGAGGATCGCGGCCAGTATCGGTTCGGGATGGATGCCGGTGATACGGAGATACACCCCGGGCAGGGTTGCGGCCACGGCCAGCGACATGAACAGGATCTGCGGTCGTGAGTCGGGTTTGGCAGTCTCCATCGAGCGGCGAGATTCTAAGAGGCCCACCCGGTATTGCCGATTCCGGGTCGGTCAGACCTCCGGATCAGTCCTCGGACCACTCGGGGTCGTTGTCCCATTCCCGGTTCCGACGATCGACGGTCTCCAGGGCTTTGGCTGCCTCCGCGCGGGTGGCGAAAGGGCCGATCCGGACTGCGGCCCGGCAGCCTTCGAAGGGCTCCACTGTGCGGTGGTCGAGGCAGTAGAACCACTGTTCGTCCATGACCCCACCGTGATCAGGGCTCATCCCAGGACCCTTCGACAGGACCAAGGGCCCCAGAAACCCTTGCCAAGCTCCTCATAACGGTTGGCCAGCCAGGCGGCGGTCCCGATGTTCGCCTCTGCGTCGAAGGCACTGGCTCCGGAGAAGCCGGCCTTGGGCGAAGAGGAGGCCCACGTCGATGGGAGGAACTGAAACAGGCCCGAAGCGCCTGAATACGGGTTGTAGGCATCGGCGTCTCCGAGGCTCTCACATTGCAGGACTGCCAGCGCCTCCTCGACGCGACTCGAGGGGAAGTACGCCTGAACCAGTGATCTCCATCGTTCCACCGCCGGCGGGAAGTCCCAATCGCCACCTCCACCACCGCCGCCCCCGTCAGTGGTTTCCGGCGTCGCCGGTGGTGGCGTGGTCGTAGACGGAGCGGTCTCCTCCTGCTCGGGGGGCGCGGGTGTCGTGGATGCGGGCGCCCTCTCCTCCTGACGTCTTCGCTCCTCCTCCCGCGCCTGGGCCGCATCGACGGCGCTGAGTGCGTCGCGGTAGGCGGCGTCGGCTGCACCGGCTTCACGCACGGCGCGTCCGACGGCGGCATCTGCCTCGTCGTAGAGGGCGGCCAGATGCTCGACCTCTGCGTCGACCTCGGCCTTCAGCTCGGCGACGCGCCCCTGTTGCTCCCGGTATTCGACCTGAAGCCCCTCGAGGGCATCTCTCCTCACCACGAGCTCGTTGACTCTTGCGGCGCCGGCGGTGACGACGTCGCCGACTACCTGGCCGGTCACCATTGCCTGCTCGACACTCGCCGTGTTGACGAAGCTGACCCCGGTGCCAACGAGAGCATCCATGTAGGCGTCGATGGCATGAACTTCGATGTCTGCTTCGATCCCGGTCAGCTCGGCGTCACCATATGCGATCTGGGCCTTGAGGCGGTCGAGGTCCGACGAAACGGCGGACAACTCGGCGGAGAGGTCGCTGATCTTCGTGATGCTGACTGCCAGTTCCGCCTCGATCTCGGCCCTCCGGGCGACGGCGGTGTCGACCAGCCCGGCGGCGACCTCTGCCTGCCGCTCCGCCGTCTCCGCCTTCTGCTCCGACTCGTCGACGGTCTGGGCCTGAGCCGCAGGGTCGGCGATCGCGACGCCGAGGGCGACGGTCGAGATAAGGGCGAGGAGGGTCAAGGAGCGCAGCACACGCATGTGAACCCGAGGAGCGTAATGAATGGCCCGGACCACGAGAAGTGCGGATCCGGCCGATGGGGTAGGTTGCCCGACCTGTGGAACGGATCAACGTCCAGTCGGGGAGCCCGTTCGAGGCGGCGATCGGCTTCAGCCGCGCCGTCCGGGTTGGGGACCGGGTGGTTGTGTCCGGCACCGCTCCGGTCTGGCCCGATGGCACCGTGGACCCCGATCCCCGGGCCCAGGCCCGGCGCTGTCTGGAGATCATGCTCACCGCTCTCGGAGAGGCAGGCGGGAAAGCCGAAGACGTGGTTCGGACCAGGACCTATCTGCTCGACGCCGCCGATGCGAGCCGGGTGGGGGAGGCCCATCACGAGGTGTTTTCGGGAATCAGACCGGCGTCGACGATGGTTGTTGTCAGTGGATTGCTCGACCCGCGCTGGAAGGTCGAGATGGAGCTCGAAGCAGTCCTGGCCTGACTGGACACCCTGGAGGTGGCGATGTTTGGACGTAAGAAAACAGAGATGCCGGGAGCGGAGGCCGCCATCCCCGGGCGAGCCACAGCCGTGGAGGTTCCGCCGGCCCATTTCGTCAACGGCAACCCGCTCGTGGGGCCCTTCCCGGACGGGATCGAGACGGCCGTGTTCGGGATGGGTTGCTTCTGGGGCGCCGAGCGGCGGTTCTGGAAGATGGATGGCGTCTACAGCACGTCCGCCGGCTACGCCGGCGGCTACACACCCAATCCATCGTATGAGGAGGTTTGCACCGGCCGGACCGGCCACTCCGAGGTGGTGCTGGTCGCGTACCGGCCCGAGGAGGTCTCCTACGAGGAGCTGTTGAAGGTGTTCTGGGAGACACATGACCCGACTCAGGGGATGCGTCAGGGCAACGACATCGGGTCGCAATACCGATCGGCCATCTATACAACGACCGACGAGCAGCTCGAGACCGCCAAATGGTCCCGGGACAAGTACCAGGCGGAGTTGACGCCACTGGGCTTCGACGACATCACCACGGAGATCACCCCGCTGGGCGAGTTCTATTACGCCGAGGATTACCACCAGCAATATTTGGCCAAGAACCCGCACGGCTACGACTGCCACGCCAACACCGGGATCGCATACCCGGTGGGTTGATCCGGCGCGGATCCACGATCTGCTCCCGCCGCGCGGGCATCGGACTTCTACGCCGGGTCGGTCTCGTCGCCGAGGGTCACAAAGGCGGCCAGCGCCTCCTGGACCACGTTTTCGGGCGAGTCGGCCGCGATGTCTGCGACTACGTCAGGGGTGACTCCAACCGAGCCGAAGTCATGACCCTCGGGAGTCAACCAGCGGGCGATGGTGAGCTTCAGGGCGCCGCTATTGGACAGGGAGAACCTCTGCTGGACCGTGTTCTTGCCAAAAGTATTCTCACCGACCACGGTCGCCCTGCCCCGTTCCTGGAGCACCGCCGACACCACTTCGGAGGCCGAAGCGCTGCCCTCGTTGACGATGACAATCACCCCAACCTCTGCTGGCACGATTGGATCTCCCGACGTGGGATATGAGGTCGACGAATCGGGACCTTCGGTGACGACGACGTCCCCGTTGGGAAGGAATGCGGAGGCAACCTCGATTGCCGTGTCGAGCAGCCCACCGGGATTGTTCCGCATGTCGAGCACGATGGAATCGACCCCCTGGTCGACAAGCGCTCCGACTTGCTCCAAGAACAACTCGTCTGCGTTGTCGGTGAATGTGTTGAGCCCGACGTAGCCCACATCCCCGACCACTTCGCTCACGACGGGATCGACGATGAACGTGGCGCGGGTGATGGTCACGTCGAATAGATCCGCGCCTCGTTGGATCGCGAGGACCACCTCGGTGCCGGCCGGCCCCCGCACCATGGTCGTGACCTCGTCGACCGTCCACCCGGTTATCTCGACGCCGTCCACCCCCAGGATCAGGTCATCAGGTTGAAGACCGGCCGTGTCCGCCGGGGTGCCCTCGACGGTCGATACTACGTGGATCTGGCAGGTGTCCGAGATGACGTTGCATTCCTCCTCGGTCGCAGAGTCCTCTGCCGTGACCAGGGCCCCGATCCCCTGGATCTCACCGGCTTGCTCCTCCTCCAGGAGCTTCACCGCCTGGGGATCTAGGTAGACCGAATGGGGGTCGAGACCGAAGCTGGCCATGCCGAAGACCATCGCCTCTGCCGCCTCGGCCCCGGTCTCCGCCTCGCCGAGTGCGACCTCGCAAGTCTCGAGAAAGGCAGTAGCCGGGGCAACGCACACCAGCTCCGAATCTGCGGTTGCCCCATCGAGCTCTTGCAGGCCCAGGGTGGCGGCTCGGGCCAGGTCCTCGTCTGAGATCTCGTCGACGTAGTGACGACGGACCAGGTCGTATGCCTCGCAGACGATCTCCACATCGGGATCCACGGCGTCGCACCCCACCAGACGCATGGGGCGCTCGTCCTGGGCCGTGGTGGCAGTCGATTCGATTGTCGTCGGGGACTGAGGCGCTGCCGTAGTGACTTCGGGTTCGGCCGTGTCGGCGGCGTCGCAAGATGCCAGGACCAGCGCCACGGCGACCAGAGGCGGGATCAGGCGCAGTCGACGCATCAATCGCATGTCGCATTATCGGCAGATATCCCCCATTACCGTCGCGCAAGATGCACCTTCGAGTCGTGTTGCGTGCCCCCGGTGGCGATTCCGTCACGCTCGACACCCAGGATGAACGCTGGGCCCAGCCGTGGGGGGAGCCCGACGAGGTGATCTCGGGCAACCTCTGGGCATTGCCCGGGCTGGTCGATGGCCATGCCCATCTCGCTCAGGAGAGGTTGGACTTTCGCCCCGGGGACCTCGAAGGAGCCGAGCGCCGGACAGCGATGGCGCTCGGAGCAGGCGTCGGGCTCATCCTCGACAAGGGATGGCGTGATCTCACCGTCGTGCACTTGATCGACAAAGTCCCGCCATCTCAACGCCCGGAGATAGAGGCAGCCGGTGTGGTGCTCAGTGTCGATGGTGGCTTCTGGGAGGGATTCGCACGCAATGTGCCCCCCGGCGGCATCGGCGACGCGGCTGCCAATGCGGCCGCCGAGGGAGCGGGTTGGGTCAAGCTGATCGGCGACTGGCCGAGGAAGGGGATAGGTCCTGTCGCCAATTTCGATGAGGACGAGTTGGCGAAGGCCGTCTCTGCCGCCAGAGAGCATGGGTCGAGAGTGGCGGTCCACACGATGGCACGAGAGGTCCCGTCGATGGCGGTGCGAGCCGGGGTGGCTTCGATCGAGCACGGGTTGTTCCTCACTGACGACGACCTGGTCCTCCTGGGCGCGTTGCGAGGGAGTTGGGTCCCCACGGTGGTCCAGATGGAGGCAACCGTCACTCAGCTCGGAGAGCGGTCCTCCGGCGGGCGGCTGTTGCTCGAAGGGCTCGACAACGTGAGGGCGAGACTCGGCACGGCTGTCGAGGCCGGGGTCCACATCCTCACCGGCACTGACCTGGCCATCGGGACCCATCAGGTGGCCCTGGAGGCGATCCGTCTCTGGGAGTTCGGCATGCCTGCGGCACAGGTCATCGAATCTGTCTCCCGGTCCGGATTTCGGGCGACCGGCCGGCCGGCAGACTTCGCAACAGGCGATCCGGCCAATGCAGTCCTGTTCTCGGAGGACCCCGTTTCGAACCCTCGCGTCTTGGCCGACCCCACCCTCGTCATCCGGATGGGGCGGATCGTGTGAGGCTGTTGCTCGCCTCCGGGTCACCACGACGGCGCGAGCTCTTGGAGAGGCTCGGCCTCGATTTCGACTTCGTTGCCCCCGATGTCGACGAATCCAGGTTTCCTGACGAGGCACCGGCCGCGTATGTGGAGAGGGTGGCCCGGGCCAAGGCGGCAGCGGTGGCCGCCCAAGGTCTGATCGTCGTGGCTGCGGATACCACCGTCGTTCACGAGGGAAGGGTCATCGGCAAACCCGGTCACCCGGAGGAGGCCCGGTCGATGCTGCGACGCATCCAGGGAGAGGTACACGAGGTCTTCACCGGGTTGGCGGTCGGGGGCTGGGACGGACAGGCACAGATCAAATCGGTCGTCGACATCGCCGAGGTCACGATGCTGTCGATGACCGAGGAAGAGATCGCCTGGTACGTGGGCACCGGCGAGCCACTGGACAAGGCTGGGGCCTATGCGCTTCAGGGTCTCGGCGGGATGTTCGTCAGCAGGGTCGTGGGTAGCCCATTCACGGTGATCGGCCTGCCTGTCCACCTGCTCGCTCGAATGGTCTCAGCGTGTGGCGCAGATCTGCGTGAACTGATGACCCGGGCAGATCGTTAGTTGCCATGAATCGCCGGGGTTGGGTCTTCTTCGGACTATTCGCCGTTCTCGTCGCCTGCGCCAACAGCTCGACCACAACTTCCTTGTCGGGCCCGACGCC
>Ga0190271_10002084_pt1 | contig 11889 bp, 9 predicted proteins | sample Popmic356T_FD_133747 | JGI IMG/M metagenome (GOLD analysis project Ga0190271, IMG submission 133747) | Populus adjacent soil microbial communities from riparian zone of Weber River, Utah, USA - 356 T | ecosystem: Environmental > Terrestrial > Soil > Riparian zone | place: USA: Utah | collected...
CTTCTTGCCTTCCTCGTAAGTACGGCCCGAGTACGAGATCCCGACCTCGTAGATGCGGCAGCGCAGCGCCGCGACCTTGCCGGTCACCTCGGGCTCGAAGCCGAAGCGATCCTCCTCGACCTGCACCTGCTGCAGGATCTCGCGGCGGAACACCTTGTAGCAGGTCTCCATGTCCGAGAGGTTGAGGTTGGTGAACGCGTTCGACATCAGCGTCAGGGCGCGGTTGCCCAGGTAGTGCCAGAAGTACAGCACGCGGTGCGACTCGCCGCCGGCGAACCGCGAGCCGTAGACGACGTCGGCGCGGTCCTCGAGGATCGGCTCCAGCAGCTTGGGGTACTCGCGCGGGTCGTACTCGAGGTCGGCGTCCTGGATGATGACGATGTCGCCGGTGGCGGCGGCAAAGCCGCTGCGGAGCCCGGCCCCCTTGCCGCGGTTGCGGTCGTGGAACACGAGCTTCAGGTCGGGCGCCGGCGGCAGCTGCTGCAGCAGCTCGCGCGTGCCGTCGCTCGAGCAGTCCTCGACGACGACCAGCTCGGACACGACACCCACCGCCCGCACCCGATCGAGGAGCGCCAGGATCGTGTCGCGTTCGTTGTAGACCGGAATCACCACGGTCACCCGCGGCTTGGACGTGATGGGCGTGGCAATCATCGACTGGAGTTCACGGGCTGACGGGGAACGAGGAACAGGAAACGGTCCACGCCGGAGGGTCCGTCGATCGCGGCATAGTTGGCGGCGATCCACTCCTCGATCGGGTGGTCGATGGTCGCCAGCTCCTTGCGCACGGCCACCACCAGCTCGGGCCGCCGGGCGGCGAGCTCGGACAGCACCTGTGCCGTGTAGCGGCGTGACCGCTCGGTGCGGTCGGTGAGCGGCATATTGTAGACGAAGCTCACCGGCGTCGGCTGCCGCGCGAAGAAGTACACGCCCGGCTCGGCCCCCCAGTGATACATGGCCGCGCCGGGCCGCAGGTGCTGCGCGATCCACGGGCCCATGCGTTGCGTTTCGAGCAGATCGAAGCCATAGCCGCCGAACTTCAGCCGTGGCACCTCCTCGACCGGGACCATCGACTGGTAGACGCGCGTGGTCAGCGCCAGCGTCACCGCCGCGGCGACCGCCACCACCACCGGCGTCGACCGCGCCGCCAGCGCCCGTGCGATCAGCCAGCCGGTGCCGATCGCCAGCGGCGGCAGGAGCAGCTGGTAGTAGTGCGGGTAGAGCCGGCCGGGCATGCCGACCGCGATCCAGGCGCCAACCAGGTACGCGAGCAGCAGGCGCCCGTCGTCGCCACCGCGGCGCACCGCGATCCAGGCCGCGCCGATCCCGATGACCACGAGGAGCGGGAAATAGGCCGCGGCCGTCCAGACCACCGCGCCGGTCGGGAGCAGGGTGGCGAGCAGGTTCTGGACGACGGAGCCGGCGTAGTCGCGGTTGTACGCGAACACCGCCTCCTGGAACTCGGCGAAGCGGCCGACGGCCGCGAAGTAGGTGAACACCAGCGCCCAGCCGACGCCCGCGGCGCCGCCGCTGATGATCGGCCCCACTGCCGCTCGCCACAGCCGCCGTCCCGCCGGTATTCCGTCAGCCGCGAGCCATACGTTCAGCGCGTCGGCGGCCATCACGAGGCCGGCAATCGCGACGATCACCGGCTTGTAGAGCGAGGCCCACAGGAACAGCACGCCGATCGCCACCCAGCGCACGGTCCGCCGCGGCGCCGGCGCGGCGAGCAGGACGAACGCCCACGCGATCGCGGCGTTCATGAACACCTCGGCGTTGGGCTGGTTGGCCTGCAGCAGCAGGTCGCCGCTGGCGAGGGCCCAGATCGCGGCGGCGGCGACGCCGCCGACCGGTCCCGCGCGGATGACGCCGGCGCGGTAGCAGGCGATCAGCGTGACCAGCGCGGCGGTCACGCCCATCACCCAGAGCGCCAGCTCGCTCGGGCCGAACACGGCCGCGGACGCCGCGTAGGTGAGGTGGATCGCCGGCGGCTTGTGATCCCAGACCTGCTGGTAGAGCGTCTTGCCGTGCAGGACACCGTCCGCGACGATCATGTAGGCCATCAGGTCGCGGTCCTGGGCCTCGGAGAACGTGCGGGCGCGCAAGCCGACCAGCGCCACGCCGAGCAGCGCGACGACGATCCAGCCCGCGCGCACCGCGGTGTTCGCGCCGCTCCTGGCGTTCCAGCGCAGAAGCCAGGGCACGAGCACCCCAGCGACGGCGGTGGCGACGGCCAGCGACAGCACCGTGCGGCGGAAGAACAGCAGGTAGCCGTCGAGCGGAAAGCGGCCCTGGCCCGAGATGATGCCGCCGAGCAACGCGCCCGGACGCCGATGGTAGGCGTCCTCGATCAGGCCGGGCCCGATCGCCCAGAGCACTCCGAGCCCGACCAGCGCGGCAACGGCGGCGGCGCCGATGCCGTAAGCCCAGCGGCGCTCCGTCATGGTCACGAAGCCAGCCTCGCCGCCAGCTCCCGCCCCGCGCGGCGGCCCTCGCGCACGGCGTAGTTCGTGCCGCGGTCCTCCGGATAGACCTGGGCCATCGAGCAGATGAACAGCCCGGGCAGCGGGGTCTCCTCCGCCGGGATCAGCGAGCTGTAGTGGCGCTCGACGACCGGCTGCGCATACCGGGCCCGCCACACGTGGCAGTCGCGGATCCACTTCGTGTCGAAGCCCGGGAACATGCGCTGGATGTGCGGCACCGAGAACGCCAGCACCTCGTCGTCGGACATCTTGTAGAGCGGATCGTCCGCCGGGAGGTACTTCGAGAGATAGGCAATGTGATGACCGCCATAGGTCTCGGGCGGTTCGAAGTTGGTGTGCTCGACGACGCCCACGAACGGGAACGTCGGATCGTTGACGTTCAGCCAGTAGATGTCGGACAGTCTGCGATCGAGATCGAGCACCAGGCAGACGTTGGCCAGGTACTCGATCCGGCGGAGCGAGGCGACGTAGGCCGGCGTCGCGTGCGGCGCCACCAGATCGGCGACGATCGGCAGCGCCGGCGTCGCCAGCACGGCGTCGGCGGCGACCGTCGCGCCCTTTGCCACGACGCCGCGGACGCGGCCGTCGACGACCGACAGTCCCTCCACGCCCGTGCTGCGGTGGATCGCCCCGCCGTGCGCGACGATGAACTCGGCCATCTTGTCGGCCAGCGCGATGAAGCCGCCGCGATAGTAGGCCAGCTGCTCTTCCCCGCCCTTGCCGCGGCTGCCTCCGCGCAGCTTCAGCTTGTTCCAGAACCACACCGCGGAGATCTGCTCGGCGAACGCGCCGAACTTGCCGCGCAACAGCGGCTCCCACACGATGCGGTAGACGGTGTCGCCGCCCATCGTGCGGAGCCATTCGGCGGCGGTGAGCGATTCGAGCTGGCGCCAGTCGCGGACGCGGCGCGCCCGCAGCGCCAGCAGGCCGAGGCGGATGCGGGCGACGAACGGCAGCGGCGTGAATCGCATCACGTCCATCGGCGTCGAGAGCTTGAAGAAGCTCTTGGCGTAGTACATGCCGGTCCGCGTCGGCCGGAACACGACCTGATCGCGCTGCCCCAGCTCTTCGACGAGCTCCGGGATGTGCACGTCGTTGGTGAACCAGTGGTGGTAGAACTTCTCGAGTCGCGTCGGCCCGACGTTGAAGCTGCCGGCCAGGCCGCCGATGTCCGCGTCGCTCTCGAAGATGGTGACGCGGATGCCGCGCTTGGACAGCTCGTAGCCGGCGGCCAGCCCGCTGAAGCCGGCCCCGATGATCACGACGTGCGGTGCCGACTCGACGCTCACGAAGCCCCTCCCTCTCGCGCGGTGACGACGGCGGCGCGGCGCCGCAGCTGGCCGGCGCCCGGCCGGATGAAGTGCACGATGCCCGCGAGCGTCAGCGGCAGCCACAGGATCAGGTGCACGACGATGGCGAACGCCGCCGCGAGGGCGCGCGGCGCGCCGTAGGCGACCAGGCCCAGCGCGGCGAAGTAGTCGAACGTGCCGACGTAGCCCGGCGAGCTTGGAATGAGCGTCGCCAGCGTGCCGGTGGCGAGCGCGAACAGCGGCCCGCGCGGCCCGCCCTCGATCGAGAGCCCCAGCGCGACCGCGACGAACACCAGCCCTTCGAACAGCCACGCGGCGAAGGACAGCAGCGCCAGCCGCGCGGTCATCGACGGCGTGTGCAGGACGCCGAGCACGCCGGCGACGTGGTGGGCCTGCCCGGCGATCCACGACAGCGTCGCGTTGCCACGCACCAGCGGCCAGCGCGCGATCGCCTCGCTGATCGCCTCGAGCCGGCTGGCGAGCAGGAGCAGCGTCAGCACCAGCGCCGCGCCGGCGGCCGCCATCCAGGCCGCGGCGGTGACGAAGGCCGGCGGCACCCCGCCGGGCGACGTGCCCGACAGGCCGATGAAGAAGAAGAGCAGGAGCGTCGAGAGGTCGAGCAGCCGCTCGACCAGCATGGTGCCGAGGATCCGCATCGGCGGCGCCTGCAGCTCGTCGCGGAAGCCGACCACGCGGAAGGCGTCGCCGGCGCGGAACGGCAGCAGGTTGTTGACCGCGATGCTGACCAGGAACGGGCGGACGCACGCGCCGAGACGCACCGCCGGATCCATCGCCCGCAGCATCATCCACCAGCGGACGATGCGCAGGGCATAGCCGCAGGCCAGCGCCGCCAGCGCCGCCGCCAGCCACGCCACGGACATCCGTCCCATCGCCGCCGGCACGTCGGCGCCCTGCAGCTGGCGCTTCAGCAGCAGCACGAACACGACGGTGATCGCCAGGCCGGCGATCGGCCGCAGCCAGCGGCGCAGGCCGGGGCTCATGGGATCGACTCCACCGGCCGCTCGCGCCCGCGCACCTCGCGCGGGAAGCCCAACCGCTCCTGCACGAGGTAGAGGGGCCGGCGCTTGCTCTCGCCGTAGATCCGGCCGACGTACTCGCCGATGACGCCCAGGAACACGAGCTGGGCGCCGCTCACGAACAGCAGCGCGATGAACAGCAGCGTCCAGCCAGGCACCCAGATGTCGGTCAGCAGCCGGAGCACCATAGCGTAGAGGATGCCGAGGAGGGACAACCCGGCCGCCGTGAACCCCATCCACGTCGCCAGGCGCAGCGGCACCAGCGAGAACGACAGGATGCCGTCGACCGCGAAGCGGATCATCTTCGTCAGCGGGTACTTGGTGGTCCCGGCGAAGCGGCCGGCGCGGCGGTAGACCACGGCCTCCTGATGGAAGCCGACCCACGACACCATGCCGCGCACGAAGCGGTCGCGCTCGGGCATCGACTGCAACGCCTCCACCACGCTGCGATCCATCAGCCGGAAGTCGCCCGTGTCGAGCGGGATCGGCGTGTCCGACATGGCGTTGATCAGGCGGTAGAAGACCTTCGCGGTCCACAGCTTGATCGCGGTCTCGCCTTCACGCTCGCCGCGCACGCCGTAGGCCACGTCGACGCCGCGGCGCCAGCGCGCGAGCATCTCCAGCACCACCTCGGGCGGATCCTGGAGGTCGGCGTCGATCAGGACGACCGCCTCGCCTTCGGCGTGGGCGATGCCGGCGGTGACGGCCATCTGGTGGCCGAAGTTGCGCGAGAACGATACGACGCGCACGCTCGGATCGCCGGCCTGGATGCCGCGCAGCAGCTCGAGGGTGCGATCACGGCTGCCGTCGTTGACGAAGATCAGCTCGAACCGGGCCTGGCCGCTGCCGCAGAGCACCGCGGTCAGCCGGCGGTAGGTCTCGCCGATGACGTCTTCCTCGTTGAAGCACGGCACCACGACGGAGACCAGCGGCTGGGCGCTGGATCGGATATCGGTCGTCATGTGCGTCCTCCACGCGCCGCGGCCGCCGCCGGCGCCGCGCCCTTGCGGCGCAGCGCCTCGTCGACGACGGCGCGAAACCGCTCGATGCGGGCCTGATACGAATTCTGCCTGGCCGTCTCGATCCGGCGCGCGGGCAGCGCCGGATCCCGTTCCTGCAGCGCCTGGTCGACCGCGGCCACCCATTCCTGCGGCGTCTCGGGGATCTGCACGACGTCGGCGAACTCGCGGATCGACGGCAGGCCGGTGCCGATCGTCGGCTTGCCCGACGCGAGGTACTCGTGCAGCTTCGAGGGATCCCCGTAGAACGTCCAGTTGTTGATGACGTAGCACATCATGCACACGTCGAGGCCCTTGATGTAGGCCGGCACGAGGTCGAACGGCCGGTGGCCGAACCAGTGCACGTTCGGCCGCCCGGCCAGGGCCAGGAAGCGGGCCTTCTCCTCGGGCACCTTGTAGTTCTCGCGCCCGACCAGCGCGATCGTCCACTCGCGGCGATCGGCCAGCGCCTCGAGCACCGGCAGGTTGACCTTCTCGTTCATCGTCCCGATGTAGCCGAGACGCGGCCCGGGCAGCGCCGCGAGGTCGGCCGGGATCACCGTCTCCGGCGCCCGCGACGTCGAGAACATGTCGTAGTTGGCGGCGTTGGCAAGGTGCACCACCTTGTCCGGGTCGCTCAGGTAGCGGCGCTTGTCCGCCGCCAACTCGCTCGACAGCGCGAACACGAGATCGGCGCGCTCCATCAGCTCGATCTCGGCCGGGCTCGCCTTGGCGTCGCCGCCGGTGTAGCCGGTGTACTGATCGTAGGCGTAATAGATGACCAGCCGCTCACCGAAGCGGCCGATCATGTCGCGGTACTGTGGGTGCCAGATCAGCAGCACCGGATCGGTGACGCCGTACTGCCGCATCAGCGCTTCGATGCGGCGCAGCCGCGCCGCCTTCATCTTCGCGTTCAGCCACGGCGATCGGTGGTTCTCGAACAACCATTTCGACGGCGTGTAGTTGACCAGCCCGTCGTTGATCCGACGCACGCCGCTCGGATAGAGGGGGCCCTTGCCCTCGATCAGCCGGGCGAGATGGAACGGCGGCGACGCGAACAGCACCCGCTCGTGGCGGCCCAGCTCCTCGAGGAAGTAGTGGCGGTTGTGGCGGGGGCCGTCCCAGTAGTCGCCCCCGAAGGTCAGCACGTTCATCGGGCCCGGCCTCCGTCGACCGCCTGCGCGTAGAGCGCCTCGTATTCCCGCACCATCCGGGCGACCGTGAAGGTCGATCGGAAGCGCGCCTGGGCCCGCGCAGCCATGGCCGCCGCCCCGGCCGGATCGCCGAGCAGGCGCTCGATCGCCGCCGCGAGCGCCGCCGGATCCCCCGCCGGCACGACCACGCCGCATTCGCCGTCGCCGACGACGCGCCGGTTGTCGCCCACGTCGGTGACGACGATCGCGCGGCACGCCGCCATCGCTTCGAGCAGCGCCAGCGGCATCGCCTCCCACAGCGAGGGCATCACGAACACGTCGAGCGCGGTCAGCAGCTCGAGGTTGTCCTGGCGCCAGCCGGTGAAGATCACGCGATCGGCGACGCCGAGGGCCTGCGCTTCCTCGCGGAGCGGCGTCAGCAGCGGACCGCCGCCGGCGACCAGGACGCGGACCCGCGGCTGGCGGCGCAGCAGGTCCGGCAGCGCGTGCAGCAGGTGAGTGATGCCCTTCTGTCGCGACAGGACGGCGATGCCGCCGACCAGGATCTCGTCGTCGGCCACGCCGAGCTCGGCCCGCGTGCGCGCCCGTATCTCCGGCCGATCGACGAACGGATTGTCGCTGACGCCGTTGATGATGGTACCCACGCCGGTGAGCTTGTGGTGGTGCTCGATCGACTGGCGCTGCACGTCGGCGACGGCGACGAGCGAGGTGGCGAAGCGCGAGAAGAAGCGCTCGCCGGCCATCATGCGGCGGCTCGGCAGCGGATAGTTGCCGAAGTGGTAGGTGTGGACCCAGGCCGGGACCTGCCCGATCATCGCCAGCGGGCCGACGTGCAGCAGGCTCGGCGTGCCGTGGGTGTGGACGACGTCGGCACCCAGGCGCTTCAGCTCGCGCGCCAGGTAGTACGGCGTGAAGTAGCGCTGGCGGCGGGTCGGCGGCGCGGCCAGCCGCACATCGACGCCCGAGGCCGCCAGGCGCTCCGCCAGCACGCCGCGCTCGCGGGTGCAGCAGATCGTAACGTCGAAGCGTGAGCGATCGAGGCCCTGCGCGATGTGCACCACTGCGTTCTCGGCGCCGCCGATGTGCATCGTACCGATGACTTGCACCACGTGGATCCGCCCCGGATTGCCCGGTCTCGGGCTCACGCCGACCTCCGGAACCACTGGCGCGCCTCGTGCCACCACGGCCCGAGATCGTCGGCGCGCGGGTTCTCGTAGTGGAGGTCGCGGCCCCAGAGCTTGAAGAACGAGAGCACCGCGCCGAGCCGCGAGCCGCGGTCCCAGGCGCCGGGCTGCCGCCGGCCGCCGATCAGCCGCAGCAGGAGCGCGTCGAGATCGCCCATCAGCCAGCGGTTGCGCACGCCGACCTTGTAGATCGGAGGCTGCGCCGGTCCGGCGCCGAACGCGCCGTCGACCAGGATGTTCGGGAAGTCGACGCCGGCGTCGACGGCGAGCTGGAGCGATCCCCAGAAGCGCGCGTTGATCTCCATCAGGCGCGGCGTCCCGTCGCGCGCGTCGCGCTTGAACTCGACCATCGCCACCCCGTGCCAGCCGAGCGCGTCGAGCAGGCGGGTTCCGGCGGCGACCAGATCGGGATCGAGCGGCGCGCTTTCCGACAGCACGCTGACCCCGCCCCAGGGCGGCTTCTCGCGCAGGCGGCGATGGCAGAACAGCGCGGTCGGGCGGCCGTGCTCGTAGCAGGCAAAGAGGCCGGCGCCGTCCCCGGCGATGCACTCCTGCAGGATCACCGGGTACTCAGCCGGATGGCGCTCGGCCAGCTCCTGCCGCAGGCTGTCGAGATCGGCGGCGTAGCCGACGGTGCACGACAGCCAGCCCTCGGGCGTCCGCACCCGCGACCGGTGCGGCTTGATGACGATCGGAAACGGCAGCGACGCGGGCAGCGGCGTGGCTGGACTGTCCAGGCACCAGCTGTCCGGAACGGGCGTGCCGCAGCGGCGCGCCGTTTCGATCACGTGCCACTTGTCGGACGCCCGCGCGATCAGGTCGGCGTCGGCGTACGGGACGATCGCCCGCGTGAAGCGATCGCGGGCGCGCGTCACGAGCGCGGTCGTGATGTCGGTGACCGGCAGGACGACGTCGACCTGGTAGGTCGCGGCGGCAGCGACGATGGCGTCGAGGAAGCCCTGTTCGTCGTGCACCGGATCGGGGTACTGCAGGGCGACGGCGCAATGGCGCGAGGCGTGCGACAGCGACGGCCGGCGCCGGTCGCCGACGACGACGCGGTGCCCGCGCCGGCCGAGCGCGCGCGTCACCGCCAGCGCGGCCCGTGTCCCGCCGTCCGTGACGAGGATGGTCTTGGGCGGCACCGCCAGGGACGCGACCGCCGCGGGCCCGGAGGAGGGAGCGTTCATGATGCGTGCGGGCGCACGGCCCCGCCGATCGGGGCGGCACCAATCTCCGACTCCAGCCACGCCGTCAGGCGGCGCTCGGCCTCGCGCTGCCACGGCGCGAGGGTGAAGATGTGGTTGGCCTCGGCGACGACGCTGACGCTGACGCGGGAGGCGTAGCGGTCGAGCACGCCGGGATGCGCGCGGAGGAACTTCTCCTCGAACTCCCACCACAGGCGATCGGTTTCGCTGAAGATCAGCAGCATCCGCATGCCGCGATCGGCGGCGGCGAAAAAGGCCGGCGCGAAGTATGGGTTGAGGTTGCTGGTCGGCGCCGGGGCGGCCGCCGGGCCGGCCCCCGCGTCTGGCGAAGCGCCCGGCGCGGGCGCCGCCGCCGTCGCCGCCTTGGGCGTCTGGACCGGCTTCCGGAACGCGCGCGTGAGGAGCCGCACATCCGTCTGCAACGTCAGGAGGCGGGCCCACGAACGCGGATCGAAGAGCTTGCGCAGGTAGCCCTGCCGGATCCGGGCGAGCTGCCCGTCCGTCATCTGCGCGACCTTGTCGACGCCCCGGCCCTCGACGGTGATCGGCAGGCCCAGCGCGATCAGCCCGGCGACGCGCGGGTCGCGGCTGCAGGCCATGAGCCCGGTGATGGCGCCGCCGCACAGCCCGCCGACGACGAAGCGCTGGATCGGATAGTGACGTTCCATCCAGTCGAGCGCGTCGCGAGTGTCGTCGATGTACCTGCCGAGCGCGACCGATCCGTAAAGGTCGGCCAGGTACGTTTCGTCGACCTCGCCCTCGGAATCGCCCAGGCCGTAGAAGTCGAAGCGGAACACCCAGTAACCCTGCGCCACCAGGGCTTCGGTCAGCTTGTTGTAGAGCCGGTGCGGCGCGACCCGCGTCTTGACGCCGGGCGACAGCAGGACGACGGCGGTGTCGCTGCCGCGATCCGCCGGGGCGTGCACGATGCCCACGAGGCGCTCGCCGCGGCGGTTGGCGAAGGTGACGGGCTGTCGATCGGTCACGCCGCCGCCTCCAGCCACGCGAGCGTGGCGTCGAACAGCCGCGGCGCGCTCGCGTAGAACGCGTCGATCTCCTTCCAGAACGGCTCCTCGCGGACCAGCACGAGCTCGCCACTCGCGTAGCGGCCCTGCAGCTGCTGCAGCTCGGGCAGCGGCCGCGCCGCCTCCTGGCGATCGACCTGGACGACCAGGCAGCGGCCGCCGAACGGGCGGGCGTCCGCCGCCAGCTTGACGCCGGCGATCTCGTCGTAGAGCGCGCCGCCCAGTTCATAGCCGTCGACGTTGACGGTGGCCCCGCCCCGCATCTCGGCGACCAGCGCGGCGCGATCCTGCCGGACTTCCTTGTAGACCGCGAGCTGCGTCGCCAGGTTGACCCGCAGCTGCTCCTGCATGAAGCGGTTGCCGTCGACGACGGGCGCCCACAACACCAGCCGATCGACGCCGTCGAGGCGATCCGCGCTCAGCGCCGCGATGGTCGCGCCCAGGCGCAAGCCGAGCAGCGACACGCGGTCACGGCCGGTGCGGGCGCGGACCAGATCGGCGGCGCGGGCGACGTCGCCCAGCGCGCCGGTCAGGGAGAAGTCGGCGAACGTGCCGTCGCTGTCGCCGTTGCCGCGAAAGTCGAAGCGCAGTACGGCGTGGCCGCGCCCGGCCAGACGCCGGGCCATCGACACAAATGTACGATGCGTCCAGAGCTTCTCTTCAGCAAACGGATGGCAGAAGACGAACGCCTCGCGCGCCGGCGTGGCTGGGTCGGGCTCGTGCAGGAGGCCGAACAGCGATCCACTGTCGCCCTCGAAGAAGAACGGGGTTTCCTTCATAGCACCGGCGCCGCCCGACCGCGCAACCGACACATTATGCGTCACCCGCCACGACGCCCGCGTCACGGCCGGCCGCGCTCGTAGTCGATACCGCGCGCGCCGGCACACGGCTACCCAACGCTGCCTTGCCGGCCTGCGAAACGGGCCGTCGGGCCACCCGCTGCCAGCGCTCACGACCGACGGCCAGCGCATCGGCGAGCAGGCCGCAGCCGCCGCTGATCGTCGCCGGGTAGACGACGCACATCTCGAACGCGCGACGCTCCGGCAGCCAGCGCTCTTCCCACTCCGCGGCCGAGCCGAGGAACTCGTAGGCGGCGAGGCCGCGCTCGAAGGCGTGCCGCACCATCGCGTACGTCAGCAACAGTCCCGGGTAGTACTCGCCGAGCCCGCTCTCGTAGCCGATCTTCAGCTGCCACCACCGGTCGTACGCTTCGATCGCCATCTCGACCGCGGCGATGCGATCGCCGAAGTGCAGGGTCGCGATCCGCAGATCGCCGCCGCGGGCGGCGCGATGGACATAGGCCTCGAAGAACGCCCCGAGCCCGGGCCGGCAGCGCAGCGCGGATCCGAGCTCGCCCTTCCACCCCGATCCCTCGACCGCGACCACCGTGGCGAAGAGCGAGCCGACGTCGGCAACCGACGGGCGATGCACGTCGACGCGCACCGGACCGAGACGAGCGGCGCGCTTGCGCAGCCGCGGCAGGTTGCCGGTGATTC
>Ga0190271_10002085_pt1 | contig 11887 bp, 9 predicted proteins | sample Popmic356T_FD_133747 | JGI IMG/M metagenome (GOLD analysis project Ga0190271, IMG submission 133747) | Populus adjacent soil microbial communities from riparian zone of Weber River, Utah, USA - 356 T | ecosystem: Environmental > Terrestrial > Soil > Riparian zone | place: USA: Utah | collected...
CCGGACACGAGCCGCAGTACGTGCGCGACGGTGCGATTGAGGTCGATGGATTGAATCTGGATTTCGCGCCGCCCGACCAGCGAACGGATGCCGCGGATCACCTCGTCGGCGCGCAGATCGTCGTCGCGAATGTCCTTGATGATTTCGCGAATCTGATCGAGCGGTGGGTCCTCACGCGCCAACAGTGTCTCGGCAGCCTCGGCATTGCTCAGGATCGCGCACAGCGGTTGATTGACCTCGTGCGCCACCATCGCCGTGAGTTCGCCCACCGCGGCGAGGCGCGCCGTATGCGCCAGGCGGCGTTGCGCTTCCTCGGCCCGCTTGCGATCGGTGATGTCGTGGCCGATGGCCTGCAATTCGTCGGGCATGTCACCGGCGCCGTCGATGGCCCGGCAGGTCCAGTGTTGCCAGCCACGGCTGCCGTCAGCGAAGGTTATTTCACATTGCCACTCACCGGGGCCCGCGCCTGACTGCGCGTGCGCGACGCTCAGCGCAAGCTGCTCGTGCGTATCGGGAGGCAGGTGGACGCTCAGTTTCGAACCCAGCACTGCTTCACGCGACTTGTCGAGAAAACGGCAATACGCCTCGTTGACGAAAGTCAGCGTGAGATCGCGGGTGAAACGGCACACCAGTTCCGTCTGGCTGTCGACCACCGCGCGATACCGCTCTTCGCTCTGGCGCAGCGCCGATTCCTGCCGTCGTCGATCGGTGACGTCGAGCGCCGAGCCGATGTAGCCGAGGAATTCGCCGGTCTCTCCGTATCGCGGCACGCCGCGAGCCAGTACCCAGCGATAAACGCCGTCACGGCGGCGCAACCGGTAGTCCATCTCGAACTCGCACCGCGCCGTGAAACTCGACTGGTAGATAGCCACGCAGCGCTGTCGATCGTCGGCGTGTATTCCCTGTGCCCAGCCTTCGCCACGCTCCTGCGACAAACCTCGGCCGGTGAAATCGAGCCAGCCCTTGTTGACGAATTCGAAATGCGAGTCCGCACCGGCAATCCAGATCATCACCGGCGCATAGTCGGCCATGTCGCGGAAGCGCCGCTCGCTCTCTTCCAGCGAATTCTGTATGCGCCGCCCCTGCTCCAGCAATACGGCCACGAGGTACAGCGGCGCCGCGCGCAACAACAGGAACTGTTGCAATCCGGATGCGACTTCCGCCGCCGATTCGCCGGAATGCATCCCCTCCGCGGACTGGGCCGCGGCAACGGCGAATATGGTGAGCAAGGCTGTCGCTGCAGTCGCACCCCGCATGCCAAAACGTACCGCCGCCCAGAACAGGAACGCCACCGGCGCATACATGCGTGAATCGGCGAAGCCCAGGTGATTCGAGGCGGGCTGGAATGCAAACGTCAGGCTGACGACGAGCCCTGCCAGCAGGATCACGGCTTCCAGCCACTGCGCCGACGAGAGGTTGCGCTGATCCGACGGCCTCAACACCCAGTAGAAGATGAACGGCGTGACGATGAGCGCAGCGAGCGAGTTGCCGAGCAGCCAGCGCTCCCAGTTCACCCAATATTGCGCCCCCCACTCTCCGTGCGCCGCGGCGCCGGCGAACGCGCTCAAGGCCGGAATCGCGAGTACGGCGATCAGGCAGTAGACACCGAAGTCGCGCATGCTGATGAAGCGGATCGGATCGTGCATGAAACGGCGAAGCAGCATCGCGCCGATCACGGCCTTGCCGTAATCATTGAGCGCGGTGCTCGCCAGCATGCCGAACGGGACGCCGTCGGCCGCTTCCGTGAAGAAGCGGATCGGCACCGTGGCCGCCAGCAGCAACAACCACCATCGCGGCTGCGCACGCAGCAAGGCGCAGAGCAATACCGAGTCGGGAAACCAGAACGGAGAGGCCGTCGCCTGGCTGAACGACATCCCGTATCGGTAAGCAAAGTAATACGCAACTTCAAAGCAACAGAAGGCAACCACGCTGCGCACGAGGGAGTGCGACACCAGCGATTCCCCGGGTGAAGTTCCGAGAATGGTTCGGGTTTCGGGGGGCGACTGCATGACCATGGGCAATCTTGCCCTTTAGGCCATTGCGCAACAACGACAGCCGCAGCGAGCGTCCTGCGCCGCACCATCAGACCAAGGTCCCACTTCACGAAAACGTCCCTGGCTCGTACAAGGAGCGTAATGGGAGCGCACCAGGCCAACTCCGCGTGCGCGGACGCTTTCCAGCCTGCAGCTTCCATTCGAGGAAACAAACATGACGAATCAAAGACCGGCGACCCAGCGCACTCAACTGATGCGGCTACTCGCCGGAAGCGCATTTCTCGCGATGTTCTCCGGCCAGGCAGCGGCGGAAGACACCAAGCTCACGCAACAGCCTTTCCAGATCTCGCTCGGCTCGTTCACCAATGCATCCGAGATCGTGATCCGCGCCGACGCTGAAAATGCCGAAGGCACCGAGTTCAACTGGGGCGACACCATCGGTGATGTGGACGGCACGAGCATCCGGCTCGACAGCTACTGGCGCATCAACGACCGGCATCACGTGCGTTTCATGTACACCGAAAACTCGAGCAAGCGGCACAAGGATCTCGACCGCGAGATCGTCTGGAATGGCGAAACCATCCCGATCGACGCCTCGATCGACTCCGAATTCGGGTTCTACGTGGTGGAAGTCGCCTACGAATACGATTTCTCGAAACGCGAGGACCGCGAACTGGTGCTGAGCGCAGGCCTGCACTACACCGCCTTCTCCACCGAGCTCACCGGCACCTATGCCACGCCCGGCGGCGGTGGCGGCACCACCACGGTGGGCAGCGAGGCGGAGTTGGGAGCGCCTCTTCCCGTGGTCGGCGCCCGCGGCATGTGGAATCTCGGTGGCAACTGGTGGGTAGACGCCCAGGTCCAGTTCTTCCAGGTCAACATCGACAACATCGACGGCAGCATCCTCAACTATCGCGCCGCGGTCATCTGGCAGCCGAAACAGTGGTTAGGCTTCGGTGTCGGCTACGATTCCTTCAGCATCGACATCGACGCCGAAGGTCGCGGCGAGCGCTTGCGAGGCAGCCTCGACTGGACCTACGAAGGACCGCAGGCTTTTTTCAACTTCGCTTTCTGAGGGAGAGCAAACATGAGATTGGTGAGCTCGCGAACGGTGCTCGCGGTGGCGGCGCTGACGGGAATCAGCTTCCTTGCGATGCCTGCCTACGCGAAACCCTCGGGAAACTGGCGCATCAGCTTCAATCACCAGACGGATAACGACGGCACCGTCGTCTTCCGCATTGCGCCGGTCGGTGGCACGCCGATCGACATCGAAGTGAAGGTTCCTGCGAGGACCACCGAGAACGCGGTCGCGGATCTAGTTAGTGATAGCATCAAGGCGACGCTCGGCTCGGAAGGCTACCGGGTCGGCGTCGACGACGGTGAAGACGTGGTGGTCAAGAAACGCGGCAAGACTCCGAAGTTCGAACTGACGATGGTGAGCACGTCTCTCACGGGTCTCGAGATCCTCGTCAAACACAACTAGCGGGAGACATCATGAAATTTCGAATCGTTGCACTGGCGCTGGCAGCATGCGCGCTCGCATCGCCGGGAGTTTCGTTCGCCGCAAAGGACAAGGCCGAAGAACAGGCGGAAGTGCGCAAGGCAGCGCAGTCCGCGCTCGACGCGCTCTACAAGGTCCAGCCTTCCGCGCGCAAGGCCGTCGAATCCGCTGCGGGATATGCCGCGTTCAGCAACTTCGGCATGAAGATCATGGTCGCGGGCAGCGGCACCGGCAAGGGCATGGCCGTCAACAACAAGAGCAAGCAGCAGACCTACATGAAGATGGCCGAGATCCAGGCGGGCCTCGGATTCGGCGTCAAGAAGTTCAAGCTCATCTGGGTCTTCGCAACCCAGGAGGCGCTCAACAAATTCGTCAACTCCGGCTGGGAGATTGGCGGACAGGCGACTGCGTCGGCGAAAACCGGCGACAAGGGCGCGTCATACCAGGGAGCCGTGGCCATTTCGCCCGACGTCTACCTGTACCAGCTGAGCGGTGACAGTCTCGCGGTGGAGCTGACCGCGAAAGGCACGAAGTATTACAAGGACGATGACCTGAACTGATTGCGGAACGCAATCAAGGCAGAGGTTGGGCTCCGGGTTCCGTGCCGTTGCCTTCGTCCGTCCGCGGCAGGCGTTGTTCGTCGAAGTACTGGCGCATGTTCTCGAACAGGTCGTCGTGCACCTTGGGTTTGCCGATCGCGCAGCCGATGAACAGGAAGTTCACCATCACGCAGCCATCGCTCAGGTGGTAGATAGTGTTGCCGGCCGCATCCTTTTCCAGGCCGTCCACACCCGGCTTCCAGCGGAACTTGCTGACCTTCGAGCGCTGCCGCTTGGTCAGCGAGCTCCAGGTCCCGTTGGGCCCGGCAAACATTCTCGCCACGCGTTCCGCTTCGGCTTCGGCCGCCAGCACCCGGGCGGCGGATTTCTTCCCTTCGATGGGCCAGTCGACCCGTGCCGGCGGAGAGATGGCTGCGGACTCGCCGGCTGGCGGGGCCGCTTCGCCCGCCGCTGTCTCCGGGCGAGGCGGTGCGGGTGCCGTGACGTTCGGTACCAGCTCTTTGGAACTCGGCTCGTCTTCAGGCTCGACGGTCGGGTCGAGGATCAGCGTGATGGGCCCGGTAACGAATGCGTCCGCGGTTTCGCGGCGCGCCACCGGACCGCTCATGTGGAGCAGTGAATAGATCACGAGCGCATGCACCAGCAGCACGCAGAGCAATGCCGCTGAACGCCGCCCTTTCATTGCTGGAGTCTGACAGGCCTTCGCAATCGCGAGTTCCCAGCCACCATTGCCCGCCAACGACGATCCAATTTTCCCGTCACCTAACAACCATTGCCTGTACACCGCTCTTCGCACCCATCGCAGACCGCCAGGCGGCCGCTGGGCGGCCACCCGTGTGTCGGCGCAATCCTACCTCGCCACGCGCCCAAACCGCTCTCAGGGCACGGTGCGCGCGCATATATAAGTGTCGGCCCCTGGCTGACAGTCGCGGGCATGCAGGAACCCACCCCGAATCCGAAGCTGGTCAAAGCCGTCTGGCTGCTGGCCGTCATGGCCGTAGGCGCCGTCTTGTACTTCGCGCAAGACGTTTTCATCCCGGTCGCCGTCGCACTGTTTCTGGCATTGCTGTTGACGCCGGCGGTCGACCGGCTGCAGGGCTGGGGTGCGCGCCGGGGACTTGCGGTCGCCCTCGTCATGTTCGTGGTGTTCGCCACCGCGGCGGTGGCCGTCAACGCCGCGTGGGGGCCGGCCACTGAATGGCTGGCGCGCGCACCACAAACCATGCGCCAGATCGACCCTCGCCTGCGACCGCTGCGCGAGATGTTCGAGCGTGTCGACGCGGTTGCCGAACGGGCCGGCCGACTCACCCAGGGCAGCTCGGTAGTTAGTGGCAAGCCCGCCATCGTGACCCCGGTCGCGGGCGAGAGCACGGCCATCGCCATGACCAGGTCCTTTCTCGCAAGCCTGACCGTGATCCCGCTGACGCTGTTCTTCCTGCTGGGCGGCCCGCCGTTGCTCGCGCGCATGGGCGCTTCACTGTCCGGATCGGAAGCCAGCATCCGGACCCTCAAACTGACGGAGGCCATCCGTAACGAGGTCGGACGCTACTTCGCCACGGTCACGCTGATCAATTTCGGATTGGGTGTCGCGACGGCGCTCGCGATGTACGCACTCGGCATGCCGAACGCAATTCTGTGGGGAGTGCTTGTCTGCGCGTTCAACTTCGTGCCCTACCTCGGCCCGATCGCCGCATTTTTCATCCTGTCCATCGCCGCGCTCGTGACCTTTCCCACGCTGGGCCAGGCGTTGGCAGTACCCGGCGTGTTTCTCGTGCTGCACCTGATCGAAGGTCAACTCGTGCAGCCACTGACCGTGGGACGACGCTTCGAAGTGAACGCGCTCGTGATCCTGCTCGCCGTCTGGTTTGGCTACGGCTTCTGGGGAATTCCGGGAATGCTGCTCGCCACACCCGTGCTCGTGGCCTTGAAAGTGGCGGCCCAGTACCAGCCGCGATGGCGAGTGGTTCGCGACTTTCTTTCGCCCAATGGCCACTGGCATCCGAAGTCGCTGAAGCGGGTACGGTCCGGAAAGGATTCCGACGTCAGCAAGCTGCCGCCGGATCCCGCTCCCGCTGAAGCCCGCCGCTCTGCCTGACTACCGGGTGGCCACCGAAGCTATGCGCGAGAGAATCGCATTCGCCGCCTTGTGCTTCGCAGGCCGTTCGCGCGGACCTTGCGCCGCGAGCTCAGCCTTACGCGCGGCCATTTCCTCGCCGAGCATGACGAGGTCCATGTCCGACTTGCGCGCTTCGGCAAACATCCCGCCCGGCTGCTCTTCTTCCTTCACGTGATGCTTGATCATCTCGGACAACACCTTGACCCTCGCCTCGTAGTAGTCGTCCTCGGGGCCCGACGCCTCGATCTCGGCGATCAGCTTCTTGGCCGCATCGTGTTCGATCTCCGCCTCGTGGTGCAGGTCCTTGTCGCCCGTCGCTTCGATGAAGGCAGGATAGAAGATCTCTTCCTCGACGGTCGTATGCACCACGAGGGCGTCGCAGATCTTCGTCGCAAGGGAAAGCTTGCGTTCGTCGTTGCGCGCTTTTTCGAACTGTTCGAACCATGTTTCCACCTGGCGGTGGTCTGCCTTCAACAATGCAATCGCGTCCTTCGACGACGATCGGCGTGTTTTAGCTCTGGCCATTTCACGGACTCCTTATGTAGTGGCCGGCACATTAGGCGCTTGCGATCTGCGCCGGTAGCAAACGATGATGCGGACATGTGTAAGTTGCTTCCCACGCGTGTTGCGATCTCTTCTTATCTGTAACTCATGTCCGTAACCGCGATCGTCTTCACCACCCTGTTTGTCACCGCCTTCATTCTGTGGATCGGCGCGAATCTCGCCACCACGGAAAAGCGCCTGCTCTATCGTCCGCGCCGGCTCTACACCAGCGGCGATGCCGACTTCCGGCGCGCACTCGGCATCCTGCTCGGGCCCCCGCTCGTGGCCGGCAACAAGATCACGCCGCTGGTCAACGGCGCGCAGATCTATCCGACGATGCTCAATGCCATACGCACGGCGCACACCAACATCACGTTCGAGACCTTCGTGTTCCGCGATGGCATCGGCGCCACGTTCGTCGAAGAGTTGTCAGCGGCGGCGCGCCGCGGCGTGCAGGTACACATGCTGCTCGACTGGCTGGGCTCGCGAACCATGGAGTCGAACCTGCTGGCGGCTGCGCGCGCAGCGGGTTGCGACGTGCAGATCTACCATCCGCCATCCTGGTACCACCTCGGCCGGCTCAACAACCGCACGCACCGCAAGATCATGGTGGTCGACGGAAAGATCGGTTTCACCGGCGGCGTGGGCATGGGGACCGAATGGCGCGAAGGATTGAACGGCCTGCCGCCCTGGCGCGAAACCCACTTCAAGGCCGAAGGACCGGTGGTCGCGCAGATGCAGGCGGTGTTCATCGACAACTGGATCAAGGCGACCGGTCGGGTACTGCACGGGGCTGAATATTTCCCGAAGCTCTCCGCCACCTGCGGCGACATGGAAGCGCAGATGTTCGGCAGCTCACCGGTTGGCGGCTCCGAGAGCATGCATCTCATGGTGCTGCTGGCCCTCACCGCCGCGAAGACGTCCATCGATATCCAGAATGCCTACTTCGTTCCGGACCGGCTCACGGTGGAAGCGCTGTGCTCCGCGGCGCGGCGCGGCTTGCGCGTTCGCATCGTCGTGCCCGGGCGCCACACCGACGCGCGCATCGGCCGCTGGGCGGCGCAGGGGTTGTACGGTGAACTCCTGAAGTCGGGCATCCAGATCTACGAGTACCAGCCGACGATGATGCACTGTAAGGTCCTGGTGATCGACGGACTCTGGAGCTCGGTGGGCTCCGCGAACTTCGATGACCGATCGTTCCGCCTCAACGACGAAGCCAACCTCAACGTCTTCAGTGAAGATCTCGCCCGCGAGCAGCTTCAACTCATCGACGCCGATATTCGGCAATCGCGGCTCATGGTGCTGCGCAAGTGGCGCCACCGGAAGTTTGGCCGGCGCATCAACGAGCGCCTGGCGCTGCTGTTGCGTTCGCAGCTTTAATGGGGACATTCCTGATTTGCCAGCAAAAAGGGACGCGGCTCAAATTGATTGGAGCGCGGGGAACCTGTGCTGCAACGCTGACGCCCCACCCTGAGGCGCGTCCCCTTTTGCTAGCAAATCAGGAATGTCCCCATTCTTATTCGCCGCCGATCTCGAAGGCGTGCCCGGCGTATTCGCTCTGGAACCGCTCGATGTCGCGACCCGTGCAACGCAGGACTTCCGATTCCAGGTGCCGGAACTCCGCCGAACCACGCTTGAATGCGTAGAAGCCGCCGATGGACGTCACCAGCGCCTCGCCCGTACCCACCACCGTGGACTGCCCATAACCCGACAGCAGCACGGCGCAGAGATTCGCTCCCGGCGCGAGCTCGATCTCCCACCGCACGGTGTGATGCGACGAAAGCACGAGCACCATCGGCTGGATCGCTGCCCTAACTAGCACGCGGACCGGCTCTTCGGACTGCGGCGTGCACGGCGCGCGCATGGCGACGGCCTCGTAGACGCACACCGCCTCCTCGCGCGCCGCACGCGTGTGGACGGAACGCAACGCTCCGCCGGAGATCACGGTGAGTCGATTGTTCTCGGGCCGGGCGCCGGGCGCGGACCTGGGCGCCGCTTCGCGCGCAGCCTTCACGGCCGCGGATTCCCCGCGTCCCGCATCTTTGCGTTTCAGGTAAGCGGCAAATTCCATGGGCCCGTAAGTCATCTCAGTCCTTTTGTCACGGGCGGAGGGATCCTCCCACCGTGGCTACTACCTATCTACTCCAGCACCCTTAGGGGCGACCTAACAACACAAAGAGCGCCTCGGGCTCGATGGGCTTGGTCAGGTGATGATCGAAGCCCGCGGCGCGCGACTCGGCCTTGTCAGTGTCGTGCGCCCATCCGGTGATTGCTATCAACAAAACGCCTGCACCCGCGGGTGTTTCCCGGATCCTCCGCGCCACTTCGTAGCCGCTCGCCTTGGGCATGCCGATGTCGAGCAGTGCAACGTCGGGCCGGAGCGTGGCGAAACTGTGCAATGCCGAGTGACCGTCATGCGCCAGCTCCACCTCGTGCCCTTCGAGTCTCAGGATGATAGCGAGACTTTCAGCGGCATCGCGATTGTCGTCGGCGACCAGGATGCGCTTATTCGACACGCCGTTCGCTTTTCGCGCCGATTCCATCGCCGCAGTATTTGCCGGGGAAACGAGGTTGTTGGGGAGCCGCACGGTGAACCGGCTGCCCTTGCCGGCACCGCCGCTCGCCGCTTCGATGCGACCGCCGTGGAGTTCAACGACACCTTTCGCCAGCGCGAGGCCTATACCCAGGCCACCGGCCGCGTGTTCCTGGGCGGAGCGAACCTGCGCGAACATGCCGAACACCCTGGACAGATCCTCCGCCGCGATGCCGATGCCGCTGTCTTCGACGGTCATCGCAAGGACGTCCTCGCGCTGCTCGGCGGTGACACGGACTTCGCCGTGTGGATTGGTGTACTTGGCAGCGTTGGTGAGCAGATTTGAAAGGACTTGAGCGAGCCGGAGCGGATCTGCGTTCACCTGCAATTTCTCAGGTACGTCGATGACGAGCCGGTGTCGCCGCTCGTCGATCAGCGGGCGCGCGGTTTCAACCGCTGCGTTCAGGATCGACTGCAGATCGGTCTGTTCCTTGCGCAGTTGCAGGGTGCCGTGCGTGATCCGGGAAACATCGAGCAGGTCATCGAGCAGCAGCGACATGTGCTGCACCTGGCGCTCGATCACGTGGTGTGACCAGCGCTTCTGTGCATCGGTCGCGGCATCGTTGCGCGCGATGGTCGCGGCCTGGCGGATCGGCGCCAGCGGGTTACGCAGCTCGTGCGCCAGCGTCGCCAGGAACTCGTCCTTGCGCCGGTCGGCTTCCAGCAGCTCGCGCTCCTGCAACTTCCGCTGCGTGATATCCGCGAACCACACCGCAAGATCGCCGTCGAGCGGCGAAGCCACGACGTGGTACCAGTTGCTGTTGGCATCCGCCTCGGTCTGCCGCTCGATCTGCCGGACCTCATTGTTCTCGAGCGCTTCCACGTACATGCGGAACCGCGCGCGATCGTCCCAGGCGCGCGGCAACACCTCGGTCACCTTGCGGCCCGCTATCTCGCTGCCCTTCACGCGCATCACCGCCGAAGCGGCGGTGTTGAGGAACACGAAGCGGAAGTCGACTATCTGTCGGGAGTCGTCATGCACCGGCGACAGGATGATGAACGGCACTCCCGAAGATTCCAGCACGGACTGGAAACGACGGTCGCGCTCGCTCACCAGTTCTTCAGCGCGGGCGCGTTCGATGAATACCGCGGCCTTGCGCGCGCAGATGTCGGCGAGCCGGACTTCACGCTCCGAGGGGCGCCGTGGCAAAGGAAAGTGTACGGACAATGCGCCGAGGATTTCGCCGTCCCGGCTGATGAGCGGAGTCGAATGAAGCGAGCGCACACCCGCGGCGCGTAGTGATTCCCGGAGCCCGGATGTCACTGCATCCGACTCCGTGTCCGTCACGACGACACGCTGGCGTTGCGCAAATGCGAGGCCAGGAGCGCATGCAACGCCCACGCCTCCATCTGCCGAACCGATGCAGGCTGCGACCGTCAGCGTGCTGGTTCGCGACTGGTAAGTGCAGATGACGCCCTGTGTCGCCGAATGCATGCGCGCAAAAGTCGACAGGATGAGCTTGAGCTGGTCGGGCAATTTCGGAATGCCGGCAAGTGTGGCCGACAACTCGTGCAGCTCGTGCAGATCGGAGAGTTCACGGCGCGAGATCGAGCGGTAGTAGTCGCCGACCAGGATCACCATGAGTGACACGATGCCCGAGGAGATCAGCGCCACCTGTTCGGCCGAATTCGCGATCATCAGCGAACCCGGCGCTTTCATCACGGCGGAGTTGATGAGACCGACCACCGCCACCAGCACTCCCGGCCAGCGGCCGGCAATGGTGGTCGCCAGCACGATGGCCGGAATGAAGAAGATGAAGGTGACGCGCGACTGCGTGATGGGAAAGATCGCCCAGTGCAAGCCCGCCGCGGCGACGGCCAGCACGGCGGCAAAGCCGAATCGGCGTGGCACCGTTTTCTCGAGCCACGGCCACAGGCGCGCGAAGCGGAACTCTTGAGTGATGCGCGAGATCAGGGGCTCACCTTCAACGCCTTTCGTAGGCGCGAGATTACCCCGTCAGTGTCCCGATTTCATTCCGCCGCCCGGCCGCAAAGGGGCAACTGGCGGGGGGTGCCCCCGTTCTGTCTGGTTTGGGCGACCCGTATACTCCCGCGCCATGAAACTCTACTGCTGGAACGTGAATGGCATCCGTGCCGTTGTAAAAAAGGGCACATTTCAAAAATTCATCGCCGAGCACAAGCCCGACATCCTGTGCCTCCAGGAAACCAAGGCCGAGAAAGGCCAGGCGGAAATCGATCTGCCGGACTACCACGAATACTGGAACTCGGCCGAAAAGAAGGGTTACTCGGGAACCGCCATCTTCTCGAGGCAGGAACCCATCAAGGTCATCAACGGCTTCCCCGACAGCTTCGCGAAGAAATTCACGTTTGCCGACGAGCTCAAGCGCGACTCGTGGAACGAGGGGCGCGTGATCACCGCGGAGTTCGAGAAGTTCCACGTCGTCACGGTCTACACCCCCAACGCCAAGGACGATCTTTCCCGCTTGAAGCTGCGCCACGAGCACTGGGACCCCGCGTTCCTCGCCTACTGCAAACAACTCGACAAGAAGAAGCCGGTCATCTTCTGCGGCGACCTCAATGTCGCGCACACCGAGCTCGATCTCGCCAACCCGAAACCGA
>Ga0190271_10002086_pt1 | contig 11885 bp, 24 predicted proteins | sample Popmic356T_FD_133747 | JGI IMG/M metagenome (GOLD analysis project Ga0190271, IMG submission 133747) | Populus adjacent soil microbial communities from riparian zone of Weber River, Utah, USA - 356 T | ecosystem: Environmental > Terrestrial > Soil > Riparian zone | place: USA: Utah | collected...
CCACAGGAGGCCAGAACCCCTATGGCGAAAGCGATTCTAGTCGCGCTGTGCGCGATGGCTCTACTCATTCCGTCCACCGCTTCTGCGGGACGTGTCGAAGATCAGCAGGCCCGTGCCAAGCCGATCATCTGCAAGGTGTTCGGCCCCTACTGCAAGCAGGCACTCGCCGTCTCATGGTGCGAGTCCAAGTGGTACGTCTGGGCCGGGAACGGCCAGTACCTCGGCCTGTTCCAGATGGGATCGTGGGAGAGGCGCACCTACGGCCACGGCTCGGGCGCATGGGCGCAAGCGAGGGCGGCGTGGCGCTACTTCGTCGCGTCAGGGAAGGACTGGTCGCCGTGGTCGTGCAAGCCCTGGTGAGCTAACGCAGCCGGATCCCGCCGAACACCAGCAGGATCAGCAGCACGATGATGAGTACCCAGGCCCAGACTGGCATCAGGCGGCGTCCACGAAGGGAGGCTGGACTGCGTTCGCCCCCAGCTTGAGCTTCAGGTGAAACTGGCACAGCGAGTGCGCCGCAACGTCCACCCCGTTCGCCGTAACGATGTGCCTGCGCCCGCACGGGTTGTTGTCGGTCACGTCGTTGAACGCTGGCCCCGTGTGCGGCGGGGTCTGCCTTGCTCCCCGTGCGGGCGCGGTGCAGGCCATTACCTGCTCTCGGACTGCCGCTTCTTCTCGGCGTCGGCGTCCGCCTTCTTCTGCGCGTCGGCACGCTTGTCCGCGTTCTCCTCCTGCTCTGCCTGGAGGCGCTCCGCGTCAGCCTGAGCCGTTGCGACCTTGTGCCGGAACTCGGCCTGGGCGATCACCAGCGGATTGGTGTGATCGCGCTCGTCCTTCTCGCGGACGAGCTTCTTGGCGAGACGCTCGCCAAGCTCGCTCACTTCCGACTCGTCCCAGTCCAGCGCCAGAAGCGCGGCGGCGGACGTGGCGGGGCCGGGGAGATCCTCCTCGTCCCAGTCCATCTGAGCCGCCTTGACCAACGCCTCCTCGTTCTTCTCCAGCACGTCTCGTTCCTTGGTGGAGCTACGTTCTGCCACTTCTTCCTCCTCTTGTCGTTGCCTTCGGTGCGGGCGGCTTGACTGTTGCGGGCGCTTGGAAGCCGTTGATCCTGACCAGCCGCTCCTGATGGCCGAACCTGTGTACGAAGTGCATGGAGCAGTATTCCCCACCGTTCGGCCCTACCCAACGTGCCGACGAGGGAGCGCCAAGATCGGGCTGGGCAACGCAGTCCTGGCAGTAACCGCTCATACGACGATCTTCGCGTTCCCGGCCAGTTCGGTGCCGACCTGAACGGTCAGGCTCTTTGGCCCCGGCGCAGCCCAGGTGATCGCATCGAGTTCGTTCGTCGCAACGGGCGTCGTCGCGGGAGTGCCGCCCTCGATGGTGATGGTCGCCGGGGTTGCGCCCCCGACCGAAGCGGCAAGCGGCCCTGTGGGATTGACCTCGATGAGATAGATCCCCAGAGCGTTGCGAAGGCCGCGAGCAGCGACCCCCTGGATGCGGCCCTTGGTGTGCCTCTTTGCTCCCCCTCCCGCGTTCGCGTTCGCGGAGAGCTTGTTCAATACAGCCGTGCGCTGGTGAGCGGGAAGCCGCAAGATCGCGCTACGGAACGTGGGATTGGGCAACGACGCTGGCATCAGTTCTCCTCCTGGCTAGGAATGGTGGTTGGCCCATCGGACGGATCATCCTGAGAGGCGACAAAGCCAATGCGATAGCCGATGTACGCGCCGAGGATCCCGATGATCCCTCCTCCCCAGCCCGTCAGGACTTGGGTTGCGTTCTCCGACAGCGGGGCGTCGTTCTGGATCGCTGTCCAGAGGACGGCAAGGGTGAACAGATTGAAAGCCAGAGCCAGCGCGACGGCAAGGATGACCGCGACGGTCGAACCCGAGGCAAGTTGGGCTGGGGTCTGCTTGGACATAGCCCAAGGGTGCCCACAGCGGCGGACACCCTCACGGGTCGCTCGGGCGGTTCCCGTAGCGGCGCATGACCACGTTCAGAACCCGGCGCACCTGAATCGGGAAGATCCAGTGGGTGCCCGGATCGAGCGGGTGGCGCAGGAAGCGGCGGAAGGCGCGTTGACGGAGGCTCATAGCAGCGGTGGCCTCACGACCTTGCGGAAGTCGGTGCGGTAGTGGAGCGTGCGCGACGATGGCGGCTCAGAGCCGAACGAGAACCAGCGCGACGTGTCCGCGTTCCCTGGGCGGTAGCAGCAGCACACATGCCCGTCGTAGTGGGCGAGATCGCCCACCTGATACGAGCCTGAGACGGTGGGGTGGTCGTCCTCGTAGTAGGACGTATTCCCGTATCCCGACCAGCCCTGCTTCGCAGGATCCTTGACCGCGAGGCCGGTCTTGCGCTTGGCGTAGTGGAACGCCTGGATGACCGAGCCTGAGCAGTCCGAGTTGTTGTTGTCGTAGTTCGGATCGACCGAGACATCCACGGCGCGATTCTGCGAGTAGTTCCAGGGTTCGTTGATAGCGGCCTCGCAGAACTCGGTGATGTACCGCCGCACCTTCTCGACGTTGGACTCGGCCGGGGGAACCTTGTACCCGGAGTAGAGGTCAGCGGCCTTCTTGTCGAAGCAGGCTTCCCCGGCGTTCGGTGATCCCTTGGGAACCTTCTCGGCCTTGAGCTTCTTGTGCGTGGCCTCCCCGTAGTTGCCCGTGCCGTCGAGGTCGTTGTCCTCCTGATACGCCTTGACCGCATCCGCGATCTTCTCGTTGTAGGCGCGGTCGAACTCCTGCCAGGGGAAGAAGCCCGCCCGCGAGATCGCCCGCTTGACGGCCTCCACGTCAGCGCCGTTCGGCACCGGCCCCTTGTCGTGCGAGGGCGGGTACAGCGGTCGCTTGTGTGCGCCTGGATCAGCCACGCTTCGCCTTCTTCTTCGCGTAGTACGCCCGCACCTGAGCGAGCGTCAGGATTCTCCCCGATGGGGAGCGGTACTTATTCTTCCCAACCTTCTTGAAGGGCATCTAGCTCTCGGTGATGTTCACGCCGAACAGGAAGATCAGAACGATGGCGATGGCGATGACTGCGAGCGCCAGCACCTTCATGTCCTCTCTGGTCACGTCGAACCTCCTCCCAGGCTTCTCGTTCTCTGGCAACGCGAGCAGCTTCCATCAGAAGCTCCGAACAGAGCGACTCTCCCATGTGCCGTGCGACTGCGTAAGCCATCGGACATCACCCCCCGAATCGTATTCCCCTGATCGGCTACTTGTTGAACGACTCCGCTGGGTAGGGCGGGAACGTCCTGCCGTCCTTCGTGTACGAATCGCACGGCTCGGCCCCGTCCATCGAGTCCGCGCCCTTCAGCCCCGGCACGATGGTCTTTGAGCGACCCCCGAGATCCTTGCCCGCCTCGTCATAGCTCACGCCCATCTGATCGACGTAGCCCGCGCCTGAGCGGACGACCCCGTACTCCTCCTTCATGCAGAAGCGAGCATCGGCGCGGTCAGTCGAGTTGTACGAGCGTGGCGCGTACTTGAGCGTCGGGGGTGGCTCAGGATCCGGGGGATCGGGAGGGTTTGGCGTCGATGGCACCCCCGCGTCATGCGTGTCCTTGAGGATCCGCATGGTGCGCTCCATCTTGTCCGGCCAGGGCCAGGTGTCGATGTCATTCGGGTCGTAGTTCGGCCCTCGCTGCGGCACCCCCGGCTGCTTGCGATACCAGTCGAAGAAGGCTGTGATTCCGTCCTGATAACCGATCTTCTCACTCATGTCGCCTCCTCGATTTCGATGTAGACACCCGGCTGGCGGGCGTCGGCGTAGTGCTTATGCACGTTCAGGAACACCACCTGGGAATCGTCGCGGAACACCATCCCGGTCATCGCATCCAGGCAGGCGCGGATGAGCTTGTCGAGATCGGGCTTGATCGCCGGGTACATTGGCGCAGAGGGGCGCAACACCGCAGCGTTGCGCCCTGTCCCATAGTGGCCCTTGGGTCGGGGCAGGTAGAAGATCAGCCACACCTTCACCGGGCCTTCGATGCGGCCCAGGTCTGCGACCGCTCCCCCGACCATCGCTCGCCAGTCCTTGAGCTTGCGGTCGTTCACGTCAACGAGCCGCCCGTGGAACACGCGCTTGGATCCCTGCGGGACAGGGACGCCGAGAACGTCAGTCCTCACCTTCGGCCTCCTGCGCCTTCTCCAACAGGATCTTGAGCGCGGCGTGCGCCTCGGAAAGCTCCTGCGGGATAGGGATGTGCCAGTGGTCGCCCGCACGGGCGGGCATCCCCCTGAGAATGAGTGCCTCCAGTTCCTCCAGCGTCAGATCGTCGGGCAGTTCCACGATGGCGACCTCCGTGATGTCGGCCAGAGCATGACGGTCTGCCACCGACACCGCAGCGGGCGTGTCCCACCACTCTGGCGTCGGCAGCTTCTCCTCCTTGCGCCGGGTGGCAGGGCGCTTGCGCTTCGCAGGGACGGGAGCCTTCGGGCGACGATCCTCCTCGACCGCGAGGCGGTACTCGGGGATGTCCGCCCAGTCCTCGTACATAGGGACGGGTTCAGGCTCTCCCCCGACGCGGCGCTCAAGCTCGCGGGTGGCGAAGTACGCCTCCTGCATCTGGCGCTCGGTCGGCATCCGGGTAGAGGTACCGGCCTCATGCGGGAGGGTCACCGAGATGCCCTCCCGCACGATCTCCGCGAGCCGGTCGTTCGACTCGGCCTTCATGTTGCGCTCAAGGAGGTCGAAGTAGTCCGGCCCGAACGTACTCATGCCCAGGCGTCCGGGGGCGTTCGTTCGATGGTGTCCTCGTCAGGCATTACCCATTCCCCTGCACCGCGCATGGCCCCGTCGTCGGCGCTCCCGGTGGGCACAGCGGGAGCGGTGCGCCAGGTGCGTTCGGCTTCGGCTTCGGCTTGCGAGTAGGGGGCTTGGATCGGGGCGGGGAGGACGTAGGCGGTGAGGACTTCGGCGGCTGATCCGTCGTCGTGGTCGTCTCCGTCGTCTCCGTCTCGGTGGGTGTGGTCGTTGTCTCCCCCGGTGATGTCGTCGTCTCCTCGGTCGTCGTGGTCGTGGTGGTCGTATCCGTCGTTGTCGTCGTATCGGTCGGTGGGGGAGGCGGTGGAGGCGGCGACGTGGTTGTGGTCGTCGTCGTATCCGTGGTCGTAGTGGTGTCGGTCGTCGTCGTGTCGGTCGTAGTGGTGTCTGTCGTGCAGGCACCGAAGTAGTCCTGCTCATGCCCTGCCTGCGGTGTGCCGTCCTCGTTGAAGTGCCCTCCGGGGCCGTACACCGCGTTACGCGAGATCGTGAGCGTGACGTACTGCGTCGTTCCTGCCAGTCCCGCTGCGTGGCAGATCGTCACCTTTTCCTCTGACTGTCCGAGTGCGGGCCTGACTCCCGCGAGCGCCAACCCCGCAGCGGCAACTGCGATCAGCACGACGCCCAGCAGCGCGTGGCGCATCCATCCCTTCATCTCATCTCCTCACTCGACGTTCCCCTCGTCGTAGCGAATGGTGCCAGTGGTCTAGGATCACCTGGCAACCGACAGAAAGGAGTGGCATGGCCGTAGAGGTCAACAGCACCGGCCAGGGCGTGGAGATCAGTTGGGACACGCTGGGTTCGGGCGACGTAGGTGGCGGAGCGCCACCGGAGTTCCCGCCCTATCCCGACCAGGGACTCCCCGGCGAGCAGCCCTATCCCGATCAGGGACTTCCGGGCGAGCAGCCCTATCCCGATCAGGGACTTCCGGGCGAGCAGCCGAAGCCATCGCACCCGATCTACCTGCCCCCGTACCTCGACAACTCGCTTCCGGGCAACCAGCCCGAGATCGACAACTCGTTGCCAGAGATCGAGGAGATCGGTCTTTCGGACGAGCAGATCGAGAAGCTCAAGGCGTTTCTGGAGGGCAACCTCCCAGAGACGGGTGGGCCAAACGTCCCGACCCCCGTGGGCGGCAAGGGCGGCAAGCAGATCGCCGTTCAGGTGTTCGCGCAGGGGCAGGACGGCGACTGGTCGAACACGGCCGTTCAGCCGAACGACGGACTCGCGCTCCTGCGCTTCCCCTCGGGGTTCTCGGGAGAGAGCTACGTCGAGGTTCGTGCGCTCGACGGCACGCTGATCGACTCGGGAACGATCACCGTCTAGCTCAGACACGGGCGGCGGCGAGGAGGGCGTCATTCGTGATGTCCACTTCGTCGCCGTCGTCGTCTCTCACCCACTCGCGCTCTACGGCCCCGAGCATGTGAACCTCCCATCCGGGGAGGGTGCGCTTGCCCTTCTTCTTGCGATGCTCGATCTCGTCCAGGGTGTAGTGAGGGACGATGACGCAGCCGAGCTTCTCCCAGCGGCGCATCTCGTCGTGGTCGGTCGTGTTGAAGAACACCTGGCCCCTATGCACGATGACGATGTGGCCCCTGTCCCGAACCTTGGTGACTGCCTCCTCGGGCGTCATCCGCACGTCTCCGGGCAGACGCGATCAGCGCCCCAGCCGGGAGGCTCCGTCATTCCTCCTCTACGGGAGTCTCGGCCGAGAAGTTTGACGTGAGGGCGAGGAGGCTCAAGAGCGTCACGAAGAACACCGTCTTGCCGAAGAAGGGAGTGGCGATGACGGCGACGATGAACGTCCAGAAGGCGAACATCCGCCTCTGCTCGGACGTGAACGAGTGGGCGATCCAGTTGGGAGGCCCGTACAGGATCCGTTTCATTCACCTTCTGTAGCACGGGCGTCGGCTTCCCCGAACGGCTCGATGGTGATGAGAAGCTCCTCGCCGGACTGTCTACCTCTGACGAGGATCTTGTTCGTGTACTCGCCCTCCTTGTCGGTTTCGACCTCGATGTCGATGAGGAACGGCCCCTCCTTGCCCGAGTGCTTCATCAAGGCTCCCGAGACGGCTCCCACGATCAGAGCTTGAAACTGGGTGAGGCTCACGACTTCTCCTTCTGCTTCTTGCGGTACGCGGCGAGGAACGCCTCCTGATTCGCCTTCTTCGCGGCGCGAGCGCGATCCTCCTCGGCAGCGAAGGCAGCCACAGCCGGGTGTGCCATGATCTCCTCGGTCGCGGCGTCGTAGCGGGCCTTCTGCTCCGGGGTCATGGCCGCGAGCTTCGCTGCCTCACGTTCCGCGAGTGGCGCGACTTGCAGATCCCCCTTCTCGCCCGGTGCCGGTGGAAGCTCCTCGTCAGGCTCGACCGGGAGGCTCTCGACTTCCGACGAGACCGCTTTCGTTGGATCGAACTCGTCCGTCACTCGTCCTCCTTGTGGTGATCGACCCACGCCTGAAGCCACTTCACGATCAGCCCGCTGAGAGGCTCGTCACGCTTGACGGACAGCACCCTCGCTTCCCGATGTAGCTCCTCTGGGACTCGGACGGTCAATGGCTTGCTAGGCGTCTTGACATCTTCCATGCTCGCAGTATAGAAGGCGAGCCGGGGGAGTCTCCTCCAGTAGAACATCCACAGGCTGTGGAAATCCCGTGGAGAGGGCAGGAGGCTCTGCGGGTCAGGCCAGAACATCGTCGCGGTGCGGATGCGCGGTTCCAGGGGGAGGCTCTACACGCAAACGCAAATCCGGGGGGATGCCGGGGCTACGCCCCGTCATCTGCGCCCCTGTGCGCCTGCGCTACGAGTGCTTCGCACTCGTTTCGCTGCTAACAGTCATTCGCTCCCCTATGGCTCTGTTGAGCCATTGGCTGGCTCTGAGGAGGGGAGGGGTATCCCCATCTGCTCTCCAAGGGAGAGAAGCTGCGACGTGGTGAGCTTGGCGACCCCTTCGGGGTCGGTAGGGACGCTCTGAGTGAGGGTCGCCGTGACCTGGGGGTCAACTGCGTTGACCAGTTCGATTCCGAGCCGAGCCGCCTGCACGGGTGGGGTCTGCGGGTCGAGGATTGCGCCGACCACGCGCCCCGCAATCCGCTCCGCAGACGCAAAAGTCTCTGCCGCCAACACTCCTCTTGGAGTGTTCAGTCTGGAGACACCGATTGCGAGTCGGAGATCAGCTCGCCTTCGGCGGCTTTCCGCCGATCTGGTCACGCCGATTCTGGAGTGACCCTTCGGGTCAGAGGCTACTCCGAGTCCAGAGTGGGCACCGCAGTAGTCCCCGGAGTTCCTCCGGGGGGCACCGCAAGGATCGCCGTGCTTGTTCAGCGCCCAGCAGCCTCGCGGCCCTGGCGCGTCACCGCGTACAGACCATGCGGGAGCCTTTGGCTCCTCCTGCGAGTCAGCGAGTGGTGACGTGGGAAGGGCACCGTTGCCGTTTTGGGCCTTGAAGCCGTACTCCCCGTAGGGGAGAAGGTCGGTTCCAGGCTCGCCATCCGGCCGCGTCATCCCTGCATCATACGCCCGCCACCGGCTCGCATCCGGCCCTGGCCGCGACCTTCACCTACGGTGGATTGTTGCGTTTCGATGAACTGTTGGCCGATCTGGTTGACAGCCGACACTTCCTCCCTCAAGGTGGGATCTCCGCCAAGCGATTCCGGGTCGAACAGCCGGATAGCCGAAGCGGTCGAGGGTTCCGCCCACTGTGCAGCGTTCAGGGAAGCACACGGTCACCGCAGCTTGCTGCTCCGATCCCCTTGTAATCCGAGAGTCGAGCCGAATCAGGGGTTGCAGCTTCCCGTAGGGAAGTTCCCCCGAGGGGTCGGTGCTACGTCAGAGAGACGGCTCAACGAAGTTGAAAACCACGATCCCGTGTAGAGGCGCAGCCCGCCTGTACAGGGAATCGCAGATTCCCCGTCCGACCACAACCGAAAGGAGCCACGAAGTGGCAAAGCGCCGCGTCAGCGAAAGCAGAGCTTTCGCCCGGTCACCGCAAGTTGCTTCTGCCTCTCGTAGAGAGAGCATGGAAGTCACAGGCTCCTTCGGAGCCTTCCGCAAGCCCGCACTTGTCGGTGTCTCCGACACCGTGAGAATCGCCAACCGCGACCTGGCTCGTAGAGCCAGAAGGGAGATGACGGCCTGGAGCCGGACACTCCCGAAGGGAGTGACGATCTGATGATCCTCACAATCGCCAAGCTCGACTCGCTGCGAAGCAGCGAGGCAGGGATTGCTCTCCATGACTGGAGAACTCCAGTCATGCCCGAGGCTGGGGAGGCTTACTTCCTTGGCTACGTCCCAGTTACCTGGGACGACGAGCAGCCGCACAGCATCGAAGATGCTGACGACTGGAAGGAAGTGGACGTGGTGACCACGGCCACCGAGAGCGAAGCTCTCGCCGCTCTCAGAGCGGTGTACGGCGATCTCGCAGAGATCGAACTGATCCACAGGGCAGCCTGACGATGCTGTTGACAGCATCGTTCGCTCTCAACTGGATCCTGCTCGTCTGCTGGCTGAACGCCCGCGACTGAACCGCGCATCGAGGGCTTCCGATGGAAGCCCTGCGTGGACGGTTCAACGCCGCTCCAACCCGACCGTGAAAGGAGGCACCAAAGGTGCCTGATCTGCTGAACGGCTACGACGAGATCGTCGTAGAGGATCCTCCTCTGGAGGATGCCGGAACCATGTGTCCTCAATGCGGAACCTACGGTTCCGAGGACGACATGGAGTACTCGGGGTACCTCGGGATGACAGTCTGTGAGGACTGTCACGAGCGGTACCAGTACACATGCTCGTCATGTGGGTCGTCTCATGGAGACGACGAGGATGCAGCTTACGACTGCTGCCGGTCACAGTGTGAACACTGTGGAGAGCGGTACGACTACGACGAGGACGCCGAGAACTGCTGTGACAGTTCTGACTCGGAGGAGCCTCCGTACCTGGCTCCGAAGGAGCATCACCAGATCACCGTTCCGGTGATTGAGGGACGCCCTGCTCGCCTCTGCTCTATAGAGCAGGAGCTTGCCAGTGGCGCTGCTGTCACCGCTGGCCTTCTCTATCGAGAAGGCGTGAGCCGGGACAACTACGTTCGCAACTACCACTCCTCCTCCTCCAGCGAAGCTGGAATGGTTCACGTCGAGGAGGACGGTTCGCTGCCGAACGGTGGCGGTGAAGTGGTCTACGACCGCTTCAACCTGAGCTACGCACCACACTCGACCCGCCTTTCCAACATCGTTGGAAAGATCCGGCAGCTTCGGGACGACCACAAGCTCGTCAAGACGAGCTTCGCTGCTGGCATCCACGTCCACATCTCGGCCAAGGCCGAGGACGGCACCTGTCTCTCTCCGAGAGACACGGCGGCTCTGTACGAGCTTTGGTGCTACGCCGAGGACATGCTCTACAGCCTTTCGGCTGCTGGCTGGAATCGGCATCGTCAGCCGTCCGACAACTACGGCGGCTACTGCAAAGCAGTACCGAAGTTCGACGGCTCGGCTACGCCGACCAAGGTGTGGCGAGCGATGAGGGCAGACCGTTACTACGGTCTGAACTTCCAGCGGCTCTACAACGCCACGACTCGATGCACCTGTGGTGCATCGGGGATGGGCGATTGGGAGGGCTGCGATTGTGGCGCGATGGACGGCGCGACAATCGAGTGGAGGGTTTTCAATGCCTCGACTCTGCCTCGCACGCTCCATGCGTGGATCGTCATGGCTCACGCCATGACTGCCTACGCCAAGTCCCACGAAGTGGGAACGCTGGTCGAGAACGGCTACGGCACCCAGTCCGCTTCGGAGAAGCGGGAAGTGCTGAATCACCTTCTCGATGTCCTGCCTCTCACCGAAGGTGAGAAGGAACTGATCCTCGACGCGGCCAATCGGTCGCCGGGGCTTTAGCCCCGACCCTGCAATGAGCCTCGGCTCTGCCGAGGCTCTACGGAGGGTTAGTACGCCCTCTCTGGCTCTCTGAGCCAGCCCGACAGTCAAAGGAGGCCCGCTATGTGCGGGATTGCAGGTGTCTACCTGCTCGACAGTTCACTGAAGGTGAACTTGGACTCCATGTTGGACACGCTGCTCGATGAAATCGAGCATCGCGGTGGTGACGCCACTGGCTTCGTCGCTTTGAGCGACGAAGGAGTGGTGGAGTGGCAGAAGGCGTCGTGTGATGCACGCGACTTCTCCAAGGGTCGGCGTCGTGTTCCTGAAGGAACACGAACGATCCTCGCTCATACCCGCTGGGCAACCCAAGGGTTGCCTGCCTTCACGGAGAACAATCATCCCCTCAAGAGGGGATCGTTCTACGCCATCCACAACGGTCACGTCTCCAACGACCACCAGCTTTTCAAGCTGGCCGGTCGAGAGCGGTTCGGCCAGGTGGACAGCGAAGCTGTACCGGCGAGGCTTGCCTCGCTGGGCAAGCTCCAGGCTCTCTCCATCGTGATGGAGGAGATCGAGGGAGGCGCTGCAATAGCAGCGGTGGACGAGAAGAATCCGAAGGATCTGGCTCTCGCCAGGGGCTACCAGAGTCCGCTGTTCGTCCTTCGGACGAAGAAGATCGTGCTGTTCGGCTCGACGGAGGACACCGTAAAGGTGGCCTACGAGAAGCACGTCGGCAAGTTGCCCAAAAGGGCAAAGATCGAGCAGGTCAAGCAGGGCACGATGCTGTTCTGGAGGGATGGAACGCTGAAGCGTTCCACCTTCAAGGAGTACAGCCCACCGAAGGTGGTCTACACGTCTCTGCCGAAGGTGACGCTCCCCTGGGTCGAGGTCAACGGGATGTCTCCGAAGGAGCTTCCTGCCTCGACCGGCTGGGACAAGTACGAGGGCGACCTGATCGACTGCGATGCCTGTGGCATCGAAGTGTCGTGGAAGGTCGCTGAGTACCGAACCGAGCCGGATCACGACCAGACCTGGCACTTGTGCCAGGACTGCGCTGGAGACTGGGACTACGAGGGACGCAACAACGGGGATGTAATCCCCGGCGTCCTCTCCCACTCGGTCTACGAGGACGTGGAGTTCTCCGAGGAACCCTCGGAGGTCAGCAAGGCGATCCTCGACAGGTTCCTCGCTGAAAGCGAGGTCGCCTAAGACGGGAGCAGGCGAGGGCTGGGATTACGTCTACGGGGCGGGGATC
>Ga0190271_10002087_pt1 | contig 11881 bp, 9 predicted proteins | sample Popmic356T_FD_133747 | JGI IMG/M metagenome (GOLD analysis project Ga0190271, IMG submission 133747) | Populus adjacent soil microbial communities from riparian zone of Weber River, Utah, USA - 356 T | ecosystem: Environmental > Terrestrial > Soil > Riparian zone | place: USA: Utah | collected...
GATGGCAGGGCCGCTACGAGCAAGCCGCGCTGATCGCCGAGTATCTGCGTGCGGTCGAACAGCGCCCCGAGCGCGCCGCCGCGTTCCGCGCGCGCGTCATCACCGAGGCCTGGCCAGATCTCACCGGCGGCTACAACTATCTGGGCCTGGAACGCATGTCGTACTACGTCAATAAGGACGCCTACCGGGGTGCCGTCCGCGCCGCTGCCGAGTCCCTGCGCAGCGATACCGAAGAGACTCCGCGGCGCGGCATCCGCCCTTCGCTTGCCCGCCTCTCCCGCCCCTCGAAGTAGAGGACACCCGCATGAACCCCGACGACGTCATGCTGAACTTCAACCCCGGCACGTTGGTCATCCTCAACGTCGTCCTGGGTCTGATCATGTTCGGCATCGCCCTCGACACGACGGTCGACGACTTCAAAGTCGTCGCGCGCAAGCCGAAGACGTTCATCATCGCGATCCTTGCCCAGCTGATCGTGCTGCCCGCGGTGACCTTCGTCCTCACGCTGATCCTGCCGGTCACCCCGTCGATGGCTCTCGGGATGATCCTCGTCGCCTGCTGCCCGCCCGGAAACATCTCGCAGGTGCTGACCCATCGCGCCGGCGGAAACGTCGCCCTCTCAGTCTCGATGACCGCCGTCGGCAATCTCATCTACATCTTCGTGCTGCCCCTGTCGGTCGCCTTCTGGGGCTCGTTGCACCCCACAGCGCGCGGACTGCTGACCGCGGTCGAGCTCAACCCGTGGCAGATGCTCGTCGAGGTCTTCTTGATCATCGGCCTGCCCTTCATCGCCGGCCTGCTGATCCGCAACCGCTTCGAGAGCTTCGCGAAACGCGTGCAGCCGTGGGTGAAGTGGTTCTCGCTGATCGCCCTCGTCGGATTCATCTTGGCCGCGCTGGCCGGCAACTGGACGTTCTTCGTCGCCTTCCTCGGAATCATCGTCTTGGTGGTCACGATCCACGACGCGGTCGCTCTGGCGATCGGCTACGGCACCGCCGTGGTCGGCGGCCTCGGCACCCGCGAGCGCAAGGCGATGACCTTCGAGGTCGGCATCCGCAACGCCGGCCTGGGTCTCGGCCTGATCTTCACCTTCTTCGGAGGCCTCGGCGGCATGGCCATCGTCGCCGGCTGGTGGGGAATCTGGGACATCATCGCCGGGCTCATCGTCGCCGCGCTCTGGGCGCGGCACACCAAGCGCCGCACCGGCTCGGTGAACGGTGATGCGTCACGTCACGCTCTTTCGCAGAGTCCGGATGCTTCCGCCGAGGCATCCGCATGACACGAGTTCTCGTCACCGGCGGTGCGGGCTTTCTGGGCTCGCACGTCGTCGCGGCGCTTGTCGCTCACCCAGGAGTGGAACTGGTCGTAGCCGGCGATGTGCGGCGGCCGGAGCATCCGATCGAAGATGTCGTCTACGACGAATGCGACGTGACCCGCGCCGGATCACTCGGCCCTCTGTTTGAGCGACACGAGATCGACACCGTGGTGCACCTGGCCGCAATCGTGAGCCCCGGCCGCGATCATGACCTCGAGTACCGCGTCGATGTGGACGGATCGCGCAACGTCATCGACGCATGCGTCGCCGCCGGAGTGAAGCGGCTGGTCGTGTCGTCTTCGGGCGCCGCGTACGGCTATCACCCGGACAATCCTTCGTGGCTGACCGAGGCCGACGCGGTGCGCGGCAACGACGAGTTCCCGTACTCTCGCCACAAGCGCCTGGTCGAAGAGATGCTCGCCGTCACGCGGCAGGAGCACCCTGAACTCGAGCAGGTGATCTTCCGGATCGGGACGATCCTCGGCCCGACCGTGCAGAACCAGATCACCGCGCTCTGGGACGGCCGGCGCATCCTCGCGATCGCCGGCTCCGACTCCCCCTTCGTCTTCATCTGGGTCGACGATGTCGCCGCGGCCATGGCGCGCGCCGCGACCGACGGTCCCGCCGGCGTCTACAACGTCGCCGGCGACGGAATGCTCACCGTGCACCAGATTGCGGCCCGTCTCCGCAAGCCGGTTCTGACTGTCCCGGCCGGTGTGCTGGGTTTCGGGTTGCGCGTCGCGCGCGCGTTGCGCCTCACGGTGCACGGGCCCGAGCAGGTCCGGTTCCTGCGCTACCGCCCGGCGCTCGCGAACACGCGCCTCAAAGAGGTCTTCGGCTTCACCCCGGCGAAGACCTCGGCCGAGGCCTTCGAGGCGTACTTGGCCTCTCACCCCGGCGTCGCCCGGCGCTGAGTCGCAGCATGCGTCACGAATTTGACGAACACACCAAGTTCTCGCTGCGGTCGCAAAAAGGCACCTCACGGGCTGCGAATGGCTGCGAAATTGCGACCGCACCTGAAGCGCGGCGTGGTGCGGTCTGAGTTTCGCACGTCCCAGCCGCTCGGGGCATGCAGAAGTGCGACCGAGGTACAGACCGGTCAGGGCCGCCAGCCCGCCCGCAGCAGGGCCGTACGCACCTTCTCGACTGCCACCGCACCGTCGCCGGCAAGGTGATGGCGCAGGATGCGGACGTGATCCCACCCCTGTGCGCGGATCGCGTCCCAACGATCGGCGTCGCGCTCGAACTGAGCAACATCGTCGGCGTGCTGACGGCCGTCATACTCCACCGCCACGCGGTAGCGAAGGTAGGCCTGGTCGATGCGAGCGACGAACTCGCCCTCCGGCGTGTACAGCTCCCACGCGAGCTCGGGTTCAGGAAGCCCTGCCCGCACGATCGCGAGCCTAAGGCGTGTCTCGCGGGGTGACTCCGATCCGTCGCGCACCTGATCGAGAAGCCCGTGCAGATGAGGACGACGCGCGTGGGATGCCTCGGCCCGAAGCTGATCGAGCGTCACGAGCGGTTTGCGCCGCGCTATGAGGAAGTCCGCGGCGGCGATGATGTCGTCGGCCGCCCACGTACCGGCTGCCTGCACCAACGCCCGCGCGGGATGCTCCACCCGGAGCCCAAAGACCGGCCACGGAGCGGCGGTGCGGGCCGCGAGCCGGTGCCCGACCACCCCGCGCGTGCGGGGCGCATCGGCGGGCCGATACGCCGCGACATGCACGACGCTCTTCCAGCGCTCAGGAGCAGGCGCTCCGAGCAGGACGAGCGCGGTCTCGCCGTAGAAGAACTGCCCGCCCCGGAGGCGCACTGCGTACTGCTCGCACCCTCGCCGCAACTGCTCACGGGTGCCGTGTCTCTGCTCGCCTGGCACGCGTAGCTCCCGCACCCCGTGCAAGGGCCTCGCGAAGCGAGGTCCTGCGAGTTCCCCCCTGCCGAGTCCGGCGGCGATTCCGGCTGCAAGACTGAACGGCCGACCGTCAGAGGGAATGAGGGCGTCTTTCATCCGGCCACTCAACCGCGCTCCACGCGTACAGCCCGACCATGAGCCCGCGAATGGGCAAACCCCGGTTATCCACAGCGGCGCCGGATGCGGCATCCACGCCCCTCGGCATTTCGCTGCAGTCTCAAAAAGGCAGGCGATTCTGCTCGCTCGGGTGTTTTTTTGCGACCGCAGCAGGTCCTGGCGCGGTTCCGGTCTCGAAGTTGCAGGGGAGCGGCGCTGTCCAGCTGCTATTTTGCGACCGCATCCGACCACCCAACGACCACCCGGTGGCGGACCACGCCCCCGGCGAACCTAGCGGGCGAAGCCCTCGGCGATCAGCTCGATGAGCTCTTCACGCTCCTCGACCGGCAGGAAGGCCCCGGCCGCGGCGTTCAGCTGGAACGCCTCGAGGTCGTCGAGGGTGTAGTCGAAGGTCTCGGCGAGCAGGGCGAGTTCGCGAGTCAGCGATGTGCGGCTCATGGTCCGGTTGTCGACGTTCACAGTGACCGCGAAGCCGAGCTGGTAGAGCAGGTCGAAGGGGTGATCCTCCATGGTCGTGCCCCAGGCCTCGATCGCGCCGGTCTGCAGGTTCGACGACGGCGAGAGCTCGAGCGGAATCTCGCGGTCGCGCACCCATCGAGCGAGGTCGCCGAACTTCACATAGACCTCATCGGCCTCGCTCGAGACGACCTCGAGGTCTTCGGCGATGCGCACGCCGTGGCCGAGGCGCAGCGCGCGCCCGTCGATCAAGGCGCCGCGGATCGAGTCGAGCCCGGCCGCCTCACCGGCGTGCACGGTCGCGGGGAAGAACTCCGACGCCAGGTAGTCGAAGGCCACGCGATGGTTGCCCGCCGGGAACCCGGCTTCGGGACCGGCGATGTCGAAACCGACGGCGCCGCGCCCACGCCATGCGACGGCGAGCTCGGCGATCTCGAGGGATCGGTCGGTGTGACGCATCGCGGTGATGAGCTGACCGACACGGATGTCGTGGCCGGAGCGCTCCGCGGCATCCTCGCCCGCCTCGATCCCCTCTTGGACGGCGGCGACGACCTCGTCGAGCGAGAGTCCGCGCGTGAGGTGCTGCTCGGGTGCCCAACGGACTTCGCCGTAGATCACGCCGTCGGCGGCGAGGTCTTCGACGAACTCGCGCGCGACACGCGAGAGGCCCTCTCGGGTCTGCATCACTCCGGTGGTGAGGTCGAAGGTCTTGAGGTACTCGACCAAAGAGCCCGAGTCGCTCTTGTCGGCGAACCAGTCCGCGAGCGCGTCGCCGTCGGATTCGGGCACATCGAGCCCGATGGCGTCCGCCAGTTCGATGATCGTCGCGGGGCGCACCCCGCCGTCGAGGTGGTCGTGCAGCGAGACCTTCGGAAGCCCGCGGATCGAGAGCCCCTGCAGGTCGGCGTCGCCGTGCTGGTCGATGGACATTCGAACTCCTCGGGTTGTGCGGTGAAGATGAAGAAGGCGATGGATGCGGCGGCCTACGCCGTGATGCGTTCGAGCACCAGCGGGGTCGCTGCGGGAGCATCGGGGCCGATGTCGTACGATCCGTCGAGCGCCTCGAGGGCGCGGTCGAACCGGGTGTCATCGTGCCCGAGCAGGGTGAACAGCGGCTGACCGGCAGTGACCTCGTCGCCCGGCTTGACATGCAGGTCGATGCCGGCGGCGTGCAGCACAGGATCCTCGGCGCGGGCGCGCCCGGCGCCGAGCCGCCAGGCGGCGATACCGAACGGAAGCGCATCCATCCGGGTCACGAAACCCGACGCGGTGGCGGTCACGGTGTGCGTGTCGTTCGGGGTGGGGAGCGCAGCATCCGGATCACCATCCTGCGCGCGAATCATCGCCCGCCAAGCGTCCATCGCTCGTCCGTCGCGCAGCGCCGCCTCGACGTCTGCGTCAGGCTGACCGGCGAGGGCGAGCATTTCGCGCGCGAGAGCCAGAGTGAGCTCGACCACATCGGCGGGGCCGCCGCCGGCGAGCACCTCGACCGACTCGCGGACCTCGTTGGCGTTGCCGATGGCGAGCCCGAGCGGAGTGTTCATGTCGGTCAGCAGAGCCGTCGTCGACACTCCCGAGTCGGCGCCCAGAGCGACCATCGTGCGCGCGAGCTCACGGGCACGATCCACATCGCGCATGAAGGCGCCCGACCCGAACTTCACGTCGAGGACGAGCGAGTCGGTGCCCTCGGCGATCTTCTTCGACATGATGCTCGAGGCGATCAGCGGGATGGCCTCGACCGTGCCCGTGACGTCCCGCAGGGCGTAGAGCTTCTTGTCGGCCGGAGCAAGGCCCGAACCTGCGGCGCAGATCACGGCGCCGATCTCACGCAGCTGGCGGAACATCTCGTCGTTCGAGAGCGCCGCACGCCATCCGGGAATCGACTCGAGTTTGTCGAGCGTGCCGCCGGTGTGGCCGAGACCCCGGCCCGAGAGTTGCGGCACCGCGACACCGAACGCCGCAACCAGGGGCGCAAGGGGCAGAGTGATCTTGTCGCCGACACCACCGGTCGAGTGCTTGTCGACGGTCGGCTTGCCGAGCCCCGCGAAGCTCATTCGCTCGCCCGAGGCGATCATGGCATCGGTCATCACGCGGATCTCGTCGCGCTCCATGCCGTTCAGGAGCACCGCCATCGCGAAGGCCGCCATCTGCGAGTCCGCGACATAGCCGCGCGTGTAGGCGTCGATCATCCAGCGCAGCGCGTCTTCGGGGACTGCTCCCCCGTCGCGCTTCGTGCGAATGACATCGACCGCGTCGTGCGGCTCGACGGGGCTGCTCATCGCCCGGCCTCTTCGAGGTCGCGAGGGCCGAAGGCATCGGGAAGCACTTCATCGATGGTGCGGATGCCCGACACGGTCTCGAGCAGCATGCCCGGGATCGCGAATTCGTACAGGAGCTGACGGCAGCGACCACACGGCATGATCGTGTCGCCGTGTCCGTTCACGCACACGAACGCGACGAGGTTTCCACCGCCCGACATCTGCAGCTCCGACACGAGCCCGCATTCGGCGCAGAGACCCACGCCGTACGACGCGTTCTCGACGTTGCAGCCGGTGACGATGCGACCGTCCGAGACGAGGGCGGCAGCCCCCACCTTGTAGCGCGAGTACGGCGCGTACGCCCGCTGCATCGCCCCGGTCGCCGCAGCGCGAAGTTCGTCCCAATCGATGTCGGTCAACGTCATCCCTTTATGTATGGTTTGCCCGCAGCCGCAGGCCCGCGTATCTGACCGGCGAAGCCGGCGACGGCGAGGATCGTCACCAGGTACGGCAACATGAGCATGAACTCGCTCGGAATCGGGGTCTTCAGCACCGTCAGCAGGTTCTGCAGGTTGGTCGCGAAGCCGAAGAGCAGGGCCGCAAGCGTCGCCCGGATCGGGTCCCACCGACCGAAGATCACCGCGGCGAGGGCGATGAAGCCCAGACCCGCCGTCATCTCTTTGGTGAACTGGCCTACGGAAACGAGCGTGAAGTACGCGCCGCCGATGCCGGCGATGGCCCCGGCGAGCGACACGTTCCAGAACCGCGAGGTGTTGACCTTGATACCGACGGTGTCAGCAGCCTGCGGGTGCTCGCCCACGGCGCGAAGCCGCAGACCCCAGCGCGTGCGGTACAGGCCCCACGCCACCACGGCGACGGTGGCGTACATCAGGTAGACGATGAAGGTCTGGTTGAACAGCACCGGTCCGATGATCGGGATGTCGCCGAGCAGCGGGATCTCGATCCGCGTGAATCGCACGGGGCGGTTGAGCGTGGCCTCGTTGGGCACAAGCAGCGCCCCGTAGAGGAACCCGGTGAGCCCGGTGACGAGCACGTTCAACACGACACCGACGATGACCTGATCGACCAGGTACTTGATCGAGAACGCGGCGAGCACGAAGGCGACCAGCACCCCGCCGACCATCGCGCCCAGGAGTCCGACGAACGGGTTGCCCGTCATGCTCGAGAGCAGCGCCGCGCTGAACGCGCCGAGCAGGAACTGCCCCTCGATGGCGACGTTGACCACGCCGACGCGCTCGCCGATCACCCCGCCGAGGGCACCGAAGATGAGCGGCACCGACAGCGAGATGGCCCCGAACAGCAGGCCGGTGACGGGCACGAGGCCGTCTGCGGCCGCCCAGGTGAGGAACGCGAAGATCGCGAGCACGCCGTAGGCGATCGGCAGCCAGAGGCCGGTGCGGCGGTACGACCAGGCATCCCACAGCGCCCACAGCGTCAGCAGCACGAGCACGACGAGAACGGCCCAACTGGTCGCAGCGGTCGGCACGCTCACATTGGGCAGGTCGATGGAGGATGCGGGGTCACCGAGCCGGAACGTGCTCACACCGTCGCGCGGCACGAAAAGGAACAGCAGGAAGAGCAGCACCGTGGCGATGCTGAGGCTGATCGCCATCTTCCAGTGGCGCACCTTGACGGTGGTGAGCTGCGGAGCCGCTGCCGAGGCCTGCGCAAGAGTCGTCATGACATCACCGCCTTCTTCGCGGCCTTGGCTCTGGCCTTGGCTGCCTTCTCGGCCTTCGTCTTCGGAAGGAAGAAGATCGTACGGATGAGCGGCGGCGCCGCGATGAACAGCACGATCAGGGACTGCACGACGAGCACAATGTCGACGGGGATGCCCTGCGATGCCTGCATCGTGAAGCTGCCCGCCTTGAGCGCACCGAACAGGATTCCGGCGGCGAAGACTCCCCACGCCCGGCTGCGTCCCAGAAGCGCGACGGTGATCGCATCGAAGCCGATGCCCGCGTCGATGTAGCCATCGAAGCCCGAGGTGACCGCACCCTGGATCTGGTTCATGCCCGCAAGACCCGCGAGTCCACCGGCGAAGAGCATGGCGTAGATGTACATGCGCTGCACCGAGATGCCCGCTGCCCGCGCGGCGTGCGGGTTCTCACCGACGGCCCGAAGGCGGAAGCCGAGGCTCGAGCGCTCGATGAGCCACCACACGAAGACCGTCGCCCCGATCACGAGGATGAATCCCCAGTCCAGAAGCGGGAAGCTCGGGCCGAACAGTTCGGGGAACTGGGCGTTCGCGGGCGTCGGCGCCGAGATGGGCTGGTCGCCGGCCGGACGCTGCAGCAGGCCGGGGGTGCGCACCATCCACGTCACCAGGTAGAAGGCGATGTAGTTGAGCATGATCGTCAGGATCACCTCGTGAGCGCCCGTGCGCGCCTTCAAGAGTCCGACGATGCCACCCCAGAGCGCACCACCGGCGATACCGGCGATCAGCGTGATCGGCAGCTGCAGGAACATCGGCAGGTCCAGGTTGAACGTCAGCAGCCCGGCAACCGCGCACGCGATGAGGATCTGACCGCGGCCGCCGATGTTGAACAGGCCGACGCGGAACGCGAGACCCACACCGAGGCCCGCGGCGATCAGCGGTGCCGCAAAGCCGAGCGTGTTGGTGAGTGGGCGGATCTGGGCGGTGAAGTCGGCCCCGCGGGGGTTGTAGATAGATCCGCGGAAGAGCGCTTCATAGCCGCCGTAGACGGCGCTCCAGATCGCACCGAAGGTGTCGCCCGGCCGCTGGAAGAAGTAGCCCGCCGCCGTCTGGACGTCTTCGTTCGTGATGGCCATCAGGATGCCGCCGACGATCATCGCCGCAACGATGGCGAGGACGGTGGTGACCCAGTTGCTGCGCAGCAGCTCTTTCAGAAAGACGTTCTGGCGGGGTGCCGGCTCGAAGTCCGCCGCGGACGGCTCTGGTTCGTCGACCCTTCCGGTGAGCGGGCCGCCCACAGAGGGCAGCTGCTCAGGGGGAAGTCCTTCGACCTCGCGGTCGCCTTCGGGGGTCTGACCGCTCATGCCGCCGCCTCCTCAACCTTTTCGCCAGCCATCATCAGACCGAGTACGTCACGGGGGGTGTCTCCAGGAACGATGCCGATGATCGCGCCGCGATACATCACGACGATGCGGTCGGCCAACGCTGCGACCTCGTCGAGCTCTGTCGATACGACGACGACCGGGACACCGGCATCCCTCGACTCGATGATGCGTTTGTGGATGAACTCGATCGATCCGACGTCCACACCGCGGGTGGGCTGCGCCGCGACGAGCAGCTTGAGTTCGCGGCTCATCTCGCGCGCGATCACGACCTTCTGCTGGTTGCCGCCCGAAAGCGTTCCGGCCTCGGTGTCGGGGCCCTGTGTGCGGATGTCGTACTCGGTGATGCGTTCCCGAGCGAAGGCGTCCAGAGCCGCACGGCGAATAGTGCCGCCCTTGACGAACTCAGAGTCGGAAGAGCGATCGAGGATGAGGTTCTCAGCGACCGAGAATGATCCGACGAGGCCATCTTCCTTGCGGTCTTCTGGTACGAATCCGACGCCTTCGTTCAGGATGCCGCGGACGCCTTTGCCCACGAGCTCGACGCCGTCGAGGCTGATGGATCCGGTGACCCTTTCGGCGAGCCCGACGATGGCTTCGACGAGCTCGGTCTGGCCGTTGCCCTGCACTCCCGCGATCGCGATGACTTCGCCCGGCCGCGCGTCGAAGCTGACGTCGTCGACGACGACGACCCCCTCGGGCGTCAGCACACGCAGGTCACGGACCGACAGTCCGCCCTCGCGCACGTTCGGCGGATCTTTGTGAACGGTGAGTTCGACCGCGCGCCCGACCATGAGTGAGGCGAGTTCGACGTTGGACGCGGTGGGGGATGCCTCGCCCACGACCTTGCCGAGACGGATCACGGTGATGCGATCAGCGACTTCGCGCACCTCGCGAAGTTTGTGGGTGATGAAGACGATCGAAGTGCCTTCGTCGCGGAGCTGGCGCATGATGCCCATCAGCTCATCGGTCTCTTGGGGTGTCAGCACCGCGGTCGGCTCATCGAAGACGAGCACCTTCGCATCGCGAGAAAGCGCCTTGATGATCTCGACCCGCTGCTGCACGCCGACAGGGAGGTCGCCGACCATCGCGTCGGGGTCGACGTCGAAGCCGAAGCGCTTCGCGACATCGCGCACGTGCTGCCGGGCCTTGGGCAGGTCGAGCGCGCCGAGGGCCTTGGTGTCTTCGTGGCCCAGCATGACGTTCTCAGCGACGGTGAAGACGGGGATCAGCATGAAGTGCTGATGCACCATGCCGATGCCGGCGGCCATCGCGTCACCCGGACCACGGAAGTGCTGGACGGTGTCATCCAGCAGGATTTCGCCCTCATCGGCCTGGTAGAGGCCGTACAGGACGTTCATGAGTGTGGACTTTCCCGCACCGTTCTCGCCCAGGAGGGCGTGGATCTCACCCGGCTTGACCACAAGGTCGATGTGGTCGTTTGCGACGAGGGACCCGAACCGCTTGGTGATTCCGCGGAGCTCGAGCTTCATATGTGAACCCTATCGAGACAGTTGTACGGGCTGGAAGAACCGCGGCCGGGTGGAAGCATCCACCCGGCCGCGGTCACGGTACTGCGTGCGAGCTACGGGGAGCTCGGCGAGGTGACCTCGAGCTCACCCGAGATGATCTGCTCCTGCAGCGCGGCGAGCTCGTCGAGCAGGCCGGCCGGGAGCTCAGCCTCGAACGAACCGAAGCTCGACAGGCCGACACCCTCGTTCTCGAGCGTGCCGACGTACGGCGCAACGTCGAACTCGCCGGTGGCGGCCGACATCGTTGCGTCGTACACAGCGGTGTCGATGCGCTTCATGATCGAAACCAGCACCTTGTCGGCGACCGAGGGGTCAACGACAGCGAGGTCGGAGTCGACACCGAGCATGACGACGTCGGAACCCGCGTCATCGATCGCGGCAGCGGCGCTCTGGTAGATCGGGCCACCGACGGGAAGGATCACGTCGACACCCTGGTCGAGGATGCCCTGTGCGGTCTGCTTGGCGGTGTCGTTCGCGGCGAATCCACCGGTGAACGAGCCTTCCTGCGCAGCGACGTCCCAACCGACGGTTGCAACGGTCTTGCCCATGTCTTCGTTGAACTTCGCGACACCGTCGACGAAGCCGTCCATGAAGATCGTGACCGGCGGGATCTGGATTCCACCGAAGGTGCCGACGCTGTTGACACCAGCGGCGTCAGACCACGAAGCGGCCGCGTAGCCACCGAGGTAGGCAGCCTGGACCGTGTCGAAGACGAGCGGCTTGATGTTCGGCACGTCGGTCTCGCCGTTGAAGTCGGCGTCGGCGTAGTCGTCGATGATCGCGTAGTTGATCTCGGGGTTCGCGGTCGCCGAAGCGATCGTGTCGGCCGAGAGCTTGAAGCCGACGGCAACGATGAACGTGCAGCCTTCGGCGACGAGGTTCTCGAGGTTCGGTGCGTAGTCGTTGGCGGAGCCCGACTCGACCTCGATGAATTCGACTCCGAGCTCGTCGGCGGCGTTCTGCATGCCGGTGAGCGCGGACTGGTTGAACGACTTGTCGTTGAAGCCGCCGTCGTCAGATACGAGGCAGGGCAGGAAGCCCTCTACGGCCATTCCGGCGTCCTCACTGGCTTCGCCGGACGGGGTGGACTCGGGCGCAGCGCCACAGCCGGCGAGGACGAGCGCGATACCCGCCGCCGCCGCGATGCCGGCGAGCTTCTTGGTGCGTGAGATGGTCAACTCAGCCTCCAGATCAATGGCCCCGCGTCTCTCACGGGGACGGTAAAGGTTAC
>Ga0190271_10002088_pt1 | contig 11880 bp, 18 predicted proteins | sample Popmic356T_FD_133747 | JGI IMG/M metagenome (GOLD analysis project Ga0190271, IMG submission 133747) | Populus adjacent soil microbial communities from riparian zone of Weber River, Utah, USA - 356 T | ecosystem: Environmental > Terrestrial > Soil > Riparian zone | place: USA: Utah | collected...
CCCGGGCGGCGCGATCAGGCGGCCCGTTTTGATCTAGCGATTGCATGATGGCAACGCGTGTCGAGCGTTTCATGACAGCACGCACCGGGCAGAGCGAACGGGTAGTCCCAACGCACGCACGACCGAGGAGGAGACCATGACCGATCTTCGCGATCCGCGCGAGGCTGGCCCTAAGCCGCCGTTTCCCGCGCAGCAGCTCGAGCGACCCGAGCTCGAGTCTGAGATGAGCCCTCGTCCTGACTATGGCGCGGACTCCTATAAGGGAAGTGACCGGCTCACCGACCGGATCGCGCTAATAACAGGCGGCGACAGTGGCATCGGACGTGCCGTCGCGCTCGCGTTCGCAAGAGAAGGCGCCGACGTCGCGGTGTCGTACCTCGAGGCCGATGAGGACGCCCAAGAGACCGTGGAGATGGTCGAGCGCGAGGGCCGGCGCGCGACGGCGCTGCGCGGAGACGTCGGCGACGAAGGATGGTGCAACGAACTGGTCGAGCGCACGGTCTCGAAGCTAGGCCGACTTGACATCCTCGTCTCGAACGCCGCGACCCAGACGGTGCACGAGAGCATCACGGAGATCCCTTCGCACGAGATCGAGACGGTCATCCGAACCAACCTGCTGAGCCAGTTCTGGCTCGTGCGAGCCGCGATTCCGCACCTGAAGCCGGGAGCGACGATCATCACCACCACGTCGATCCAGGCGTACGACCCCTCGCCGACATTGATCCACTACGCGACCACGAAAGGTGGACTCGTCACGTTCACGAAGGCGCTGGCGCAGGAGCTCATCGAGAAGGGCATCCGCGTCAACGCCGTCGCTCCCGGCCCCGTCTGGACGCCGCTGATCCCCGTGTCCTTCCCGGCCGACGAAGCCGCCGAGTTCGGTGCCGACAACCCGATGGGGCGACCCGCGCAGCCGGCCGAGCTCGCGCCTGCGTACGTGTTTCTCGCCTCCGACGAGTCGCGCTTCGTGGTGGGTGAGGTGATCGGCGTCACGGGTGGCAAGCTCACGCCTGCCTAGCCCTCGAGCCCGCTGTGCTCGCGGCTGCGTGGGCCTAGCGCCGGCCTGAGTCGTGGGGCGGCTCACCGGGCGCGGGCGTGTTCCCCGGCTGGCGTCCGCTGAGATGAAGAGCGTAGTCAGCCGTCGTCGACGTCAAGCCGACCGTGCACTTGACCGTGACTCGCGCTCAAGTGCGCTCGCTTGCCTCGAGCCCAGAGCCGTTCGACGTGAATGGCTTCCCACCCCTTGGGGAGCGTTACCGGCCGAGAACACCAGCTAGCTGGATCGCCGGCGCCTATACGCAAGCCGGTCAGTCCATACAGACAGCTCGTCAAAAAACCGCCAATGTTCGCGGTAAAGGGACCCGCGACCTCCTGCTCGGGGAACACGCGTTGGTCGTACTCGGTCGTGATCGAGAAGGGTTCGATAACAAAGTTGGCATACCCTCGCTCGAAGAGCTCGAGCGCGCGTTCGCGGTCACCTACCCTCGCCGCGTAGACCCCGAGCAGGGCCGAGAGCATCGGGGCCCCTACATACTTATCAGCAAGGCGGAGGTAGAAGTTGAAGGTTGCACGCTCTACGGCTGGTCGGCATTCGAACGTGAGCGGGAAGAGGCCTGCCGGTGCTTCCGGAGTCTCACCCTTTTCTTCTGTAGCTCGGTACTTGTCGTGGTTTCGAATGACGTTTCGCCGATCGACGTGCAGATAAATCGCTTCTGCCAACCGCTTCCACCGCGCGTCAGGAAGATGTCCGAGCGCTCGCGCAAGCGCGTCTGCTTCTCGTAGCGCAACCGAGGACGCCATGTTCACGAAGGCGTTGTTGTCGACGGTGTTCTCGCGCTCGGCGACGCCGTTGACGCCATGAATCTCGAATCCGCGCTTTGTCTCGATGCCGCGACTGGTGATCCATTCGGCGACTCCCGCAAGGACGGGCCAAGCTTGCTCGCGGCCCCACTCCCAGTCATGCGTCGCGTGCAGAAACTGGCTGAAGGCAAATGCGACGTCGGGGCTGACATGGTGCTCGTGCGCGCTCGCCGAGCCCTCGCCTGGCGCTGATTCCTCGCCAAACCGAATGCTGCTCTCCCATGGAAATTGGAGACCGCGGTAGCCCGACATCGAGGCGTTCTGCTTCGCTGCGCGTACGCGGTCAGCCCGGTAGTCGAGCACCGCACGCGCGGCTTCGGGGTTCGTGAGTACTAGGGGCGGCAGTGCGAACATCTCGATGTCCCACATCACGTGGCCGCGGTAGTAGTGGTAATCAGGCCAGTACGCGAGCCCGAAGAGTGATGTGCTCGACGGTGAGGAGGGATGGACCGAGGTCTGGAGATAGAAATATGCTGCGTCCAAGAGTTCCTGCCAGCGCGAGGGGCCGTCGAGGACGATACGACCGCGCCAAAGCTCCTCCCAGGCGGCAACGTTCTCGCGCCGCAGCCGGTCGAAGCCACGTCCGACGCCTGCGTAAACAAGGCGAACCGCATGCATGTCCGGCACGTGGTGAGCCGTGTCCGGAACCATGCCGGCGATCTGGCGAAGTCGATAACGCCGGCCGGAACGAGCCCTAAAGGCGTAGCTCGTGCGGAGAGGAGCGAGCGGGACTTGATCGACGGATCTCTCAGCTTCGACGCCCTCGAAGTCCGTCACGTATGCCACACCGGCGAGGCCAAGGGCGCCGTTGCTCTCCCACAGCATGGACCCATCCACCGGGTCCTCATCGCTGCCTCGAACGCTGGTGTCTCGCGCCTTCATCGTACCGGGCACGTTGGCGTGATCGACCCCGCCGGATAAAACGACGTCGCAAGCGCGGTCAACCGAGACGTGGACCTGTTGCAGGACAAGCGTCGGTAGCGTTCGACTGCAGAAAGTCAGGACTTCGACCAGCGCGAGAGTGCCCCCGGCGTCGAATTCGAACACCGTTCGAAGCTCACCGCATCCGAAGTCGTAGGCCTGCTCCCGCAGGATCGCACGTTCGGGTGCTCTCACCAGCGACACCCCGTTGATCTTGATATCCCCGGCTAAGGGATAGGGCGCCCGTGCGAACCCCTCCGCCCCGCTGTCCGCATCGATGCTCGCAAATCCGTTGAGGATCAGCACGCCTCCGACCTGCGGAATTCGCGGCACGCGCAGCCCCACGAGTCCGTTCGACACGTATGCGGGGAGAAAGTCCGGCCTGTAGTCGGTGACCGGTGGGGGGCTCACCGGAGTCATGAGGTCTTGCTGTTTTCCTTTCGAAGCACTACGGCTCCGCGCGCGGGCGCAATCGGATGACGCTGGCACGGGTCGGTATTCAGAACAACGGCTCCTTCCCCCACAGCCTGCCTCGGCTCGTCGCCGAAGTTGAGCGTCACAACGTGGTGACCGCGCCGGTACGCCAGCACGCCTGCCTCCACCACAATGACCTCGAAGTCACCTCGCAAGGACCGTCTGAGCGACAGAAGGCTCCGATACAACCTGAGAAGCGAACTGGGGTCCGCTTCTGCCGCTTCGACGTTGCGATGCTCAGGATCGCCGCGAAGAAGAACGATAGGCCGTTGTCGCGAAAGAACGACTTCATGCCAAGCCCGCCGCGATCCCGCACACCAGGCCGACGACAACCACGAAGACGTAGAGCCCGAACACGAATGCCACGGCTGCGACGTTCCCCGGTCTCGACGGGTGGAAACTGAGGTTTGACTTCCACTTTCGTCTACCGCCGTCGGATTCACGTCTCCATCTCGTCCAATTGTGAGAGTCGTACGCCGACGACATCGAGGAGGTAGCGAAGAGCCGTCTCCTCATGCGCCGGATTCACCGTTGCGCATGCCTCTGCAACCACCGACACGTTGAACCCGAGCTCCCGAGCCGCGATCGCCGACTGCGTCACACATCCCTCCGTGGTCATTCCGGCGAGGAGAACACGCTCGCAGCCGAGCTCTTCTAGGATCAGCGCCAAGGGTGTGTGGTCGAACGCGGAGTAGCGCGGCTTGATCACGAACCGCTCGCCGGGCACCGGCACAAGCTCCCGCATCAGCCCACCGCCGGGCCCGGCCAGCACTCTGCGAACGAGGTCACGCAGATCGCTGTCCCAGCGGCCCTTATTGTCGTTCGCGAACACGACTGGAGTGCCCGCGCCGCGTGCCGATTTCAGCAGGCAAGTGAATTTGTCGTGGCGTCCAGCTAGAGAGTGCAGCAGCTCCTCACCGTGCTCATGTCCGAAGTCGTCGAGCACGTCGACGAGAAGGAGAACGTCACGCATCGAGATCGAAGCGAGTCTCGTCGTCAGGAAGCGTCATATGGTGGAGTGGAGTCCGAGCTCCGCCGGTCATCAAGTGCGCCTCCTGCAAAGAGGGGAGGGTTCTCTCGCGACGGAGCTCGGGGTAGCGCATGGGACATGCCCTGATACTCGCTCGCGAAAACCAGCTCGCTCAACCGCGTTGCCATGAGCCGGAGGATCGTTTGGAGAGCACTTCCCTCGGGTACCTCTGGTCGATTCCAGTCCTCTCTCTGCAAAGGAGACAGCGAGTGTCCGAGACAACCCCCAATGATCGAACTGACGACGTCGAAGACGAGGTGCGCGAGACGGGAGACGATGTCTCCCGCGGAGCAGACCGCGCCACGGACGACGTTGCGGAAGGTGCCGACAGCGTGAAGGACGGCATTGGTGACGCCGCCGACAAGGTCTCCGACACCGTCGAGGACATGATTCCCGGCGACAGCGACCGCGACGGGCACTAGCCGATGGCCGAGCTCACAAAGCTAGAGGCCAAGCTCGGCGAGGTGACCGGTCTCGCCATGGCTGCACAGGCCGCCACGCAGAAGGTGATCGGTCTCGCCAAGGACGAAGACGAAAGCGAGCTCGTCGGCGAGCTTGAGCGGATGCACGAGCAGGCGGTTGAGACCGAGGAGCGTTGCACCGACCTTGCCGGGACCTTCGAAGGCAAGAAGACGGCGATCCTCGATGAGGCGAGGGCGACCAAGGCGAAGGGCGCCGAGATGATGTCCACCTACCTCGACGCGGACGCCGATGCGCTCGACGGCTTCGAGTTCCTGACGATGGCCGAGGCCGGAGAGGTCGGTCACTGGTCAGTCTTGAAGACGCTGAACCAGACTGCCGGCAACCGGGAGATCGATGCACTCGTGGGTTGGGCTTTGCCCATTCAGCAGCGGCACCTCGAAGGCGTGATGAAGGGCTCCCTGCAGCTTGCAAGCCAGGAGGATCCCAGCGAGCCTGCGTGATAGAGCGTGCGGGCTAGCTGGTTCGAAAGGAGCCGATTCCGGAGACTCGTATTCCATAGGAAGAGACGCCTCACTCGGGCGACTCCACGAATGCGGCGCCCGCTCAACCCGCGCCGGCAGGCCCGACGCACGAGGAGGAGATGCGCGGTGCGCAGGCGCCTAACGACGATCCGTCTGGTGACGCGGTTCGCCAACGCGACGTCCGCGCCACCGGAAAAGTCCAGGACGTCGTCGACCTCGACGAGGTGGACGAGACTGGGGCTCTTAGGTCAGCACATCGTCGGTAGGTCCGCACATCGTCGGCCGCGCTAGCCCCGCGGGTACACAGCGAAGTCCAATAACTCATTACGCGACAGCGATCGTGAGGCGATGAACGAAAGCGCCCTGTTCCCGTCCACTGGCCATCGGTTCGAGAAGGGTCGGCGGCTTGTAATGCGCACGCGGCTCGTCGTAGCTTGCCTGCTCGCACTCGCTGCAGGTGGGTGCGGAGATGAACGGGGCGAAGAAACGCGCGTGCCAACGCAGGCCGCCGATTCTCCCTTGCGCCTCGAGGCTTCCTCGCGCGGACCCGGAAGGGCCTGCGCCGCAGGAGAACACGAGCTCAGGGTATCGCCGGGTCGGCGGGCTCTGATGCTTGTTACGCCGCCGTCGAGTGCCGAGCCGCGGGCGCTTCTGCTGGCCCTGCATGGTGCGGGGAGCGGGGGCGCGCCCGGCGGGCTCTATGCCTTTCGAGGTGCGTGGAGCGTTCCGGGACTCGTCATCGTTGCGCCGGCCGCGGCCGGGACGGCGTGGACTCTTGGGGCGGCCGACGTGCGCTTCGTGGGGCGCGCATTGCAACGGGCGCTTGCACGATGCAAGGTGGATCGGCGTCGGCTCGCGATCGGCGGTTTCTCGTCTGGAGCCGGAATGGCGGTCTGGCTCGGCCTAACGAACGGGGATCGCTTCCGAGCCATCATCGCCCTGTCGGGAGGCGGGTCAATTCCCGACGAGCGAATCGGCAAGCCTCGGCTCTTCGTCGCACATGGCACGCTCGACGAGGTCATCCCGATCGAGGCTGGAGGGGACACGATGGCACGTGAGCTCCGCGGCCACGGTTATGACGTCACGTACCGGCGCTTCCGCGGAGGGCACCGCGTCCTACGGTCCATCGCCCGCGAAGCGGTCCTGTCGACGCTCGTTAGGTAAGGCACGAGGCGGGCAGCTTTGGGGGGCGTGCGCCGCTGACGTCAGAGCTCGGCGAGCGCCCGAGGTGTTCTACGAAGAGGTCGTCGTAGATGGCGAACGTGCGTCACTGAGAAATCCGCGTAGCGTTCGCGTGTTGGCAATCGCGAAGCCCTGCCAGTCGTTGTTGAAGTAGGCGAATACGTCTCCAGGCCGGCTCCTAATGTGAGCAGCCCACGCTCGGAGTTGCTGCGCGCTGTACTTGCCATCCCTGCCGCGCCCCGCGTGGAAGCGCACGTAGCTCCAGGGCGCTGTCTCTACCTGCGGCGAGGGTTGACCCGGTGCCCGGTCTGCGATGACCAGCGCCACCTCATAGGCGCGCAGGATGTCGTACACCTCAGTGGCGAACCAGCTCGGATCACGGAACTCGAACGCGTGGCGCCCAGGCGTCAAGCTCTTGAGCGCGGAGACGAGCACATCGTCGTCACGAGCAAACTGGGGCGGCAGCTGCCAGAGAACGGCCGCAAGCTTGCCGACCTCGCGCAACGGCTCGATGCACGCATCCATCCGAGCCATCCCGTCGGCAAGGTCATGAAGCCGGCGGACGTGCGTGAGGTAGCGGCTGGCCTTGACGCTGAAGACGAAGTCGTCGGGCGTCCGCGCGGCCCAGCCCTCCACCGTCTTCAGCGTGGGCAGGCGGTAAAAGGTGGCGTTGACCTCGACCGTGTCGAATGACTGGGCGTACAGCTCGAGCCAACGCGCGCTCGAGCCCGAACGCGGATAGAAGAGGCCACGCCAGTGCTCGTAGCTCCATCCCGAGCATCCGATGCGGATCACCTCTTCGAGCCCCGCCGACTAATAGCTCTTCGAGGACGGGAACCGGCGAGCAGCCCCCCGACGAGCACGAGGAATGCCCCGAAAACGAGGAAGGCGAAATCCCACGCCATCTCGTTCGGTCCTTCGCGGACATGATGTAGCCCGACAAGGTGGTGGTTCACAAAGCCCTCGACGAGGTTGAAAACACCCCATCCAACGAGCATCCACCCAACCAGGGCTCGGCCGCTCACCGGCTCGTGCGTCGCCTCGCGGCGTCGCCAAAGTAGCCACAGCCCGATGGCGACCGCGAGCCACGTCGCCGCGTGGATGAGCCCATCGGCCAGCGTGTTCGCCTCGAGCCCAGCTACCGTGGTCGCCGGATAGCTCCCTTCGCTCGTCAGCAGGTGATGCCACTGCAGGATCTGGTGGAGGACGATCCCGTCCACGAAGCCACCCAGGCCGACGCCCAGCAGTAGGCCGGGAAGGCGCAGAGCTGTCACCGTCGCCTTTTTTCAGCCGCGTTGCAGAGGACGGTGAAGCCGGCCTGCATGAAGTCGTTGGCCGCTCCTACAGCAAGCGTCGTTATCAGCAAGCGACCCGGGCGCGGCGCGACCCTACGGACGGCGACGAGGCCGAGCGCCGCCCACGTGCCGACGCAGCGGCTACACGTCACCAGTTCCCCAATTGCCCGCTGCAGTCCGTCGCCGGCGGGCGCAGCGTCGGGGCTCGTAGCCTCACCTTCGACGAAGGGCGCGCGGACGACGCTTCCCAGGCGCTCTCGAGAGACGATGCGGGCCGCCTTGAACGTCGCGCCGGCGAGCAGTGCTAGATCGAGCGCACTGGGCCGCTCGACGGGCCGACCGAAGGCAGCAACGCCGACGACAGCGGCTCCGAAGGCGCCCCCTACCAGGGCATAACCGGCCAGTGGTGGTCGCCTGGCCGCGGCCCCCTTACGCTCGGCCCCAGCCTCGGCCTGCGAGATGGATCGGCGGTCAATATCCGCCGTGATCAATTCACCGGCTGGTGTACGACGAGGATCGCCCACTGTCCGGAGGTACCGCTAGCGCCGCTCCGCAAACCTCGAGTCCCTCCAGGACGAGCCGTAACTCGGCGCCCTCGCGCACCCGCCATTCGTGCCTGGACAGCAGCACGCCCCGCAGTCCTTACTTGGGCGAGACCGCCGATGCGCTCGCCTACAAGGGTGACGTGCCCACCAGGACGAAGGAGATGGGTCGGAAATAAGAAGGACACCGTCGTCTCGGCCGTGACGGGCGCGAGTTCCAAGATCGGAGACATCACGCCGGAGGGCGAGGAGGTCACGTATCGGGCGGCCCGGATGACGCGGCTCGCCGAGCGGACCCGCTCGGTCTCGCGATCGGGGAGGAGCAGCTGCAGGCGTCCTGGCCTTCTCCCTCCCTCGACGAGTGGAGGACGAGCGCATGGGCTCAATGGCTGACGACGTCAAGTCCTCGGCCGCAGAAGCGGGTCGCGAGGCCCTGGATCGCGGCGAGCACCTCGCGGGGAGAGTTAGTTCCGCTGTACTCGAGGCCGGCAAAGTGAGCGGCCGCGAGGAAGGTGAGGAATTCACGGCGACCCGGCAAGAGAAGGCGCGGGAGGTTTTCCCGGGCGACGAGCAGACGACCATCACCAACCCGTAGCCGTCCTCGGCTTTCCACTTCACGCTAGAAATCGATGAAGGGCCGGTCGTCGACGAGGCCCCCTCATCGCCGCTCTCTCCCACGGGCGTTGAGCCTGCTCGACCACGGAGACGGGACTCGCTGGCTCTGCACTCCGGCTCGACGAGGTCTTGGCGGTAGCTGCCCAAAGGTGAACGCCGAGGGGTACTGGGCGGGAGGCGTACCACGACCTACAGTGATCAGCGGCCGCCGGCGGGTCACCTACGCCGCGCTTAATGGCGGTCCAGCGAAGTCTTGAGCGGTTCAAGCCAGGCAGCGAGGAAGACGGCTTCTAGGAGAGCATCGCCAAGGTACACACGGGACTCGGTCTTGGAGGCGCGGACGCTCGCAAGTCCGAATGCAACACAACTCGCGGCGGCGAGGATGCGCGTCTCCGGTTCCTGCCTTCGACGCCCGACAGCAACGCCGAGCGAAGCGCCGATAGCTATGGCTAGTGCCCCGACCGTTTCCACCAGCCAATAGTCCTCCTTGGGCCCGGTAAGGCGCTCGAATGATCGACGATGCGTTAGCGACCAGACGCCGGTGGCCACGAGGTACGGGGGATACAAGGCCCTGAGCTTCGAGGCGTAGTACTCCACTCCCCGGTCGTACCCAAGCCGCCTAAGACACAACCGCGTTGCCTCCGCCGCGCAGCCCTTGAGCCCGTCACTCGGATGACGAAGTCGGCCGTGCTGGAGCTTGGCGTTCGCAACGTGCTCGAGTAACGATCTGCAGCCCAGCGCATCTAGGGCTCTGATGGTTTCCAGCGCTAGGCGGTGTGGTACGTAGCCTCGATGCGCTGGCGTTACTTCGTCCTACTTGTCGCGTGCCTCGTCGCTTCGAGCTGTGGCGGCGGAGGCGATGAGGCCGAGACGACCGAGCAGCCGGGCGAAGTCGCGTTTGAACTTTCCGAGCAGAGCGACGCCGGAGCGGTGGGCGTCAGGGCGACGCTTCGCTACGAAACACCCGAGCAGACGACGGTCATCGTCGACGGCCTCGACGAAGGCGAACCGGCTGGCGGCGGAGCCAACCCCGTCTATCTCCGCAGTGGAACCTGCGACGAGCCCAAGGAGATCCTTTTCGAATTGCAGAAGCTGAGCGGAGCCACGTCCGAGACGACGGTCGGGCTCGCACTCACCGCCCTTCTGAACGGCGATTACAACATTCAGGTCGCTCTTCCGGATCGGCCAGAGGACGTCATCGCGTGCGGCGACATACCGCAGGAGGTTGAGGAGTCATGACCATCGACAAGCGCCGTGAACGAGCAGAGGACCACGACGGCCGGCCGACCAAGCGCGAAGCGCAGCAGCCAGTAGGGCCCGTCGACGGCGACAACACGTGCTGTCGGGTGAGGACGAGCACGACCCGCAGCGTGAGGAGGCGGCTGAGCGAGCCCGCCGTGCCGTCGAGCCGGGTCGTCCTCGCGATTCTGACAGGGTCGGCACGTCGGACGTTGATCGAGCTCTGGCGCGTTGACTCTGTCGGGTCCCGCGCTGGTAGCCGGCACATAGACCCGTTATCTGCCGGTACAGGAGGGAAGAGCGCGATGGACGACCAGTCGCATGATCGAGGACACGACCTCGGCGAGGATGTGCGCGTCGAGTGGCCGCGAGCAGGTGCAGCGGTCGTTACCTTCTCCGGCGAGCACGATGCCTTCACGGCTCGCACCGTCGAACCCGCCTTGAGCTCCTTGGTCGACGAGAACGAGCTCGTCGTCGTCGACTTTTCTAAAGCGGAGTTCGTCGACTCCTCGATGATCCAGCTTCTGCTGAAGTCGTACAAAACTGCCCGCGAGCGGGGTAGTACGTTTCGCTTGCAGCTCGGCACCGCTCCAATCGTGGAAAAGGCCTTCCAGCTGTCAGGAGTGCTGGAGGTGCTCGATCGCGTCTCGACTCGCGAGGAGGCGCTCCGCAAAGGAGATGGACCGCGATGAACAAGAGGCTCGGGGAGCCGGATACGTGGGAGCGTGACCGCGTGGCGTGGAACCTTCCGCGGCCCACAGGCTCGAAGCCCGTTGATCGCCAAGGTAAATCGGTGACGAAGCCTGGGGGTGATCTGGAGCAGAGGACCTTGAAGGTGCGCGAGAAGCGCTGAATGTTTGCTCGGTTGCCGACAGGGCATACGGGAGCCATGGAGCCCCTCGAAGTCTCACTACACCTCGATCTGTCTCTGCTTAGGGGATTGCGGCGAGACCTTGCCACCTGGCTGGGGAAGGTAGGCGTACCCGACGAGATACGCGACGAGGTCATTCTGGCTACCCACGAGGCAGCTGCGAATGCAATCGAGCACGCCGATCTCGATACCGAGGTCACCGTACGAATGCTGGAAAGTGACGGCAAGATCATCGTCCACGTCCTGAACCGTGGGCAGTGGAGACCGCCGCGCTCCGCCGAGGAGATGCGTGGGCGCGGTCTTTCGCTCATCGAGCAACTCATGTCAGACGTCGACATTCAGGCGACGCGCGGATGCACGATGGTAAGGATGCTGAGGGAGCTTCCGCAGTTAGCATCGAGCTCGGCGTAACTCGAAGGGGCCCAGCGGGTCTCGCGAGACGCTCACGCACGCTAGCGAGTGACGCGTCTCGCGAGGGAGGACTCGCGCGCGTTCAAGCTTCCAGGTCGATTAGAGGTCGCGAGCGCAGAGGTCGGACGAGCGGAGACCGATCTCATCCGAACCAGGGCTTCGCGCTCACCCAACTCAGGCGCGACAAAGACTGGTGTCAATTTCGCCACGAGCGGGCGGTACGTCGTGGCAGAGTTCGGCTTGTCAGGGCGCTCAGTGCCCGGCAACGAGGCTCAGCGGAGTGTCCGCAGCGGCTACCTGGAGTTCGCAGACAGCTGTGTCACTGCGCGATGAGTGTCGTGGAGGAACAAACGTCGCCCCGTAAGCTAGAACGCGCGAATGAGGACGTTGATGAGGACCGTCAAGAGCACGGAGGCGGCGAGCGAGAACGAGACATCCCGGCGAGCAGCCGTAGACGCGTAGCCCGCCTCGCCGCTCGCCCCCTCCGCTTAGCACG
>Ga0190271_10002089_pt1 | contig 11879 bp, 10 predicted proteins | sample Popmic356T_FD_133747 | JGI IMG/M metagenome (GOLD analysis project Ga0190271, IMG submission 133747) | Populus adjacent soil microbial communities from riparian zone of Weber River, Utah, USA - 356 T | ecosystem: Environmental > Terrestrial > Soil > Riparian zone | place: USA: Utah | collected...
CAGCAGGTACATCGCATAGGATGCCGCGCCCAGCAGGATCACCCACCGCCACACAGGGATCAGCGGCCGGTCGGTCAGCGCCAGCGACGCGACCAGCAGCAGCGAGGGAAGGCCCAGCCAGAGCACGCGGCCCGCGTTGAATTCCGTCGGCGGAATCGGCGCGAACAGGAAGAACGCAACTGCAGCGGCAACGCCCGCGAGGGCCAGCCGCCGCGACAGCCGCCATCCGCGTGCGTAAAGTTCGGCGAGCACGATGCCCGCGGCGAATTCGAGCATGATGCTCGACGTCCAGAATTCGACCAGCGGCGAGGCCGTCGGCAGCGCGCCAAGTGCTGTGACCAGCACCAGCGCTCCGATGGCGATCCAGCTCGCATGGCGCCGGCTCATCGCGATCGCAACCGCATAGATCGCGTAGAACAGCATCTCGTAATTCAGCGACCAGCCTTGCCCGATCACCGGCTGCATGAACCCGTCCGCGCGCGGGTAGGGGATGAAGGCAAACGACGCCAGCACCATTGGCAGGGTGAAGGTGTTGCCGCGGTCCGGCAGCATGGCCGCCAGCACCAGATAGAGCAGCGTCACGCTCCAGTAGAGCGGCACGATCCGGATCAGCCGCCGCGCGGCGAAATGCCCGGCGCCGTGGTCCGGCGTCGCCGCGGCAGCCGATCGCGCAATCACGAATCCCGAGATCACGAAGAACACGTCGACACCGGCCGCGCCGCGGATCAGGTCGGGCAGGTGCGTCTGCGGCAGCGCCCGGGCCAGGTCGAGCTGGAAATGGAACGCGGCGACTGCCAGTGCCGCCACCGCGCGCAGGGCCTCGATCGGTGCGGTCCGCTCGGGCTGGCTTGGTAACGTCATGAGGTCTTGCTGCTGCGCCCGGTGAGTCCTGCGCGGCTTAGCACTGCCCGGCAAGCCGCGCCAAGACGCCGGACCGGTGCGAAGGACGATCCCCGCCGCGACGGCCGGTGTGGCGCTGCGCCGCATGGGCCGCCTGCGGCGCGGGGTCGCATAATGCGCCCGTCACACCGGCGGCTTCCACCGGGAGTGGCGGAAAAATCCGCGCCGGTCCAAGGGGTTGCCTGGAACGGGCGGGTCAGCGACGGCCTGTTGCCGTTTTTCGCCGCGAGCGGGGAAACATGAGGGCTGTCGTTCGCGCCACGCGAACATTCTTCTCGCTCGCCTTGCCGTACTTCCGGTCGGAGGATCGCTGGATCGCGGGAGCGCTGCTGACCGGCATCCTCGTGGTCGAACTCGGCCTCGTCGCCATCCTCGTCGCCATCAACGAGTGGAACAAGCGCTTCTTCAACGCGCTGGAGGGCCGCGACTGGAACGCCGCGCAGTTCGAACTGATCGTGTTCTGCTTCATCGCGCTGTCGGCGGTGGTCGCCGGCATGGCGCAGTACTATCTCGGCCAGCGCCTGATCATCCGCTGGCGGCGCTGGATCACCGAGCGCTACGTGTCGATGTGGATGGCGAACGGCCGGCACTATCGCGTGCGGCTGGTCGATTCCAGTGTGGACAACATTCACCTGCGCATCGCCAGCGACGTCTACATCTTCCTGCAGCGCACGCACGAGCTGTTCACCTCGCTGATCGGCAGCATCGTCACCATCTTCTCGTTCGTTGCCATCCTGTGGTTTCTGTCGGCGGCAACGCCGCTACCGCTGTTCGGCCGCGACCTGTCGTTCCCCGGCTGGCTGATCGTCGTAGCTGCGCTGTATGCGGCGATCGGCACGCTGTTCAGCCATCTGATCGGCCGCCCGCTGATTCAGCTGCAGTTCAACCAGCAGCGCTACGAGGCCGATTTCCGCTTCGCCATCGCGCGCGCCACCGACCAGTCGGAGCCGGTCGCGCTGATGGGCGGCGAGGCGGTGGAGCGGCGCGAGCTGCGCCACAGATTCGCGGCACTGGTGCGCAACTGGAGCCGCCTGGCCAACCGGCAGAGCTACCTGGTCGGTTTCATCGCCGGCTACGCGCGCATGTCCACGGTGTTTCCGACGCTGGTGGTGACGCCGGCATATCTCTCCGGCGCCATCACGCTCGGCGCGCTGGTGCAGACCGCGCAGGCGTTCCAGCAGGTGGAGGGCGCGCTCGCCTATGTGATCTCCGCCTACTCGAAGATCGCCGAGTGGAAGGCGGTGATGGATCGCCTCGCGCAGTTCGAGGCGGCGATGCACACGGTGGACGACCATCACAAGGCCGATGCGACGATCGACATGACGATCCTGCCCGGCGAGAGCCGGCTGAAGATCGAGGATCTGGTGCTGCGGCTGCCGTCCGGCGAGGCGATGACGTCGTTCGGCAAACTCGAACTGTCGCCCGGCGACCGCCTGCTGGTCTCGGGCGCATCGGGTGCCGGCAAGTCGAGCTTCTTCCGCGCATTGAGCGGCCTCTGGCCGCTCGGCGAAGGCGCGATCCACTTTCCCCAGCACGCGAAAGTGTTCACGCTGCCGCAGCGCTCCTATTTTCCGCTCGGCTCGCTGCGCCAGGCGATCGCCTATCCGACGCTGGTCGAGCAGGCCGACGACGACGCGATCCGCGATGCGTTGCGCGCGGTCGGGCTGCCGCACCTCGCCGGACGACTCGACGAGGAGGCCGACTGGCCGACCGTGCTGGCCGGCGGCGAGCAGCAGCGCGCCGCCTTTGCCCGCGCGCTGCTGGCGAAACCGGACATCCTTTTGCTTGACGAGCCGGTGTCGGCGCTGGAAGAAGCCGATGCCGCGGCGCTGTACCGGCTGCTGGCCGAACGGCTGCCGCGCGCCATCGTCATCACCATCGGCCGCGCCGCGCTGCTCGGCCACCTGCATGGCGCTGCGATCCATCTCGAGCGTGGTGTCACCGCATCCACGCAACCGCTGACGCCGCCGCAGACAGCGGCACGCGCCTGACCCTTTCGCGAACATCTTTCAAGGAGAAACGACGATGGCCAAGCTGAACTACTGGACCGACAAGTGGGACCTGCATGTCGACATCTGCCCGTGCGACGTGCACGTCAACGACTGGCTGGCCGAGCAGAAGGCGACCAACAAGCTGGTCTACCACTTCGGTACCGGCACCCATCACGTGGTCGGCAAGGAGCAGGCGGAGAACGGCTCCGGCAACATGGTGTTCGGCATCACCGCGTCGATCGAGGAGTACGAGGCCTACGTCAAGCTGGTATCGGGGAATTCGAAGGTGGCGAAGAACTACGTCGCCTATTTCGGCGACATCTATCTCACCAACCCGAACCTGCTGCCGGACTTCGACGTGGTGACGATGGTGCACCTTTGCGAGTTCTTCTTTCCGAACACCACCAGCAAGGAGTACGGCGGCATCGACGACCGCGGCGTGCTCGACCTCTTCACGGCAAAGACGAAGCCGGGCGGCCACATCCTGTTCTACACGAAGTCGATCGGCTTCGAGAAGGCGAAGCCGATCGTCGAGAAGTGGGAAAAAGAAGCGCCGGTGACGCGCGTCGGCGAGTTCAAGACGCTGGCGGTGTACAGGAAGAAGTGACGGCGGCAGCGTCGACGCGCGTTTCTTTCCCCGCCACGCGCTGCGCGCGCGGGTGGGAGGGGAGAAGAGCGCGCTGTCGTAGTGTTCCGGATTCGATTTTCCCCCGAAGGAGCGCGCGATCGCTTGCCTATGGGGAGAAGGAAGTAACTTGCGCGGGGTGTTCCAGGTTGACCGTGGAACGGCCGTCTTCACCACGCGTTTGACTCTCTCAAAGGGAGTTATCCGCATGTCCAAAATGCCACCAGTGCCGCCTGCCAATCGCAGTCCGAAGGGCCCGGGCGATGAAGGCCGCGCGCCCCAGGACGCCCCTGAACTGCACCGCAAGCGCGAAACCAACATCGAGCAGGAAGGCGATCGCGCCAACGTGAAGCAGAACAAGACGCCGCAGATTCAGCAGCCGGATCGGTGACGCCGTGACGCCACCTGGCGTCATTGTAAGAGCCGAAGGCGACGAAGCAATCCGGCGCGCGCCTAGCGCGCCAGACAAAACGCGCAGAGGTTAGACAACCTCCGCACGTTATTCAGCGCGCCTGGCGGCGCGCAACGGGATTGCTTCGCTCCGCTCGCAATGACGCGGAGATGTCGCGGAGTCTCCCAGTCCTACGCTCTCCCCTACTTCTCCTTCCACGCCGCATAGGGGCGCAGCAATCCATCGGGGACCAGCGGCAGGCCCTTCACGGAACTGCCGGCGAGCGAGATGTTTTCGAAGTAGGTGAGGAATAGATACGGCAGGTCCTTCGCCAGGCGGTTGTTGACCTGGCGGTAGATCTTCAGCCGCTCCGCCTTGTCGGTCGTGGCGCGGCCGGACTCGAGCAGCTTGTCCATCTCGGGATCGTTGAAGGCGACGAGGTTGATGCCACCCTTCGAGTGGAAGAACTGGTAGACGTTTTTGTCCGGATCGGTGCCGCCGGCCCATCGGAACAGCATCACCTGATAGTTGCGGGCGAAGGCATCCTTGATTGCCTGCGCCGCCTCGGTCGGCACGAGCTCGGTCTCGATGCCGGCCTTCTTCCACATCTGCTGCAGGGCTTGTCCGGAGAGCACCGACGCCGGCGCGGAGCTGATCACGAGCCTGAGCTTGATCGGCTTGCCGTAGTCGGCGACCAGCCTCTTTGCCCTCTCGAGATCAAACTTCGGATAGCCATCGACCTGCTCATGCGGCGCGAGCCCCGAGCCGAACGGCGTGTTCGCGATCTTGTAGAGTCCGCGATTGAGTGCCTTGTTGTAGGCCTCGCGATCGATTGCGTGCGCCATGGCCTGGCGCACGCGCACGTCGGACACATCCGGCGCCGTCATGTTGATCTGGATGAACAGCGTGCCGAGGCTGCCCGGATTGAGCACCTGCGCGGACTTCTTGCCTTGCGCGTCGATCACGTCGCGCGCGGCGGCGTTGAACACGACGTCGATGTTGCCGGCCTGCAGGCTGGCGTAGCGCGTTTGCGCGTCGGGGATCGGCCTCAAGACCACCTCGTCGAGGTTGACCGGATTGCGCCAGTAGTGCTCGTTGCGCTCCAGCACGATCCGGTCGCCGCGCCGCCACTCCTTCAGCTTGAAGGCGCCGGCGCCCACCGGGTTGCCGCCGAACTCGGCGCCGTGCTTCTCCACCGCCGCCGGCGACACCACCATGCCGGCGATGTCGGCGAGCGTCGCCGGGAAATGCGCCGACGGTGACTTCATCCTGATGCTCACCTCGAGCGGGGCGGTGGCCTCGACCGTGTCCACGGTCGCGACTTCCGAGGCGCAGCGGCATTTGTTCTTCGGATCCATGATCCGCTGGAAGTTCTTCACGACCGCGGGCGCGTCGAGCGGTGTGCCGTCGGAGAATTTTACCCCGCTGCGCAGGGTGAGCTTGAACGAGGTCGCATCCGGGGACGCATCGATCTTCTCGGCAAGGCCCGGAACGATGTTGCCCTTCGCGTCGATGTCGAGCAGCGTGTCATAGATGATGAGCGCGGCCTGCCGGTCGTTGATCGACGAGATGCCGAGCGTGTCGAGCGTCGCGGCATCGGTTTCCAGCGCGATGTTGAGAGTGCCGCCCTTCTTCGGTTGCTGCGCTGTGGCTGGACCGCTGGCGATGGCGAACAGGACCGTGGCCGCAGCCACTGTGGTCGCGGTCAGTCTGAGGAACAGCGGTACGAGGTTCATTGCTTTCCTCCGTGGTTGTCCGCGCTGCGGCGCTGCGCCGGTCGCGAAAGCTCTTTGATGACGTCGTCGGTGTGCTCGCCGAGCCGCGGCGGCCGGCCGGGGCGCGGACGCTCCTCGCCGGTCCAGCGATAGCCTTCGTTGAGAATGCGCGGCGGTGTGGCCTTGCCGAGCGGATGCGTTTCCAGTTCGGCATCCGCGCGCCCGGTCTGCAGATAGTGGCCGTCGAGATAGGCCGGAATGGTCTGCACCTTCGAGGCCGGCACGCCGGCGGCGGCAAATTTCTCTTCCCATGCGGTTGCGTTGCCGGTCGCGAACGCGTTCACCAGTTCGTCGCGTACCGCCGGGTTGCCGAGGTCGGAGAGGAAGCTGTCAGGTGAATCCGGCAGCTTCGGCAGCAGCGTCCGGTTGCCGACGATGTCGGGACGGCCGAGCACCGCGCACATCGTCTGGAACTGACGCAGTGTGTTGGCCGCCGTCGAAATCCAGCCATCGGCGGTCGGGAAGGTGTCGGCGCCGGGGCTGCCGGCAAAGCCTTTGTTGCCGACGCGGCCGGGAGCCACGCCATTCAGCCAGTAGCTCGCCACTTGGCCGACCATCAGTTGTACCGAGGCGTCGACCATCGATACGTCGAGCACGATCTTCGCCTGGTCGCCGCGCGCGCGGCGCAGCAGCGCGGCGAGGATTGCATTCGCCGCCAGCATCCCCGTGCCGATGTCGATCACCGGAAAGCCGACCTTGATCGGCGGCGCGTCGGGGTCGTCGCCCTGCAGTGCCATCATGCCGGTTGCGGCCTGGATCACATGGTCATAGGCCGGACGTGGAGCGTTCGGGCCGACCTGGCCCCAGCCGGAGATCGAGCAGTAGATCAGCGCAGGATTGATCGCGTGCAAACGCTCTGGCGTCAGCCCAAGCTTCGCCGCCTTGCCCGGCCGGAAGTTCTCGACGAACACGTCGGCGGTCGCCGCCAGCTTTTCGACCACGCCGCGGCCCTCGTCGGTCTTCAGATCGACCACCACCGAGCGCTTGCCCGAATTGAGCGCGACGAAGCCCGGCGCGAGTCCGTTCAGCTGCGGCTGCATCGCCAAACCGCGCGTCTGGTCGCCCTGGCCGGGCTTCTCGATCTTGATGACGTCGGCGCCGAGCATGCAGAGCTGGTTGGTCGAGAAGGGACCAGCGAGCACATGCGTGAGGTCGATAACGCGAATTCCGTCGAGGGGGCGCATGCGTGGTCCTTAAGCGTTAGGGCGCGAAGAGCGTTGTCTAATTCGGTGTCGTCCCCATAGCCGTTCCGAAAGAACGGCGTCGCTTTTGCTCGCCTATGGAAAGCAGGGACCCAGACAAGAGCACTCAATCACTCGCAGCCTCATGCTTGAAATCTACTGCGGCTCCAGCCCGAGCTTCTTCGCTTCCTTCGCAAAGTCGTCCAGCTCCTGCTGCAGGCGCGGCGGCACGCCTTCCAGCGTCCCCTCGTAGGGCGAGACGCGAAGCTTGCTCAGCTGCTCCTTCATCGATGGCGCATTGAACACCTCGGCGAGCGCCGACTTCAGCTTGTCGTAGGCCGCCGGCGGGGTTTCCGAGCGGACGAACAGGCCGAACCACGTCTTCTCGTCGATCGCGTAGCCGAGCTCGGCGAAGGTCGGAACGTCGGGCAGGGTGTCGAGACGCTTCTTGCTGGTGATCGCCAGGATCTTCAGCTTGTCGGGATTGGCATGGATCAGCGGCGCCGATTGCGTCGGCAGCGAGAAGTGCACGTCGCCAGTCATCACCGCCTGCACGGATTCCGCGCCGCCGCGATAGTTGATCTGCGCCCAGTCGACGCCGGTCGCCTGCTTCAGCCTGTTGCTGATGACGGCCTGGGCGCCGTCGCCGGTGGCCGAGACGTTGAGCTTGCCCGGGTTCGCCTTGCCCCAGGCGATCATCTCCTGCAGCGTCTTGAACGGCGACTGCTGGGAGGAGATCACCACGAAGGCGGCTTCACCGAACATCGCCACCGGCTTGAAGTCGGACAGCGCGTAGCCCGGCTGTTTCAGCGAGTAGACGTTCGTGGCCAGCGAGTTGAGCTGGTAGAGGATGGTATAGCCGTCCGCCGGCGCGGTTTTCGCGGCCTGCGTGCCGACCACAGTGCCGCCGCCACCCCGGTTCTCGACGACGACGGTCTGGCCGACGACCTTGCCGAGTTCTGCTGCGATCATCCGTCCGGTGGTGTCGGTGATGGCGCCGGGCGGGAACGGCACGATGATGCGGATCGGGCGCGAGGGAAACGCGTCCTGGGCCGATGCGGTGGTTGTCGCCAGCATCCCGGCCAGCGCGCCGGCGCAAACGGGAATGAGCGCGAGGGCGCTCCTCCACGCCGCTCGCTTGAGTCTCCCTGTTTCCAAGGCGGTTGTCCTTTGTTCGCTCTCGGGCAGTGCCCGGGCCTGCCTCGAGAACTAGCAAATCCCCGTTCTCAAGATAATCTGTTGGCCGATGATATCTTCATGAGGAAAACCTATGAACCCGTCGCTCCGGCAGCTGCAGATCCTCGTTCACGTCCATCGCGCCGGCAATCTCACGCGCGCCGCCATACAGCTCGGGCTGTCGCAGGCCGCCGTCAGCCTGCAGCTGCAGCAGCTGGAAAAGGTGTTTGGCCTGCGGCTGTTCGACCGCACCACGCGCGAACTGATCGCGACCGATGCCGGCGTACAGGCAATCGCCGCGGCGGAGCAGATCCTTGCCGCCTCTGCGAGTCTCGGCAACCAGATGCGCAACCTCAACGGCGTCAACGCCGGCCGGCTGACGATGGTCGTGTCGGCGGGCTTCGCCTCCACCTTCATGCCGGCGATCCTCGGCCGGTTCATCAAGGCGCATCCCGGCGTCGACGTCTGCTTCTACGACGTGCCCGCGCATCAGCTGGTGGACAGGCTGCTGACCACCGACGCGGAGATCGCGATCGGCAGCGTGCAGGGCGAGATTCCCGACGTCACCATCGAACGCATCCTGAAGGGCCGCATCAGCGCAATCGGCCTCGCGCGCGGCGCGTTAGGCGCGAAGAAGCAGATCGCCTGGGACGAACTGGCGTCGATGCCCGCCATCACTATGCGCCGCGAGAACATGGTGCGCGCAAGCATCGACGCGGCGCTGGCAAGGACGGGACGAAAATTCACGCCGGCGATGGAGGTGTCGCTGTTCAACACGGCACTGGCGATGACCGCCGGCGGCAACGGCGTGACGGTGCTGCCGGATTATTTGCTGGTGCGGCAGCAGTTTCCGACCCTGGTCGCAAAGCCGCTGGTCAGTCCGGCGATCGAGTGGCAGCTGTCGCTGGTGCGGAAGATGGGGCGGAGTCTGTCGCCAGCGGCGGCGAGGTTCGTCGCGCTGGTGCGCGCGGATGTGGGCGGAATGTCGGGGGCGAAGAGGGCAGCAAGCGAGGACTGAGCTATTTCTCCGGTCGCTTGTCGAGCACGACCACAGCGAACCTGGCGGCTCCACCCGGCTTTCTACTCGCTTGAAAAGTTTCAACACAGATCTGACGCCCATTGTCGCATTGTTAACGGTCAGGTGCGTTGTTAAGCAGCGCGAACGATGCGTCAGCGCATCGTTCTGGACGCAAATGAACATCATGAAGTACGAACGGTGGCTCTTCGGTATCGCAGCTCTGGCACTTGTTTCGACGTGCGCTGCGACCGCAGCAGACGTAACCGCGCAGCAGCTGCCGCCGGCATCTGCTGCGCCTTTGCGGCCCCACGACATCGTTCTGGAGATTGGCGCGGGCGCAGCGATGCGGCCGGCCTACGAAGGCGCCAAGGGCTATGAGTTCAATCCCGCCGGGTTTTTGACCCTGCACTATCTATGGTTGCCTGGTCTGGGCAATGTGAAGAGCGACCGCGCGCGCGAGGGCTTTTTCATCGCTCCCTCTTTCCGCTACGTTTACGAGCGCGACAGCGCCGACCACCCGGAGCTGAGGGGACTCGGCACCGTCGACCGGGCATTCGAAGTCGGCGGAAAGGTCGGTTATGACTGGAGCCTGTTCCGTTCCTGGCTGGCGGTACGGCAGGGCTTTGGTGGTCATAACGGCGTTGTCGTCGAGACCGGTATCGATATCAGGTTTCGCCCGAGCGCGGTCACCGAATTCACCGTCGGCCCCCGCGCGAGCTTCGCGACCAGCGAATACATGAAGACGTATTTCGGCGTCACTGCGCTTGAATCAAGCCTGTCTGGTCTCACTGCGTACGATCCCGGTGGCGGAATCAAGGGAGCGGGTTTGGAAGTCACGGGCCGATACGAATTCATGCCGCAATGGTCGCTGGTCGGCACCGTCGTTTACGAAAGGTTGATCGGGGATGCCGGGGCCTCACCTGTTGTGAAGCTTGGCGACGAAAACCAGCTCGCCGCAAAGCTGGGCGTAACCCGCAAGTTTGGATTGAAGCTCTTTAGCGAGTAGGCCCTGCGCTCCCAAAGCCCGTCCGCTATCATCCCAACAGCGGTGCGACAGCGACATTTTCAGCTACTTCGGCTCAGGGCAAAGAGTAGATCACGCATAATGCGCGGCGCCGCAGGCGCCGGCAGGACGGGCGTGCGTGCAGAGCAAACAGGGCAACGGCCTAGTAAAAGGCCAGCCGCGCAATCGCCAACATGGCAGTGAATTCTCGCCCGATGGCAACGAGGCCGATGCGTCTTAGCCGCGCTGTATTGATCGAAATGTCTGTTCGATGTGGTCTGAATTGTACGAACGGAAACTTGACGGTCCTCCAATCTTGAGTTGCGCGAAAGCTTTGGCGGTATGATTGCTGCGGCCGCGTAAGATCCGTGGAGCGCAGATGGACACCGTATCCCTCTCCGTTTCCGAGTGCGTCGAGTTCCACTCCGGCAAAGCGGCCTGCGTCGAACGAGCCTGCCTCAGGCGCCAGGTCCAGAGCGAGCTGTATGAAGCCACCGTTGTTGGCCATGCTGACCTTGCCGCACATGCAGATCACTGTGCGATCCTTAAGGAAGACTTCGCTTAACGCGCCGCCGGAAACGCCGCCCATCACTTCATCTGTGACAAGACGCCAGCACAGGGATGGATTTGCAGGCCACACTTCCAGGGTCATGGATTTTTCATTTGACGGTCTGGTGCACGCCCTGCAACGCGACGAACGTTAGCACCGTCGCAAAGCAAATCCACGCCAGCGAAGGCAACAGCCAGCCGAAAGCGATACGCGAGTCTCGCCACACTCGCCAAAGTAGCAGGATCGTGAACATCACGGTTATGACGTTGAGCCACGCGCCAATCCGCATGTCGAAGCCATTGGTCAGGAAAGGGTAAGCCAGCTCCCATACCGCAATGGCACGTACCCAGCCGGCGGCACGTCGTCCACTTTCTCCGCGTGGCAGGAGAAGCCAGTGTGCGACGGCGTAGAGGGCAAACAGGCCAACCCAAATGGCGCCAATGGCCCATCCCGGCGGTGCCCACCAAAGGCGCGAAGCGGCGTCGGCGCTTCGGTCGAAACCAAAGCCGAAAATGATGCCGTTCAAGGCGATTGTCGCACCAACAAAAACTGCGATGTGCTTCAACAGGCCGACTTGGCGAGCCGATGTTGCGGAATGACCATCGAAATCGGACAACGGGTTACCTCCTGACCCGACAGCATACAAAACGGAGCGAGCGGGGTTTCGGATCACCGGGCAGCGGAACTGGTCCTGATCATCCCGAAAAACATGATATTTTTTCGTGGCCGGTGATCCAGCACTCGGTATGGCTCGTTTACGGTCTGAGCAAGGTTGTCCATGGTCTTGGCTGCAGAAATATGCCCTCCTGCGCAGGTCGGTTCGGGCCGGGATAGCTCACGCGCCGGCCAGCGGGCGTCTGTTCAGGGACGGTGCATTGACGTGGACTGGGCGCGACTCATTGAAGCCGTGGCGGGTGATGCAGACCAGGACGCGTTTAATCATTTGTTCGCCCATTTCGCACCGCGTGTAAAAAGCCTGATGTTAAGAAACGGCGTAGGCAGCGAACTTGCCGAAGAGATTGCGCAGGAGACGTTGCTGCTCGTTTGGCGCAAGGCCTCGCAATTCGACCCGTCAACCAGCGGCGTTGCCGCCTGGATCTTCACGATTGCGCGAAATCTGCGCATTGACCTCATCCGCAAGGCGCGCAGTTCCGTATCTCTTGAACAGGTCGATTACCTCGCCTGGGAGGACGAGTCCATCTCACCCGAGGCGCTGATGCGATCCCGGCAGGAAAGCGTGCGCGTGCAACGGGCGCTTTCGGCACTTTC
>Ga0190271_10002090_pt1 | contig 11877 bp, 12 predicted proteins | sample Popmic356T_FD_133747 | JGI IMG/M metagenome (GOLD analysis project Ga0190271, IMG submission 133747) | Populus adjacent soil microbial communities from riparian zone of Weber River, Utah, USA - 356 T | ecosystem: Environmental > Terrestrial > Soil > Riparian zone | place: USA: Utah | collected...
CATGACCGGACGGACGTTACACACCGCAACCGTCGCCACGGCCACCTGTGGGTGCTTTTCCTTACACTTCAGCCAAACACCTCGGCCGCCCCGGTAGTGCCGGTGGAGTGCGAGCCGAGCTCAGGACGAGCCGTGCGCGTGGTCGCAGAGGACCGCTTCGCCCTGCTTGATCCGACCTCCCGCGATCCCTTCGAGGGCCGCGAACGGACCGCACTTGTGGGGCTCGATCCACACGTGGATCATCGGGGTCTCCACCGGCTTGACCAGACCGGGCGGACAGTCCCCCTGGCCGTTCGTGATGCCGCCGACCTTTCCCTCCGCGTTGTAACAGAGGTTGTCGTGGACGTGCCACTGCATCAGCTTCCCGCCGATGTCGGGTATCTGATCGAGCGGCGTTCCCTTGTTCCACATGAACATGGCGGCCACGAGACGCCGGCCCCCGCCCTCGGTGCTGTACACCAGTGACTCGGGCTGGTCGGGATCGAGGGTGACGGCATCGTCGATGAACGCCTGGTTGATGAAGTGCTCGACCCCGCTGAAGCCGTCGCCGATGGACCGGAACCCGGCGGCCTCGGCGACCGCGGGATCGCTCCATTGCGGGAGACCGTGCAGCGTGACGGCCACGAGGTTCTCGGCCGCCGCCTGCTGCTCAGGGGTCACGCCCTCGACCCCACCCAGGTCGAGCGGTTGCGACGGGTCGTACGGCTTCGCAACCGGATCGGCGTGATCCTCGTGGTCGCCGATCGTGATCGACTCGGAGCTCGCGTCCGGCCCGTCCTCGGACGAATGGCCTTCGCCGGAATCATTGCCCTCGCTGGACCCAGTGTGTGCGTGCCCCTCGTCGGTCGACACCTCCTCGGACCCGCCGTGGGAATGAGCCGACTCCTCCCCGTCACCGTGGTCGTGGACATGGGTGCCGGCGGCAGCCATGGCCACCACCGACAGGACGACGACGCTGACCGCCGCGATCGGCATCAGGCCCGCCCACTCCTTCGACACCGGGGCGTCACCCATGGGGAGCAGCGCCACCAGGAGCAGCATCCCGGAACCGATGGCGAGGCCCGCCGCGAGCCCGTCCGCCATCTGGATCGATTCGGCGGCGTCGAGGCCGGGGATGAACCACAGTCCCCACAGCTTCGCGATCAGCCATCCACCGACGGCCGCCACGCTGGACACCAGGCCGACGAGGGCGAGGGGTCGGGTGGGACGCAGGAGCGCCCAGGCGCCCCAGGTGATCTGGAGGGCGGCGATGATCGTGAAGGTGATGGCCGCCGGACGCTCCTCGGCGTGCACCCCGATGGCGGCCGCGTGGATGGCTCCGGCGCCCAGGCTGGCGAGCCCGGCGACGCGGATGAGCCCGGCCCGCGGTGACACGGTGACCGACGCCGGTGGTGACGGCTCCGCGGGCGATGACGGCTGGTCGGAGACGGCAAGTGACACAGGACTCCCCCTAGGTCTGGCCTGAGCCTAGAAGCATTCGGCCTCCCGCTGGCCTCAGACAGTGCTGCGACCCGTCGATACCCCGCTTCTTCTCCGTCAATACAGTGCGCCTTCAATACAGTGCGCCTTCAATACAGTGCGCCTCAATACAGTGCGGCGATGGCATCCGACGGAACCCAGTTCGAGCGACGGGCCGACTACGACTGGGGACACCTCACCGAGGACGAGGCGGACGACGATCCGCTGGCGATGCTGAAGCGCTGGATGGCCGAGGCGACCGCCGAGGACGAGCCCGAGCCCAACGCCATGGTCGTCGCCACCGTCGACGCCGACGGTCGGCCCCACGCCCGGAACGTCCTGCTTCGCGGCATCGGAGCCGATCGGCGGCTCTGGTTCTTCACGAACCGCAACAGCGCCAAGGGCTACGAGATCGATGCCAACCCCGACGTCGCGCTGCTGTTCAGCTGGTTGGAGCAGCATCGTCAGATCAGGGTCGAAGGCACCGCCGACCCGCTCGGCGACGCCGAGAGCGACGCGTACTGGGACGCCCGCCCGCAGGAGAGCCGGGTCAGCGCGGTGGCGAGCCCGCAGTCCGAGGTGATCGCGAGCCGGGAGCAACTCGAGTACTGGGTGGACGAGGTGCGGGCGAAGTACGGCGACGGCCCGGTACCGCGACCACCGGAGTGGGGTGGCTACGCGGTGACCGCCGCCACGTTCGAGTTCTGGCAGGGCCGGAAGAGCCGCCTCCACGACCGGCTGCGCTACCGCCGACCCGAACCACACGAGTCGCCCAACCCGGCGGGCTGGGTCGTCGAGCGCCTCGCTCCCTAGACGGACTGAGCCACCGGTGCCGGGGACGTGCGAGCGCCGCGGAGGAGCTGGCCGGGACGGGCGCCGGTGTCCTCGCCGTTGCTGAACGTCACCACACCGGACTTGATCGTCGACACGTAGCCGGTGGCGTTCTGGAGAAGTCGACGTCCGCCGGCGGGCAGGTCGGAGCTCACGTACGGGCTGCCGAGACGGAGGTTGTCGTAGTCGATGATGTTGACGTCGCCGACCATGCCCACCTCCAACGTGCCGCGGTCGCCGAGGCCGTACAGGCGGGCGGTGTCATGGGTCTGCTTCTTGACCACCCACTCGAGCGGGAGCAGCTCACCGCGGCTGCGGTCGCGCGTCCAATGGGTGAGCATGAACGTCGGCATCGACGCGTCGCAGATGACGCCGCAGTGAGCCCCGCCGTCGGCCAGTCCGGAAGCGGCGCGGGGATGGAGGAACATCTCGCGCACCGGGTCGAGGCTGCCCTCGGCGTAGTTCAGGATCGGGACGTACAGCATCCCCTGACCGTCGTCGCTGAGCATGACGTCATACGCGACCTCGAGCGGGGTACGTCCGGAGGCCTCAGCCAGACCGGCGAGCGACTGCTCGTATCCGGGCTCGTAGTTCGGCGGGTCGCCCAGGACGAACGTCCGCTCGTACGCATTGGCGAGGCTCTTGGCCGTGATGGGATCCGGTTCCCACGAGAGGATCGATTCCCGCATCGCGGGGTCGCGGAGGGCTTCGGCGAGTTCGGCGTCGTCGAGACCGCGGGACCGCAGCTCCTGGTAGGCCGGGAAGGCGTCGAACAGCGAATAGGTGGTGTGGAACCCGCCGAGCAGACCGGTGGCGCGCCCGGCCACCTGGGGCCAGATGTCGGCTCCGTCGTCGACCGCCGCGAGCGACTGATCCATGAGCTCCTTCCAGAGCCCCGGGGCCGAGTCGACCTGGATGAGGGCGAACGTCACCGGTCGGCCGATCTCCGCCGACAGGCGCCGCATCCAGTCGACCTCCTTGGCCGGACCGACGATGTCCTCACCGGCAGCACCCTGGGGGGCCAGCTCGAAGATCCCGGTTCCCAGTTCGCCGAGCGCGGCGCCGATTCCGAACAGCTCGTCCTCGGCCGCGAACGTGCCCGGCACGGGCTCCCCGTCGATCGCGACGTGCGCGATGGTCCGTGACGTCGAGAAGCCCAGGGCCCCCGCCTCGATGGCGTCGCGAACGATCAGGCGCATCTTGTCGATGTCCTCGGGGGTGGCGGGTTCGTTCTTGGCCCCGCGGTCGCCCATCACGTAGGTGCGCACCGCTCCGTGGGCGATCTGGGTGCCGACGTCCATCGTCCACCGACGGCCGTCGAGCGCGTCGAGGTACTCGGGGAACGACTCCCACTGCCAGTCGATGCCTTCGGCGAGGGCGGTTCCGGGGATGTCCTCCACCCCCTCCATCAGCCCGATCAACCAGTCGTGACGATCGGGCGAAGCCGGGGCGAAGCCCACGCCGCAGTTGCCGGTCACGATCGTCGTCACGCCGTGCCACGCCGTCGGCGCCAGGACGTCGTCCCAGGTCACCTGGCCGTCGTAGTGCGTGTGGATGTCGACCCAACCCGGGGTCACGAGCAGGCCGTCCGCGTCGATCTCCCGTCGGCCGTTTCCAATCGAGCCCGGCTCGCCCACCGCGACCACGACGCCGTCGTGGATGGCGATGTCGCCGACGAACGCCGGGGCACCCGTGCCATCCACCACGGTGCCGTTGCGGATGACCAGATCATGGCTGGAGCTGTCATGGCTGGAGCTGTCATGGCGTTCGGGTGCCATCGGAGTTCCTCCCTGTCGCGCGATCGCGCGGGTCGCGCCATCCCCCGTGGAGGCGCCGGAAGATCGTCGCATCGCTCCGGAGATCCCAGCAACAGTTTGCACTGTGTAAAGAGCTGAGGTGTAAATAAGCATTCGTAGGAGGGGGGTCTCAGCCCTGCGTGCCGCTGGCACGAATCGCAGCAGTGGCCCGACCGGCCGCTTCCCGGACGTCGGCCGACATCGTGATGAGGTCGGCGCCGGTGACGACTGCCGCAGCCCCCGCGTCGTCGAAGAACACGAGCGTGAGGCTCATCGCGATCCGGCCGGCCAGGTCGAACACCGGCGCTCCCACGGCGTTCACGGGGTAGGCACCGGAGGGGTCGATGTCGGTCAGGACGTGTTCGGCGGGTCCCTGGCCGACCAGCATCTGGTGGAGGATCCGGTCCCGCCAGGGGGAGGGTCGTTCGTCGGTCACCCGAGGAAGGTCGGGATCGCTCACGGCGACGTCTCCCGCCCGGTTGCCGCCCGTCTCGATCACGTGCCCGATCGACCGGATCTCTGCCAACTGCGCCCGGAGACGCCGACGTCCCTGCGCCGTGAGGTCGGGATCGAGGGAGAGCCACCGCTCGACGGCGTCGTCGTCGGCCCACGCGGCGAAGATCGCCCCGAGGGGTGGTGTGAGCGGGATGGCGTCGCCGACCCGTACTGCCGGTCGGGCGGGACCGGGCCACGTGTACTGCTCGAGCCGGGCGTGGTCGCCGTCGGGCGCGAACGCGAAGCACGGCCGGTTGTGGATGCTCGAGAGAGCCTGCATCTCGGCGCGGGCGATGGCCTGGAACTCGTAGCGCTCTGCGGCGACGCGACCGGGGCGGACGAGAGCGGGCCCGAGGTGGTAGCGGCGGTCACTCGGCTCGCGGTACAGGAACCCGGCGGAGGTCAGGGTGGCGAGCACGTGCACGCAGGTCGAGGCGTTGATGCCGGTGTCCTGGGCGATCTGGGTCGACGAGGCACCGTCGGGCCGATCGGAGAGGTACTCGATGACGGTGACGACCCGTTCGGTCTGGGGCGACGGCCTGGGCACGACGACTCGAACGGCCGGGCGGCGAGTCTCAGCCGACCCGGTCGACCGGTTGATCGACCTGCTGATCGCTCGCATCGGGGCCGGCCGGATCGGATCGCCCGGTCGGGTCCGGGTTCGGCCGTCGGAGCAGGAGGGTGATCACCACGGCGGCGATGATGATCACGGCTGCTGCGGCTGCGAGTCGGCCGCCGCCGACATCTTCCACCCACCGCTGGAGGGAGCTCTGCACGTCTCGTGTCCACTGCACGACGCGACTCGACGTGCCCGTGTTCAACTCCTGGATCTCGACCCAGGCGTAGTAGCTGACGAAGGCTCCGGCGAGGATCAGGAGCACGCCCGAGATCTGGTTCATGTGGGGGAGGAGCCCGCGGAACGTCCGGACGATGCCGGTCCGGGCCAGCGCAACGGCGATGGTCAGGATCGACAGGGTCATGCCCATGCCCAGGCCGTACGCGATGAACGTCACCACGTTGGTACCGAAGTTCGCGCCGTCGAGCGTCGTCGACACGATCGAGATGAACACGGCGATCGTGCAACTCAACGACGCGATGGCGTACGAGATGCCGTACAGGAACATCGACGTGAGCTCGCGGCCCTGACGGGTCAGGTCCAGCTTGGGCAGGCGGACGATGGGCTCGAACCCTCGAAGCATCGCGACCCCCACCACGGCGAGGCCGATGCCGATCACGACCGTGATGTACGGCAGTCGCTCGCCGACGACCCCGGAGACGGACGACCAGACGAGGCCCATCACGGCGAAGACGACCAGGAATCCCGCCGTCACCGCGGCGCTCACCGCCAGGGCCATCATCACCGGCGCCCGCCTGACGCTCCCCTTCACGTCACGCCCGTCACGCCCGGACCCGCCGCCCGATGTGGAATGGCCGAACTCGGACTCCTCGAGGCCGAGGAAGTAGCTGAGATAGGCGGGCAGGAGAGCGAACCCGCACGGATTGACCGTCGCCACCATCCCGGCGGAGAACGCGAGCGCCAGCCGGGCGTCCATCAGCTGATCAGTTCGTGCTCACGAAGGAGGTCCGTCAGTTCCGACTCCGTCAGTGCCCCGCTGTGGAACGCGACGACCTCGCCGTTGCCGTCGATCAGGACCGTCCGGGGCAGCGCGATCCCGGCGAACACCGCGAAGAGCTGCGACTTGGGGTCCCGGGCGTTGCGGTATGCGACCCCGGTCCTGCGAACCATCTCGTCGCCCGACTTCTGCGTGTCCGCGACGTCGACGCCGACGATGGTGACGTCGTCGCCCAGCGATTCATGCACCTGCTGGAAGGCCGGCATCTCCTGGAGACAGGGAGCGCAACTCGATCCCCAGAAGTTCAGGACGACGGGCTTGCCCCGGAGCTCGGAAAGCCGCTGCGAGCCCCCGTCGAGGTAGGTCAGTTGCACATCCGGCGCCGGCTCGCCCTCCTCGGCCACCGACGTGCCCGGTGGGACCGCAGCTCCGGAGTCCACGCCCGACAGCGCATCCGTCACGTCGACGGAATCGCTGGAGCGGGTGCCGAGCGCCACGACTCCGAACGTGATGGCGAGCGCCACGGCGGTGATGAGGAACAGGGCGAGCGGACCGACCGGGAGACCCCGGCGTCGAGCCTTCCTCCCGGTCGAGTTGCCCGCGGGGGGTGGCGTGTCCGGCGTGTCGGCCAAGGTGGAGTCGGAGGTCGGCATGTTCGTCAGGTCGAATTGTCGAGTGGGGTTGTTGAGTGGGGTTGCGCAGGTGCCGACGCGATCGAAATCGGTGCCCCGACGCGACGGAAGGGCCGCATGAGCGGCCCTTCCACCGTACCGATCCGGATCCCCAGCGGTCAGGTCGCGAAATGCGTTGCTGACCGTCGTCCCACGGGAAAGGCGAGATCCGGCTCGTCCTTGCCCCGGGTCACCGCATCTCAGACAAGGGGTGTCTGTGACCCGGGACCCGGGGAGTTCTTGTTGGTTCACTCAGGCGGACACCAGCCGTCGGTAGATCGCAGGGACCTCGACCTCGGGCAACGTGTCGCCGGGACGGGGTGTCTTGGGCGGACGGCCCCGACGCCGCTTGGACAGGATGATCCGGCCCGCCACGAACAGGTGGCCACCCCAGATCCCGTACTGCTCACCGCGTTCGACCGCGGTGTCCAGACATCGGACCCGGACGGGGCACGCCAGGCAGACCCTTTTCGCCTCGCCGATCTCGTCGAGATCGTCGGAGAAGAACAGGTTCGTGTCCACCGACGCGCAGTTGGCCTCGATCTCCCACTGGTCGTTGGAGGCGGTGTGCTCGGTTCCTCTGGGTCGGGTCTCGACGATGCTCATCTGTGGCTCCTGTTCTGCCGGTTCAGGGCTGTAACTGGTCGGGAGGGGTGGTCGGTGTGCTGGTCGGGTGTGCTGGGACGGATGTGGTCGGGAGGTGCGGTGCGGAACGGCGCCGAAAAATCGAAGAAGCCGCCTGGGTGGTCACCCGGCGGCTTCAGAGTTCTTCCGTTCAGTTGGCCCCTCAGGGGGCCTTACTGCGGCGGAACTCCCCGTCGGGGCACCTGGTTCACCGGGAAGCCGGCGGTCATGGCCGACTTGGTGCCATTGGCGTACGACGCGCAAATGGTCTGCCCGGTCACCATCGAGAGCTGATGGACTCGCGAACGCACGCGCGCCGAACGCCACATGGCGTTGGGTCGGGCTGTCGTCGTGTTGCTCATCAGTCTGATCTCTGGTGCTCCATTGGCCGATGGGGAGTCATCGGGTCCTGCGAGAAAACCACGGGTCCACGGACCTGGTCAAGCGAATAAACGACGAACCTCGAATTTTGCGGGAAATGGTGCCGGGAACATCGCCGGGAATAGTGCCGGCCGGCCCGACCCCACGGACCCCGGTGGTTCAGGCGATTTCCGCGGTTTCCGACACCCGGAACCGGAGCAGGCCGTCTTCGCCCATTCGACCGTCCATGTCGCCGATCATGCGCAGGTGCTCGAGGTGGGCGTACGCCTCGGACTCCGCCATCGGACCCCAGGAGCGCTCCTGGAACAGCTTCTGGGAGTACTGCGCGACGGTGGCCAGACCGAGCTCCCGGCCGATGTCCATCGTCAGCTGAAGCCGCTCGTTGTGGTGCTCGATGATCGCGTCGGTCCGGCCCGTGAGATCGGTGAACGGCAGGCCGTGGGCCGGGAGGACGAGCTTCACGTCGGGGATGGCCGCCACCTTGCGGAGCCCCTCGACGAACTCGGCCAGCGAGTCGGGCGACGGCGTCAACCCGGAGATGTGGGGCGTGATCGTCGGGAGGACGTGGTCACCCGAGAGGAGGATCCCGTTCTCCGGGTCGAGGAGGCAGATGTGGTCGCCGGTGTGGCCGGGGGTGTGGACGACCTGCCAGTCCCGACGGCCCATCCGCAGGTACTCCTGGTCGTCGACCCGCTTGGTCGGGGTGAGGGAGAGGAGCCCGCGCTTGGTCAGGTCGTCCCAGCTCCGCATGTGCTCCGCCTCGCCCGCGCCGGGGCGGAAGCCGTCGCCGCCCCAAGGCATCTGCCGGGTCCGGAACTCCGGGACGGGCCCGTCGCCGAAGAGGACGGTGAGCAGTCGCTCGTTGACCGGTCCCTCGAGTCCCTCGGGCATCTCGGGCACGAGGTTGTCGTCGAGCTCCCCGAGGTCGTCGTCGGGCGGTCGGTCGAACGGGGTCGAGAACGAGCGGTGGGCGATCACCTCGGAGTGGTGTTCGACCCGCAGCCGGCCCGCGCCGCCGAAATGGTCGGGGTGCGAGTGCGTGACGAGCACCGAATGAATGCGTTCCGGCCGCACTCCGATCGAATCCAGCTTGCGCATCAGATCGGCATGGGAATCGGGATCAGGAAGCCCGGGATCGATGAGGGTCACCCCGCGCTCGTCCTCGAGCACGTAGCAGTTCACGTGACCGAGCCCCGGAATGGAGATCGGGATCTGGATGCGACCGACCCCGGGAGCAACCTCGTCGACGGTCTCCCGTGCGGGTTGGCGTTCCTGTCGGACCGGTCGTCCCGTCACCGGGTCGAGCACTGGGTCGGTGGTCTGACTCATCCTGCGACCTCACTACCCTGCGGGGCTTCGGGACTGCCGAGCGGTTCGTCGGGGCGCGAGGGATCCGGTGCGTGGGGTCGGAACACCCGCTCACGCCAGTACCGCATCTCGTTCACGCTTTCCTTTATGTCGTCCATGGCACGGTGGGCCGATGACCCCTTGGTCAATCCGGCCAGGTCCTCGGGATACCAACGGCGGGCGAGCTCCTTCACCGTGGACACGTCGACCGATCGGTAGTGCAGGTAGTCCTCGATCTCGGGGAGGTATGCCACCAGGAAACGCCGATCCATGCCGATGGAATTCCCGCACAGCGGAATCGATCGGGGATGGGTGACGTGCTGCTTGATGAACGCGAGGGTCTGCGCCCCGGCTTCCTCGAGGGTCATGGTCGACTTCCGGATCTCGTCGAGCAGCCCACTCTTGGTGTGCATCTCGACGACCACCGGGTCCATCTCGGCGAGTTGATCCTCGGTCGCATGGACGACGAGATCGGGGCCTTCGGCGAGGATCTCGAGATCGTCGTCGGTGACCAGCGTGGCGATCTCGACGATCACGTGGCGGGCCGGTTCGAGCCCGGTCATCTCGAGGTCCATCCAGACGAGCACCGGGTCAGGCTACGGCCATCGGCCTGGTGCCGGGCGCGTGAGCCCTCGGGACCGACCACAGGGCGGAACCGTCGACAGGCCCGAACGGTCGAGGACAACGGGCGGAGCTGTCGAGATGATTGGTTGGTTAGTCTCGCCGCCGTGCTGGAGGTACCTGTCGTCCGTCTCGATTCCGACCTCGACCTGCCCGCGTACGCCAAGCCGGGCGACGCGGGGGTCGATCTGAGGGCTCGCGAGGACGTGACCCTGCTGCCCGGCGGTGGCCGGGCGCTGGTCGCCACCGGTCTCGCCGTCGCCATTCCGCTCGGATATGCGGGCTTCGTGCAGCCTCGAAGCGGGCTCGCCCTCAAGCACGGCGTGACCTGCCTCAACACCCCCGGACTGATCGACAGCGGCTACCGGGGCGAGCTCAAGGTCCTGCTCGTGAACACCGACCCGGCGGAGCCGTTCGAGGTCAAGCGGGGCGAGCGGATCGCCCAGCTCGTGATCCAGGCCGTCGAGCACGTCACCTTCGTCGAGGTCGACGAGCTCACGGACTCCGAGCGGGGCGACGGCGGCTTCGGCCACACCGGCCGCTGAGCAGGCTCGGTTGTGTCGGTCCCGTTCCGGTCAGTCGCGGACGGCGAGCACGGGACCGTCGGGCAGCAGTTCGCGTCGCACCGGACCGTGTCCCGAGTCGGTCCACAGCACCACGGTCGGCCCTACATCCTTTGACAGCGCCCCCGCTGACGGATCCCACTCGAGCGCACTGAAGGAGCGATCGAGCACCCCGCAGCCCGAGTTCGCGTAGCGCGCCGGTACCCCCGACGAGTCGACGGGGTTCTTCATCGGGAAGTGGGTGTGCCCGAAGAGCATCCACGGCCATTCCTCGGACGGGGCGAGGTCCTGCAGCCGGGCGAAGAGGCGTTCCTCGTCGAGCGAGTCGAATCGGCGGTTGCCACCGAATCGAGGGTCGAGGGTGACCAGACGGTTGAAGCCTCGGCCCGCCAGCAGCCGACCGAGCGCCTCCTCGTCGGGCAACCCGGCGGTGCGCCCGATGCGTGGGAGGTCGTCGATCGTGTTGGCGAACCACGTCACCGCGGCTCCGAGGAACGAGATGCCGGGGCCGTTCCAGGCATCGGTCATGTGGCCGTGGGTGATGACCGCCTCGACTCCTGCCAGCCCGTCGGCCGGTGTGGCATCGGGCGCGTCCAGGAGGATGGAGTCGACGACGTCGACCCCGGGGAGATGGTCCGTGAGTGCTTCGAGGTGCTGGGGGTTCGCATACAACTCGTCGTGGTTGCCCATGGTGCGGTGGTAGCGGCCGGTGGCCAGGAAGCGGTCGGCGATCAGCCGATAGGTGTCGGCGTTGTTCTCGACGATGCGGTCGAGGTGCTCGGTGATCAGTCGTTGGCGTCCCGATGCGGTCGCCCCGGCCAGCCCGTTCGCCATTCGCGCCAGGTCGTAGACCGCGCCCCAGGTCGACCCTCCGACCATCCAGTAGTCCTCGACGTCGCCGTTCTCGATCAGATGCCACCCGTCGTCGGCGTAGCGACGCAGGACCTCGGGATAGAGGGCCTTGGTGCCCTGTCGTTCCGGCCAGTCGAGCCGGCCCGGGATGCACCGATGGAGGTCGGACGTGATGAGGTAGCGACGGTCCGCCGGCAGCCGCACGGTCCGCGGCCCGGGCAGGGGAGTGGGGCGGCCTTCGGCCAGGGCGTGCAGGTGTTCGGGGAACGCGTCGATCCGGGCGGCGGCCTCGCGGATGTTGCGCCGTGCGGACATAACCGCAGCGGGAATTGTGATGGGAGCGCTGAAGACCGACGCCACGGTCTTGACCGTCGCCCATGTCATGGCCGCACCGCCGGGCGATGTCGACGGCGGCACCGGCGCCAGGTCCGGAGCTGGTTCGCGGGCCAGGTCGACCATCTGGTCGACGGGAAGGTCGACGGGAAGGTCGACAGGCAGGTCAGGAGCGTGCGGCCTCTCCATGCGCGCCAGCATCGCACGTCCGCCTGACGGCGCTGCGTCGCTACGGTGAACGGTGTCGCGATGGTGAACGGTGTCGCGATGGTGAACGGTGTCGCGATGGTGAACGGTGTCGCGATGGTGAACGGTGTCGCGATGGTGAACG
>Ga0190271_10002091_pt1 | contig 11871 bp, 18 predicted proteins | sample Popmic356T_FD_133747 | JGI IMG/M metagenome (GOLD analysis project Ga0190271, IMG submission 133747) | Populus adjacent soil microbial communities from riparian zone of Weber River, Utah, USA - 356 T | ecosystem: Environmental > Terrestrial > Soil > Riparian zone | place: USA: Utah | collected...
CCCAAAAATAACCCCGGGGGAACATTTAGCACAAACATTTCTAAGGTGGTATTATGTACGGTATTCTAATGAACGCAATGCTCTCGGTTTTCTGTCTATGTGGTGCTCCAACAGGCCCATATGAACAAGCAGTGAGGTTGAATCCGCCTCCGCCACCTCCACCTCCGGTAGAGACTGGTATTTGGGGTCAACCATTTGCTCCAGGCGGTCTAAGCGACTGCGACGAAATGACTTTCTACCGAGTTCAATGGGGACTTCCCTCTCGGTTCGATTCCCTAGGCTGGCGAGAATCCAATTGTCGTAACGAGGATGGCGTGAGAACCTCCTGTTGCCACGGATACTGGCAGCTCTGGACTGACCTACATCTACGAGACCACCGTCTCGCCCCGAAGATGGCAGCCTGTGGCGTAGATAGTTACCTTGACCTGAACTCAGACACTCCATATGACAAGCAGAAACAAGCATGCGCAGCAAAAGCGTTGTTTGATGTGGTTGGCTATTCAGCATGGGGATAATCATAGCGTTCAACGACCTCCTCACTGTAGGGGTCATCCTAGCAATTCTACTAATAGTTCTGGCAATCGACCAATGGGTTCGAAGCAAAGATCCAGATCGATGACACATCAACAACGGAGGTCTAGATGGCTAGTCAACTCATTGTACACAAAGGTCGAACCAACGTAGTCACTGTTGATATGGGCATGGATGTTTCCACCGATGTGATCACCAGCGAGATTCGTTCTGAGCCGGACACGGAAAGCTTGCTCATCGCTACGTGGGAAGTTGCTTTCGCATCCGATGGGACAGACGGCAAACTTGTTCTGACAATGGATGACGTGATTACCTCACAGATCACCGCGACGGGTGGTTACATGGATCTCAAGCGAGTGTCTGGTGGTGAGCCACTACCAGTATTCGAGAAGCCGCTCGAGGTCGAGTTCCAAGGAACGGTCACGGCATGAGTGACATTAACATAATCTACAAGACACAGAAACTAGTAATCGACGTACCCACAGCAACTGTCAACGTGATCAGCTCTGGTCCCCCTGGACCTCCAGGACCCCCTGGGCCAACTGACAGCGGAGGCTTCACTTTCACGCAGGACACAATGCCAGTTGCTGTGCGTGTTGGGAACACCTGGTTCAAGACTGATACCGGTGAGTCCTACGTGTGGTTCGATGAGTTCTGGATTCAGTACGCACCAGGAGTTTAACATGGCAGCCAACCAAAGCGTCGTTGTCACTAATCAGCGGATCCTGGTTCATTCCCCAACAAGACGCGTTGAAATCGTCGGTGGAGTACCAGGTCCAGACGGTCCTCAGGGCCCTCCAGGTCCAGAAGGTCCTCAGGGGCCTCCAGGCCCAACCGGAACAGCCGATCAAACCTACGTCCACGTCCAAGGAACGCCTGCATCAGTGTGGGTTATTACGCATAATCTGCCTTATACGCCGAATATCACCATCGTTGATTCGGCAAATACGCAGCTCGAGGGCTCCGTTGTCTTCACGTCTGCCACCGTTATTACCGTTACCCTATCGGCTCCAACGGCAGGTAAGGCATATCTCAGTTAGGAGAACCACATGGCTCGTCAATTTCTTACGGCATTGGACCTTGCGAAGAACGAACTTCAGAACGCACGGATCCAGAACTTGGCAAGTGCCCCTGGTTCTCCAGTTCCGGGACAGGTTTACTTCAACACCACAGACAATACGCTGTATTGGTGGAATGGAACAGCCTGGGTCATCGGCACAGGTAGCATCATCACCTACGGCGCAGTCACACCGCAGACAACTTTCGGTCAAGCGAGTGCCAACGGCGTAGCCACTTCGGTCTCGAGGTCTGACCACACCCACGGTACTCCAAACCACGACACCGCGGCTCACGCTTCGATTCCGATCAGTGCGCTTGGCCCAGCCACAGGCCCGATCAACATGGGCGGCTTTGTCATCGGCAACGTCGGCACTCCGGTTCAGCCGACTGATGCAGCGAACAAGGGCTACGTCGACAATGCTCTTGCTGGCCTTTCCTGGAAAGAAGCGGTGCGAGTTGCCTCGACTGCACAAGTCGCGCTCACTGGACTGACTGTCATCGACGGCGTCACTCCAGTTGCAGGTGACCGAGTGCTGTTGAAGGCTCAGACGCTCCCAGCTGAGAACGGCATCTGGATCGCAGCAGCTGCTGCGTGGACTCGAGCTACTGATGCCGATGCCGCCAATGAATTGAATGGTGCCGCTGTCTTCGTCGAAGAAGGCGCGACTCAAGGCGACACGGCGTGGTCGTTGGCCACTAACCTTCCGATTACTGTCGGCACTACTCCGCTCTCCTGGGTTCAGTTTGCTGGTGGCGGCTCTGTCACCGCTGGCGCTGGTATGACACAGTCGGGCAATGTCCTGAATGTCGTCGCCGCTGACGCAACTTTGGTTGTCAGTGCTGATGCGATTGCTCGAGCAGCACTGACTGGCGACGTGACTACAGCAGTCAACGTTGCAACGATCGCGAACAATGCGGTTACCAACGTGAAGGCAGCAGACATGCCAGCCAACACGTTCAAGGGTAACAACACTGGGGTGACCGCCGATCCAATCGACCTCACCGTTGCGCAGATGCAGACTGCGCTCGGCATTCTAACGGCCGCGTCAATCCAGGCAACATACAACAAGACTCTCGCCGCCGATTGTGCTGCCGCCACTTCGACTGTGGTGACTCACAACTTCAACACCCGTGACGTTCAAGTCAGTGTTCACCGTAACACCACACCGTGGGACACCGTCGAATGCGACGTTGAGCGTACGGATCTCAACACAGTCACTGTCCGTTTCTCTGTCGCCCCAGCCGCGGGCGCTTACCGTATCGTTGTTCAGGGGGTTGATGGATGAGCGTAAAGCACCTTGTTCCTGTAGTACTTCCAGCAGATCCAGTTTCTGCACTAGAGGCAGCGCCGAAGCAGTATGTCGATGCCAAGCCAGGTTTCAACTTCATTCAGGAGGCACAACCAACCGGTACGACTCCTGGACAGACTTGGTTCAACACGGCAACGGGCGATAGCTTCGTATGGGTCGTTGACATCAACTCATCGCAGTGGGTGCAAACAGGACCAGGAGTGCCACCAAGCCCAGGTATGCCACCAGGCGGCGCGGTCGGAGAGACTCTGACAAAACTGTCCGGCACTGACTTCGACGCTTCATGGGAACCAGGTGGCGGGTCCGGCTTCACGTTTGTGCAAGACACTACGCCTGCGCCGACGCAGATTGGCGACACGTGGTTCGACTTGTCGACGGCTTCTTCTGGCGGTACGTCGTGGGTCGCTGTCGAGGAATCTCCCGGTGGAGAGATCGTCTGGGTGCAGTTCGCGCCTGGGATGGGAAATATCCCAGCATCATGCTTCTGTTTCGTTAAAGGACCAACTGGTACGCCAAATGGAATAACGAACTGGGCAACTTTGCTAAACCAGAAAGGGCTTGTGCATTCTGGTACTCGAATCACTTGCGCGGATGTCGATTCGGCTGGTATCTATCAAGTGACTGTTTTCTACGGGTTCTGGCCTGCCTCGTATTGGCCTGCATGGGGTGATGGTTGGGTAGCCGGTTATGTTACAAAAAACGGAGCGGTGATAGCAGAGACCCAGAGTCCTTGGATGAGCAACCAAGGCACCAGAATGGTTGTATCTTCTATCGTAGAGTTGAAGTCAGGCGATTACATTGAGACCGGTTTGAGCGCTATTCCAACCGCCACAGGGCCATACTATCAAGATTTCACGACTCTTAGCGTGGCAAGGATGTCTACATCATGACTAAACTCGACTTTCCAGATACCCCAGTAGTTGGTCAGGTTTATGGATCATCCGGTACCACCTGGCGCTGGGACGGCGCCCGATGGGCGTCCACGGCTGGACCTAAAGGTGCCCGAGGCATTGTCGCCATGGGAACAATGTTGGGCACGTCGGTTGCGATGGCTGGCAACACTAGCATCCCGGTATCGAATACGATTAATTTCACCCCTGTTGCCGGTCGTCTTTACCGCATCCGTGGTTGCGTCAGGGCCATCTTACCTCCGGTAGGCGGTACGTCAGGATACCTGAAGATCGTGTCGAACAACGCTGCAATTTATGTGAACGATACTTGGAATTTCACTTATAGCGCCTACGGTAATGACACCACAGAACTTCCGTTCGTTGGCAATGGTGTACCCTCGACATTTCGACTCGACTACTATACAAGCGCTGCGGCCACGGTCTATGCCGATCAGCAGACTTCCTACTTCTACATCGAGGACGTCACCTACGAAGCTGGGTCGTCTGGAGGTGTTCCGACACCGAAGAAGGATGAGTTTCAGGCTACGTTCACGGGTGTCACCGATCCTACAGTTCTCAGTACTATTGTGAACTGGTCGGCCGCTTCTGGACCGAAGCCTTGGCCAATCGTTATTTCGGCAACGGCTAACCGTGAAGCGGCGGCTGGCAGCGTTTGGCAAGCCCACGTTGGACCGGCATATATCAGTGGGTTGTACTGGGTGGTGCCGCTATACATCTCATGGTTGAGTAATGCAGCCATTAGCCCGCCTATAACAGTTTGGATCAGGTCAGTTACATTCTTTGGTCCACCCGACAGCTAGGGAGAACAATGAGTTATACAACTATTCACCAATGCGCCAATGACTCGGCGTTCACAGACCGGCTCATTGCGTGTGCCGCCCAGGAAGGAAGCGACAACCCCGAGTTCGACATGAGCGTAAGATTGCGTTGGCCAGCGGCTTCATACCCTGAGATCGAAGATGTCTACGCCTATGCCATCGATACCGGCAACGAGAATCCTGGCGGTGACCCAGGCGTCATCTCCGACGCTATGATTCTTGCTGTAGTGCAGCCTATTCTGAATCCACCCCCGCCTGATGTTCCAAATCCGTTATGACGGCGCTCGACTTTCCAAACACCCCAACGCTCGGACAAAAGTTCAATGAGTGGGAATGGGATGGCTCCAAGTGGATTCTCACAGCAGCTCCAGTTACTCCATCTACTAATTACATCATCGGAGAAATCCGAGAGTTTGCCACAGCTGCTTGTGTTCCGGCTCAATGGTTGATCTGCGATGGAAGTGGAAGAAATCGAAACACTTACGCGGCACTATTCGCCAAGATTGGAACTGTGTATGGCGCCGGAGATGGAACCACAACGTTCGGTATTCCGAATCTTGTAGACAGGTTTACTCGAGGTTCGGCTGCTGGCGGATCAAACGCTGGGGCAACTGGTGGTTCTGCCGATTCCACACTTCCATCACACTATCATGGCCTTGCGGCTGGCTCAGCTACTGGCGGCGGCACCCACAACCATGGGCTTCCACAAGGCGTTGGGTTCTACGGCGACCAAGGTGGTAACCCTGGTTACATCGGTGGTAGTGGTCTTGCCGGTCACTACACCTGGAACATGGGTAAGTCTGTCTGGTATGACGCACCAAATCACACTCACCCTCTCGGTGGTACAACAGATTGGAACGGGGCTTCTGCTTCTGGCACCAACATTCCGCCATACACAACCGTAGTCAAAGCGATTTACGCAGGCGCATAACTCTACAGTAAGGAGAATCTAATGGCAGAATTCGGGGATTATGAACCGGAAGATGCATGGGATGCAACAGACCCACCGACCGAACAGCTCGAGAACATTCGACGGAGAATCGCTTTGTTGGTTCTGGCCGCTGCCTCAGGAGGGTGGGGTCAACGTGAAGATCTCCGCGCCCTGCAAGTAGACGAAGATGTTCGTTTCGTAATTGGGAGGCTGTAATGGGTTCCTACTACGTTACCGAGTGTCTCGAGGTTCTTGTTCGTGCTGGCTGTCAGGTCGAAGAGAATGAGATCACCGACGGATGGTGGAGTCGTTCGCGTAGCTCTGGCGGCTTCACAGACGAACCACTCGGTGTAGTCTGGCATCACACCGCCAGTTCGACAAGTCCGAACAATGACCTCGACTACATGATCAACGGTAGTCCAGACAAGCCAATCGGTAACCTTCTTCTCGGTAGAGACGGAATTTACCGACCAATTGCAGCAGGCGGCGCGAACACCCAAGGTAAGGGTGGCCCGAATCAGTTCTCTCGTGGAGTGTGCCCACTCGATCAAGGTAACACGAAGCTCTGGGCCATCGAGATCGCCAACAATGGCGTCGGAGAGCCTTGGCCTCAGGTTCAGATCGACGCAGCCTTCAAGGGCTCAAACGCATTGAATGCGCATTGGCACAACCGTCCTGATGATGTGGTCACGCATGCACTCGGAGCGGGAGACGGCTATACCTCGAGGAAGATCGATCCTGCTACTGCTGCGGCGGTACAAGGCGCCTGGAGACCAGCTAGCGCAAACACTTCTGGCACCTGGCTTCTTGGAGATCTTCGTGCCGAATGCCGGCGTCGATCTGGGCAAACACCACCGCAACCAACACCGACACCTCCAGAGGAGGAACCTCTTATGCTCAAGCTAGTACTCAAGGATGTTCGCAACCCGAACAACGAACCCACATACATCTGCGACTCCAACACAAAGACGTGGGTCAAGGATTGGGACGCCTACATCCAACTCGAACAACGCCTCTCCGAGTGTGACGGTGGCACAAAGCCGTCTCCGTGGGATGGAATTACGTATCGTCTGTTCGAGCACGCCGGCGCTGACGTCATTGCGTCATATGGCCCGATCGTAGGACCGCGTCCTCCTGGTGTCGATGAATACGGTCGATAACAGAAGATAGCTATCTAAAGGAGGTTAGATGCCACGCAAAGGAAGACGTCCGCCAACTACGGACGAAGGCCGAGAGTCTCAACTAATCTCCCTGGCTAACGACTTGGCGGAGAAGCAGATGCGAGAGGGCACTGCTTCTTCCCAGGTCATTACGCACTTTCTGAAGAACGGCTCAACCAGAGAAAAGCTTGAGCAAGACCGTCTTCGCCGAGAAGTTGAACTTCTCCAGGCCAAGGTGGAAAGTATGGCTTCCGCAAAGCGCGTTGAAGAACTCTACGCAGAGGCTCTCAATGCTATGCGTTCTTATGCTGGGCAGAATGTTGAGTTAAAAGACGACTTCTATGACGAATAGAACCTTTTCTGAGATGAATAAGCACCAATCGTTTGACGATAGGTTCGCTTATCTCAAACTTGGTGGAGCTGTAGGAGTTACTACATTCGGCTTCGATCGTCATATTAACCAGAAATTCTACAGGTCATATGAATGGAAAAGAGTTCGTGACTTTGTGATAACGAGAGATAATGGGTGCGATTTGGGTGTTATTGGTTACGAAATCAACTATGGCATTCTTATTCACCATATGAACCCTATGGTCGTCCAGGACATAATTCATGGCGACGATTGGATTATAGACCCAGAAAATCTTATCACAACCACACATAGAACCCATAACGCCATTCACTATGGTGACGCTTCTTTGCTACCAAAGACCGTCGTTTCCAGACAAGTTGGCGACACAAAACTATGGTAGGAGGAAGCATGAAGAAGAAAGAGTCCGAATTCGACGCAGACGAAGAACTCGAAATCGAAGAAGATTACGAGGAATTCGATCTCGAAGAAGAAATCGAAGAACCCGACGAAGAAGATGAAGTCCTAGACGCATGGCCACCCGAGCCAGGCATTCCGTCAAGCGACTTTGGTAAGTATGGATTCCCCCCAGATCTAGATCTGATTATCGACGAGATCGTCGCAAAGAAGTGGGGAAAGGGTCAAGACCGAAGGCTTCGGCTGGAACAAGCGGGCTTTGATCATGTCGAAGTGCAGAAAGCACTCATCAGGCGGATCAATCATCAGTAGTCACGGAGGTGACTTGTGGAGAACAGCATCCTAAATAGTACGAAGAAGGTTCTCGGACTCGACGCGTCGTACACCGTCTTCGACCAAGATGTGATCATGCACATCAACGCTGCCTTCTCCATTCTGCAACAGCTTGGGGTGGGCCCAGTCGAAGGGTTCATGATTGAAGATGACACCGCAGTGTGGGACGACTTCATTCTCATCGTCGGTTCGGAGCCATCACAGAGTTTGGTGAAGACCTACGTGCAGCTGAAGGCGCGCATGTTGTTTGACCCCCCAGCAACATCGTACTTGATCGAGGCGATGACCAACCAGATTAAGGAGTACGAGTGGAGGCTCAATGTCTTCCGAGAGTATTCGCTTCCACCAGAGGAGGAAATTGATGAGCTCGAAAGAGATTGGCAAGGATTTCATCGAACACTTCGGCGTCCGAGGCATGCGCTGGGGAGTCCGGAGATCTAAGGGCGGCGTCGAGAAAGGGAAGTCTGGTAGTAAGGGCGACTCAGACAAACCTAAGGTAGTTGTCGGTAAGACAAAGACCGAAGGTAAGTCGGCTGCCACGATGTCAGACGTTCAACTCAGAAAAGTGAACAATCGTTTGCAAATGGAGAAACAGTATAAAGATCTAACTAGGGTTCCTCCAGGAAAACTGGCAAAAGCAGAAAGCTTCGTTCTTGGCATCGCCGCAAATGTTGCTCGTCAACAGATCACAAACCTCGCCAATGAAGCGGCCTCGAAGCAGATTGCTGGGTTGATGGGCAAAGGTGGAATTCCTAAGCCACCGATTCTTGACAGCAAGCGACTGAAGGGTCCGCCTGCTCGATTGCTGATTCCGCCAGTTACTCCAAGACTTGGATAGAGGTTAATGTATGGGGCTCTCCAATACTGAAACTCCTAAGTATTATGCTGAATTCAGAGATGCAGTAATCCGAGGAGAGATTCCTGTCAACCGCGAAATCTCAATGGAGATGAATAGAATAGATGATCTAATCGCTAATCCCAACATCTATTACGATGACGAAGCTGTTGATGGTTTCATCAGGTACTGCGAACTTGAGCTGACTCTGACTAATGGTGAGGATCTCAATCTTCTTCCGTCATTCAGGGTGTGGGCTGAGCAGATCTTCTGCTGGTACTTCTATGTAGAGCGCAGCGTGTTCGAGCCGGATGGAGCAGGTGGAGGCCACTACATCCAGAAGCTCGTCAAGAAGCGCCTGACCACCAAGCAGTACCTGATCGTGGCACGAGGCGCAGCCAAGTCCATGTACGCCGCATGCATCCAAGCCTTCTACCTAAACGTAGATACCTCAACCACACACCAGATCACAACCTCTCCTACCATGAAGCAGGCAGAGGAAGTAATGAGTCCGTTTCGGACTGCCATCACTAGAGCTAGAGGTCCCCTATTCCGGTTTCTAACCGAGGGGTCCCTACAGAACACTACCGGCTCTAGAGCACAGAGAGTCAAGTTGGCTTCGACCAAGAAGGGTATTGAGAACTTTCTGACAGGATCCCTGTTGGAAGTGCGACCAATGACCATCAACAAGCTGCAAGGTCTGCGGCCTAAGATCTCTACCATCGACGAATGGCTGTCTGGTGACATCAGAGAAGATGTTGTCGGAGCAATTGAGCAGGGAGCCTCCAAGATGGAGGACTACTTGATCGTTGCTATCAGCTCTGAAGGAACAGTCCGCAACGGTTCCGGTGACACCATCAAAATGGAACTCGCCAGCATTCTTAGAGGAGAGTACCAAGCGCCTCATGTTTCGATCTGGCATTACAAACTCGACGAAGTTGAAGAAGTCTCGGATCCATCCAAATGGCTAAAGGCAAACCCAAACCTAGGATTGACCGTTACGTACGAAGTGTACCATTTGGACGTAGAAAGAGCCGAGAAAGCTCCAGCCGCCAGGAACGACATTCTGGCAAAGCGATTCGGGATTCCAATGGAGGGTTACACCTACTTCTTCACGTACGAAGACACGATTCCTCATCGTACTCGTGAATTCTGGGGTATGCCTTGCGCGCTAGGCGCGGACCTTTCACAAGGCGACGACTTCTGTGCGTTCACCTTGATGTTCCCGTTCCAGAACTACTCGTTCGGAATCAAGACCCGTAGCTACATCACATCCCTTACTTTGATGAAACTTCCCGGAGCAATGCGGATGAAGTACGAAGAATTCATCAACGAAGGGAGTCTCCACGTTCTCGAGGGGACGGTTCTGGACATGATGGAAGTTTACGAAGATCTCGACGCATTCATCATGGCAAATGAGTATGACGTTCGTTGCTTCGGCTTCGACCCATACAATGCCAAGGAGTTCGTCACGAGATGGGAAGCGGAGAATGGACCATTCGGAATTGAGAAGGTCATTCAGGGCGCACGAACAGAATCTGTCCCCCTCGGTGAGTTGAAGATTCTCGCCGAAGAACGGAAACTGATCTTTGACCAGGACCTCATGCAGTTTGCCATGGGTAATGCTATAACACTCGAAGATACTAACGGAAACCGCAAACTTCTCAAGAAGAGAGCGGAAGAAAAGATCGACAACGTGTCGGCCATGATGGACGCTTACGTTGCATACAAGGCGAACAAGGAGGCGTTCGAGTGAATCCTGGCAAAGCGGCCTCACAGCATAAGGGGGTGACATATGGCGATTACTGATCGCATCAAACGAATGTTCAACGCGTTTCGTACCGAAGAAGCGACTCAATATCTGTATCAAGATCTTGGGCCAGTCTCTTCGTATCGACAAGATAGGACCTGGTCAAGGGTATCGAATGAGCGTTCGATCATCTCCTCGATTTACACAAGAATCGGAGTTGATGTCGCTTCGCTAGACATTCGACACATCAAGCTCGACGAAGAGGGTCGTTACTCAGAGGACATGGATAGTTTTCTGAATGAATGCTTTACTCTCGAGGCAAACCTTGATCAAGCGCCTAGAGCGTTCAAACAAGACGTCATCCTGACACTCTTCGACGAAGGTGTTGCGGCGATCGTTCCTGTTGACAGTCTTTATAGTAATGAGACCGAAGAGATGGTTGACATCCGGACCCTTCGTGTCGGGAGAATTCTTCAGTGGTATCCGAAGCATATCAAGGCGAGTGTTTACAACATCGATAAGGGTGTTCGTGAAGACATCACCTTGCCAAAGCGGACTACCGCCATTGTAGAGAACCCACTGTATGCCGTAATGAATGAGCCTAACTCTACGCTTCAACGATTGATCCGGAAGTTGAATCTTCTGGACTCGGTTGACGAAGCTTTGGGGTCAGGCAAGTTGGACTTGATCATCCAACTCCCATACGTCATCAAGTCAGAAGCAAGGAGGCAGCAGGCAGAGCAACGGAGAGCCGACATCGAGTTCCAACTGAAGGGTAGCCAGTACGGCATTGCCTATACAGATGGTACCGAGAAGATCACTCAGCTCAACCGTCCAGCCGAGAACAACCTCCTGAAGCAAATCGAATACCTCACCAACATGCTGTATGGCCAACTCGGGCTAACAGAGGAAGTAATGAATGGTACTGCTGATGATGCGGCAATGATCAACTATTTCAATAGGACGATCGAGCCCCTCATCACTGCTCTCATTGAAGCCATGCAAAGGACCTTCATTAATCGGAGAGTGGTTAACAAGCGGGAACAAATCAAGTACTTCCAGAACCCGTTTAGGCTGGTCCCTGTGAAGGACTTGGCAGAGATTGCTGACAAGTTCACCAGGAATGAGATCATGACGGCAAACGAAGTCCGTGGCATCATTGGAATGAAGCCGTCTAAGGATCCCAAGGCTGATGAACTGAAGAACAGTAACATGCCACAGCAAGAACCAACTTCAGAGGAACCTCCTACTGAAACAGGGACTAACCCTTTGGAAAGGAACAGTCAAAATGGAAGCTGATTTCAGCGGGTACGCAACCAAAGCTGGACTCGTCTGCTCCGATGGCCTTACCATCATGCCTGGTGCTTTTAAACAGCAGGATCAAGTGAAGGTTCCGCTCGTCTGGCAGCACGGTCACAGTGATCCGGAGAACGTACTCGGACATGCAATCTTGGAATACCGTGAGGA
>Ga0190271_10002092_pt1 | contig 11871 bp, 8 predicted proteins | sample Popmic356T_FD_133747 | JGI IMG/M metagenome (GOLD analysis project Ga0190271, IMG submission 133747) | Populus adjacent soil microbial communities from riparian zone of Weber River, Utah, USA - 356 T | ecosystem: Environmental > Terrestrial > Soil > Riparian zone | place: USA: Utah | collected...
ATGATCTGCGAGACGCGTTCGCGACCGTATTTCTGCGAGACGTATTCGATGACGCGGTCGCGGCCGTCCATGCAGAAGTCGATGTCGAAGTCGGGCATCGACACGCGTTCCGGATTGAGGAACCGCTCGAACAGCAGGTCGTATTTCAGCGGATCGATGTCGGTGATGCCGAGGCTGTAAGCAACGAGTGATCCGGCGCCCGAGCCGCGGCCCGGTCCCACCGGCACGCCATTGGCGCGCGCCCAGCGAATGAAGTCCGCAACGATCAGGAAGTAGCCCGGGAAGCCCATCTGGCAGATGACGCCGAGCTCGCGCTGGAGGCGTTCGCGGTACTCATTGATACGAGCGCGTTGGGACGGATCGAAAACCTTCTCGCGCTCCGCGAATCCGCGTTCGGATTCGGCGCGGATGTGGCTTTCGACCGTCGTGCCCTCGGGCAGCGGATAGTTGGGCAGGCGCGATTCGCCGAGCTTGAGCGGCAGGGAGCAGCGCCTTGCGATCTCGACGGAGTTTTTCAATGCCTCGGGGATATCGGCAAAAAGCCCGCCCATCTCCTCGGCCGTCCGCAGATATTGCGCCGCGGTGTACTTGCGCGCCCGGCTGGGATCGGTGAGCAGTGCGCCGTCGGAAATGCAGACGCGCGCCTCGTGCGATTCGAAATCGCCGGGGGCGAGGAAGCGTACGTCGTTGGTGGCGACGACCGGGATCCCGGTCTTCTGGCTCAGGGTGACGGTCTTGGCGATCAGCGATTCGTCGTCCGCGCGCCCCAGTCGCTGCAGCTCGAGGTAGTAACGATCACCGAAGAGCTTCTGCCAGCCGCTCGCCAGCGCCAGGGCATCGGCGTCGCGGCCATTGGTGAAGGCGCGGCCCACGTCGCCTTCCGCAAAGCCTGAAAGCGCAATCAGTCCCGAGGTGGTCCTGGCGTCCAGCCAGTTGCGGTCGAGCAGCGGTACGCCGCGGTCCTGCCCCTCGAGCCAGGCGCGCGTGACCAGGTCCGCGACATTCTGGTAGCCGCCCGGATCCTTGCAGAGGAGCGTCAGCCGATTGGGTGGCAGCCGTTCGCCGGCGCGCAATAAAACGTCCACGCCGATGATGGGCTTGACGCCCTGTTTCAATCCTTCGCGATAGAACTTCACCATCGCGAACAGATTGTTCTGGTCGGTAACGGCGATCGCCGGCATTCCGAGCGTCGCGGCGCGTTCCACCAGCTCCGGGATTCGCACCACACTGTCCTGCAGCGAGAACTCGGTGTGCAGGCGCAGGTGTACGAAAACGGGGGACGACATGCGGCGCGAGTTTACACACGAACGCGCGCGTTAATCGTGTTGGCAAAAGGATCAACGAGATGGAAAGGAAACCCGCGCTTTCCCGAAAGTTCCTCACGACGGGGACACCCCTACCGGGTTGGCTCCCAAAATGGGAGCGAGATCACACTCGCCCGCGGAGCGGGCGTTCGCCTGCGGGATTCGCCGGTCAAGTTGTGAGTCGTTTCAACGGCCTAGAAGGCGCAACCACGGATAATTTCGGTCTGATTCCGTTCGTACTCAGGGGATAGTTCATGGCACGCGCGGCGGGTTCGTGATGCGCATTCAGCGCCTTCAAACTCGCATCATCGTGTTCTTCGTGGCACTGCTGGCGCTCGTGCAGGTGGCCGCGTTCTGGTTCGTGAACGCCGCCAATTCACGCAACGCCGAAGCCAAGGTCGCTGAAGAACTCAACGTCGGTCAGCGCGTGTTTGCACGCCTGCTCGACCAGAACGCCGAGAAGCTCAAGCTGTCGGCGCGCGTGCTCGCGGCCGACTTCGCGTTCCGCGAGGCCATCGCCACGCATGACACCGGAACCATCGCCTCCGTTCTCGCCAACCACGGTGCGCGCATTGGCGCCGGCGCCATGGTGTTCGTCGATCTCGACGGCATGGTGGTTGCGGACACACTGGCGCCGCAGGCGAACGCGCGATCCTTTGAGTATCCCGAATTGCTCGGCATGAACACTCCCGGCGCCAGCCTGGAAGTGCTCGATGCGCGCGCGTTTCAGCTGGTAGCGGTGCCGGTACTCGCGCCCTTGCCGATCGGCTGGGTAGTCATGGGGTTCGCGGTCGACGATGCGCTGGCGCGCGATCTGCGTCAGCTCACCGAGCTCGAAGTGTCGTTCACACTCGATGCCGCCGCGGGACGGCGCATGCTTGCATCGACGCTCGACGAATTTTCGCAGCAGGAGTTGCTCAACCTCATGCCGGCGCGCTCGAACGCAGCATCGCCCCTGGTCATGAACATCGATGCCGTGGACCACCAGGCGCTGGTGATTCCGCTCAACGACAACGGCAGGGACGGGGAAGGCGCGCGCATCGTCGCGGTACTGCATCGCTCGCTCGGCGACGCGCTGGCCGCATTCGAAAGACTGCGCAATACGCTCATCCTGCTCGCGGCCCTGAGCCTGGTATTGTCGATCGTCGGCAGCGTCGCGGTCGCACGCAATATCACGCGGCCGCTGGAGACGCTCGCCAGCGCCGCGGCACGCATCGAACTGGGCGACTACGAGGCGCCGTTCGATCTCAAGCGCAGCGACGAGATCGGCGTGCTCGCGTCCAGCCTCAATCACATGCGTGGGGGCATCGCGGACCGCGAGAAGCGCATCCTCAAGCTGGCCTACGAAGACCAGCTCACCGATCTCGCCAATCGCTCGCGCTTCTCCAACGAGCTCGCGCGCGCGATCACGCAGGCCAGACAGGACCAGCTCAGGCTCACCATCCTCATGATGGACCTGGATCGCTTCAAGTACGTCAACGACACGCTCGGGCACGGCGTGGGTGATCATGTGCTGCGCGAAGTGAGCACCCGCCTGCAGGACGCCGCGAGTCACGCCGAATGCATCGCACGCCTGGGAGGTGATGAGTTCGCGATACTCATCCGGGAGGACCCGGTGCGTGACGGAGTGGAGGATTTTGCCGCGACCGCGCGCGAAATCATCGCCGCGCTGGAAGCGCCAATCCTCTTCGAGGGGCAGCCGCTCGACGTCGGCGCCAGCATCGGCATCGCGCATTTCCCCGAGCACGGGCAGGACGCGCAATCACTGGTGCGAAATGCGGACATCGCCATGTACGCCGCCAAACGCAACAAGACCGGCTTCGCCACCTACGAGCAGCACTACGACACCGGCCAGCAGGAACACCTGTCGCTGCTCAGTGAACTGCGCCGCGCGGTGGATCGCAACGAACTGTGCCTGTACTACCAGCCCAAGGTTTCGCTGCACACATTGCACGTGAGCGCCGTCGAAGCGTTGATTCGCTGGGAACATCCGGTGCGCGGGCTGGTGTTGCCGGCGCAGTTCATCCCGTTCGCCGAACACACCGGCTATATCAAACTACTGACGCGATGGGTGCTCCGCGAAGCGGTGCGGCAATGCGGCGAATGGCTGCGCGAAGGCCTGACACTGCAGGTGTCGGTGAACATTTCGGCGCGTGACCTCATGAGCCGCGAATTGCCCGAACACGTGGCCGCGCTGCTCGCCGAATTCGACGTGACCCCGGGCATGTTGTGCCTCGAGATCACCGAGAGCGGTTTCATGGACGACCCCGTGCACGCGCAGAAAGTGCTCGATCGCCTCGCCGAGCTCGGCGTGAAACTGTCGATCGACGACTACGGCACGGGTTACTCGTCGCTCTCCTACATCATGAAACTGCCGGTGCAGGAACTGAAGATCGACAAGTCCTTCATCTCGAGAATGGCGACCGACGCGGAGATCTCGACCATCGTGCGCTCCACCATCGACCTCGGGCACAACCTGGGTCTGCGGGTCGTGGCCGAAGGCGTCGAGGATCTCGCGGTATGGAACATGTTGCGAACGCTCGACTGCGACGATGCGCAGGGCTACTTCATGAGCCGGCCGCTCGAGCCGCGTGCGTTGGCGAGCTGGATTCGAAACATCGGGGGCAGCTTTCCAGGCCTTACGGGCACTTCTAACGCCGCCGAAGCGGCGGCGCCTTGCCAGGGACTGCGCCCCACGCCGGAAAACGCCGCCGAAGCGGCGGCGTCCATAAAAACGGGAAGAACTCCTTAGTAAAGGTCGGCGTCCTCTACGAACTCTCGGAGGCGCACGGGGGCGAAGCTGCGCCGGTGCAGCGGGCTCGGGCCCAGGGCATTCAACGCCGCGACATGGGAGCGCGTGGGATAACCCTTGTGCCCGGACAGCGAGAATCCCGGGTATCGATGATCGAGATCGCGCATGAGCGCGTCGCGCGTGGTCTTGGCGAGGATCGACGCCGCGCTGATCGAAGGCACGCTGGCGTCACCCCTGACGACCGCCTCGAACAGGCACTCGAACCCCAGTCCATCCGCGCAGGGACAACGGTTGCCGTCGACGAACACCTGCTGCGGCGGCACGGCCAGGCCTAACAATGCCCGGCGCATCGCGAGCATGGTTGCCTGGAGGATATTGATGCTGTCGATCTCTTCGGCGTCCGCCCAGGCGACGGCGTAACACAACGCCCGCTCGCGAACGAGCAACGCCAGGCGCTCGCGCTCTTCGGGCTCGAGAACCTTGGAATCCGCGAGCCCCCGGATCGGCCGCGCCGGATTCAGGATCACGGCCGCGGCCACCACCGGACCGGCCAGGGGCCCGCGACCCGCCTCGTCGACGCCGGCCACGCGCAGACGCACACGAAGCTTCATGGCTGCGCCGCTCGCGCTTCGAGCAACGCACCGATTTCCGCCGCGGCCCGTTCGGCGCCGCCGCAGCGCAGGCGCGTATGGATCGCTGCGAACTCGCGCTGCACCTGCGCGACTTCATCGGGGTGTTCGAGCCAGCGCAACAGTGCATCGGCGAGATTCGGGACACTCGCGGCTTCCTGGAAAAACTCCGGAACCAGCTCTTTGCCGGCGAGCAGGTTGGGCTGGGAAAAATGTTTGATCTTCACCAGGCCGAGTGTGCGCAGCATGAACGCGGTGATGAATCCCAGCTTGTAGGCGACCACCATCGGGCGTCTGAACAGCGCCGTCTCGAGCGTCGCGGTTCCCGAGGCCACCAGCACCACATCCGCGACCGCGAGCGCGCGGCGCGCCTGGCCATCGAGCAGGCGCACGTGCGCGTTCGGCGCCCGTTTCGCGCAGCGTTCCGCAAACAGCTCACGCAGGGCGGGCGTCACCATGGGCGCGATGCTCACGAGGCCGGGCACGCGCGCGGCCAGCGATTCGGCCGCACCGGCGAACACGTCGGCGAGTTTCTCGACTTCTCCGCGCCGGCTGCCGGGCAACACCGCCAGCACGCGCGCGCCCGTGGCGATTCCGAGCTCCGCGCGCGCCGCGGCGCGATCGACCTCGAGCGGAATCTGGTCTGCGAGCGGATGGCCGACGAAGGCGGCACGTACTCCGTGTTCGCGATAAAAGTCCGGCTCGAACGGGAACAGGCACAACACCAGGTCCACCGATTCACCGATCGTGCGCACCCGTCCCTGCCGCCAGGCCCAAACCTGCGGACTCACGTATTGCACCGTGGCGAAACCATCGCGCTTGAGCAGCCGTGACAGGCCCAGGTTGAATTCCTTGTAGTCGACGCCGACGAACACATCGGGCCGCCACTCGCGGACCTGCTGACGCAGCCTGGCGCGCAGCCGCATGAGTCGCGGCAGGTGTGTGATCACCTCGGTGAGCCCCATCACCGCGAGCTGGTCGATGTCGTGCCAGGCCACGCAACCGGCAGCCCGCATTTTCGGGCCCGCGACTCCCGCGAATTCGGCGTGGGGGAATCTTCCGCGCAGTGCTTCGATGAGCGCGGCGCCCAACGTGTCACCGGATGCTTCACCGGCCACCAATGCGATGCGCAAACGCGGCTCCGTGAAGTTCAGGGCAGCGCAGCGTCAGCGCACGAGGCTGCGCGTGGACTCGCCGATGAAATCGACGAATATCTTGAGTTCGGGCTGAGTCGCGATGCGCGTCCTGAGCTCCGCCACCGCATCGGCCAGTTTCAGGTCCGAGCGATACAGAACGCGATAGGCGTTCTTGAGGTTGCGGATCTGCTCCGGGGTAAACCCGCGGCGCTTGAGCCCTTCCGAGTTGATCGAATGGGGCACGGCGGGAGTACCGACCGCCATGACATAGGGCGGTACGTCGCGCGTCGCGGCGGAATTGTTGCCGAGGAAGGCATGTGCGCCGATCTTGGTGAACTGGTGCGTGCCTGCATAACCGCCCATGATCACCCAGTCTCCGAGCACCACGTGCCCGGCCAGCGTGGCGTAGTTAGCCATCACGCACTTGTTGCCGACGCGGCAATCGTGCGCCACGTGCGTGAAGGCCATGAAGAGGTTGTCGCTGCCGATCGTGGTGAGGCCGCCGCCACCCACCGTGCCGCGATTCATGGTGGTGAATTCACGAAACACGTTGCGATCGCCGATTTCGAGCCGCGTGGGCTCACCCTTGTACTTGAGGTCCTGCGGCGCGTCGCCGATGGAGGCGAACTGGAAGATCTTGTTGTCGGCCCCGATCGTCGTGGGTCCCTTGATGACCGCATGGGGTCCGATCCAGCTGCCAGCGCCGATCTTCACGCCAGCTTCGATCACGGTGTACGGGCCGACCACCACGTCAGACGCAAGCTCCGCCTGCGGCGAAACGATGGCCCGTGGATCGATGCCGCTCACGCGGGCTTCGCCTTTGCCGAAGTCTTGTTGGTTTCGGGCGCGACCATCATTTCCGCAGAAGTTACCTCATCTTCGCCCACGTAGGCGACGGTGGTGAACTTCCAGATTCCGCGCAGGGCGCGCTCGAGTTTGGCGGTCAGGATGAGCTGATCTCCCGGCTCGACCGGTTTGCGAAAACGCGCCTTGTCGATGCCCACGAAGAAAAATCGCGTTGAATCGTCCGGCACCACGTCGGCCGTGACGAAGGCCAGCAGGCCGGCCGTCTGCGCCAGAGCTTCGATGATCATGACACCCGGCATCACCGGGCGATGCGGGAAATGCCCGGGGAAGAATGGCTCGTTGGCGGTGACGTTCTTGATCGCCTTGATGCTCACGCCCTTGGTGCACTCCAGCACGCGGTCGACCAGCAGGAATGGATAACGATGCGGCAACAGGCGCCTGACGTTCATGTGGTCGAGTGAAATCGACTCGCTCATTTAGTTAGTCCTCGGAAGAATCTTTGTCCGCCGCGCTGAAGCCGACATGTTTCTCGACGGCGCGCAACCGCCTGGCCATCGCGTCGAGGCGCTTGATGCGGCCGACGATTCTCCGCCAGACGCCCGCTTCCTCGCTCGGCAGCGCGGAAGAATACACGCCCGGCTTGTCGATGGAGTGTGAGATGAAAGAGGTGCCCAGCACTACCACGTCGTCGCACAGTGTGATGTGGCCGGTGAGCCCGGCCTTGCCACCCAGGATGCAACGCTTGCCGAGCACGCTGCTGCCGGCGATGGCCGTGCAGGCGGCCAGCGCCGAATGCGCGCCGATGCGCACGTTGTGCGCGATCATGATGAGGTTGTCGAGCTTGACGCCTTCTTCGATGACGGTGTCACCGAGCGCCCCGCGGTCGATGGTGGTGTTGGCGCCGATTTCCACGTCGTCGCCGACGTTCACGCCGCCGATCTGCGGCACCTTTATCCAGGCGCCTTTTTCCGGTGCGTATCCGAACCCATCGCCGCCGATGACAGCGCCCGGCTGCACGATGCAGCGGCGCCCAAAGACCACGTGATGTCCGACGAACGCGCGCGCGACGATGCGCGAGTCTTCGCCTATGACTGCACCGCGTTCGATGACGACGCCGGGACCAATCAGGCAGCGAGCACCGATGTTCGCGCCCTCGGCCACGTATGCCTGCGCGCAGATCTGCGCGGACGGGTCGACGATGGCGCCGGCAGCGACGAACGCGGCCGGATGCACGCCGGGCTGCAGGGGCGGTTCGGGATGCAGGAGTGTCGCGACGCGCGCGTAGGTTGCGTGCGGATTGGATGCGATCAAGACCGGAACTGGAGAGGTGGCCGCCGACTGGCTGTCCAGGATGACGGCACCCGCGCTCGTCTGGGCGAGCTGCGCGGCGTACTTGGGATTGGCCAGGAAAGTGACCGATCGCGGTCCCGCCTGCGACAAGGGCGCGACGGTGTCCACCATCGCGGCCGGATCACCTCGCAGCTCACACCCGAAACGTACCGCCAGTTCGCCGAGCGTCACAGTCATGGCGGTCGGCGTGCGTCCCGGGCGGGAGCCGTGGTCCTCTCTTAAGGCTTCGCGGGTGGATTGGGAGCCGGGGCCGGGCCAGCGCCGGCCGCGGGCCTTGCTCCGCGTGCCTTCAGTACATCCAGCACGGCAACAGTGATGTCCACGGTGGGTGTGGCGTAGAGGACGCCTTCGGCGATCACGATGTCGTATTTCTGAGCTTTGGCGTATTCACGCACTTCGCCGAACAACAAGCGCTGCAGCTTGTTCATTTCTTCCTGGCGCTTGGCGTTCGAATCGTCCTGCAGCTCGGCCTTCTTGCGCTCGATTTCGCGCGCGCTGTCGCGCAGTTCCTTTTCCGCCTTGGTGCGCTGATCGGCGGCCATGGTGGCCAGATCCTTCTGGTATTTGTCGTTGCGGGTCTTCAGCGCCTGTTCCTGGGCGACCAGCTGCTGAAGGCGCGGCTGGAACTCGGCGCGCAAGCCCTCCTGGACGACCTTCGCCTGTGGCGACTCCTCGAACAACTTGGCGATGTCGACCACCCCGACCTTGACCTCGGCGGCGGCGGGCATGGCGAACGTCGCTGCGATCAGCGAACCCAGAAAAACTTTGCGGAAAGAAACCTGCACAGGAATTACCTCTTAGAAAGCCTGACCAACCGAGAACTGGAATTCCTCAGTCTCGTCCGGATAGGTGTTGAAATCGCCTTCGTAGGCGTTCAGGGGCAAGGCATAGCTGAAGCGGAACACACCCAGAGGTGCGAGCCATTGAACTGCGACGCCCGTCGAATGCTTCAATTTATCATACTCGAACTCGTACTTGACCGGCCTGCCGGCGCGACCCAGGAACAGGTAGCGATCGCCCGTCGAGAAAATGTTGCCGATGTCATAGAACCAGGACAGGCGAGCCGACGACTGGAATTTCTGTGGTAAGGGAATGATGACCTCGGCCCTGCCCACCACCTTCATGTTGCCGCCGAACGGCCGGCCGAAATCGTCCTTGGGCCCCAGGCGGCTCTCCCGGTATCCGCGCACGGTCTCCGGACCGCCGCCGTAGAACTGCCGATACGGCGGCAATGCGGTCGTCTCACCGATGTCCATGCCATAAGCCAGGTCGGCGCCGAGCTGCAGCGTGAATCTGCCGAACAGCGGCACGTACTTGATGAACTCGTAGCTCGCTACGTAGTACTGCACGTCGCTGACTCCCGGCAGCGCGTAGGCCAGGCCGAACGAGTGCCGCATGCCGCGATCCGCGAACAGCGAGCGGTTGCGGGAATCGTAGTTCCAGGAAGCGTTGAGCTCGACCGTGTTGTATTCGGTGCTCCACAACGACACGTCACACGAAGGGACAGCCGGGACGTAGTCGATACATTCGTGGTCCGAATCGCCATTGAGCGCCACCCAGGCAATCGACTGGCGCGCGCTGCTGCCTTCGCTGGTGAGCAGGCTCGACTTCTGGAACTGAAGGCCCATGCGAACGCCCTGCTGCTCGCCGATCGGATAACCGACATCGAAGCCAGCGCCGATGGTCTCGGACGAGAAGTCCGATGATGCCGAGACGAATTGAGTCTGGTCGCGGTAGGTGACGTTGCCGGTGAGGCCGATACCATCCGCGGTGAAATACGGCTCGGTCACCGAAGCGCCGTAAACCTTGCTGTACTTGCCTGAGTTCAGATCCACCGACACGCGGCGACCGGTACCGAGGAAATTGGCGTCGGCGTAATTGCCACTGAGGATGAACGACTGTGATTCGGAGTAGCCGATGCCGCCACCGAGCTGCGCGGACGGGCCTTCTTCGATCTCATAGGTGACGTCGACCAGGTCGGTGGAGCCGGCCACGGGCTTGGTCTCCGACTCGACCTTGGTGATGTACGGCAGGCGTTCGAGACGCTGCTTGGATCGATCGAGCGCGGCATTGGAGAGCCAGCCGCCCTCCAGCTGGCGCATCTCACGGCGCAGCACTTCGTCGTTGATCTTTTCGACACCGTTGAAAATGATGTGGCGCACATAGACCCGATTGCCCGGATCGACGAAGAACGTGAGGGAGAGCTCCTTGTCTTTCGGATCGCCGATGGTGGTCGGCACCGGATCGACCTTGGCGAATGCGAACCCGTCTTCGCCGAGACGGTGCTCCAGCAGTTCCTGCGTGGCGGTGATGGTCTTGCGCGAGAAGGTGTCGCCCGGCTGCACGAGCAGATAGCGCCGCAGCAGCGGCTCAGGCACCACGAAGGTGCCGGCGAGCTTCACTTCCTTCACCTTGTGGACTTCGCCTTCGCTCACGTTGACCGTGATGAAGATGTCGTCCTTCTCCGGCGCGATGGCCACCTGCGTGGATTCCACGTCGAAGTTGGCGTAGCCGCGGTCCATATAAAAGGAGCGCAGGTTTTCGAGGTCGCCCTGCAGGTCCTCGCGCGAGTAGCGATCATCCTGCTTGTAGAACGACAGCAGGTTGGGCGTCTTGAGCTTGAAGGCCTCGAGGATTTCCTTTTCCTTGAACGTGTGATTGCCGACGATGTTGATCTGCCGGATCTTGGCGCGTTTGCCTTCGACGATATCGATCTTGATCTTGACGCGGTTGCCCGGGACTTCCTCGACGGTGGCGTCGATGCGCGCCGCGTACTTGCCACGCGCGCCGTACTGGTCCTGCAGGAAGGATTTGACGTCCTCGAGCACGGAGCGATCGAAGGTCTTGCCCTGGGCGAGACCCACGTTGCGCAGCGATTTGCCCAGGTCTTCGGACTTGATGTCCTTGTTGCCCTTGAGCTCGAAACTCTCGATGGTCGGCCGCTCGTTGACCACCACGATCAGCGTGCTGCCATCCCGGCGCAATTCGACGTCGCGAAAGAAACCGGTGTCGTAGAGCGCACGCACCGCCTCGCGCACGCGCTGCGCAGACAGGGTGTCGCCGATGTTGATAGGCAGATAGTTGTAGACGGTTCCCTCGGTCACGCGCTGCAGACCTTCGACGCGGATGTCGCCTACGGTGAACACGGGCCCTTCCTGGGCGTGCAGCGGCGCAGCCAGCCATAAAGCGCCGGCGACACAAATACTCGCGAACCTCGTGATCAAGATGAACCCCTGAATGTTTTTATGGTCGCGCGGCGATGCCGGAAATGTCATTGAACAGAGCGACGCCCATCAGCAGCACCAGCAGCAGCAGGCCGGCCTGCTGGCCGACCATGTAAGTACGATCGGACAACGGGCGACCCTTCGCCCATTCGGCAATCTGGAACACGATCTGGCCGCCGTCGAGGATCGGTATCGGCAGCAGGTTGAGGAAACCCAGCGACAGCGACAGCAACACGAGCAGCTGGATGAAACTTTCCGGGCCGGCGCGCGCGGTCTGACCCGCGTACTCGGCGATGGAGACGGCCCCCGACAGGTTCTTGATCGAAACGTCGCCCGTGAGCATACGCACGAAGAACTTCGCCTGCGTGGCCGTGAGTACCCAGGCGCGCTCGATCGACATGCCGAGCGACTCGATCGGGCCGAGCGCGATCTGCGTCGTCATCTCTTTCGGAAATTTCGGCACCACGGAGGCGTCTTCCTTGATGCGGATGCGGCCGATGGTGCGATCGCCGTCCTGGTCCCGGGCAATCTTCACGCGAATCGTGAGGTCGCTGTTCGCGCGCCGCACATTCAGCGACACGGTTTCGTCCGGACGCGCGTTGATGTACTCGGCCAATTCCCGGTAGCTGCGAATCTGCGTGCCGTTTGCCGCGACGATGAGATCGCCGG
>Ga0190271_10002093_pt1 | contig 11871 bp, 8 predicted proteins | sample Popmic356T_FD_133747 | JGI IMG/M metagenome (GOLD analysis project Ga0190271, IMG submission 133747) | Populus adjacent soil microbial communities from riparian zone of Weber River, Utah, USA - 356 T | ecosystem: Environmental > Terrestrial > Soil > Riparian zone | place: USA: Utah | collected...
AGGAGAACCTGTAGACCGGTGGCTTTGCGGCCCTTGCTTTCGCAAGGTGTGCCTCGAGCAGTGGGCGCAGGGTGCGTGCGCGGCGCGAGTCATGTCAAACCGGGGCGACGTTATGTCTCAGTGAATCCTCGAGAGTGTGACCCAGGTCCGCCTGGGCCCTCGCGAGATGGCGAATCACGCAACGACCGTTTTGCTGCGAAGCGGCATCGCGCCGGCTTACGGACTGCTTCCGTCCGGGTGACGCGGCCCTATCTCTTAAGAGAGGTCCCGCCCCTCTCTTGCGCGGGTAGTTATGACACGCGCGTTTTCTCATAGTTAGTCCCATGAATCTCAGGGACTCGGCACTCAAACTGATGGCGCTGCTCGCCCTCATTGCGGCACCGGCGACCGCCGACGATTTCCACGGCCTGCTGCCGGCGCGCGATCTGTCCCCTTTCGGATTCCTGCGCCTCGACATGCGCCCGGCGCACAACCTCTCGATTGAGCCGGGCCGATGGGCGCTCGAAACCGAATTCGCGACTCAAAACACCTGGGCCATGAGTGAGCCGGTCGAGCGATACCTGATGGGGCTCGAGTCCGGCGGCCGGCGTCCGCTCGGCGAATCCGAGCTGGCGGCGATCCGTGACCTGCCCGGTGAGAATTATCTGATCGATCTCGAGATGTCAGCCGTCGATATGACTCTGCACTACAGGTTCTCGCCACACCTGACGGGCTACCTGGTCACGAGCGCCGTTACCTACGATCGCGGTTTCCTCGACAGCAGCATTGAGCGCTTTCACAAGGTCTTTGGCCTGAGCAGCTACGGCCGGCCCGCGGCGGGCCGAAACAGCGTCAACTTCATCTACGACCTCAAGTCGGCAACGTTGGCCAACCTCGGCCGCTCACCGACCAGCGGCGGGCTGCTCGATCCGACCATTGGATTGCGTTATTCCGGAATCCAGCTCGGTCGCACCTGGCAGCTGTCGCTCGAAGGCGCGATCAAGCTCGCAGTCGACGGCGAGCGCGAGATGCTTTCAACCGGCCGATCCGACTACGGATTGCAGGCGACCGCGCAGTGGCGCGGTGGACGCCAGGCGTTCTATGCAAACGCGAGCGCCGTGTACTACTCGGGCGGCGAATTTCTGGTCAGGCACGAAGCGCAGATCGTGCCGACGCTGATCGTTGGTTATGAATATGCGTTGACCGCGAACACGAACCTGAACATCCAGGGTCATGCGAGCACCAGCGTGTATTCGCACAGCGAGACCGATCTCGAAGAACTGCTGGGCAACAAATACCAGGTGACGGCTGGCTTCAGGCACCGTCGCGACAACCTTCTGATCTCCTTTGGCCTCACGGAGAACGTGCAGAACATCAACAACACGCCGGACGTGGGATTTCAGTTGGGCGTGACCTGGCTTCCCTGAACGCCCTGTCAGGGCAGGTGCGCGTCAAAAAACGCTTTTGCATCGTCTGCCCAGACATGCATTCCGCTCGCGCCACCGAAGCAGTGGCTTTGTTCCTTCGAAGGACCTGTCGCCGGGTACACCTTGACGGTCAGCGGATTTCCCGAACGAACTGCCGCCGCGCCGAGCACCCGACTCGGCCCGAGGCTCGCATCCTTCGCCGGCTGCATCAGCAACACCGGAATCCTGATTCGTCCGACGGCTTTGACCAATCTTGCTCGCAGGTACTCATTCCGCTCCCAGCTCAGTGCCGCGGGCGAGATGCTGATGGCCGCCTTGTAACCCGCGCCGCTTTCCGCGCCCAGCAGTGCTCCTATTCCGCCGTACGAACATCCGGCCACGACGATCCGCTCTGGATCGACGAAAGGGAGTTCCTTCACATACGCCAACGCGGCGAGCTGATCGGCCAGTTGTTCGGACTCGAGCAGGCGCACGGTCACGCGATCGGCTTGATCCTTTCCTTGCTGTGCGAACGTGAATTTCACTCGATCGACTACGTAGTCGCCTTCCGATCCACCGTGTCCCCTGCGTACCGGCGCGAAAACGAGGTAGCCCGCGGCCACAAACGTCGATGCCACAGTTTCGAACTGCGGGCCGGCCGCCGGATCCTTCTCGCTACCGTGATTCCAGATCAATGCGGGCCAGGGCCCTGACCCTTCGGGGTTGTACAGGTAGCCGACCAGCGCGAGTTCGCCGCTCTCGAAGGTGACTTTGGTCGCCGGAGACGCACCAGTCGCCGTCAGCGAGGTGGCGAACAGTAGATAGGCCAGCATTCCGGGGAGTCGTTTCATCGGGTCAGCGTTGCGCGGGAAGCGGTCAGCAGTCCGGCGTATTGCGGCCCGACGCGCCCCTGGATTCGATGCGCTTCTTCGGCCAGCGCCAGCAAGCGCCGTGCGCCGGCCTTGTCACCTGATGCGTACAGCCCGCGCGCGAGATGCAGCCGTGCTTCCGCCAGCCAGAGGCTCTGGGGCGCATCCATGCGCTCACGCATCGCGACGGCGTGTTCCAGTCGCGGACGCGCGCTGGTGGCATCGCCGCCGGCCAGCAATGCCGTGCCCGACAACATGCTTGCCGCGGCCTCCTCGTCCGGCATTTCATGCCTGCCCTTCGATTGCTCGATGGTCGCGAGCAGTCGGGAGACCAGTTCACGCGCCGCGACGGTGTCGCCGGTAGCCAGCCTGACGCGCACCAGGCCCACGCCAGCCGCCGCGTGATTGGAGTTGAACGCGCCGGGAGCCTTTTCGAACTCGTTCCACAATCGCGCGTAGATCTGTTGCGCGTCTGCAATCCGGCCTTCCGCGAACGCGAGGTCACCTGCACGCAGCATCGAAGTGCCGTGCATCCACGATCCCGTGCCGAAGAGTCCAACTACTCGCGGTTCGATGTCCTGCAGGTGCTTGCCCGCTTCCGCGAAACGGCCCTGCTGCGTCCGCAGCCTACCGAGGTTCATATCCATCCTCGGTACGATCATGCCCGTCTGCCCCTGCACGCTGCGGGATGCGCGGATCATCTGGGATTCCGCTTCGGCGAGCTCACCGCGCAGATACAGCGTGGAGGCGTAGTCGCTGCGGGCGTGTGCGGTCATTTCCGGATCATCAGGGCCCTTGACGCGCTCGAGTGACGCCAGCGCTTCGGCAAGCAGCTTCTTTGCATCGGCGCGGCGTTCCGTCCACATGTAACTCGTCCCGAGCTCGAGACGTCCGGCAGCGGCGAAGGGATGATCGGGGCCACCTGCGCGATCATATTCAGCGATGGCCGCGAGCATCTTCTCCTCGGCTTCGGCGGTGCGGCTGAGCCAGGTGAGTGCATTGCCGACGCATTGCAGGACCGTGCCACGCACGATGCCGTCCGCAACCACCACGCGCCGGTCGAGCAGGCCCAGAGCCTGCTCGCAATATTGCAGATACAACTCGTTCTGCGACTCGTAGTTGGCTGCCCGCGCCAGCCCTACCAGTGCCTCGATGCGCGCCTTGTCGTGCGGATGGTGCTTTTCGACGAGCGCGAGGGACGCCGCGAAATTCACCTTCACGACATCGGCGCCCTTCCCGAGGCGGTACGACGCCTGTGCCAGGTTGGCGTAGGCCTTGGCGTGCTCGATGGAATCCCCATCCTGGTGTGCGACGAACAGCGCCAGCGACTGGTTTGCCGTGGCAATGGCGGTCTCGTAGTCGCCGATCTGCACCTGGCTGTATGCGAGATCGTTGAGCGTCTTCGCCACCTGCAGGCTCCGCGGGCCGAACAACGCGCGATCTGCCGCCAGCCTTTCATTGAGCAGTTCGATGGCGCTCGACTGCATGTCGAGCGTGGCGTACAGCCGTGACATCACGCCTAACAATTCGCGGCGTATCTCGGGGGAGTCGGCGAGCCCCGTGCGGATCTCGTTCGCCGACTGCGCCAGCAACTCCTCGGCGGTGATCTTGCGCGCCCTCGCGCCGTCCGGATGCGCCACGCTGCTGCGTTCGAAGACACCCACCAGGAAATCGCGTATCGCATTGGCCTTCCGGGCTTCCACGCGCGCCAGGTTGGCCTGCGAAAGCGCGACCAGCGCACCCACGATGACAGCGATCAGCGCCGTGCCGCCGATGCCCACCGCGAGGCGGTTGCGCCGCAGGAATTTTCCGGCCCGATACCGCAGGCTCGCGGCGCGGGCCTGCACCGGTTCGTGACGCAGATGACGCTCGACGTCGCCGGCGAATGCCGTCACGTTCTCATAGCGATCGGACGGCCGCTTCTCGAGTGCGCGCGCCACGATGTTGTCGAGGTCACCGGCAACTTCGCGGCGCAACTTCGCGAGCGCCGTGCCGCGTTGTTGCGCAATCTCCGGAGTTCCGTTCGTCCGCAGCGCGCGGCTCGGCAGGGGCGCTTCCTCGTGCAACACGGCATGTTCGAGAGAAGCGCTGCCCCCGGCGGCCGACATATGCGGCCGCTGCCCGGTGAGCAGCAGATAGAGGATCACACCCAGCGAGTACACATCCGTGGCTGTGGTGATGGGCTCGCCGCGCAACTGCTCCGGAGCGGCGAACTCCGGTGTGAATGCGCGTCCGGTGAGCCGCGTCAGGTTACTGGCCGAAGCCGCATCCGTTTCGAGCAGCGTCGCCACGCCAAAGTCGAGCAGCTTCACTTCGCCGGCGGCCGTGACCAGGATGTTGGATGGCTTCAGGTCGCGATGCACGATCAGATGCGAGTGCGCATGGGCAACCGCGGCGCAGATTGCGAGGAACAGCTTCATTCGCGCGGCCACATCGAGCCTGCGCTCGTCGCAGTACTGGTCCACTGCAATGCCACGTACGTATTCGAGCACCAGGTACAAGGTGCCGTCATCGCTGACGCCGGCATCGATCAGGCGCGCGATGTTCGGATGGGATATGCGACCCGACAACTGCGCCTCGCGCAGGAACCGCTCGCGCAGCGCTCCGCGAGCGAGCCATGGATGCAGCGTCTTGATGGCGACTTCGCCCTCGAACATTCCGTCGCTGCGCCGGGCCAGCCACACCTCCCCCATGCCTCCCGCACCGATTTGCGATTCGATGCGCCAGGCTCCGAGCGTCGAACCGGCGGACAGGTTTGCCATGACTGGCACGGCGCGCGGCTCGAGGAATCCGACCGCCTCGGCTTCGCGCTGCGCGCTCAGCAACGAGCTCACCAATGAATGCAGGTCGGGTCGGGTATCGGCCAGTACCGCGAGCGCGGCTGCGCGCTCCGATTCGGTCTTTTCGATCAGCCCATCGATCTGCGCGAGCGCGTCGCGCCACAGACCCGTGACCGGTCGAGCGGCGGCGTTCATGACGCGCTGACGGTCACCGCGCCCAGCGAATGCATGAGGTAGGCCCGTGCCTTTTGCCAGTCACGCTTCACGGTCGCGGGCGATACATCGAGGAACTGTGCGATTTCTTCGATCTCCATGCCGCCGAAATAGCGCATCTCGACGATGCTGTGCGCGCGCCCATCGATGCGCTCGAGAGACTTCAACGCGTCATCGAGCGATTCGAGCTGGGGATCGGTGAACGACTGGTTTTCGACCGCGGTCGTCAAAGTCACGGGCCGCACGCCGCCGCCGCGACGGTCCGCGGAGCGGGCGCGCAGGTAGTCGACGATGACGCTGCGCATGGCTCGCGACGCATAGGCGAGGAAGGCACGCCGATCGTCTCCGGGCAGGTCGGCTTGTTGGCTCAATCGCAGATAGACCTCGCGGATCAAGGCCGGCGCGTCGATGAGCGTCATCGGGGAATTACGCGCCAGATGGGCGCGTGCCAGGCGGTCCAACTCGGTGTAGAGCTGGGAAAAGAGCTGCTGCTGCGCCTGCGCATCGCCGGCACGTGCCTGGTCGAGAAGCTGCGTGACCACTCCCATGCCACCGATCATAGGAAATGCGGGCGGGAGGCGTAATCCTGATTGTTGGCGTACCCCTCCGGATGAGACTTATGACCGCCCGCCTGCCTTCGGTCTGGTCCCCACTCCGAACTCGTAAACGAGCTTCCCGCCGAGCCACGCACCATAGGCCATGGTGAGAAAACCGGCGACGCTGGCGATCAGGGCCACGGTCGACACCGGGGTCGTCGGTGGAAAACCGTGCAGCGCCAGCGCCACCAGGAAAATGAGCCATGCGCAGCACATGGCCATGAGATGCATGACCGCGGTATCGCGCGCCGGCGAATCCTTCGGCAGGTCGACCAGGTCGAACACTCCCGCGATCATCGCCAGCAACCCCGACACGCAACCGAGCGCCAGCGTTCCGAATCCCACCTCGGCGGCCAGGGAAGTCCGGGTGAACTGGCCGACGACGTCGGCCGCAAACGCGCAACTCCAGAACACGATGGGAAAGTGCACCAGCATCGGGTGCACGGGGTGGCCTAACAATCGCACGCGTCAGGTCATCAACACGTATTCAGCCGCGAGCAATGTGACGAACCCGGCAACCGCCAGCAGCGCATGTCCGACCAGGAGTCCGGACGGAAGCGCGCGTCCGCGCAAGTGAAAGCTCAGCAATGTGAAGCCGCCCAGCGCCGCCACCAACAGCAGGCCGAGGGCAATTGCCGGCGCGCCGTGCAATCCGACCTTGATCAGGGCGAGCAGCAGGACGACGAGCCCTGAGGCGGCAAATATTCCATGCAGCACGGCGAGCACGGGGCGCGGCGCTGTGGCATTCCTGAAATGCATCACGGCCATTATCAAACCCGCGACCGCGGCGATGGCGAACAGCAGTATCGAGAGTCGGTACATATATGGTCTCCGCGGCGCAAAGGTGCGCTGTCCCGAAAATGCGGCGCGCAGCCTGAATGTTCCCCTGAAGGCAATGGGACGCTTGCGACCGCCAGAGATGCTGTCGCGACGACCGGAAGCGGGACTCGCGTTTTTTTGGGTGTGTGCTCACCGCAATGGGCTAATCTGCTGGCGTGCAAAGCTCGTGGAGTCCTCGCATGCAACGATTGGCAACAACCCTGCTCGTGGCGTCCCTGGTCGTGCCCGCTGCGCAGGCCGCAGAGCCTGAATGGATTGCTGAAAGCAACCGGCACACCCAGGTCCTGCTGGAAGTGAACGCGCGTTATGCACCCGAGTCCGCGGCAGACCTGGGGCTCGAGCAATACGATCGCCAGGTTCTCGATCTGAAACCCAAGTACGACGAGCGCCAGGAAGCGGATCTTGCCGCGGCCGTTGCACAGCTCGAGGCGGCCCGCGCCGGCGTAAAGGACGAGCGCGCAAAGCAGGACCTCGACATCCTCATCAAAGCCGCGCAGCGCCAGGCCTCAACGTCCGCGCTGAATCGCCGGCTCATGATTCCGTACTTCGATGTGGGCAAACAGATCTTCGGAAGCTTCCAGGACATGCTGGACGCCCGCGTCGACAAGAAGCGGTACCCCGCCGCGCTCGTGCGCCTGAAACGATACGCGGGAACGGAGCGCGGTTTCGAACCGCTTCCGAAGCTCGCGCGTGCGCGCATCGAAGAGCGCATGAACGATGGGGCGCTCACCTGGCCGTGGGCCGTCGAAGTCCAGCAACATCTCGACAACGCGCCCCGCTATATCGACGGCATGCGTGACCTGTTGCAGAAGAGCGGGCTCAAGGGATGGCAGAAGGATTTCGACGCGCTCACCCGCGAGTTGAAAGCGCACAACGACTGGGTGCGCACCAGCGTGCTGCCACGTGCGCGCAAGACGAACCGCCTGCCGCCCGAGATTTACGCCGACAATCTGCAGGCGTACGGAGTCGAAGCCGACCCGCGCGATCTCATGCAACGCGCGATGTTCGCCTACCTGCAGACGCGCGACGAGATGGACGCGCTCGCGCGCATCTACGCCGCGCAGAAGGGCCTCAAGTCCTCCAACTACCGCGACGTCATTCGCGAGCTGAAGAAGCATCGCGTGGCCGGAGACCAGGTGCTTCCGGTCTACAAGTCGCATCTTGCGCAGCTCGAAGACACCCTGCGCAAGCAGAACATCGTCACGCTTCCGAAGCGCGAAGCGGTCATTCGTCTTTCCACAGAAGCGGAGGCGGCCGCCTCGCCCGCTCCGCACATCGACCCGCCGCGGCTCATCGGCAACACCGGCGAAGCCGCGGAATTCGTGCTGCCGCTCAAGAACGTGCAGGGCGGCGAGATGGACGATTTCGATTCGGGCGCCATCGCCTGGACCATCACCGCGCATGAATGCCGCCCGGGCCATGAGCTTCAATTCGCGGGAATGCTCGAGCGCGGAGTCTCCACCGCGCGCATCGTGTATGCATTCAACTCCGCGAACATCGAAGGCTGGGCGCTGTATGCGGAAGCGGTGATGAAGCAGTACCTGCCGATCGAGGGCCAGATCGGCGCGCTGCAGATGCGCATGCTGCGCGCGGCGCGCGCGTACCTCGACCCGATGCTGAACCTCGGGCTCATCGAGCCGGACGCGGCGAAGCGCGTGCTGACGGACGAAGTGATGCTTTCCGAAGCGTTCGCGAAGTCGGAGATCGACCGTTACACCTTCGATGCGCCGGGCCAGGCGACTTCGTATTTCTACGGCTACAGCCGCCTCGAAGCCTTGCGCGTGCGCGTGGAAATTTCGCTGGGCAGCAAGTTCAGGGAACTGCCCTACCACGACTTCATCATCAGCGAAGGTCTGTTGCCGCTCGACCTGCTGGATCAGGCTGTCATGACGCGTTTCGTCCCTTCGCAGAATTAGGCAACGGGTCGCGTTGCCAAGTCCTACAAGGCGCTCTCCCCTCTCGCCTGTTGAGACGTCATCGGCTGGCCAAAAAGCCCGGCGCGATACACGAAGCGATGACCATCGATGCCAAACTACCGCCGTTCGGCGGCCAGCGTCGGGCAATGTCGTAAACAGACAGAAGGACAATGTCTGCGACATGCAACGCACGCGCGACGGTCTTAGCACTGCAATTTCATTCACTGCAAAGTTGTGATTCAATCCGCATCCGCCGCGTTCAGGTCAGTTGCACGGGGACAGACTGCCTAAGGGCACGCTGGTGCAACTCGCCCGACCCGGCCAAGCAAAAAAAATCGCCAGGGTTCTGGAGGAACATCATGAAGACACGGAATGTTTCAGCGGCGCGGTCACGTCTCGGGTTCTGGGTTTTCCTTCTGCCTCTTGTGCTCGGCTTCCAGAGCACGGCATTCGCCCAGACTGACCGCACCATTTACGACGAAGCGCTCGCGCCTGGATGGGAGAACTGGAGCTGGGCGACGGTCGATACCGCCAGCACCGCGAATGCCAACACGGGATCTGTCTCGATCGCCGTCACGGCACCGGGCTGGACAGCGCTCTACCTGCGCTCGGCCGGCGCGCCTGTCGACACCAACGGCTATCTGAACTTCTCGTTCTACGTCCACGGAGGAACCACCGGAGGACAGACCATTCAGGTCGCAGCTGTTATCGGCAACAACGGCCAGCCCGCTGTGCGCGTCGCATCACCCACTGCGGGTACGTGGCAGAAGATCACGGTGCCACTTGCAGCCCTCGGCGTGGATAACCGCACCGATGTAACGGGGTTCTGGATCCAGCAGGGTTCGGGCGTCGATGAGCCCACCTTCTATGTCGACACCGTCGTACTGGAATCCGGGGTTCCGCCCACTCCGCCGCCGCCGGTCAATGGCATGGCCATCTACCAGGAATCGCTGGTCAACGGCTGGAACAACTGGAGCTGGGCCTCCGTCAGCACGGGCAGCACGGCCACGGTGCACACGGGTGCAACTGCCATCGCCGTCACGGCGGATGGCTTCGAGGCGCTGTATCTGCAGCACGCCGCCCTTCCCACCGACGCCTACGAGAGCCTGAAATTCTGGATCCACGGCGGCGCCACCGGCGGACAGACGTTGAACGTCGTCGCCCTTCGCGGCGGGACCGGGCAGCCCGCTGTGCGCATCGGTCCTCTCGCGGCTGGAGAGTGGCAGGAGTTCACGATTCCGTTGGCGCAGCTCGGCGTCGCGAACGTCCCCAACCTCGACGGCCTGTGGCTGCAGGAAAACGCCGGCGTCACGCAGCCCACCTACTACGTGGACGACATTCATCTCGAGTTCGCCCCACCGCCGAGCGTGGTGAATGTCACCGTGCATCCCAACCAGCACATCCGCCATGTCGATCGACGCATGTTCGGACTGAATGCGGCGGTCTGGGATGGCGCCTACGCCTCCCCTAACACCACGCAATTGTTGTCGGAGCTCAACAACCAGGCGCTGCGTTTCCCGGGCGGCTCGTTGTCGGACGTCTATCACTGGCAGACCAACCGGAGCGAACGGCCCGACGGCACTCTCGAGTCCTTCGAATGGGCGACGAGCTTCGACGATTTCATTCAGGTCGCAGCGGCTACCCGTGCGGCGGTCTACATCACCGCCAACTACGGCACCGGCACGCCGGAGGAAGCGGCCGACTGGGTGCGTTACGCAAACATCGTCAAGGGCCACAACATCTGGTACTGGGAGATCGGCAACGAGAACTACGGCACCTGGGAAGCAGACAAGAACACCCGGCCGCACGATCCGGTGACGTATGCCAACCGCTTCCAGGAATACTACCGGCAGATGAAAGCCGTCGATCCGCGCATCAAGATCGGCGCAGTGGTGGTGCTGGGCGAAGACAGCTTCGCTAACTACACCGACCACCCGGTCACCAACCCGCGCACCGGCCAGACTCACAACGGCTGGACGCCGGTGATGCTGACCAGACTTCGCGAGCTCGGTGTCACGCCCGATTTCGTGATCTACCATCGTTATGAACAGGGACCGGGCGGCGAAAGCGACCTGTTCCTGCTCAACTCCGCCGGAAGCTGGGGCAGTGACGCCGCCGCCATCCGCCAGATGGTCAACGACTACACCGGCCCGAAGGCGCATCGCGTCGAGCTCACGGTCACCGAGCACAATTCGGTTTTCAGCAATCCGGGCAAGCAGACGACCAGCCTCGTCAACGGGCTGTTCTACGCCGATGCCATGGGCAACCTGCTCGAGACCGAGTTCAACGCCATGTTGTGGTGGGATCTGCGCAATGGACAGGAGGCGGGCAACAACAACAGCACGTCGCTGTACGGCTGGCGGCGCTACGGCGACTACGGCATCGTCAGCGCCGCTGACCCCGCCGGGCCCGCCGACCGGTATCCGACCTTCTACGTCAACAAGCTGCTCAAGCACTTTGCGCGCCGTGGTGAACGCGTGGTGCAGGCGGAGAGCGATTACGGAAGCCTCGGGGTCTACGCGGTGCGCGGAACTGACCAGTCACTGCGCATCCTGATCATCAACAAGCATCCGTCGGCGGCATTGAACGCCACGTTCTCCATCCCTGCGTTGAAGAATGGCGAGAAGGCGAAGGTGTACAGCTACGGTATCCCGCAGGATGAAGCTGCGCGCACGGGCGAGGGTTCCGCGGACATCCAGCAATCGACCCTCACGCTGCAGGGATCGACGCTGACGTTTTCACCCGGACCCTATTCCGTCCACGTGATTCAGCTCAGCCCGCGCGACCGTGCCAAAAAGGACAAGTTCGACGAAGTCTGGGGTGACCTCGACTAGTCGAAAGACAGGCGTCGCTCCCCGTCGAAGCGTCGATCGCTTCGACGGGGATACCCGGTTCAACCCGCCTTGTCGATCTGCAGCGTCGCGCGATAGTCCTGCGGAGCGATTCGCGAACCAGTCATCGCTTGAGGCTCGACGCGCACGAGCGTCACACGATGGACTCCCGCCGTCGTGCTGCGGCCCTCGAGAATTTCCACCTGCGACGCGAGCCGCGACGCCTGCTGGATCTCGATCCGAACCTTGACCTCGCCCGCCCACACGCAGGTCACATCGCGCGGACAGCGTGAATCTTCGGTCACGGCGACAAAACGCACCTTCAGCTCCGTAGCCTTCAATGAGACCGAGGCTCCTGGTGCCAGCGTGACCTGGGCACCGGGATCGACTGCCGTTGTTTCCTGGGTGCGCGCGGTGCCGCAGCTCGCCAGAACGAAGCAA
>Ga0190271_10002094_pt1 | contig 11868 bp, 10 predicted proteins | sample Popmic356T_FD_133747 | JGI IMG/M metagenome (GOLD analysis project Ga0190271, IMG submission 133747) | Populus adjacent soil microbial communities from riparian zone of Weber River, Utah, USA - 356 T | ecosystem: Environmental > Terrestrial > Soil > Riparian zone | place: USA: Utah | collected...
GAGCCGCTGGCCAATTACGACCGGGTCAGGGAGGCGATCCGGCGGATGATCGAAGTCATGCGGTTATCGGCACGATCGATCACGGTGTCGACTGTCGGCATCGTGCCGGGAATACGACGACTGGCAGAAGAGCCTTGGCCCGTGTCGCTGGCTGTGAGCCTCCACGCCGCCGACGACGAGCTGAGGAGCACTCTTGTCCCCATCAACCGGCGCTATCCGCTGGCAGACCTCGAAGATGCCGCCGCCGGCTATTTCGATAAGAAGCGGCGCCGGCTCTCGATCGAGTGGACGATGATGGATGGCGTCAACGACACCACCGAACAGGCAGTGAAGCTGGCCGCGATCGCCCGGCGACTTCGTGCCCACGTCAATCTGATCGCCCTCAACCCGACACCGTTGACCAAGGAAAAGGCATCGAGCAGGACGGCCATCGACGCCTTTGCCCGGGAGTTGGGGCGACGCGGCGTCAACGTGACTGTCCGCGACACCAGGGGGCGCAACATCGACGCCGCCTGCGGTCAATTGCGTCTGCTCGCCGGCAAACCGGGTCTGAAACCCGTGCTCCTGGTTCAGAAAAGGGTTTAGCTGGCAATTTCGCGATCTCCGGTTAGGGTGGACTCGCGGACGGAAAAAGGGGCCTGAAGGAGTTGGACCTTCATGCCAGTCAATCGACGCGCCCGCGCCCTTGCTGTTGGCTCGGTTCTCGCCCTGACTGTGGCTCTTTTTTCCTTGGAGTACACCGTGCAGCGCGGGGACACCCTCAGCGAGATCGCACGTGACCACGACGTTTCCCTATCGGATGTCATCGAGCTCAACGAGCTCTCGAACGCCGACCTGATCCGCCCCGGCCAGGTGATGCTCATCCCGGGTGTTGACGGCTCCGTCGAGCAGGTCCATGTGGTGAGCCAAGGCGAGACATTGTCGAAGATCGCGTCCGCCTATGGCGCAAGCGCGTCCGCCATCGCCGAGGCAAACAGCATGGCCAACCCCGACCTGATCCGACCCGGTCAAGAAGTGCTCATCCCGACCACGAGGAAGAAGTCATCCGATGCAGCCAGTCCTCCCGCCGCCGACGGGCAGGCCGCCGAGAGCGCCTCATCACGACCGGGCCGTTACCACATCGTTCAGCGCGGCGACACCCTCGACTCGATTGCCGGGCAGTACTCGGGCGTCTCGCCCGACACAATCGCCGCCACCAACGGGATCACGAATGGAAAGGTCTACACCGGTACCCGACTCTTCCTCGATGGGCCCGCCTTCGTGGGCACCGGGAGTGGAGGATCGGCCAGCTACGTGGTCCAGACGGGGGACCGTCTCGGTGACATCGCCGCCGCGTACGGCACCAATATCTCGACCCTAGCCGATTTGAACGGCCTGTCCGACGTCAATCTGATCCGCCCCGGCCAGACGCTCGCCGTACCGGGCGGGTCGAGTTGGGTGTGCCCGGTGGAGGGCGGCCGCTACTTCAACGATTGGGGATTCCCCCGCGGCGGCTCCCGATTCCACGAAGGAAATGACATCTTCGCCGATCGGGGTGCCTCGGTCAGGGCACCGGTCTCGGGCACCGTCGAGCTCATCGAGGGAACGATTGGCGGGCTGCAGTTCAACCTGCTGGGAAGTGACGGGATCAAGTATCTCGGCTCACACCTCGATGCTGCAGGAAAGACCGGCGAGGTGAGCGCAGGTGATGTCATCGGGTACGTCGGAACGTCGGGCAACGCCCGCGGGGCGAATCCGCACCTCCACTTCGGCATGTACGGGGACGGAGGGGCGATAAACCCCCACCCGACGCTGGTCTCGAACGGCTGCTGAGACTCAGTGCCGGGGACTCAGGCCATCGTCTCCCGGAGGTGATCGAGCCTGATCGCGCCCGCGTCCAACAACCGGCGGTGGAAGTCCTTGCTGTCGAATGAGTCGCCGGCCCCGGCCATCGCTTGCTTGCGGATGTCGAGGATCTCCCGCTCCCCCACCTTGTAGGAGATGGCCTGGCCGGGCCACCCGAGATACCTCAGCACCTCCGATTCGGCCAGGTCCCGCGGCTGTCTGCCGATCTTCTCCATGTAGTCCACGGCGAGGTCGTAGTCCCAGACCTGACCCGCGTGGAGAGGAGCGTCGTCGGGTATCCGCTTCTCCAGATGGGCCCCGATGTCGACGACCACCCTCGTCGACCTGAAAAGTTGGCTGGCGAGCAGGCCGAGTCGATATTCCGGGTTCTCGAAGAAGCCGAGTTCCTCCATGAGACGCTCGGCATACAGTGCCCATCCTTCGCCCGAACCCGGATACCACACGAACAAGCGGTGGAACCGGGACAGTTTCTCCCGTTGCAGCACTGCGATACCCACCTGCAGGTGATGGCCCGGGAACCCCTCGTGGTACGCGGTGGCGACTTCCTGCCAGTACGGGATCCGGGTTCTCTCGCCCAGGGCATACCAGATCGAGCCTGGCCGTTCGAGCTCCTCGGATGGCGCCACGTACCAAGCCCCGAGAGCGCCTCCCGTGGGGGCGAGATTCACCGTCACCTCGCACATTGGTGGCGGCACGTCGAACGCAGTCCCATCCAGACGCTCCACTGCCCGCGCCTGAATCTCCCGGACGAAGTCGGCAAAGGCGTCATGGTCCGGCGCCGAGCGACCGGGGTCGCCGTCCAGCAGGTCGATCACCTCATCGATGTTCAGATCCGGGTCGATCTCAGCCGCGGTCTCCTGCATCTCGCCGAGCAGCCGGTGCACCTCGGACCATCCCCAGTCGTACGTGTCATCGGGGTCGAGCCGCATTCCGAGGAATCGCTCGGATTCCTCCGCGTAACGGTCGAGCCCAGCGGCGTCGGAGAGCTTCGCCCTGGGCAGGTACGCGGTCTCGAGCCAGTCTGCGAACTCAGCTGATGCGGATCGGGCTCGGTCGACGGCTCCCGCTACCCGAACCTCGTCACCGCCGGTGGCCGCCGCCATCGGCGGGAGAGCCGTGAATCGCGACTCGGAGCCGGCCACCGAGCGCATCTGTTCGATGACGCTCAACACCTGGCGTCGGGCGACCGTGTCCCCTTCGTCGAGGCCGACGAGAAGGCTGGACCTGTATCCGTCCAGCATGTCGCCCCATGTGGAGAGGCGGATGGCCGCGTTCTCCCACGCATTGGGCCCGACCTTCGACACGATGTCGAAGGTGTCACGGGCCGTCTGAAAAGGTCCATGGATGTGGTTGAGGTCCCGCTTCCAATGCCCGCTGTCGTAAAGGCGGCGCTCCGAATTCAGATACCCACTAGCGACACGAGCCGCGGTCGCCTGCACCGGGTCGGAGTGATCGAGGTGTGGCTCGAGATCGGCAACAGCCCTGGCCCTGAGCTCCTCCTTCGCCGCCTCACCGTCGGGCGAGAAGTCGTCCCACAGATGATCGCGACCCGGAATGCCGGCCTCGGTTGCAGCGATCGGCGACAGATCGGCGTACGCCTCCGTCAAGCGATCACAGATCTCGAACGGTGTGGTCTCTGGCATGCGGGTGAAGCGTGGAGAGTAGACCCCCCGATACCCTTCGGTTCGTGGAAGAAGTCATCGAGGTCCGCCAGGACGAGCAGTTCGATGTCGACCGCCTCAGCGGCTGGATGACTGGCAACAAGTCGCTGCCCACCGGGTCTCCCACCGTCCGGCAGTTCGCCGGTGGCAAGGCGAACCTCACGTACCTCCTCGAGTTCCCGGGAGGTGACCAGCTCGTGCTGAGGAAGCCCCCGCTAGGCCCCGTCGCCGAGAGCTCCCACGACATGACACGTGAGTACACGGTCCTCTCCCGACTCTGGAAGGGCTTCGACAAGGCGCCCCGGGCCGTTGCACTATGTGAAGACCCCGACGTGATCGGTGCTCCCTTCTTCCTCATGGAGCCCAAGCCCGGCGTCGTCATCCGGGATTTCGTCCCCGACGTCTTCGGAGGAGGAAGGGACGACCGGGCCAACCGGAAGCTGTCGACAGTGGTCATCGACACTCTGGTCGAACTTCACTCGGTGGAGCCGACGGACTGTGGTCTCGAAGACCTCGGGCATCCGGATGGGTTCCTGGAGCGGCAGGTCGAGGGATGGTGGAGACGCTGGGAACAGGCCAAGGACGACGACGATCCCATAGCCGACGAGGTGGGCACGTGGCTTCGATCCAGTGTGCCGCAGTCGGGGTCGCCGACGATCATCCACAACGACTGGCGTCTTGACAACATGGCGGTATCCCCCGCCGACCCAGGTGTGTGTGTGGCTGTGTACGACTGGGACATGGCGACCAGAGGCGATCCCCTTGCCGATGTGGGAACTCTGATGGCGTCGTGGTACGACGAGGGAGAGGAGAGGTCGACGTTGGCGCCCATGCCCACTACCTCGCCTGGATGGCTCGACCGGCGGGCGGCGCTTCACCGCTACGGCGAGCGCTCTGGGAGGGACCTGGGCGAGGTCGACTGGTACGTCGTCTTCGGAACCTGGAAGCTCGGCGTCGTCCTCCAGCAGATCTACATCCGATGGCTGAGGGGACAGACCAAGGACGCACGCTTCGAGCCGCTTGGAGAAGGTGCGCGGGCGTTGTTCCGCCTCGCCGCCCGGAGACGAACTTAGCCCCTGATGTTTGGTCAACCCTGGTTGACAACCGGAGCCTGTCAACCTAAGCTGACAATCGATGACATTCCCCAAGCTGGCCGGAGCCGACAGTGATGACCCTGCCCAGGGTCTTCAGGCCGTCGTCGTGCTGCGACGCTTGACCGAGAGGCTGGAGGCGACCCACGTCCAGGCGGCACGGGCCCATGGCTGGACGTGGCAGCAGATCGGCGATGCCCTGGGCGTGTCACGGCAGGCGGTGCACAAGAAGCACGGGAGGTAGTTGTGTTCGAGCGATTCACCAAGGATGCCCGGCTCGTGGTGACTCGCGCCGTCGAGGAGGCACAGAACCGTGGCGATTCCCGCATCGGCACCGAGCATCTCCTCATCGGCGTGGCCCATGCGCGATCTCTCGAAGACCTGATACCGGACGTCGAGTCGATCCTCGCCGAGCTCGACCGGATGGACCGGGGGGCGCTGGCGTCAGTCGGCGTGGACCCGGCATTGATCGAGGTTGCAGGGCCGGCTCGTAGCAAGAGAAGCGGACACATCCCATTCACCAACGGGGCCAAGGACATACTGAAGGACGCCCTGCGTGCGGCGCTGGATCTGGGTCATCGGCATATCGGGGTCGAGCACATCGCGGTGGCATTGACCGAGATCGAAGGGCCAGATCGCGCCACCGGGGTCCTCTCCGGTCTCGACCTCCATCCCGATGCATTGCGAGCAGCCCTGCTCCGACGGGCCCGCCAAGCATCTTGATCTGATCCTGGAACCATCGAATGCGGCGGCGGGCAAGGGTCCGGCCGTTGTTAATTTGGTGAGCGTGACGACTTCAGGTGACCTCCCCCTCGGGACGGTCAGCTTTCTATTCTCCGACATCGAAGGCTCGACGAGGATGCTCCAAGAGCTGGGCGATGCCTTTCGGCCCGTCCTGGAGCGCCACAACACGATCGTGCACGAGGCGGCCGAGAAGCACCGCGGCCGAATCGTCAAGAACGAGGGCGATGGCTTCTTCGTCGCCTTCCAGTCGGCCCTCGACGCGGTCTCGAGCGCGGTGGAGATCCAGCGGAGGCTGGCGTCCGAAGAATGGAGGTCACCGCAGGACGTGGTCGTGCGGATCGGAGTCCACACGGGTGAGGGTCGGTTGGGTGGGTCCGACTACGTCGGCATCGACGTCCATCGGGCGGCGCGCATCGGCGACAGCGGGCATGGTGGCCAGACCCTGATCTCGGAGGCAACGGCCCGTCTCGTCGAATACAACCTCCCGGAAGGGACCCGTCTCGAGGATCTGGGTACCCATCGGCTGCGTGACCTGACCCACGAAGAGCACATTTTCCAGCTGAGCGTGGACGGGCTCCCGACCGAGTTCCCGCCTCTGCGAACACTGACGTCGTCCAAGGGCAACCTCCCGATCCGGGACCTCTCCCTGGTCGGCCGTCAACTCGAGAAGGACTCGGTCCTCGAAGCCCTCGAGGAGTCGCGCCTGGTGACGCTCACCGGCCCCGGCGGCGTCGGCAAGACGACGCTCGCACTGAAGGTGGCCGAAGAGCTTGCTTCGAGTTTCGAAGACGGCGTGTGGTTCGTCGAGGTCTCGAGGGTGGCGGACGACAATCTTCTCGCCGCTGCCGTGGCCCGCCAGCTCCACATCACGGAAAGCCCGCTCCAATCGATCATGGACACGCTGATCTCGCGGCTGGCCAAGGCACACTCGCTGTTGATCCTCGATGGCTGCGAGCACCTCATCGACGCGGTGGCCAAGCTGACCGATCAGCTGCTGCAGGGCACGGAGAGATTGAAGATCCTGGCCACTACCAGGGAGTGGCTCTCGATCAGGGAAGAGCACCTGGTGCAGATATCCCCGCTTGCCGTTCCCGATGCGGACATCAGATCCTTGGATCAGATCGCCTCGTTCCACTCCGTAGAATTGTTCGTCAACCGGGCACGTTTGGTGAATCCGAATTTCGAGCTTGGCCTGGCCAATGCTCAGCAGATAGCCGAGGTATGCCGCCGACTGGACGGGATCCCCCTCGCCATCGAACTGGCGGCAGCACGGCTGAAGGTGTTGTCGATGGGACAACTCGTCGAACGCCTCGACCAACAATTCGCTCTGCTCGCTGGGACGGCTCGTGACCTGCCACCTCATCAACAGACGCTCGAGACCACTCTCGACTGGAGTTATGACTTCCTCGGTGGCGCGGAGCGGGTCCTGTTCACGCGGCTATCGGTGTTCAACGGCGGATTCACCCTCGAGGCGGCCGAGAGTGTCTGCTCCGGGGGTCTGGTCGCTCGGGAGCACGTGATGAACCTCCTCGGCCGTCTCGTCGAGACGTCCCTTGTCATGGCAACGGACACCGACCCGGTCCGCTATCGGCTCCTCGAGCCGATCAGCCACTACGCCCGCATGCGGCTCGACGAGGGCGCAGAGCTCTCGGCGCTGCGCGACCGTCATGCCGAATTCTTCCTGGCCATGGCAGAGGAAGGTGACAGCGAGATCCTGGACAACGAGCAGAACGTTTGGGCCGATCGTCTCGAACGCGACCGCTACAACCTGCGGGCTGCACTGGAGTGGCTGCACGACTCGGGCCGGGCACAGGAGGCGATGGCTATGGCCGGGGCCCTGCGTTGGTTCTGGGTCATGAAGCGCGAGGTCAGCGACGGGACGGAATGGCTCGAGCGCACGCTGGCTCACCGGGAGGGGGTCGATCCGTCAATCGTCGCCCGGGCGCTGAATGGCGCCGGGCTCCTCGCCAGCCGCCGGCTCGCATTCGACGAGTCGTACAGCGCCCTCACCGAGGCGATGGAGATCTACCGGCGTCTTGGGGATCGACATGGCGAGGCGCGCCAGGCCTATCAGCTCATGGCGACGGCGTGGCTGAGGGACGATCTCGACGAGGCAAAACGTCTCGCACCCGAGGCCGAGCGCATCAACCGGGAGGTCGGCGACACCTGGATGCTGGCTTGGACCCTCGCGGTCTGGGCAACGATGGCCCGCCTTCAGGGAGATTTGGAAGAGGCGCGGGCGAAGATGACCGAGAGCCACCGGCTGTTCCTCGACCATTCGGGTGTCCTCGACATTGGATGGTCGGCGCTCAGGCTCGGCGCCGTGGCACGTGACGAAGGCGACTACAACGAGGCCACAGACAGGTATACCGAGGGTCGGGATCTCCTCGTCATCGCCGCCGACTCGTTGGGCGTGGCTCACGCCGACGCCGGGTTGGGAGCGATGGCGTGGCTCGCCGGCGACCACGACTACGCACTGGAGCTGTTCAAGTCGGTGCTCGAGGGCTTCAGCCTCTATGAAGAGACGGCCAACAACCTCTTCGAGATGAAAACGATGATCCAATCGAACCCAACCACCGCCGAACTGCAAAGAGTGGTGGAGCAGAACCGGGACCGTGCCACCGTCGTCAGCGAAAGGGCCGGTGCCAAAGCCGCCCTCGGGGAGTACCTCTATCACATGGGGAAGACTGCTCACAGGCACGGCCAGTTCGAACGGGCCCAGAATGCCCTGGTCGAGAGTCTCATCCTGTGCGAGGCCGCAGATGACATGCCTGGTGCGGCCATCGCCATCGCCTCATTAGCCGTCGGGGCCCACGCCCAGGGCCGCGACATCGTCGCCGCCCGCCTGTTCGGTCTCGCCGACCTGGTCGCCAGCAAGCACCGGGTCGCGATATGGCCTCCGCCAGAAGAGCACGACTACGCCGCCCAGGTGTCCGCCACCCAGGAAGCGCTTGGCAGCCAGGAATTCGCCCATGCGACGGTGGCGGGCGAGTCACTGACGGTAGAGGAAGCCGTCGAGATGGTGCGCGCCGTGGTCTGAGCACACTTTTGGCGCGGAGCCAGAACGAAATGTCAGTAGTCGAGGCCCCGTCTCGCCATGATCCCGTCGTCGAAGGCGTGCTTCACCTTTCGCATCTCGGTAACGGTGTTGGCCGCCTCGACCAGGGCGGCAGGAGCATCGCGTCCGGTGAGAATGAGATTCAGTCGGCTCGGGCGGTGGGCGATGGCGGCCAGCACGTCATCGAGGTCGATCCAGCCCCAGTTGATTGGATAGGTGATCTCGTCCAGGATCAACAGGTCGTACTCATCGGAGACCATCCTGGTCTTGGCGCTGAGCCACGCCTCCCGAGCAATCGCCTCCGATTCGTCCATGTCGTCGGAATCCCAGGTGAACCCATCGCCCAAGGCCCACCAGTCCATCCCCAGCCTCCGGCCCACCTCCTCCTCGCCGACCTTCCACTCCTCCGACTTGAGAAACTGAACCACGCCCACCTTCCACCCGCGGGCCACAGCCCGCAACGCGGTGCCAAAGGCAGCAGTCGATTTGCCCTTGCCTTCGCCGGTGTTGACCAGGACCAGCGACGGAAGCCGCTTGTGCGCGGCAGGCGGTGACTCAGTCGGTGGGCGGGGATGATCGGTCACTCTGTCTCCGCGTGGGGATCACTGTCGGCCCATCGCCGTTGGTCACGACTCGGATCCCGGCACCGTAGCTCGGGATGAGGTTGTCTTCGGTCAGCACCTCTGAGGCGCTGCCATCGGAAACCACTTTGCCCTTGTCGAGGAGGACGAGCCGATCGGCAAAGCGGCCGGCCAACGTGAGGTCATGCAGGGCCGTGACGACCGTCAACGCTTCGAGGCCTCTCAGCTCATCGAGTATCTCGAGGACTTCGAGCGCATGGCCGATGTCGAGGCTGGATGTCGGCTCATCCAGAAGGAGCACCGGCGCCTCCTGGGCCAGGGCACGGGCCAGGACCGCCCGCTGCGCCTCACCCCCAGAAAGGGTGGAGAGGGGGCGATCGGACAACTCGACCAAGGCGAGGCGCTCGATTGCTCTTCCCACCGATGCCAGGTCGTGGCTTCTCTCCGATCCCAGGTAGCCGAGGTGGGGGGTCCGGCCGAGGAGAACGTAGTTGACGACGGTCATCTCGTCCGGCAGCAGCGGTCGTTGCGGCATCCAGGCGATGTCCACACCCGCCCGACGCTCGCGGCCGCCCAGATCGATGGATCCTTGGTGGGCGACGATCCCGACCGCTGCCTTCAACAGCGTCGACTTCCCGGCGCCGTTCGGCCCGATCAACCCCACCCACTCACCGTCGCCCACTGTGAGCGTCACCGGCCCGACCACCGTGACACCGTCGAAGGAGACCACGACTTCACGCCAGGAGATCATGAGGACCCTCGCATCGACCGCAGGACGAGCAGGAAGAAAGGGGCACCCAGGAACGCCGTCACGACACCGATGGGCAGCTCTCCCGGCGCTACCACCGTTCGGGCACCCAGGTCGGCCAGGATGAGGAACGATGCGCCGTAGACCAGCGAGAGCGGAATGATCACCCGGTAGCTCCAGCCCGTGAGCAGACGGATGGTGTGGGGCACGATGATCCCGACGAAGGCGATGAGTCCGCTGACGCTCACGGCGGCAGCCGTGGCCAGCGTCGCGGCCAGGACCACCAGACGGCGCACCCTCATCACGTCGACGCCGAGGCCCGCAGCCTCTTCGTCACCAAGACCGAGCACATCGAGCAAGCGACGCATGAGGACGAGGACGGTCGCGGCCGCCACCGCGTAGGGGACGAGGGTCCAAACTTCGCTCCAGCCGACGGTCACCAGTCGGCCCAGGATCCATGAATACACCTCTCGCAGGGTCTCGTAGTTGCGCTGGAGGAGGAATGTCTGAAATGCTGTGGCGAAGGCGGCGACGGCGACACCTGCCAGGATCAACGTCGTGGTGGTCCGGCCACCAACCGTCCGGCTCAAGGCATAGGTTGCCCCCACCGCCGCGATGCCGCCGACGAAGGCCACCAAAGGGATCGCCGCCGACCCGGCGCCGAGTCCGATCACGGCGGTTGCCCCAAGACCGGCACCCGCGGCTACCCCGAGCAGATACGGATCTGCGAGCGGGTTCCGGAACACCCCCTGATACCCAGCGCCGGCGACCGCCAACACCGCGCCCACCAGGCCGCCGATGACGACACGAGGCATCCTCAACTCGAAAAGGAGCCTCGTCTCGATTTCGCTCAGCGCATGCTCCACTGTCACGAGCGGGAGTCGGTCGGCAATTGCCTTGATCACCTCCATCGGTGGCAGGGCCACCGAGCCGACGAGAAGCCCGGCCAGGGCCACAACGACAAGGACTGCCGCCGCCACCAACCACCGCCCGGCGCCGATTCGCGCCGGAGCAATGGCGGGCGGAGACGACAGCTCGCTCAAGAAGCGGGCACGAGGGTCACCGATTCGGCGATCAACTCCAGCAACTCGACGACACGCGGGCCCCAGTTCGAGGCCAGATAGGCCTCCAGCGGGACTATGGCGCCGTTCTGGACCGCGGTCATGTCGGCCCATCCCGGCCGCTCACTGAGGCTTTCAGGTGTCACCCCGAAGTCGACATCGGCGAGAAAGATGATGTCCGGGTCCTGGCTGACGATGTACTCGGAGGCGAGCTGCGGGAATCCACTGCCCTCGGTGTCGGCCGCGTCGGCGATGTTGGTCAGACCGAGGAGCCCGTAGATCTGGCCGAGGAAGCTGTTGGAAGACGCCGAGAAGAGGGTGGCATCGACCTCGTGATAGAAGGTGACTCCTGCAGGAATCGTGGTGGTGGCCACGATCTCATCGATGTCGGCCTGCATCTGCGCGACCACCTCGGCCGCATCTCCGACATGCCCGGTGGCCGCCCCGATGACTTCCAGCTGGGTGTATGAGTCGTCGAGGCTCATGGCTGTGGGGAGAAGGAGCGTCGGCACTCCAACCGCCTCCAGCCCCGACACGAGCTCGCCCGGGTCGAACGAGATCACGACCAGGTCGGGGTCGTAACCGACTATCGCTTCGATGTTCGGGGTGAAGCCGGAAAGGTCGGTCATCGGTGCCTCCGCGGGATACGTGGAGAACTCGTCGACGGCGACGACTTGTTCGCCAGCGCCGATGGCGAAGAGCATCTCGGTGCCCGTCGAGGACAGCGAGACGATGCTCTCCGGCATGGCCTCGATGGTGACCGCGCCGTTGGCATCGCTCACCTCCACCGGGAACCCGGTATCAGCGACAGTGGTGGTCGCGTCTGGCACCGTCGTTGTGGTCGGATCGGCTTCCGCCGTGGTTGGGGTGGCGACGTCGCCGGTGGTGGTCGTGCTACCACTTTCCCCGGCACACGCAACGAACGCCAGCAGGGTGAGGATCAGGGCGATCCTTCTCATATGACACATCCTCCGTTATCGGAGGATGAAGAGGCCGGTGGCTTCCCTGAGCCCACGCTTCCGTCTTCATCCGAGACTTTCGTCGTGGCCCTGGAGATCAGGCGACCTGGCTCGTCCCCC
>Ga0190271_10002095_pt1 | contig 11868 bp, 12 predicted proteins | sample Popmic356T_FD_133747 | JGI IMG/M metagenome (GOLD analysis project Ga0190271, IMG submission 133747) | Populus adjacent soil microbial communities from riparian zone of Weber River, Utah, USA - 356 T | ecosystem: Environmental > Terrestrial > Soil > Riparian zone | place: USA: Utah | collected...
CGGCGGAGCACATCGATGAGCTCCCGACGTGAGGCTGGGTCGAGGTTCGACGTCGGCTCGTCGAGGACCAGGATCTCGGGACGCATCGCCAGCACGGTGGCGATGGCCACACGCCGCCTCTCCCCGTAGCTGAGGTGATGCGGAGCCCGTTCCCGTGCCTCCAGCATCGACACCGCGCCGAGAGCTTCGGCTACTCGCGATTCGAGCTGCTCGCCGGCGATGCCGAAGTTGGCCGGGCCAAATGCGATGTCCTGACCCACCGTTGGCATGAACAATTGGTCGTCGGGGTCCTGGAACACCAGACCAACTCTTCGCCTGATCTCGAGAAACGAATCTTCGGAGACAACGAGGCCTGCCACGCGCACCTCTCCGGAGGCCGGTCGGAGAATCCCGTTGAGATGGAGGAGAAGGGTTGTCTTGCCTGCCCCGTTCGGTCCGAGAAGGGCCACCCGCTCGCCGTGGTGCACATGCAAATCGACATTGCGGAGAGCCTGACGCCCGTCTGGATAGGCAAAGCTCAGATCGCTGATCTCCAGGGACGGTTCGCTCATGACAGCACCGTCACGGATAGGAGGGCCAGGAGAACGGCCACGAGAGGCACCGAAAGACCGATCCCCCATTCCCGGGTGGTCGCGGGTCGATCACCGAACACCGGCATCCTCCCGGTGAATCCCCTCGCCACCATCGCCTGGTGGACACGCTCGCCCCGCTCGAATGATCGGATGAAGAGCGATCCGGCCGACTGGGCCAGCGGCCCGTTCTGCCACAACCATCGGGGCTCGTATCCCCGGGCGGCCATAGCCACCTTTCGTCGGGAGAATTCGCCGGCGACGATGTCGAGGTAGCGCACCATGAATCCGGCGATGGCGGTGAGAACTCTCGGCACCCTGATCCGGTCCAGACCCCGGAGCAAGTCGGGGATGGTCGTGGTCGCAGAGAGGATGATCGATGCCCCCACACCAAGAGTTGCCTTGGCCAGGATCGTCCACGCCCCCCACAGCCCATCGACCGAGAGGGTGAGCCCGAGGACCTCGGTGGTCTCACCCTGTCCGAAGAAAGGGAGCATCAAGGCAAATAGAAGGATCGGGACCTCCACGAGCATCCTCGGAGCCACGAATCGCGTCGGGAGCTCGGCGAGGATCATCACCCCGACAAGGAGGCACCCGGCCAGGAAGTACGCCCAAAAGGCCTCGGGGGGAAAGACAACCACGGCCAGGACGAACACAAGCAGTGCCACGACCTTCACCTGTGCCGGTAGTCGGTGGACCGGCGTGGTCCCGTGCCGATACAGCACGTGATCGTGGTATGTCCCGCTCAGATCGGTGTCGCGCTCTTCCTTCTGATCACGACAAACGCGCCGACGATGGCGGCGCCCACACCGAAGGTGATCAGCACGCCGATCAGGCCGGAGAGACGGGTGCCGGTCGCCTCGTCCTCGATTCCCGAGACTCCGTAGTCGGCCAAGGGCGACTCCGCTAGAGGGTGGTCCTCGGCCGAGTCGATGAACCCCTGGTCGATCGCCACCCGCTCCAATCCATCTGGCTCCCCAGAAGCAAGGGGCGCGACCACCAACACCAGCAGGGCGGCTACCACCAAGCCGGCCGCGGCAAAGCCCCAGGACCCGGCCCGGACCGGCTTCTTCTCCTTGTCGAGGAGATCGAGATCCTCCACGCCGGCGATCAACTCGGGCCGAGTCGCCGCCACAGCCCCCACGGTCGCCGCCGAGATGAGGCCCTCGCCAACACCGATCAGGAAATGGACACCGGCCATGGCGGCAAACACCGTCGCCACGTCCACGTTGCCCCGCCCTCCGATGGCGTATTCGACGACGAACGCGAGAGACGAGGCGACCACCGAGGCCAGGGCAGCGGTGAAGGTCGACACCAGAACGGTTGTCCACGACCGGGGAAGGGTCTTCACCATCACCCGGAACACACCCCAGCCCACGAACCCGGTCACCAGGGCCATGTTGAGGATGTTGGCTCCCAACGCCGACACACCGCCATCGGCGAGCACCAGAGCCTGGATGATCACGACCACGCTGACGGCGGTGATCCCCAACCACGGACCGACCAGGATCACGGCGAGGGCTCCGCCGAGAAGATGACCCGACGTGCCCGCCGCAACAGGGAAGTTGAGCATCTGAAGGGCGAAGATGAACGCAGCGACAAGGCCGGTCAAGGCGATGCGGCTCTCCTGGAGATACGCACCTGCCCGTTTGATGGAGTATCCGAGGCCGCCCGCGGCTATGACCGCAGTGCCCGCCGAAGTGGCGCCATTGAGAAATCCGTCCGGGATGTGCAAGACCTGTGCCTCTCTTGCGACCTTGTCGCAACAAACATAGCGGAGTGGATCAGATCGTGTTCCCGGATGCGCAGTCGGCGCAGAGCCCGGATAGTGCGAAGTGATTCAGATCGGCCACGAATCCGGTGGCCACCGTGATGGCGGCCGCTAGGTTCTCGCTCTCCTCCCGGGGAAGCGTGGTGGTCGTCCCACAACGGCGACAGATCAAATGCTGATGACCGGCATCCTCGGCCAGGTGATACACCGACGGACCGTGACCCATGTGCGAATGGGCGAGCAGCCCGGAATCCTCGAGCGCCTCCAGAGTCCGATACACGGTGGACCGGTCGAAACGCGTCCCGCTCTTGGCCCGGGCCCGGTCGTAGATGTCGGCGGCGCTCAGATGCTCATCGTGGGCCGCAGCCACGACCTCGCAGACTGCACGTCGGGCATTGGTGATCCGATAACCCCGGTCGCTCAGAGCGCCGACCAAATTGTCGGCCGTGATGTGCACCGGGACAGGCTAAGCGCGGCTCGAGTATGGCCCGCGGGCGGGCCACTACCTTGCCCCTGATGCCGATCGCACTCGTCACCGGGGCCAATTCGGGGATCGGCAAAGCCACCGCGTTCGGGCTGGCCGGTGACGGTGCACATGTAATCGCGGCCGGTCGCTCGGCGGAGCGGGCCCAGCCGGTCCTGGATGAAATCGCAGGGTTGGGAGGTAGCGCCGAGTTCCTCGAGCTCGATCTCGCCTCGATGACCTCGGTGCGGACAGCCGTCCAGCGTTTCTTGGACACAGGTCGGAACCTCGACGTCCTGGTCAACAACGCCGGTATCGGCGTCAATCGCCGCGGTCTCACCGAGGACGGGTTCGAGGTTCATTTCGGCATCAACCATCTGGGCCATTTTCTCCTGACCCGCGAGCTGTTACCCCATCTCAGCCCGGAAGGCCGAGTGGTCTCACTGACCAGCGCAATGCATTTCCGGGCCGACGGCATCGATTTCGCCAGGGTTCGGCGCCCCACCGCGTTCACCGGTCTCGCCGAGTACGCGACTTCGAAGCTGGCCAATGTCCTGTTCACCCGAGAGCTCGCCCGACGACGCCCCGAGATCCGGGCCTACGCCGTCCATCCCGGCCTGGTCCGCACCCGGCTGATCCCGGGTCCGATCCGCGCCATCTCGGCGTCGAGCATGGTCAGCCCAGAACAAGGTGCAGACACTGTGCTTTGGTGCGCAACCTCGGAGGCTGTGGCCGCGGAGAGCGGGCACTATTACCAACAACGAACGCGTCTTCCCCCATCGGCTCGGGCCCAGGACGACGACCTTGCCCGCGAGCTCTGGGAGCGATCGGACGAGTGGTGCGGATAGGTTCACCAGGTAGCGTCCCGCTCATGGAGCCGGATCTCTATTACGGCAGCTACCTGAGGCTGGACAAACTCCTCGACGCCCAGGAGCTGGAGAGCGCCAAGGCAGGGACCACCGTGCATGACGAGATGCTGTTCATCGTCGTCCATCAGGCCTACGAGCTCTGGTTCAAGCAGATCCTTTGGGAGATGGACGAGGTGAGACACATCTTCGGCCAGACCATCGTCGACGACGCGGACATGGGCACCGTTGTCTCTCTGCTGCGACGCATCACCGAGATACAGAAGCTGCTGGTCCAGCAAGTCTCGGTCCTGGAGACGATGACTCCCCTCGATTTCCTCGACTTCCGGGATTATCTGTTCCCCGCCTCGGGCTTCCAGTCGGCGCAATTCAGACTCGTGGAGAACAAGCTCGGGCTCCGCGCCGAGGACAGGATGAAGCTCGGTGGCGCCACCTATACCTCGCGCTTCACCCCAGAGGACACGAGATCGGTGGCAGCCAGCGAGCAGGAGCCGTCGATATTCGACCTGGTGGAGCGGTGGCTGGAGCGAACCCCGTTCCTCGACCACAAGGACTTCTCGTTCTGGGAGGCCTTCCAGAAAGCCGTGAAGGAGAGATTGGAGGCCGACCGGGATGTGGTCGAGTCAAACCCGAGGCTGACCGCCGAGGAGAAGACAACACAGCTCAAGGATTTCGAGACGACGATGGAGCAGTACGAGGCTCTGTTCGACCCGGACAAGCACGCTGAGCAGCAGGCAGCAGGAAGGCGGCGTCTCTCCCATCGTGCCTTCCAGGCAGCCCTCTTCATTACCCTCTATCGGGACCAGCCTGCATTGCAGGGAGGATTCCGGCTCCTCGAGTTGCTCATGGACATCGACGAGGGGTTCACGACGTGGCGCTACCGCCATGCCCAGATGGTGTTGCGAATGATCGGGCGGCGGATCGGGACCGGAGGCTCTGCAGGGGCCAAGTACTTGGAGAAGTCGGCGGAACGGAGCCGTATCTTCGGAGACCTGTACAACCTGTCCACCTTCCTCATCCCGAGGGCAGACCGGCCACCACTGCCACCGGGCATCGTGGAGTCGATGCGGTTCAAGTACGAGGGATGAACCTCAAGCCTCATTTCTCCCGATTCCTCGGGGCAAAGCCGGACCGACTCCATTTCGCGGCGCATTCCCATCACCCGTGGCCGGATGTCTCCTTCGAGGCACATCAGCGCGCCTGGCTCGATGCGGCCGAGATGATGGACGACAAGTGGGGCCACATATTCGGGGACGTGATTCCCGACGCTCGCGCCCGAGTAACCGACGTGCTGGGTCTCGCCGACCCGTCGAGCCTGACCTTCGGCCCCAACACTCATTCCCTTCTACTCAGGATCTTCTCCTGTCTGGAGCCACCAGTCCGCGTCCTTTCCACCGACGCCGAGTTCCACTCTTTCACACGCCAGTCGCGGAGATGGGAAGAGGCGGGGCTGGCGATCGTGGATCGGATCCCCACCGAGCCATTCGACACATTCGGCGAGCGTTTCACCCGGGAGGCGAGGGCCGGGGTCCATGACCTGATCTACCTGAGCCAGGTTTTCTACGATTCCGGTCTCGCCGTCCCCGACGTCGACCAGATCGTCTCGTCGGTGCCGGAGAACCGGACCTTCATCGTCCTCGATGGGTACCACGCCTTCATGGCCCGGCCGATGAACCTCGGCGCCATCCAGGACCGCGTCTTCTTCCTCGCCGGCGGCTACAAGTACGCCATGTCTGGCGAGGGCGCCTGCTTTCTCCACTGTCCCCCCGGCTACGGGCCCCGCCCGCTGGACACGGGCTGGTACGCCGGATTCGGCCAGCTCGAGTCAGGAGTCAGCCAGACGATCGCCTACGGCGGCGATGGCTCGCGGTTCTCGGGCGCCACCTTCGATCCCTCCGGGGTCTATCGAATGCGGGCGGTGCTCGCCTGGCTCGAGTCCGAAGGTGCGACGCCGTCCAGGATCCACGAGCATGCCATCTCGCTCCAGGGCAGGTTCCTCGAAAGAGCGCCTGCTCTCGGCGACTTGCTCGTTGGCGAAGAGGCCCGCAGAGGCAACTTCCTCACTTTCCGATCCGACCGTGCCGGGGAGATCTACCAACAGCTGCACGAGAAGGGGGTCATCACCGATTTCCGGGGCGACCGCCTTCGCATCGGGTTCGGCGTCTATCAGGACGAGGAGGACGTGGACCGGCTGTTGGAGGTGCTGGGAACCCTTTAGACCACCGCGGTGCAGACCAACTCGACCTTGGCCTTCGGGTCGAACAACTCGGCCACGCCGATCAGGGCCATGGGTGGGAAATGCTTGCCGAACACCTCGCGATACGCATCACCGATCGGGCCCAAGCTCTCGCGGTAACCCGGGACATCGGTGGTGAAGATCGTCATCGAGACCAGATCGGTCGGACCTCCCCCGGCTTCTGTGATGACCATGGCCACCGACTGGCAAGCGCGGGCGAACTGTTCGACGAGGCCGTCATCCAACGTCATGTCCTGGTGATGACCGGTCTGGCCGGCGATATAGAGGGTCCTGCCTTCGACGGGCAACGCACCGTGGGAGAAGCCTCGGGCCGGAGCGAGACCCACTGGATTCAAGAACTGATGCCCGCTCATCGACCCGACCACTGCGGCGGCCGCTTGCCGGTGAAGGCGCGGTAGAACTCGGCGTGGTCCTCGGTGGTCATCAGCAATGCCTGCGTGAATGCCTCCAGCTCGATGGCAGAGCCGAGATCCATGTCCAGCTCACGGCCGATCAAGACCTTGGTCGCTCCATAAGCCAGCGCCGGTCCTGATGCGAGGCCCTTGGCCAGATCGCCCGCGTACTCGGACAGGTCGGCGTCGGCCACCACATTTGTCGCCAACCCGATGGCGACCGCCCGCTCGGCATCGACGCCTTCACCCAGGAGCAACAGCTCGGTGGCGCGGCCGAGTCCGACCACGCGGGGCAGCAGGTACGCAGAGCCCATGTCCGCTCCGGCCAGACCCACCCTGGTGAAGAGAAAGCTGAATGACGCCGACTCGGCCAGGATCCTCAGATCGGCGGCAAGGGCGATTACTGCACCTGCCCCGGCTGCCACTCCGTTGACCGCAGCGATCACCGGAATGGGAAGGCGGCGGATGCGCTCCACGACCGCCCCGGTCATCCGGGTGAACTCGAGCAGGCCTCGGGCGTCCATCTCCAGCAGTGGAGCGATGATCTCGTCCACGTCCCCACCCGAGCAGAAACCCCGCCCCGTGCCGGTCAGGACGAGAACGCGAACGTCCTCCCGGTGCTCGATCTCACCGAGCAGGTCCCTCAGGTCTGCATAGACCTCGAAGGTGAGGGCATTGAGCTTGTCGGGGCGGTCGAAGGTGATCGTTCCCACCCCGTCCGCCGCCTCAAAGCCGAAGTGCTTCCAATTCCCGGTGAAGTCTGCAGAGGCGCGAAATGGGCTCACAGAAGGGCGGCTAGACGCCAACCTCCTGGGTGACCACAGGCCGCGCCTCTTTTGCGGTGAGATAGGTGTAGATCCCGAAGAGGAGAGAGAGACCGAGTATCGGGGTGAATATCCGTTTCAGCGTCGCATTCTCGGTGAAGATGCCGACGGCGAACCCGAGCACCCCGGTGTTGGCTCCCCAATAGATGATCCTGTTTGCCGTATCGGACACGGCGGAGGCCATCGCCATCATCGCGAAGATCAGGTTGGTCATGACCATGATGAAGTTGATGTGGTCCATCGCAACCAGCCAGGGGGCAACTTCCTCGAAGGGTGTCTCGGCGACGAAGAGGGATACCACGTAGCCCAGCAGGGCTACGCCCAGAATGAGCCCGACGATGGAGGTCCTGGCCATGAGGCCGGGCACCGATCCGCCCCACTGCGACGGCGCCAGGAAGGAGCGCAGTCGCCAGATCAGGATGATCAGCCCGATGACCTCCAGTGGCACGTTGGCCTGGAGCATTGCTGCGTTGTCGAGGAGCAGGCCCAGCATCCCGAGGACGCCGGCAAGGAAGATCAGGCTCATCTGGACCACGCCCGCCCTCGCCTCCGATGTGGACGGGGCCCGTCCATCGCGGAGCAGCCACTCCACCATCGCGACGGCGGCGAGGATCACATAGCCGACAACCATCGCCGCGGGGTGGGCTTCACCCAGTGAGTCGGCGTTCTCGGCGGGGACGATCTCGACCTCGGCCAGCTGCAACCCCAACAGCACTCCAAGCACCGCACCGATCACCAGGAAGAGGAGCGCCAGTGCCATCCCATACTCCGACACGGTCCAGACCTTGCCCCGGTGGGCGCGCAGCACCCAGACGAACATCCAGACGATGGCGATGAAAGCCAGCGTGCCGCCGATCGGCCGCTGGATGCTCGAAGTTGTCAGGTCCACCGACCAGAAAGCCAGCACATACAGGGCGAGGGCAGCGATAGAGAGAGTCGCCAGGGTGTTGCTCGACTTGTCGTCGGCTGAGCCGAACATCCAAATCGCGCCTCCGAACACAGACAGGGTGATCCACCCCAGCGTCCCGGCGTGGACATGGGTGAGCAGGGTGTTGCGGGGTGGCTCCCACACATCGATCCCATTGAGGATCCCGATGACCACGGTGATGACGAAAATCACCAGTGCCGCTCGGAACAGATTGCGCACACCAGAAGGCATCGCGCCCATGGCTCGTCCCTTCTCTCGCAGGTCGGATGATTATGTCAGCGGTCCACTGAGGAGGGTGGGCAAATTGGGCCGACAAAAGTCACACGGGTCGATGCCAACGCTCATACTGGGAGTATGACCAGGCCCCTCGTCGAGGAATGTGAGCGGCTCGGGCACGCCCTCATCGAAGTGACCGAGACCGGCACACCCGGCCAGGTCAACCGCCCGCTGGTCAAAGCCTTGGCCGACCACGGACTATTCGACCGGCTCTTCGCTGACGAAACCGTCACCGCCACCGACCTCTGCTCGATACGCCAAGGGCTGGCCCGGGTTTCCACTGAAGCCGAGACGGCATTCGCCGTCCAGGGGCTCGGGGCGATCCCGATTCATCTCTCCGGAGCGCCACAGTTGAGGGATCAGGCGATGCCGGGCATTCGGAGCGGCGAAACCGTCGCCGCCTTCGCTTTGACCGAGCCTGGGGCGGGGTCGGATGCCGCCGCGCTGTCCACCGTCGCCGAAGCAGACGGGGATGGCTTCCGGATCAGCGGGGAGAAGGCATACATCTCGAACGCACCCGACGCCGATATCTACACGCTTTTCGCCCGGACGACACCCGGCGCCGGATCCCGCGGGATCACCGCCTTCGTCGTCGGCATCGAAATGGATGGTGTGAGCGGGGAGAGGATCACGATGCTCTCCCCGCATCCGCTGGGGCGGATCCACCTGGACGATGTCTATGTGCCCAAGTCGAACGTCCTGGGCGAGATCGACCATGGGTTCAGGGTCGCCATGCAGACGTTGGACCTCTTCCGCCCCAGTGTCGGCGCCTTTGCCCTCGGAATGGCAGAGGCGGCGCTGCGCATCGCAACCGGTCATGCCATGACCCGCACTGCGTTCGGCACCCCGATCTCCGATTTCCAAGGGGTCTCGCATCAACTGGCCGATGTGCGTCTCGACATAGAGGCAGCCGAGTTGCTGGTGTACTCGGCGGCGGCCGCCCACGACGAAGGCGACGCCGAGACGCTCACCGGCAAGGCCGCTATGGCCAAGCTCCACGCCACCGAGACCGCGCAACGGGCGGTAGACACCGCTATCCAGGTCCTCGGGGCAAGAGGTCTCGAGGCCGATACCACGTTGGCCCACCTCTACCTCGAGGTGCGGGCGCCTCGCATCTACGAAGGCACCTCGGAGATCCAGCGCAACATCATCGCTCGAGAGCTGTTCAACGGGCGGATCTGAAGCGAGTGGCTATCCAGCTATGGCGGCGCGGACCATGATGCAGGCGTGGGCGAGCCAATTGAAGGGGCCTGAGTCCAGCTTCTCCATCAACTCCGGGGATTCGGCCCCGGGCTGGAGCCAGATGTTGAGGATGCCCGCCTGCTCGCACTCGTCGACCACATCGAGACCGCGACGGGCCGGAATGACGAAATCGGCGATGGTCGGCGTCTCGGGAAGGTCGAGAACGGTCTTCCAGCAGGGATCGCCGTCCACCGTCTCCCGATAGGGATTGACCGCCAGGACACGAATCCCACGCCGCTTCAGGTCCCGGTAGATGATCCCGCCGTACTTGGTGGGGTGGTCCGTGGCCCCGATCACCGCAACCGAGGCGCCTGGCTCGCCCAGGAGGGAGGTGAGGTCAGTCATCATGTGCCCGGCACGCTATCGGCCTCGCCCGTCTTGTCGGGAATCAACCCGGTACCGTCCTCGTCGTGACGGAGGTTGTCGTCGATGGCGGGCCACTCACCCCGAGCCAGGTCGTGGAGGTCGCCCACCGCCGGGCCCGGGCGATCGCGGGGCCTGATCTCTCAAACCGAATGGAGCCGGCACGCGCCGTGGTGGACGAAGCGGTCGAGTCGGGAGACGTCGTCTACGGAATCACGACCGGATTCGGCGCGCTCGCTTCGACCCGCATTGATCGTGATGAGGCGGAGACCCTCCAGTACAACCTGATCCGGTCGCACGCCTCCGGGGTCGGACCGCCTTTGCCCGATGCCCTGGTTCGGGCCATTCTCCTGCTCCGGGCGAGAACCCTGGCACAGGGTCACTCCGGCGTGCGGCCCGTCGTGGTGGAGCGTCTTCTGGAGATGCTGGACCGGGACATCCTCCCCGTCATCCCCTCACAGGGGTCCGTGGGAGCATCTGGGGATCTCGCTCCCTTTGCCCACATGGCCCTGCCTTTGATCGGCGAGGGTCGGGTCAAAATCGATGGAGCCGTAGTCAATGCGGCGGATGCCGGCATCGCCCCATTGGCTTTGCGGGCGAAGGAGGGCCTCTCCCTCCTCAACGGGACCGAAGGCATGACGGCCATGGGCGTCCTCTCACTGCACGAGGCGCGCCAGCTGCTCGTCGCTGCCGACGCAGCCTGTGCCATGACCATCGAGGCGATGATGGGAAGTGCCCGGCCCTTCCGGGAGGATGTGCATCTCCTGCGGCCGCATCCCGGCCAGATCGCCTCCGCCCGGCGCATCGCTTCCCTGATCGACGGCAGCCCGATCGGGGCCAGTCACGAACACGATTTCGACCATGCCGTGCAGGATGCCTACTCCCTCCGCTGCGCCCCCCAGGTCCATGGGGCGGCTGCCGACACGCTGGACCACATGGAGGCCGTGCTCTCCCGTGAGATGAAATCAGTCGTCGACAACCCGATCGTCTTCCCGGAGACGAATGAGGTGGTTTCTGGCGGCAACTTCCACGGGCAGCCGCTCGCCTTCGTGCTCGACTTTGCTGCCATCGCCGTGTCCGAGATCGCCTCGATCTCGGAGCGGCGCACCGATCGTCTCCTCGACCCGGCGCGATCCCGTGGTCTCCCTGCCTTTCTCGCCAGCAATCCGGGCGTTCAATCCGGGTACATGATCGGCCAGTACGTGCAAGCGGCGTTGGTCGCCGAGAACAAGGTGCTGGCTCATCCCGCCTCGGTCGACACGATCCCGACTTCGGGAAACCAGGAGGATCACGTGTCGATGGGATGGGGGGCGGGTTTGAAGTTGAACCAGATTCTGGGAAATGCGCGCAAGGTGGTGGCCATCGAGATGCTCTGCGCGGCCCAGGGGATCGAGTACCGCAGCCCTCTCCTACCCGCTCCCGGGACGGCGGCCATGGTGGGCCTGGTCCGCGCCCACGTCCCCCCGCTGAGCGAGGATCGGTCACTCACCGATGAGATCGAGGCGGTAGCCGCTCTCATTGCCGATGGATCGGTGGCTGCGGCAGCCAACAGGTGAGCGATCTCTTCGTCACCGGGATCGGGCATCTCACGACCCACGAAGGCGAGGGGATGGTCGACGCCGTGGTCAAAATCGAGGATGGATCGGTCGTCTACGCCGGGCCTAGCTCCGACGCCCCGGACCAGGGGCCCTCCCCGAGGATCGAGTGTGAGGGACGGGCCGTCCTGCCCGGATTTGTCGACAGCCACACACATCTCGTGTTCGCCGGGGACCGGGCGGGAGAGTTCTCGATGAAGATGGCCGGTGCCACCTACTCCGACGTGGCGAGAGGCGGCGGAGGGATCCTGTCGACGGTGGAGGCGACCCGTGACGCATCGGAGGACGATCTCTTCGCCTTGGCGGCCGTGAGAGCAAGGAG
>Ga0190271_10002096_pt1 | contig 11868 bp, 10 predicted proteins | sample Popmic356T_FD_133747 | JGI IMG/M metagenome (GOLD analysis project Ga0190271, IMG submission 133747) | Populus adjacent soil microbial communities from riparian zone of Weber River, Utah, USA - 356 T | ecosystem: Environmental > Terrestrial > Soil > Riparian zone | place: USA: Utah | collected...
GGCCACGCGGTGTGGGACTTCTTCCACCCCGATCGCGTCGTGGTGGGCGCGCGCTCGCGCGAGGACGCCCTCCTCGTCGCCGGCCTCTACTCGAGCCTCGGCGCGCCCATGATCGTCACGGACCTCCGGACCGCCGAGATGATCAAGTACGTCGCCAACTCGTTCCTGGCCACGCGCATCTCGTTCATCAACGAGGTCGCTCGCCTGTCCGAGGCCATCGGTGTCGACGTCGAGGATGTCGTCGACGGCATCTCGACCGATCCCCGCATCGGACGCCACTTCTTCAAGCCCGGGATCGGCTACGGCGGGTCGTGCCTGCCCAAGGACGTCGCCGCGCTGCGCTACGTCGGCGAGGTCATGGGCGTCGCCACGCCGGTCCTGTCGGCGGTCCAGCAGGTCAACGACAACCAGCGCCTCAACGCGGTCCGCCGCCTGCGCACCCGTCTCGGGACGCTCGAGGGCAAGACGATCGGCGTGTGGGGCCTGACCTTCAAGGGCGGCACCGAGGACACGCGTGACTCGCCCGCCGCCGACGTCGTCCACCTGATCCTCAACGAGGGCGGACGCGTCCAGGCCTACGACCCGGGGATCGTCGAATACCCGGCCGGCGCCGACGACGTCATCCGTGGCCTCCTGCGCCCATCCGCGGTCGAGGCGGCCGCCGGGGCGGACGCCCTGGCGATCCTCACCGACTGGCCCGAGTTCGCGACCGTGCCACTGACCGACGTCCGCGACGCCATGGCCGGCCGGGTCATCTTCGACGGCCGCAACGTCCTGTCGCGAGCCGCCGCCGAGGCCGAAGGCTTTGCCTACATCGGCGTCGGTCGCGTCGCCAGCGCCCCGAACCGCCGACGGACGGACGGATGAGGGTCCTGGTCGCCGGTGGCGCCGGGTTCATCGGCAGCAGCGTCCTCCGCGAGCTCCTCGCCCGCGGGCACGAGGTCATCTGTCTTGACGACTTCTCGACGGGCCATCGACGCAACATCGAGCCACTCCTGGCGAACCCGGCCTTCGAGCTGATCGAGACCGACGTGACCCAGGCGCCCGACGTCGCCGTCGAGGTCGTCCTGCACCTTGCCTCGCCGGCCAGCCCGGTCGACTACGACCGGCTGCCGCTGGAGACGATGCGGGCCAACTCACAGGGGACGTGGCGGCTGCTCGAGGTCGCCCGTGACGCGGGCGCGACGCTGACGTACACGTCGACGTCCGAGATCTACGGGGACCCGCTCGTGCATCCGCAGCCCGAGTCGTACTGGGGCAACGTCGACCCCGTGGGGCCGCGTGCCTGCTACGACGAGAGCAAGCGGTTCGGGGAAGCCCTCATCACCTCGATGCGGCGCGTCCACGGCGTGCGGGCCAACATCGTCCGCCTGTTCAACACGTACGGACCGCGGATGCGGCCGGACGACGGCCGGGCGATCCCGGAGCTCGTCTCGGCGGCGCTCGACGACCGACCCCTGACGATCCACGGCGACGGCAGCCAGACCCGCTCGTTCTGCTTCGTGACCGATCTCGTCGACGGCCTGCTGGCCGTCGCCCTGGACCGCTCGTCGGACGGGACGATCCTGAACATCGGCAACCCCCACGAGGTGACCATCCGCGAGCTCGCCGAGGTCATCCTCCGACGCAGCGGGTCGTCGGCGCCGCTCCAGTTCGATCCACGGCGACCGGGCGATCCCGAGCGCCGACGCCCGGACATCGGCGCCATCCAGGCACGCTACGGCTGGGCGCCGCGGGTCGGCCTCGAGGACGGCCTCGACCAAACCATCGATTACTTCCGAGAACTTCGACGCGTGCCTGTCGGCGCGCACGACTAGCAGACATCGGCAACAGGGGAAACAGACCATGACAACCAGGGTGCTCGTCACGGGGGCGGGCGGCTTCATCGGCCATCATCTCGTGACATCGCTCAAGGAACGCGGCTACTGGGTTCGCGGGGTGGACCTCAAGCTGCCCGAGTACACCGACGTCGACGCCGACGAGTTCGAGGTCCTCGACCTGCGGCGCTGGGACAACAACCTGGCGGCCATGCGAGGCGGGATCGACGAGGTCTACGCGCTGGCAGCCGACATGGGTGGCATGGGCTTCATCTCGGCCCACCACGCCGAGATCCTCCACAACAACGCCCTCATCAACCTGCACACGCTCGAGGCCGCCCGGCTCAACGGTGTGTCGCGCTACCTCTACAGCTCGTCGGCGTGCATCTATCCCGAGTACCTCCAGACCGAGGCGGACGTGAAGCCGCTGCGCGAGGAGGACGCCTACCCGGCCCAGCCGCAGGACGCCTACGGCTGGGAGAAGCTCATCACCGAGAAGCTGTGCGAGTACTACGCCAGCGACTACGGGATGGAGACCCGCATCGTCCGCTTCCACAACATCTACGGCCCGTACGGGACGTACGACGGTGGACGTGAGAAGGCGCCGGCGGCGATGGCCCGCAAGGTCGCCAACGTCAAGGACGGCGGCGAGATCGAGATCTGGGGCGACGGCGAGCAGACGCGCTCGTTCTGCCATGTCGACGACTGCGTCGAGGGCATCTATCGGCTGATGCGCTCGGACTACGGCCAGCCGCTGAACCTGGGCACGGATCAGATCATCACCATCAACGACCTCGCCCGCATGGTCATCCGCATCTCCGGCAAGCAGGACATCCGCCTCCGCCACATCCCGGGACCGCAGGGCGTCCGCGGCCGCAACTCGGACAACACGCGGCTCCGCGAGGTCCTCGGCTGGGAGCCGTCGATCATGCTGGAGGACGGGATGCTCCCGACCTACGAGTGGATCAACGAGCGCGTCAACGGCTCGGAGGAAGCTGCGTGGCCGACGCCGTTGGCGGCAGCCGCCGGGTGATCCCCCGCGTCGACGTCCTCGGCGTCGGCGTCAGCGCCATCGACATGGGCCAGGCCCTCGACGAGATCGAGGCCTGGATCGACCACGACGAGCATCACTACGTGTGCGTCACCGGCGTGCACGGGGTCATGGAGAGTCAGCGCGACGCGGACCTCAAGCGGATCCACAACGAATCCGGGCTGACCACGCCGGACGGTATGCCCATGGTCTGGGCCGGCCGTCGTGCCGGGGCGACAAGGATGGACCGGGTCTACGGTCCCGACCTGATGCTGGCCCTCGCCGAGCGGGCCGTGGCTCGTGGCTGGCGCAGCTTCTTCTACGGCGGCAAGGAGGGCGTCGCCGACACGCTCGTCGCGCGCCTCCAGGCGAAGTACCCGGGCTTCATCAGCGTCGGCACCTACTCCCCACCGTTCCGGGCACTCACCCCGGAGGAGGACGCCGCGATCATCGAGCGCATCGACGCCTCGGGCGCCGAGCTGGTGTGGGTCGGGCTGTCGACCCCCAAGCAGGAGCGCTGGATGGCGGCCCATGTCGGCAAGCTGCAGGCCGCAGCCCTGCTCGGCGTGGGCGCCGCGTTCGACATCCACGCCGGGACGCTGCCGCAGGCGCCGCTCTGGATGCAGCGCCGCGGGCTGGAATGGGCCTATCGCCTGCTGCGCGAGCCACGACGCCTGTGGCGACGCTACCTCTACAACAACCCGCGCTACCTGCTGGCGATCAGACGGACGCCGCCGCGACTGCGCCCGGGTCCCCTGCCGGACGGTCCGCCCGCTCCGCGATGATCCGGTCGACGATCTGGGCGACGGCGATGCCAAGCCCGACGATCGACCAGAACCAGATCCCACCCATCGGGTTCTGCAGGTAGACGTCGAAGCTGGTGTTGACCAGCGCCGCCAGCCAGTACACGGTCACCCAGCCCACGATGGCGACCCAGCGCGCGAGCCCGGCGCGACGCGCCCGAGTCGCGGCCCGGAGCATCGTCAGCCCGAATGCCAGCTGCACGCCGATCCACAACAGCAGGCCTGGCACCCCGGCCCGGGCAAGCACCTCGATATGGCCGTTGTGGGGGGCACGGAGCGACCCGTCGGCCGTCACCTGGAAGCCGTCGGCATCGGCCAGGTTGATGCCGTAGCCCTTGCCGCTCCAGAAGTACTCGCCGCCGATCGTGTACTGGATGATCTTGTCCCACCACTGGAGCCGCCACGCCTTCGTCCCGTCGAGCACCGCATCGCCACCGCCGAACACGCTCGTCGCGTTGGCCACGATCTGGTCGACCGAGATGCGGCGGGCCACGCCGATGTCGACCTGCGGATCGACGAGGCCGACGACGACCACCAGGAACAGACCGACGAGGACCAGCGAGAACCAGCGGGTGGAGCGTCCGAAGAGCAGCGCGAGGGCCATCGTCGATGCCGCGACCATGCCCCCACGATTCAGGACGCCGGTCACGCCGACGGCCACGATCCAGCCCAGCCACGTCAGCGCATCGCGGACCTGATGTGTGTGGCCGCCAAGGCCCAGGATCATGAACGTACCCATGGCGCCGAGATGGACGCCCGTGTCGCCGCCCTTGAACACGAAGATCGGCACATCGGAGTTGGGGACCCTGGGGAGGTTCGGCTCGAACACGGTGTACGCGATGGCCGCGACCGGCACCCACAGGACGAAGACCGGGATCCAGCGCTGGTACATCTGCAGCAGCGGCGCGATGTGGAGCCGTCGTACGGTCAGCGACACGGCGACGGCGAAGACGGCGTAGCCGTACGCCACCCCATCGCGCAACGCGTCGATCCCCCACGTCCCGATGTACGGCACCGTCCGGATGAGACCCCAGGCCATGAACAGGGCGATCGCCAGGTGGACCGGATGCCAGCGCGCCGTCGGCAGCGAGACGACGATCGCCAACAGGCCCAGCCCGAGGACCATCTCGCCCACGAACAGCGGTGCTACGCCGATGTACGCCATGCCACGACCCAGGAAGGCGTACCCGACGAGGATGGCGATCAGTGCCACGTGGAAGACCGGGATCATCCGCTGGCCGTACGAGAACAACCACAGTGCCCCGAGACCGCCGGCTGCGGCGAGACCGATGATCGGCGCCAGCGCGACCGCCGCACCGATCATCACCGCCGTCGCGAGCACGAGAACCACGAATAGGACGTCCCGCACCGAGCGGCCCCCGAACGTGGGCGCGGTGGGCCGCGTGGCCAGACCCGACTTCACGACCGGGTCACGTCTCCCCGAGCTCGGCCGAACCCGGCTTGACCGTGCGCTCGGCGGCGTCGTCCTCCGGGTGCCCGTAGTAGCTGAAGTACCCGAACGCCGCGTCCTGGCCCTCGCGCTCATCGACGCCGTTGAGGGCCGTGCCGAGCAGGTTCGCGCCGACACGAGCCAGCGTGTCGCGAGCCCGGACGATGAGCGCCCGACGGGTCTTGCCGGCGGCCGCCACAAGGATGGTCCCGTCCGCGACGGAGGCGAGGATCGCCGCGTCGGTGACGGCCTGGAGTGGCGGGCTGTCCAGCACGACCAGGTCCACCTGGGAGGTCAGGCTCGCGAGCACCGCGCGCATGCGCGGCGAGGCCACCAGCTCGGCCGGATTGGGCGGTACCCCACCACTGGTCAGGACCCGCAGCCCCTCGACCTCGACCGGATGGGTGGCGGCCTCGTAGGTCAATTCGTCGCCCCGCAGGAGCTCCGAGAGCCCGCGGCCGTTCGGGACCCCGAACAGATCGTGGAGGGCCGGCTTGCGCAGATCGGCATCGACCAGGCAGACGGTGTGCCCGGACTGGGCGAAGGCCACGGCCAGGTTCGCGGCGCAGGTGGTCTTGCCATCCCCCGGCATCGCGCTCGTCACGAGGAGCGTGTGCAAGGGGATGTCCTCACGCGCGAACTCGATCCCCGTGCGCAGGTGTCGGAAGCCCTCGGCCGCGGGCGAACGCGGGTAGAGGAGGGTGGCCAGCCGATACATCAGCGGGCGCTTCGCGTCGCCGGGCATGCGCACGATCGTCCCGAGCACCGGCACCCCGGTCGCCTGTTCGAGTTCCTCGGGGATGCGCACCGTATCGTCCAGGCGCTTGCGGGCGTAGGCGAAGCCGATGCCGATCAGCCCGCCAAGGATGGCCCCCAGGAGCGTGTTGACCAGCACGCGCGGCGAGACCGGTCCCGGCGGAGGCGTCGCCGGATCGACGATCGAGAGCTGGTTGGCGGTCTGGCCGGTGGTCGTCAGCTGTAGCAGGTTGGCAAAGGTGGAGCGCAACGTCGCGAGCTGGTCCTCGAGCGCGGCAAGCTGTGCCGTCTGGGCCGCCGTCGGGGTGTCGATCGCAGCGAGGTCGTCGATCTGCGCCTGGACGGATGGGATCTGCGCACGAACGGCCTGCAGGTCCTCCTCGATGAACTGCTGCATCTCCGCCAGCGTGCCGTCTCCCGCGGTCGGGTCCTCATCGACCATGCGCTGGGCGAAGGCATTGGCGATGGCGGCCGCCTGCTCGGCATCGGTGTCGTCGACGGTGATGGTCAGGAGGGTGCTGTCGAGCGGCGCCTCGGCGCGGACGTGGTCCAGGAGCTCCTCGGTGCTCGTGTCGAGCCCGAGCTGATCGATGATCTCCCGCGCGGCCTCGTTGGTGACCGCGAGCTTGGCGTAGGTCTGCGAGAGCCGCTGCGAGACCTGCAGCGTGTTGAGGTCGCCGCTGCCGCCATCCGCCGACTGGCCGACGGCGACGAGGACGCGTGCCTCGTAGGTCGGCGGCAGGACCTGGCTGACGAGGAATGCGGCCAGGGCCCCCAGGATGGTGCTCGCGAGCACGAGTGGGAGCGACGATCGAAGGAAGGCCAGTTGGCGGCGGAGTTCCATGCTTGCCTCGGAGGGGTTGGCAGTATACCGGCGAGTCCCGGATAGGCCGTCAGATGAGCACGCGACCCGAGCGGTGTGCGCGTGCGCGGATCCGTTCGAGCCAGGCGCGCGGCGCGATGATCGCGATCGTCGCGGCGGCAAGATTGCGGGGCGCGATGACCGTGCGCGCACTGAATCCCGCGGCCTGCCAGATGTCACCGACGGCACCACGACGGCCGCGTCCCCCGTGCATCAGCCGTTGCCAGAGCGCGCGCTGGAGGAACGCACGGGCGATCGCCGCGTCCACTTCGCCGCGCTCCTCGGGTGAGATGGTCCGACGGGCGGCATGGGCCAGCATGATCGCCTGCCACGCGACGCCCTGCTGGACCATCGCTTCGCCGCGTCGCATGTGGCGCTTGGACAGGCTGGTCGTGACCGAATCGCTGCGGACCGTGTAGTCCATCAGGGGCGTCTCGACGTACTCCACGTCCCCGAAAGCGGCGATGCGCACCAGGAACTCCAGGTCGTGGCAGAGGCCCATCTCAGGCCGCCAGCCGCCGACCTCCATGACCAGCTCGCGATCGACGGACACCGCCCCGACCATCCATGGCCGGATGCCGGGCAAGGCGTTGGCCCGGACCCATCCCTCGGCGTCATAACGGCCGCCGGTGATCGGCTCATAGATGCCCTGCCTGCCGACCTGGCCGTCCATGAGGTCGGTCGGCTGGCCGGCCTCGTCGACCCGACGGCACGCCCCCAGGACCATCGCGAGGCGCTGCCCGTCGTAGGCCTCGATGCGGGCGGCGATCTGCGCCAGGGCATCGGGATGCATCCGGTCGTCAGCGCTGAGCACATGGAGCCATGGGTACCGACCGAGAAGCATGGTCCGGTTGTGGTTCTCGGACAGCGGGACGTGGCGCTCCCATCGGACGTAGCGGATCCGCGAGTCCTCAAATGCGGCGACGACGGCAGCCAGGTCATCGTCGGACGCGTTGTCGCCGATGATCAGCTCCCAGTCGGGATGGGTCTGCGCCAGCACACTCTCGATCGCGCCGGGCAGCCAGCGGGCTTCGTTCCAGACCGGGATGTAGACGGAGAAGCGGATCCCACCATCGGACGCGCGGTCCGTGGTCATAGGCTCCGCTTGCAGGTCGTGGGGTGACACGACACTCGGACCCCCTTCGGTGCGATGAGCGTGGCCGCAGGACCGAGATTGGTCCGACGCCCGGGATGAGGACCGCTCGACTATACGAATGGGCCAGACACCCGTCCATCGATGGTAGGACCAACGTGTACATGCGCGGTGCTGTCGCGCACCGCCACACTGCCCGAACGCCCCGGCGCTATGCTCGCAACGGGCCGGTCATCTGGGACCGAACAGGGGGAAGACGACGACGTGAAGGTAGTCCTGTTCTGTGGGGGACGTGGCCTCCGTCTGCGCGAATTCTCCGAGACGATCCCGAAGCCGATGGTCACCATCGGCTACCGACCGATCCTGTGGCATGTCATGCGTTACTACGCGCACTTCGGACATGCCGATTTCATCCTGTGCCTGGGCTACAAGGCCGACGTCATCAAGGACTACTTCCTGCGCTACAACGAGGCGGTCTCCAACGACTTCGTCCTGTCCGACGGCGGCAAGACGATCAGCCTGTTGAGCGCCGACATCACGGACTGGCGGATCGCCCTGGTGGACACGGGCCTGCGCACGAACGTCGGGGGGCGGCTGCGCGCGGTCCGCAAGCACCTCGAGGGCGAGGAGATGTTCCTGGCCAACTACGGCGACACCCTGACCGATGCTCCGCTCGACCAGTTCATCGAGGAGTTCAAGGCATCGGGCAAGATCGCCGCGTTCATCGCCGTGTCGCCGAAGTCGTACACCTTCCACCTCGTCCAGATGGGCGACGGACGCCAGGTTCGCCAGATCGACTCGGTCTCGTCGGCAGACCTGTGGCTCAACGGCGGCTACTTCATGTTCCGGCGCGAGATCTTCGACTACCTCGGTCCGGGCGAGGAACTCGTCGCGGAGCCGTTCAGTCGGCTGATCGCAGAGGACCAGCTGATCGCCTTCCAGCACAGCGGCTACTGGGCGCCGATGGACACCCTTCAGGACCTCCAGAACCTCGAGGCGGGCTATGAGGCCGGCCAGCTGCCATGGGCCGTCTGGCAGCCGCACGATCCGGTCTGACGGTGCTCCGTCTGCAACTCGCCTATCCCGCGGACCGGCCCTTCCGCCTCCTGTGCCTGGGGGCCCACCCTGACGACATCGAGATCGGGGCCGCCGCGACCATCGCGCGGATCCGGGACGAGGCGCCGACCTTGGAGGTCCAGTGGGTCATCCTGACCGGGTCGCCGGCGCGTGCCGAGGAGGCGCGGGCCAGCGCTGAGGCCCTCGTCGGCCCCGGCATCGACCTGGCGATCACCCAGGAGGCGTTCCGTGACGGCTACCTGCCGTACTCGGGGCCGGCGGTCAAGGAGGCGGTGGCCGCGGTGCGCGACGCATTCGACCCCGACCTCATCATCGCGCCGCGGGTCGATGACCTTCACCAGGACCATGCCTTGCTCGGCGCCCTGACCCACCAGCTGTTCCGTGACCACCTGGTCCTGGCCTATGAGATCGCCAAGACCGACGGCGACCTCGCGACGCCGGATGTCTACGTTGCTCTCGAGCTGGACGAGGTCGAGGCCAAGGTGGCCCACCTCCATCGGCACTTCCCGTCGCAGGCGGGCCGTCCGTGGTTCGAGACAGAGGCGTTCCGGGCACTGCTGCGGCTGCGCGGCCTCGAAGCCAACGCCCCGAGTGGCTTCGCCGAGGCGTTCCACGCCCGCCGCATCGTCCTCTGACGCTACGCACCCTCAGGGCGCGGGGTCGGTCTCCACGAGCTCGACCGAGCGAAGCCCATCCGCGGTCGTCCCGATGTCCAGGATCGCGACCGTTGTGTTGTTGGTCTCGTCGGATTCCATCAGCCAGCCGTCGGGATCGGCGATCGCGGTGAGTCGGTAGCGACCGTCTGGCAGGCCGGTGATCTCGACCGACTGGTCCTCGAGCTGCCAGAAGTACGGATCGCTCCAGCCCTGGGACATCCCCATCGTGACCTGGGTCGAGCCCTGGTCGCCGCACGTTGCCGGGAGGTAGACCGCCTCCGCGGGCGAGGCTGCGTCGTCGGCGTCCGGCAGCCGGTCATGATCGAAGAAGCAGTAGCCGGCCTTGGTCTGGCTGTCGAGCTCCTCGTCGGAATCGGCCGCGGTCAGGTGGTAGGTGGCCCCGAACTTCAGGTGCCAGTGCTCGTGCCCGTGACCACCGAACGTGAGGTTCGCCCCGGTCACGACGCCGGACGGCTGGCCGTCGGGCTCATCGAAGGACTGCACCACCTGCCACTGCTCATCCGACCCGTTGGCGCGGCGCGCATCCAGCCGAAGTTGACCCTCGCCGATGTTGGCGATCGACGCCGTGAAGCGCAGGTTCTCAGCCCCCGTGTCGTCGTCGGTGCCCACCAGGAAGTCGTACAGCGGGAGCGTCACCAGGTCGGGGTAGACCGGCGCACGTGGCGGCTCCGGGTTGAACGCGACCGTTGGTCGCGTCAGCACGACGGCGACCGCGACGACGCCGAGGCCGGCGAGCAGCAACGCGACGAGTCGAAGTCGGGGGGGCACGTCCACATCATCACCGAAAACCGGGGCAGACATGGTCCACCCCCGGTCCTGATGGACCGGGGGTGGGACGTCAGCGTCGGGACGGTGCCTGTTCGATCAGGCCTTGTCGTCGAAGCAGAACTGGATGTGGCTGATGCCGTAGTACTTGGGCTGGGCGCCGTTGTAGTTGCGCGGCGCGGACAGCCGGGTGTCGGCGTCGTCGTTGGTGTCGTACGTGTACCACACCGCATTCGGGCCACCCTTGACGATGACGACGTCTGCGTCGTGATCGTCCGTGTCGATCAGCTCCCAGCTGACGTACTTGCCGTCGTAGTAGGTGATCCGGATGTTGCCGTAGACGCCACCCTGGACGATGTCCTCAGCCTCGATCTTGAGGTTGAAGCCACCGGCGGACACGGCGCCGCAGTGCGGATTGCCCTCGACGGTCGCGTGGGAATTCGCATTCGGTGCCACGTTGGTACCCGGGATGATGTCGTGGGCGACGGCCGCCCCACTGGCCAGGACCGCGATCAGTGCCGCGGCCGAGACCGCGCTCAGTAGTCGACGCATATGCGAACAGAACCTCCCCATTCCCCGATGGGCCGCGCTGCGGCGGCAAGACGCACAGTTTCGGCGATAGTCCTATGCGTTGTCGAGCACTCTGCTGTCATCAAGAGCCCGTACCGGCGGAAACGTGGTGCGCGTGGTCACCGCACGGCCCATGACCATCGTCCTATCGGCGATGATCGGGCGATGACCGTGCCTGCTGCCATCGCCGACGCTCCTGCCCCGACCACTGGCTCCATGCTCCCGGACCGTGCCGACGTGGTCGTCGTCGGCGGCGGGATCCTGGGCCTGGCGGTCGCCCGCGACCTGCTCATCCGACGGCCAGGACTCCGCCTGGCGATCCTCGAGCGCGAGGGCGATCTGGCCCACCACCAGACGGGTCGCAACAGCGGCGTGCTGCACGCCGGGCTGTACTACACGCCGGGCTCGCTCAAGGCCCGCTTCTGTCGGGACGGCAAGGCCGCCCTCGAGCAATACGCGGAGGAGCGCGACATCGCCATCGATCGCTGCGGCAAGCTCGTTGTCGCCCTGGACGACACGGAGCTGCCGGCCCTCGAGCGACTCCGCGAGCGTGCCGAGGCAAATGGGGTCCCCGGCCTCGAGGTCGTCGACGCCGCGCGGATCGCGGAGCTCGAGCCGGCGGTCCGCGCCGTGCGCGGCCTGTGGAGTCCCGGGACCGGCATCATCGACTACCGGCAGGTCGCCCAGGCGTACGCGCGCGATGTCCGCGAGTCCGGCGGGACGATCCACCTGCAGCAGCAGGTGACGGCGATCCGCCCCGTGGGCGACACGCTGGTCGTGACCACACCAGGGGGCGAGGTGCCGACTCGCGCCGTCGTCGCCTGCGCCGGCCTGTGGGCGGACGAAGTCGCGGCGATGACGCCGGGCAGCGGCTCGGAGCGGATCGTCCCGTTCCGTGGCGACTACTACACGCTCACGCCCGACGCGCGTTCCCTGGTCAGAGGCCTGATCTATCCCGTGCCGGACCC
>Ga0190271_10002097_pt1 | contig 11868 bp, 12 predicted proteins | sample Popmic356T_FD_133747 | JGI IMG/M metagenome (GOLD analysis project Ga0190271, IMG submission 133747) | Populus adjacent soil microbial communities from riparian zone of Weber River, Utah, USA - 356 T | ecosystem: Environmental > Terrestrial > Soil > Riparian zone | place: USA: Utah | collected...
ATGATCGACAAGATCAACACCGAGCGGCGCGAGCACATCCTCACCATCGAGGACCCGATCGAGTTCGTGCACCACCACAAGAGCTGCCTCGTGAACCAGCGCGAGGTGCATGCCGACACACAAAGCTTTGCGCTGGCGTTGCGGTCGGCGCTTCGCGAGGACCCCGACATCGTGCTGGTGGGGGAGATGCGCGACCTCGAGACCGTGGAATCGGCGCTCACGATCGCCGAGACCGGCCACCTGACCTTCGCGACGCTGCACACCAATTCGACGACGCAGACCATCAACCGCATCATCGACATCTTTCCCGCGAACCAGCAATCGCAGATCCGCACCCAGTTGTCCCTCGTGCTCGAAGGCATCGTCTGTCAGACCCTCCTGCCCAAGGTGGGCGGCGGCCGCGTGGCGGCGCTGGAGATCATGGTCCCGACCCCCGCGATACGGAATCTGATTCGCGAGGACAAGATCCACCAGATCTACTCATCGATGCAGACCGGCCAGGAGAAGGTGGGGATGCAGACGATGAACCAATGCCTGGCCACGTTGTACCAGCGCAAGTCGATCACGCTGGAGGCGGCGCTCGGAGCGTCGTCCAATCGAGACGAGCTGCAGGATCTCATCAACCGCGGCGTCGGCGTGGTGGCTGGCGCGGGATTGCCCAGGCCCGGCGCCGGCACGGCGCGTCCGGTGGTGAGCCGCAGTGTGTGATTGCCCCGCCTCCGGCGGGGCAAGAAGGTACAGCGACATGGCGAGATTCGCATACAGCGGACGCACCCGGGCAGGGCAGACAGTCAACGGCGAACGCGAGGCCGACACGATGGAGGCCGCCGTCGCGGCGCTCCGCCGCGAGCAGGTACTGGTGACGCGGATCAATCCGGCCAGGGGCGCCGCGGCCGGGCCGGCCGGTGCGGCCAGGGTGCCGAGGGTCAAGAGCGTCAGCCCGAAGAGGCTGGCGGTGTTCACCCGGCAGTTCTCGGTGATGATCGACGCTGGCTTGCCGCTGGTGCAGTGCCTGGAGATCCTGGGCACGCAGGACGAAGACCGGAACTTCGGCCGCGTGATCCTGGAAACGCGGGCAGAGGTGGAGAAGGGCCATTCGCTGGCCGACGCGATGCGCAAGAACCCCAAGGTGTTCGATCCGCTGTTCACGAACATGATCGCGGCCGGCGAGGCCGGCGGCATCCTCGACACCATTCTCAAGCGCCTTGCGACCTACATCGAAAAGGCCGTCAAGCTGAAGACCCAGGTGCAGTCGGCCATGATCTACCCGGTGGCGATCATCGTCATTGCCGCGGTGGTCGTCGGCGTCATCTTGTGGAAGGTGATTCCGACCTTTGCCACGCTCTTTGCCGGGCTGGGGGCCGAACTGCCCCTGCCAACGCGCATCGTCATCGGGATGAGCAACGGCCTGGTTCACTACATGCCCTTCGTGCTCGTCGGGATCGGCACGTCGGTCTTCGGCTTCCGGGCGTACCGCCACACGGCCGGCGGCCGGATGATGGTGGACGGCCTGCTGCTGAAGATGCCCGTGCTGGGCTCGATGTTCCGCAAGATCGCGGTGGCGCGTTTCTGTCGAACCCTGACCACGCTGCTGGCGTCCGGCGTCTCGATCCTCGAGGCTCTGGACATTGCGGCGCGCACGGCCGGCAACGCCGTCGTCGAACGCGCCCTCAACAAGACGCGCAAGAGCATCGAGGGCGGGGCGACGATCGCCGTGCCGCTGAAGGAAACCGGTGTGTTCCCGCCGATGGTCGTCCAGATGATCGGCGTCGGGGAGGCAACGGGCGCCCTCGATACGATGCTCGGCAAGATCGCCGACTTCTACGAAGAGGAGGTGGACATTGCAGTGGCGGGCCTCTTGACGCTCCTCGAGCCGCTGATGATTGCGCTCCTCGGTGGCATCGTCGGCGGCATCGTGATCGCGATGTACATGCCGGTCTTTGCGCTCATCAGCAACCTGACCGGGGCCTGACCTACAGCCCGGGGGGCGTGTACCTGCCGACGCTCCCGCCGCCGGTTTTCGCCATCTCTTGGCACCGGATCCCTGACAGAAACTGTCACCTGCCGACGTCTGTCACCATTGCCTGGCCATCGGCCGCGCGCCTGTCCTCCCATCAAGTTGTTGCCAGTCGGACGGTTATGGCATGCTGCGCAGTGGTCGACCTTGCATGGCATCTCCGTTGCTCCCGTCAGGGACAGAAGACACGGCGCTCCACGCGGCGCGTCACGAGAAACGGAACCAGTAACCCCGGCCAGCAAGGCCCCACGCAATCCAAGGAGAAGACCTGTGAAGAAGATGCACAAGAACGAAGGGTTCACCCTGATCGAGCTCTTGATCGTCGTGACCATCATCGGCATCATCGCGGCCATCGCCGTGCCGGGCCTGATGCGCGCCCGCATGTCGGGTAACGAGGCCTCGGCGATCGGCTCGCTCCGCACCATCATGAGTTCGCAGGCCACGTTCGCGTCGAGCTGCGGCGGCGGTGGGTATGCCGAGGACCTGAATGCCCTGGCGCAGGCCCCGGCGGTCGGGGGCCCGACCTTCGTCCCGGAGGATCTGGCGGACGCGGACACGTCGGACGAAGACCAGCCCAAGGCCGGCTATGGGTTTCTGGTCTCGGACAACGGCTCGGGCGTCGTGATGGTGGCCGCCAACACCTGCAACACCGCGGCGGACACCCATACGGAGTTCTTCGCGACGGCGACCCCGACCACGCCCGGCACGTCGGGGACCCGCTTCTTCGGGACCGATCACAGCGGCATGATTCGCCAGAGCCCCACGGCAGCCATCGCGGCCATCACCGACGGCATCCCCTTGCAGTAACCACGGCGACAGCGCCACGCAACCCCGAGAGGGCGCCCCCGGGCGCCCTTTCTTCCTTTCGGGGGGCCGCGGGGTGGGTCCCCCGTCCCTTGGCGGTTGACACGGTTCCACCCGCCCCTTAGGATGCCTGCGACCCCTTATGGCGAAGAACAGCAGACTCCTGATCCTCCTTTTCGCGGTCCTGGCGCTTGGCGCCTCCATCGCGGCCCTCTACGTCCACTATCGCCTGATCGCGGATCCGTCCTACGTCAGCTTCTGCGACGTCAACGAACGCGTCAGTTGCGAGGCGGTGTACAAGAGCGAGTACGGCACGGTATTCGGCGTGCCGGTCGCCGCGGGCGGGGCGATCTGGTCGGCCTTCGTGCTGCTCCTGGCGGGGTACGGGATGCGCACCCCCCGCAGCGAGTCTGCGGCGCGCGCGGCCGGCTACGTGTTCCTGGCGTCGATTGTCGGCCTGGCCGCGGTGTTCTACTACGGCTACGCGTCGTTTGTCGTCCTCCAGAAGATGTGCCTCCTCTGCGTGGCCGTGTACGTCGCCGCGGTGGGCATCTTCGTCGTGGCGAGCGCCGCCGCGCCGTCAGGCGTGTCCGTGCTCAAGGGGCTGGGCGCCGATGTCAGCGGCGTTGTCGCGAGCCCGCCGGCCATTGGACTGGCCGCGCTCTGGCTGGTTGGCTCCGTCGCACTCGTGGGCCTGTTCCCCCGGGAGTCCATCAACAGCGACACCACGACGCAGGCCGCGCCGGTGCCGCTCGAGACGCTGGATCCCGCAGCCCTTGCGGAATGGCACAAGTGGCTGGACTCGCAGCCGACGCAGGCCGCGGTGCTGCCCACCGACGGCTTGAAGGTGCGCGTGGTGAAGTTCAACGACTACCAGTGCCCGGCGTGTCGGATGACCTACATGGCGTACCACGACATCATCGCCAAGTACGAAGCGTCGCACCCCGGCCTCTTCAAGTTCGAGACCCGCGACTTCCCGCTGGAGTCCGAGTGCGGGTTCGGCGGCATCCACGCGTCCGCCTGCGAGGCGGCCGTAGCGGTGCGGCTGGCGCGGGCCAAGAACAAGGGGCCCGAGCTCGAGGCATGGCTCTTCAGCCGACAGGAGTCCATGAGCCGCGACATGGTGAAGGAGGGGCTGGCCGAGATCGCGCAGGTGTCGGACTTCGACGAGCAGTACGCGGCCACCCTGGACCAGGTGCGGGCCGACGCGCGGTTGGGGCAGCAGCTCGGCGTGCAAGGCACGCCCACCTTCTTCGTCAACGGGATCCGCGTGGGCAGCCTCCGGCCCGCCTACTTCGACGCCGCCATCGCGTATCTATTGAGCAAGTCCTGAGGCGCCGATAGCCTCGCGTAGGGACGAACGTCCGTCCCGGCCGTATGGATGCGATTCGCACGGAACAGCTGACCAAGCATTTTCCGATTGGTTTCTGGCGTCCCCGGCCCTACGTTGCGCTTCACCCCCTGACCCTGTCGGTAGGGGCCGGCGAGGTCTTCGGGTTTCTGGGCCCGAACGGGGCCGGCAAGACCACCACTCTCAAGCTGCTGATGCAGCTCATCTTCCCGACCGGGGGCACGGCCGAGATATTGGGGCGGCCCCTGGGCGACGCCGCCACGAAGCGCCGCATCGGGTATCTGCCTGAGAATCCCTACTTTTACGACTACCTGACGGCCGAAGAACTGCTGACCTACTTCGCCGGCCTCTTCGGCTACGCGGGGCCGGAACGCCGCACGCGCGTGGCCCGCCTGCTCGACGCCGTGGGGCTCGGGGCCGAGCGCCGCCTGCCGCTACGGAAGTTCTCGAAGGGCATGGTCCAGCGGGTCGGCATCGCACAGGCTCTCATCAACGATCCGGAAGTGGTGTTTTTCGACGAGCCCATGTCGGGGCTCGATCCGTTGGGCCGGCGCGAGATTCGCGAGCTGATCCTGCGCCTGCGTGGGGAAGGCCGGACCGTGTTCTTCAGCTCCCACGTGCTCAGCGATGCGGAGGCGTTGTGCAGCCGCGTGGCCATCCTTGTGGGCGGACGTCTGGTGGCCTCGGGCGCGATCTCCGAGATTCAGGCGCTGGACGCCGGCGGCTGGGACGTCGTGGTGCGGGGCCTGCAACCGGCGGTGCTCGACGCGCTGACGCGAGCGGGACGCGTGACCACCTCTACAGCCGTCGGCGGGGACCGCTATGCGCTGGAATTGCCGGCATCCGAACAGCCCCACGTCCTGCTGTCCGAACTGGCGGCCAGCGGCGCCACCCTTGTGTCCGCGCACCCGCTGAGGAGCAGCCTCGAGGACTTCTTCGTCCGGGAGGTGGCGGCCGCCTCCCGCGACCGTCGCCTGGGGCCGTCCTGACCATGCCGGCCGTTGCCCGCGTGGCCGTCAACGTCTTCAGGGAGTCGGTGCGCGACAAGGTCCTCTACAACCTGGTCGCCTTCGCCGTCCTCCTCATGGCCGCGTCGTACCTCATCGGCCAGCTGACAGCCGGGCAGGACGTGAAGATCATCAAGGACCTGGGGCTCGCGGCGATTGCGACCTTCGGCCTGCTGATTGCCATCTTCATCGGCATCGGGCTGGTGTGGAAGGAAGTGGAGCGCCGCAGCATCTACAGCATCCTGTCCAAACCGGTCAGCCGGGCACAGTTCGTGGTGGGCAAGTACCTCGGGCTGGTGCTGACACTGTCCGTCAATGTCATCGTGATGAGCGCCGCGTGGTACCTGGTGTTGGCCTACATGGCGACGACGGTCGGGGAGGCCACCGCAGCAACGGCTACCGACCCGGCCATGCTCAAGGCCGTTGCCTTGATCTTCGTCGAGTTGATGCTCGTTACCGCGCTGGCGCTCTTCTTCTCGACGTTTTCGAGCCCGTTCCTCTCGGCGGGGTTGACGATGGGCCTGTGGGTGGCGGGGCACTTCAACGAGGACCTGCGCAATTTCCAGTCGGTCGTCGATTCAACCGCGGCGGCGTGGCTGGCTCGCGGACTTTACTACCTGCTGCCCAACTTCGCCGCGTTCGATGTGAAGTACCAGGTCGTGCACGGCCTGCCGGTGCCGGCCTCGTACCTGGCCTCGACGGCGCTGTACGGTGCCGTCTACATCACGCTCCTCCTGGTCGCCTCGGTGGCGGTGTTTTCGCGCCGTGACTTCAAGTAGCGCCGGCCGGACCGGATGGGCCCAGGGTGTGGCCCTGGCTGCGCTGCTGGCCTCCGCCGTCGGGTTGCAGATCCTGCGGGAGCGCCAGCCGCCCCTCACCTCGGGCCAGGACCAGTTGCTGTACGTGCGGTCGCCGGAGGCGATGAAGCGTCTCGCGCTCTCCTACGATTCCCTGCTGGCCGACGTGTACTGGATCCGCGCGATTCAACACTACGGCGACACGAAGCGGTCGACCGGCGCCGACAAGTCCTACGGCCTGCTCTACCCGCTGCTCGACCTCACGACCTCACTCGACCCTCGGTTCAACGCGGCCTACCAGTTCGGCGCGATCTTCCTGGCCGAACAACCGCCGGCCGGTCCGGGACAGCCCGCCCAGGCCGTCGCGCTGCTCGAAAAAGGGATCAAGGCTCAGCCGGACAACTGGCGCCTGCTGCAGGCGCTGGGCTTCATCCACTACTGGTGGTACGAGGACTACCCGACCGCGGCGCGGTGGTTCGCCGAGGCCGCCAGGCAGCCGGAGGCGCCCGTGTGGATGGCGCCGCTCGCGGCGGTGACCCTGGCACAGGGCGGCAACCGGAACGCCTCGCGGCAGATGTGGCGGAGCATCGCCGAGAACGAGCGCGATGAGTGGTTCCGCCTGGAGGCTCTTCGACGGCTGCAACAACTGGACGCCCTGGACCAGATGGATGCGCTCAGGCGCGGGTTGGGCGACTACCGCAGCCGCACGGGCCGCCCGGCCGTCCGCTGGGAGGACTTGATCGGTGCGCGGTTCCTGCGCGGCGTTCCCCTCGACCCGTTGGGCCTGCCGTACCGCCTGGTTGACGGCGACGTGGCGCTCGATGCCCAATCCCGTCTCTTGCCGCTGCCAAACCCCGCGACGCTCCGATGATCGTCGCGTTCCTGTTCGGGCTCGTCGTCGGCAGTTTCCTCAACGTGTGCATCTATCGGCTCCCGCGTCTGGAGTCGGTGGTGTGGCCGGCGTCGCGCTGCACCACGTGCGGGCGTGCCCTCTCGTGGTACGAGAACGTGCCGGTGTTGAGCTGGGCGGTGCTCAGAGGGCGATGTCGCACCTGCAAGGCGCCGGTGAGCGTGGTGTATCCCGTCATCGAGCTCACGACAGGACTCCTGTTCGGCGCGGCCTACTACTGGTACGGCCCCACGCCGCTCGGCCTCGTCCGGACGCTCTTCGGATGCGCCATGGTGGTACTGTTCGTCATCGACCTCCGCCATCGGATCCTGCCGAACGTCATCACGGTGCCTGGCACCTTCATCGGCCTGGCCCTCAGCGTGTTCCTGCCACCGGGGTGGATATCGTCCGTCATCGGCGTGGCCGTTGGCGGCGGGGTGCTCTTCGGCATCGCCGAAACCTACTATCGCGTTCGCCACCTCGAGGGCCTGGGCATGGGGGACGTGAAGATGCTGGCGATGATCGGCGCGTTCCTCGGATGGCAACTGGCGCTCGTCACGCTGGTCCTGGCTTCCCTGGGCGGTGCGCTCGTAGGTGTCTGGCTCATGGCGACCAGACGCGGCGGCATGCAGGCGGCCTTGCCCTTTGGCACGTTCCTCGCCGTTGCGGCGGCCATTGCCGCAGTGGCAGGGGAGTCCCTCGTCGCCTGGTATCTCTCCTACTACCGATGAACCTCGACGGCACGATGCTCGCCCGGTATCGGCGGGGCTGGTGTTCCTGCTGACCGGCGCGTCGCGCACATCTTTCGCATCCTAGCTCCATCCCGGTACGCACGAACTGCGTGCCCCGATCGGCGTGCTCTACTTCAGCCCCTTTGCTTGCGGCATCCTCTGGACGGACGCATCCGGCCCTGTGCTTGCACGGACGGGTCGCATGACACCGACAACCGGCCAGCGCGGGTTCTCGCTGGTGGACGTGCTCGTGGCCTCGGTCGTGTTCATGACAGGCGTGGCCGCGGTCCTGCCGCTGGCCGCCGGGTCCGTGCGCGCCACGAGGCTCGCGCGCGACACGAGCATGGCGACGTTTCTGGCCTGGCAGAAGGTGGAGGAACTGACGCCGCGGGCGCGGCAGACGCCGGCGATGGAGGAGCGGATCGACGAGCGCGGCGGCGTGAGCCCTTCAGGTGTGTACGTCCGGCGCTGGCGGGTGGACCCGGTCAGCGCAGACGCGCTCCTGATCGTGGCCTCGGTTCACCACGTCTCCGCGCCTGGCGTGCCGGTCAGCGTGGCGACCGTCCGGCGGAGGGACGGACCTTGACCGCCCGTCGTGTGCGCACAAGCGCCGGTGTGACCGTCGTGGAGCTGATGGTGGCCATGGCGGTCACGCTGGTCCTGTCCGGAGCCGTGTTTGGCGTGGTCAACGCCCTACAGGGGCTGGCGGCGTCTCAGCCCGAGGTGAACGCCATGCAACAGGGCCTGCGCACGACGCTGCACCTGCTGGCGAACGAGTTGGTCAACGCCGGCGCCGGCCTGGACCGCACGACCCTGGCCGGACCGCTGGTGCAGGTGCTGCCCCCCGTCGTCCCGTATCGGCGCGGGCAGGTGGGGGACGATGGCCGGGCGGGTGTGACGTTTCGCTCCGACGTCCTCAGCCTGGTCTATGTGGCCGGCGCGGCTGCGCAGGCCCCAGTCCTCGGCGCGATGGACGACGGCGCCCGCCTGACCGTGGATCTTGGTCCCAACTGCGGCGCTCTCGCACCGACGTCCGTCTGCGGCTTCGTCCGAGGCATGCGCGCCCTGGTGGTCGACCCGACCGGGGCGCATGATTTCGTGACGGTCGAGGACGTGGCCGGCTCCCGCGTGCGGCTGGCCTACCGGGGAGCCCTGGCATCCCCTTACACCGATGGCCGCGCCGTCCTGGCGCACGCGGCAGTCCATTCGTACGCGCTTCGAACCGACCCGGCTGCGGGAACGCCCCAGCTGGCCCATTACGACGGGTTCGTCACGGAACTGGCGGCGGTGGACCACGTGGCCGCGCTCTCCTTCGAGTACTTCGGCGAGCCGGAGCCGCCTCGATTGCGCGCAGCCGTGCGTCCGGCTGAGAGCCCGCGGCCGTGGACCACCTATGGTCCGGCCCCGCCGCCGATCGGCGTCGACGACGCGGCGACCTCGTGGGGGCCGGGGGAGAACTGTGTGTTTGCGGTGGCACAGGGGGCACACGTGCCACGCCTGGCATCCCTGGGGCCGCCGGTTGGCTTCGTGCCACTGCCCGGGGCGGTGTTCGGCGATGGTCCGTGGTGCCCGGACGAACGCGCACCCCGTAGGTACGACGCCGACCTCCTGCGCATTCGCCGTGTGCGTATCCGCGTGCGGGTCGAGGCTGCGGCACGGGCCATGCGCGGGCCCGTTGGCCAACTGTTTCTACGCGCCGGCGCGGGCTCGTTTGGCGTCATCCAGGCGCCGGACCAGACGGCGGTGCTCGACATCACGCCGCGAAGCCTCTCCGCGGGCCGGTGAACCGTGCCGGAGGCCGGGCCGCGTTTGCTTGTGCACCGCACGCGGCGCCGCCGCGAAGCGGGCACCGCGCTGGTCATCGTGATCATGGCCACAGGCATGGTCGTGACTCTGAGCCTGCTGCTGGCGCTCCTCGCTTCCGTCGAGACCGAAATCGCCTCCAACGCGCACGAGGCGGTCCAAACCCTGGCTCTGGCCGAAGGGGCCGTGGAGTTCGCGGCCGCCGACCTCTCGCGGTTGGCGTCGTGGGATGGCGCGCTGAGCGGTGCCGCCACGTCGACGTTCTTCAATGGTGCGGCCGGCGCGCGCGCCGTGGCCGGTCGCACACTCGATCTCGGACAGGAGACCGCACGCGTCACCTGCGGGCGACTCAGCTGCGTTGGCCGGCCATGGGACGGCGTCACGTCCGATCGCCCCTGGGGGCGAAACAACCCCGTGTGGCGAGTGTTTGCGTCCGGCCGGGCGCTGGACCTGCTGGGCAACGTTCGCGGGCTCCTGCCCGGCTATGCGGTGGTCTGGGTGGGGGACGATGTGAGCGAGAACGATGCCGACCCCACGAGTGACGGCGGACCGCCTGTGGCGGAAGCGCGCACTGTCGTGAACCCCGGCGCCGGCGTAATCTATCTGAAGGCGGTGGCCTGGGGGCCGCGCGGCAGCCGGCGGGAGCTGGACGTCGTGGTCGAGCGTGCCGACCCGATGGCTCAAACGGGGATTGTCCTCCGATCATGGCGTGAGGCGCGGGGCGCCGCGCCCTGATTGCAGCCGGGGCCACCGGCCGAAAACAGGAAGCGTGATGCGTGTCTTGACGGCAGTGCTCGTGACGGTGTCTGTGGCAACGGCAAGCGCCCAGTCGCTTGGCGAGGTCGCGCGTCAGGAAGCGGAACGTCGCAAGACCGTGAAGGCTCCCGGCAAGATCTATACGAACGATCAGTTGAAGGCCGACGTGCCCAGCGTGCCGACCGCGGAGCCCGACCGGGCCCCGGCGCCACCCACACCGGCGACAGCCACGCCGACACCCAGGCCGACACCCGCGCCTTCCACGAGTTCCTCCACCGCTTCGAGGCCCGGTACCGGGCTCGTTGCCACAGCCGACGAGGCCTCCTGGCGCGGGCGCATCCAGGCCGCGCGCGAAATGATCTCGCGTTCGCAGATATTCGCCGACGCGCTGCAGAGCCGGATCAACGGCCTCTCCGCCGACTTCGCCGCACGCGACGACCCGGCACAGCGCGCCGTGGTGGCCAACGAGCGCCAGAAGTCCCTCGACGAACTGGAGCGCGTGAAGAAGGACCTCCAGCAACACAGCAGGACGCTGGCCGACATCCAGGAGGAAGGCCGCAAGGCAGGGGTTCCCGCGGGCTGGCTCCGGTGAACACGCCGCCGGTCCTGCTGGTCGAGAACTAGAACCACCGTGGCCACCTTCTTGTCGCTGCTCGTCGACAGGCCTGCCGCCAGGCTGGCGATCCGGAACGCGCGCACGGGGCCGTATCGTGGCCGACCGGCTGCTGCCGGCGTTCGATTCCCAGACTCGCGCCGCATCGGGCTCTTGAAGCCCACGTCGCTCGAGGACGGCGAGGCGATGGTGATCGCCCCGACGAGTGTGGTCGAGGTAGACCTCTGGAGCCTCGAGTCGCCTTTCGCGGTTCAGCTGGCTCGCTCAGAGCGTTTAAGGTGGTCAGACCAGGCCCGCTGCGGTAGATTCGGAGTCGGGCGCCCGCCGTGGTTAACGGGCGCGGAAGGGGGAGTTGTGCAGAGTATTTTCAGTCGACGGGCATTCGTGACGGCGTTGGGGATGCTGAGCGTCCCGCTGTTCGCCCTCGCGCAGGACAACAAGAGTCGCGAGGAGAAGAAGGAGCAGGCGGAGGAGAAGAGGGACGAGGCGAAGGACAAGGCCGAGGACGCGGTCGACGACAGGGACAAGGTTGTCGATGGTCCCGGGACCGATCGCAGCCAGGACCGGCGGCAGGATCGGCGGCGCGACGCCGTCAAGTGATGAATCATTCTGGGCTCGCCCGACTGACGCGATGAGCTGATCCGTTTGGTGGGGACACCCACCGAATCTGGCGGCTCTCCGAGCCCTCGGGCGCCAGGCGTGTCCACGGCACGATGCCATCGACCGCCGGGTTCGCCCGAGGCGGCTCCCAACTGCCTACCGGCAGTCCTGCTTCGAGTTGTCCCAGTCGTCGCCCGTCTCGTTCTGGTGAGGGCCGCCGCCCGGCTTGTGGCAGGGCACCACGCGCAGATGGCGGAGCGGCATGCCTGAACGAATGGTAATGATCTCCGTGCCGTCAGGGGTGCCAGGCAGGCGTCCGTTGCCTCCCGGGTAGTTGTTGTCGAGCCCCACGAGCAGCGTGTGGCCGTCGATGGGAGTGACCGATTCCACCGACTGCAGCGGGAAGTTGAACGTCTTCTTCGGGATCTCGAGGAGCGGCCCGCCGATGTCCTTCGGATCCGCGATGTCGAGCAGGTCCACGAGCAGGCGCTTCTTGAGAA
>Ga0190271_10002098_pt1 | contig 11863 bp, 3 predicted proteins | sample Popmic356T_FD_133747 | JGI IMG/M metagenome (GOLD analysis project Ga0190271, IMG submission 133747) | Populus adjacent soil microbial communities from riparian zone of Weber River, Utah, USA - 356 T | ecosystem: Environmental > Terrestrial > Soil > Riparian zone | place: USA: Utah | collected...
CCAAGAGCAGAAAGGTTCGTAACATTTGTATTTTGAACCTGAGTAACGTGAAAATAATCATCTGCAGCGCCACCTTGTATTCCACCTAAATCATTGTGAAGACCTATTGCTCCACCAGTGAAAACAACTTCATAAGCACTATTAACTTCTGTGAATACTGCGGCACTCTTAACAATAATAATACGGCCAATAAGAGCTGTTGTTAATAATGAATTCGGTGGATTTGGAGGAGGTTGACTATTCTGAGTTGTGACTAAATCAGCATTTGTTAATCCATATACAACACTTATTACACCATTTGTTGCGAGATAGATCCAGTGAGATCCATACCTATTATTAGTAAGAGGAACAAGTCCTGTAGTTGGATCATTATAGTTTTGATTATCTATTTGTGTTTGACCGGGAACAGAAGCCCACGTACTAGTAGCAGTTCTATACCAATATGTAAAAGTGGTACCAGTGGCGGTATTTTTTGCAACACTCGTTATTCTGTCAATACCTTCCCAAAATACACCAGGGGTAATACTAAAATTTCTTACTCCGGATGCACCTAATATTGCACCAGATTCTCGTTGAAAGGGATTTACTGTTTGAAATCTGTTTATGATACCAACAAATGAATTATCAAGTTTAAGACGTGTCCATTGATTAATTGTTAGAGTTGTTCCAGAACGATACACCTGGCCTAATATAACACGGTTTGAACTAAAATCAGGACCTGCTATAGCAATAACCTGAGGATTGCCTGCATTATAATCAGCAAAGATATTATTTAATGCATTATCGACTAATACAAGTGAAGGTGTTGTCGGAAAATCAAAGAAATATAACTGACTTAAGGTTGAGTCAATTGGGTGAATTTGCCCAGTCCCTCCAGTTACAGCAATTGTTCCATTACCGTTATCAGTAAACTCACCGCCACTAAATGTTCCACGAGATCCCATAATGTTAATGAAATCTTGAATTGTCTTATAGGTAGAATTAGGTAGATACAATGCATCAGTAAAATTAGTCCAATTGCTTTCCTGATATGCTTCAACTCTATTATTACTGGTATTATATCTAAGAATTCCGTTAACAGGTGTGGGTCTTTGGGCAAGTGTTCCTGCTGAAATCTTTAACCCACCTGTGCCCGCAATGGTCAATATCCCGGTAAACTTAGGGTCGATCGTATCTGACGTATATTCAAAATCCATTAGGAATGTCCTTTATTATGATATATTTATCGTTGATACTTAATTGGTTACTTGGACTAAATCTACAGAAGCAACCCACCGAATTGTCTGAGCGGCATTCCCTGTAACAAGAATCTTCAAAGAACCATTTACAACATCAGCCGAAAGTATAGGATCATTTGTTGCTGTAATTAAACCCACTCTTGCTGTACTTGTTTTAGATATTGATCCGCCCGGACTTACCGTTGTTGCTGCGGTGGAATCTCTGTATATGAGTCCTTGGAAAATCCAAGATCCTATAGAACCTGTTAAATCAGTTCTCCGAGCAATGATCTTAACTTCAAATGTCCACGCTGAATTATTGGGAAGAACTAATCGTTGTAATCCTGCTGCGCCATCGAGAAATAATTCAACTGGAGTAGCATTTGTTGTTACATTTCTTAGATTTGCTGTGACTCTTTGAGAATCACCCAATGAGGTTATATTTCCATTAGAGAATGTCACTGAACCATATAATGTCGAACTAGAACCGCTACCGAGAGCAATAGAGTTTGAACCGGTAGCTACCGGTTGAACTGGTGTCGATGGATTCTCTGCGTAAAGTCTTAACCCACCGTTTGTCAAAGTTATTTGGTGAGTATGATCACTTCTTGCAAGAGTGTTAGCAATCCCTTCTGTATTAGTTGATGAAGGATTTAATCCTACCGCTACACCAGTAGCAAGAGGATCAGCACCACTGGGTAAATGCCGTGATGCGTGAGCTTGAACTGTGACACCATTTACTGTACCGACATTTGTTAGATTGAAGGTACCCATATTAAGATTACCACCCATTGGGCGAGTACCATCGACTAATAAATATTGTGTGTGATCGTCAGCATCTAATCCTAATAAGTCTCCGTGAACACTAGATCCGGAGGTGCCACCACCACCTCCACCACCGCCAAACAGTGGACGCTGATCAAGAATTACGGGGAGAGAATTTACGCCCTGTTGAACAACAAAGGCTGCAATCGTTGGTGTAGGTCCCGGATCAAAATAAGGAAATGGTAATGGTGCTCCAATAGCCTCATCTTCTGTAGGATATTGAGCTTGACCATATGCTAATATATATGTTTGATATATTCCATCAGATAACTGATATAAAGCATGTTTTGTAAAAGTTCCAGCAGCTAGTGGTATCAAATCTGTACCATTATCGTAACTAGTATTTGGTACCAAATTACTAGTTGTAATTGATAAAACACCAGCCGTATGAATTGGAATAGACATAGTTGGTGCAATTTTAGCTGACGGAAATCTATGTTGAGTACCATAATACCAATTACCAGAGGAAACATCAAATGCTCGAGGAGTTGTTCCGTTTTCTGAAACAATAGAGCCTGATACGAAAATTGGTCCTATAGTATCTCTAAGATAATCCTCGACTTTATTACCATAATTTTTAATATCAACCGATCCTTTCCCGATTGAATATACTTCCGTTGCATTGGCGGCGGCTCTTCCGAGAACAATATTTGTGATATAACTCGGTATAGATGCGGCCTGTTGAAGGGCTCCGTTATTATCTATGTATAGATATGGTTGAGTTGATGCAGGTATTGCTATAGATAATGGACCCCAATTAAGCTTGGTCATTAAATCATTTTTTCTAATATATCCAGATCCTGCTGTAACATTAACGGTTAGACCGGAAGAAGTCATTACGCCACCTTCCAACAAACCTGTCGGTGGTGTATCAATAATTAAAGCAGATACATTAGTAATCGTATCACCGGTGGGACCCAGAAAAAAATCACCAGTCTGAATATATCTATTCTCTAATTGATCTGAATATGATAATGTAAATTTAGGTGCTAATGAGGTGTTAACAAGATCACTTCTTGCTGTACCATTAAAAATACCAATTGAATCTGGATGTTGTACTAGCAAATCAAATGCGACGTTTCCACCAATTGAGCCTGAAAGAAAATTAAAGCTTGTTGATTCTCCAATGGCGGGTACATGTACTCCAACGTTCCATCCAAAGATGGCGCCTGCTTTCGCAAAAACTGAAGCGCCATCTTGAATATGTAAGCCTGTCCCAATTACTGAACCTAAAATTCCAGTAGCACCAAATGTTATCATATCAACAGTTGTATCAACTCCAGAGATAAAGAATCCATATGTGGGATTGTTACCAACACCAAAAACATAGGTATTTTCAACATTTGCATATGTACTAAATCCATTAGCAGATGTTATACTGATACCGGTATCAAGACTTCCATTTGTATCACAATATTCAAGGTAAGCTGTGGTACTTGCAGTTGATGATTCAATATTAATTCCTGTATCACAATTATAAATACCCACCTTATGTAATACTACAAAGGATTCTTCAATGTCCTTTATTTGTACTCCCGCAAAAGTTAGACCGGCACCCTTAACTACCATGAAATTAAGAGATGATCCAGCATCCATAACAAATACATGTTGATTTGCAGTCGCGGCGCTAACAATAACTCCATATTCTTCTAAACCGGTAATATGAACATAAGGCGGAACATGAATTTCAGGTTCCACATATGTTCCCGGTGCTACCAATATTTCCCAGGGATTAAGAGCAGTAGCACTTGGTATGACTGCTTCACAAGCTGCTGCAATAGATCCGTATTGCCCGGCACCCGGATCTTTTTGAACAAATATCTGGTTGTTTATAGGAGCAAAGGTACTAACCCATTGATTTGCAAAAAATCCTTCTAATGTGTTAGTGGTAGAATTATATCTAATTGTACCATTTACTGGAGCACCTGGGCGTAGATTTGTAGCTCCAACCGGAAATTCCAACCCGCCAGTTCCACCAATTGTTAGAATATTCGTGCTGTCGGGTGTAATAGTTTCCGTCGTGTAATCAAAATCCATAGTTTCCCTTTAATTTGTTACCTGAGCTGATTGAACAGTTGCAACCCAACGAATTGTTTTAGCTGCTTCACCAGTTACAGTGACAGCTAAATCTCCATTTGTTGTGTTTGCGGTAACCGCTGCGTCCCACGGAGTGTCAGTTTCACCGATAACTGTTTTGGATGGTGTTCCGACAAATGTTGTTGAACCTGCGGTAGCATCCTTACGAATAACACCGACAAATCTCCATCCGCCTCCCCCACCTACTGCATCTGTTCTGCGAGCTGTAACAAGAATATCAAATGTCCAGACAGAATTATTACCAACGACTATACGTTGAACTCCTGCAACACCGTCTAAGAATAATTGTGTTGGTGTAGCGGTTGTGGTTATATTTCTTAGAACATATAAACCATATTGTGCATCACCGGCTGTTGCGAACGAGCCGTTGGCAAATGCTTTCGATCCAAAGATTGATGCATTTGTACCTAAACCAACAGCAAAAGTACCTGTACCGGTTGCTGTTGCACCACTACCAATTGCTACCGAGTTTGTGCCCGAAGCAACTGGTGCCGTTGGTGTTGTCGCATTTTCTTTATAGAGTTGGAATACACCGCCGATATCTGCTGCCGTTAACACGCGGAATGTTGGAACAGCATTACCACCCGATGTCGGACCAGCGAAAACTGTGTTCATTGCTTGAGTCGCTAATGATCCAGTTAAGGTTCCAGTTGTAGTTACCGGTGAACCTGTTACAGTAAACACCGTTCCTGGTAATGCTAACCCAACTGATGTAACACCAGTGTTGTTAATGGTTACAACACCAGCACCGTGTGTAACAGTTATTCCTGATGCACCTGCCGAAATTGTCTTGTATTCTAATGCAGTTCCAGCATTGTCTACACCTAAAACTTGGTTAGAAGTTCCGATTGTTGTACGTCCAGTACCACCATTAGTTGTAGCTAACGTACCTGCTAATACGATTGCACCTGATGTAGGTGTACTTGGTGTAAATCCAGTTGTGCCTGCGCTAAAGGATGAAACCAACGCAGCAGTATCTGCTGAAATCTGAATTGATCCTGCACCATTAGTGACAGTAACACCAGTACCGGCTGTAATTGTGGCTTTAACCGGTGCAAGTCCTGTTGATCCAATTAATATTTGACCATTTGTGGCTGCGGTTGTCGAAACTACTAAACCGGCTAAGCCTGAATACAAGAAAGCATTTGCTGTATTACCTGTTATAGTTAATGTAGTTCCAGCAGTCATACTTGTGGTAGAAGCAATCGTACCAGGAGCAATAAATGTTGAAGGAATACTTAATGTTGTCGCACCGGTTGTTGTGTTTGCGGTAATTTGATTTGCTGTACCGGTAACAGAAACTATACCAGTATTACTAATTGTAATTGTACCTGAACCATTAACAACAGAAATTCCTGTACTAGGGGTTAAGGTATTTAATGTATAATTTGTACCGTTACCAATCAGAAGTTGACCATTGGTAGGTGCTGCTGTTAAACCAGTTCCACCATTTGCTACAACTACGGGAACCTCTAACGAGAATGAATTACCATTGAGGTCTAAACCATTACCGGCCGTATAAGAACCTGGAGCACCAAATTGAACAAAAGCAATTGGATCTGTACCTAATGTTGTAACTGTATTAATTTGAACCCAAGCAGTATCACCGAGTGTTGTTCCTTGTTCAACAAACACTGCTGCTGCATTAATTTCATTAATCGGTGTTGTGGAATCCATATCTGGAGAACGTACCCATGGACCAGCGGCCGCAATATAAACACCGTTTTCTGCTGGTAAAGTTTGGGCTTTAACTAAAACTCGACTTCCAGCAAGAACTGTAACACCATCAACTGTTAATAGTCCACCTGTTGCCAAAACAACATTTGCTGTCGTTGATGCTAAAACAGAATCTTTCCAGTTCAACCCGTTGATTGTTGCATCAACGTAATCTTTGTTAGCCGCATGTGTTCCTATCGTTGGTGCATTTGGTAAAACAACTTGAACGCCAGCACCAGACATTGTTAATGTACCGGTCATTGTATCGCCAGTCACATTAACATAAACAGAATCAAGTTCTGTGGTAAGGTCACCAACTACAACAGGGGTTGTGGCTGTTACGCGACCAAACGTATCTGTTGTGATTTTTACGAATTGTGCTGTTACAGGTGTTCCAACAGTATCTAAAGTTATCGTTGGATTACCTGCAACACCGTTTCCATTAGTAACAACAATAGTACCGGTTGTTCCAGCAATGCTACGTTGAGCCCAGGTATCAGCTGCTGTACGAACCGGGAAGCCAGTTCCAGTCAATGCTGCAATCGCAGTTAAATCAGCATCAAGATTAAATGTAAATGATCCAGATGATACGATTGGATTGGTGCCTGTTATTGTTAATGCTGCGCTGGTACTTGTTGCACCGACAGAAGTAACTGAGCCACCACTGACACCAAATGCCGTCCATTGTGAACCGTTATAAAATTCAACAGAATTTGTGTCGGTATTATATCTAACCATACCGGATATCGGTGTTGCTGGTTGAGCTGCGTTATTACCTTTCGGGAGTGTAAGAGCACCAGTACCTGCTACTGTTAGAACACCGGCCTGACCGCCCAACGGTGGAAGAGTTGTTACATCAAGGGTCTGAAGTCCACCATAAATCGTGCCCGTATCAAAATTAAAATCCATTTTTTTACCCTTATATTATCCTTAGTTTGTAATTTCCACAGTCTCGACTAAGGCTACCCAACGAATTGTTTTGGCATTTTCACCAGTCACAATAATACGTAAAGCGCCGTTTGTGGTATCAGCACTTATATTTATATCCCAAGTTGGATTTGACTCCGCTAACACAGTTTTATTCACTGATCCTTGGATAGAAGTTGTTGCAGATCCCGAACCTCTATAGATAACTCCAGCGGCAGTATATCCTGCTCGACCGTCACCTACATCTGTTCTGTGTCCAGTAATTGTAATTTTAAAGGTCCACGATGAATTATCCGGTAGAACTAATCTCACTGAGCCACTGTTACCATCAATAAGTAATTCTTGTGGGGCACTACTAATAGTTGTTCCACGCAATAAATATCTACCTGCTTGGGCATCACCGTTGCTTGCAAATCTCCCGCTTGCCTGAACTACTCCACCTTGTGTTCTAGCTAACGATTGAAGTCCAATTGCTAGGGAGCCTGTTGCACCAAGTTGCGTTTCTGCACCCGAACCTATCGCTACAGAATCTAGTGCAGCGGCAACAGGTGCAACAAATGAATTAGCTTTTTCGCTGTATAAATTAGGTTTGGTTGCTAGAACAGTCCAAACAGCACCATCATAAAAATAAATTCCATTACCATCGGTTACAACACGATCAATATAAATCGCACCTAATGTATCAGTCCCAACAGGTACACCAGCACCTTCTCTAATACTAGGAGCGCCGCCAGCATTGATAACTTGTAAGGCATTTACAACATTCCCTAACCCTGCATTTGAAGGAGTAACAGTAATACCAGCGTTAGATGCAGAAGTTATTATTCCTTTGTTGTTTACGGTAATAACACTAACTGCCGAAGATGATCCATATGTTGATGGAAGTACACCAGACGGTGAAAGATCGACATTAAATGTTCCATCGATTACAATTGGATTTGGGGTTCCGGTTACAGTAATACTACCACCCGAGCTAGTAAGTCCAACTGATGTTACTGTTCCGGTTCCGCCACCACCCCCGCTAACAGGAACCCAGGCACCATCTGAACGTAAAAAGTTAGTGGTAACTGGACCGGCTGCAGGAACAACACCAGGTATATCAGCTGAAAAACTATTTACAGATACTACAATAGTTCCAGAACCAGTAACCGGACTACCTGCAATAACTAGTGAATCTGCATTAGGCCCTTCTGTAACAACACCAACCGATGTTACATTACCTGCCCTTAATAGTTCGGTGATCTTGATTGCCATATTATGCTAGGTCCCTATAAAGATATCGTATATTCGTTGGTTGATTAACCATATATAGCAACACCTATTCTATTCCATGCACCGTTAGAATAAATATAGAGATGATTATTAGTACCATCATACACCATTGCAGCCTGACCAGTTGAAACATTTGCCGGCACACCAGTCGGGACTCCCAAACAAGTTGGTATGGTAACAAAACCACTTGTTGCTGTAGTTGCTATGGTTGCATTAGTAACAGCTAATTCTACGTTTCCTCGTACACCAGTTCCTTGCGGTGGTCCTCCAGTAATCAAGACATTTCCACCACTACCACTGGTTACACCACCCTGACCACCGGTGATCTGTACCGCGCCGCCTCTCGCTGCTGCTGCTGTGCCTGCACCACCTGTGACATTTACAATACCACCAACACCGGCAGTTGCACCGCCTGCTCCTGCGATAACTGTTAAACTTACACCGGCAGCGGAGGCAGATCCTTGAGGAGATCTAATTATTCCGGGTGTGGCTGCAGAACCTACCGTTACTGTATTAGTTGTTTTATTCCAAACGAAATCTGCGTCGCCGCCTAATACACCCGAATCATTAAATTGAATTTGTGTATTTGCACCAGCAACTTGATTGGTAATAGGCACCCATCCGCCCCACGTTCCGTTGCTTCTCATACGCATAAATTGCGCTCCGGCTGTGTAAGTTGGTCGAGCTGGACCAATTCCGTAGGCCGTTGCTATCTGTTTTACGTTGAGGTTATCGGCATTGTTTTCCTGTTCAACAAATACAAACCAAGTACCAGAATCGGGAGCATTTGTTAGCGAAGTGCCTCTGTAGAAAGCATTTAAGTATCGAGTGTCAAGATTCGTCGAACTAATGTCTGCCGATTGACCTCCAAGTCCCACATTATTAAACGCTGTATCGACAATAGTCTGCGCTGCGACTGAAGTGATACCGCCTAATGCAGTTAGAGCAGCAGAAGCGGATGCTGCACCAGTTCCACCATTGGCAATTGGCAATAAACCAGTTACATGTGTTGTTAATCCAATTTTACCCCAAGTTGGAAGAGTGCTAGTTCCGGCTGAAATTAAAGCGTTGTTAGCGGCAGCATTAGCTAATCCAGCAAAAGCTCCAGAATTGTTGTATTGAAGTTCTGTATTCGCTCCGCCCGGTGGAGTTCCACCAGCACTTCCGTTTGCAGCCGCTGTAACTCTTCCTTTAGAATCAACCGTAATGTTTGCGTTGATATATGAACCAGGTGTAACTGTTCCAACAGTCGCAAGAGTTGTTGTTATGGATCCTGTAGATGGGCCCCCGGTTACATCACCTGTTAATGTAATTGATTGATCACCAGTATTCGTGCCTGAAAGATTAGATCCAGTAATAGTACCAATTACTGACAAAGCGCCAGCATCAGTTAGTGATAGGATAGTTGTGGTATAGCTACTACTACGAATTTCGAATTTACTATCAAATGCACGCAAATATTTATTAGCGGCACCGCCCGTCGCATTACCTGATAATCTAATATTTGCTCCGGAAGTACCAGTATCTTGAACATGAAGTGTAGATTGACTATCGACGCTTCCAAGATAAAGAGGGGCTCCACCGGCTGCTGGATTAACAATCTGTGCATTTCCTGCATCGGAAATTGAGAACAAGTTAGCGGTGTTAGCATTGTTTCGAATTGAAAAGAGTCCAGCTTGAACACGTATCCACTTGCTAACACCGGTGCCAGCACTTCCAGTCATCTTGATGTTAACACCTGCGGTAGTACCAGTGTCTGTGAGTGCAAGTGTCTCAGCACTATCTTGACTTACTAAATTAAGAGAAGGAAGGGCTGCGGTAGTGATTGTTTGACCAACAGTAAAACTATTGTTCACTGACCTAACTGCTACTGTTGTTGTTCCTGTTGGAAAGGTTGCATTAGTAACACCAGTGGTTGTAAGTGTTAATGCAGATGCTCCCACGGTTGTAAATGGACCACCGAGTACAATTGCCTTACCCCCGATTTGACCGACGGTTGCTGCAAATGATCCTGTACCTGTACCAGTAACATCACCTGTTAATGTGATTGTTTGATCACCAGTATTAGTACCCGAAGTGCTACCGGTAAAATTGGAGGCACTTATGGTGCTGGGTACTGTTAAAGCGCCTGCATCAGTCAACGACAATATATTGGTTGTATTGGCGCTGTTGCGAATAAAGAAGGTACCATTAGCAACCCGAATCGTTTTAGAAGGTGTGGTGGCGCCGCTACCAGTTAAGGTCAAGTTGACACCATTTACCCCTGTATCAGTCAAAGTTTCCGTTGCGGTAGCGCCACTAGAAGTTAAGGATAGCGCAGTGGCTGCACCGGTAGTAATTGTTTGACCAACTGTAAAATTATTGTTCACACCCGACGATGCAAGTGTTCCGGTCGTCGGAAGTGTAACGTTTGTTGCACCGGTGGTTGTAAGTGTTAGAGGATTTGCTCCCGAAGTTGTAAACGAACCGGCAAGAGAAATTGGTTGCCCACCAATTTGGGCGACAGTTGTTGCAACAGTTCCGGATCCGGTTCCAGTAACATCACCCGTTAATGTGAATGATCCACCAGTTGATGTATCGACCCAGCCGGCATCGTAAACATACAATTTATTGCTTGTGGTATCAAATACCAATGCAACTTGACCGGTTGTAACATTTAGTGGAACACCCGTTGGTGTTCCACTAGTGGTCGGAACAGTAATAAATCCACCTGTTGCTGTTGTTGCTAGAGCTGTTCCGGCACCGCCTAATTCTACGTTTCCACGAGCACCTGTACCTGTGCCCGGACCACCTCTAACTAGAACTGAGCCTCCGGCACCATTACTTACGCCACCTGTTCCTCCCTGAATTTGCACCTCACCGCCTGCACCACTATTGGTATTACCAAGAGCATCACCACCGCGTACAAATACTAAAGAACCCGGAAATGAACCAGCAATTGTTGATCGAGTAGAATGACCTCCACGCAATGTAACTGTGCCACCGAGAACACCATTTCCGTTACCATCACCACCTTGGAAAGTAGCTGGACCACCATTGCCACCAATACCCTCTCCACCCGCAACAGTCATGGAACCACCGCTAGCAGAAGTTGAACCTAAACCACCCCTAATTGTAACTGCGCCTCCGGTACCGCCGGCTTTCGATCCACCGGCGATAACAATTGGACTACCGTAAAGATCTGTACCTCTAATATTAATAGTTCCGCCGAGAGAGTTTGTACTACCTCCATCAGCAACAATATTAATATCACCACCAGTAGAATTCTGACCACCAAAACCAGATGTTATATTAACATCACCACCCTTAGTTGAGCCACCAATTGTTGAGAAACCTCCGGTAATATTTACGGAGCCTCCACGCTGAGCTGTTCCAATGCCTCGACCACCAGTAAGGAATAAGGTTCCGCCAGTTCCCGAAGTTGCACCACCCGGACCAGCAATAATTGTTAAATCTACTCCAGGACTTGTAGCAGCTCCTTGAGGACCTCTAATTATTCCCGGTGTTGCGGCCGCACCTACAATCATTGTATTAGTAACTTTGTCCCAGACAAAGGAAGAAACAGCACCGAAAGCACCACCATCATTGAATTGAATTTGTGTAGTGGCACCAGCCGGTAAGCCTCCTCCACCAGTACTTCCATTTGATGCAGAAGTAATTCTACCTTTAGAATCAACAGTAATATTCGCGTTGGTGTATGATCCTGCTCCTACAGTAGTATTCGCCAGGGTTGTTGTAATAGTTCCTGTTCCGGAACCGGTTACATCACCCTCTAATGTAATTGTGCTTCCGGTTGCTGGTGAAGTCCA
>Ga0190271_10002099_pt1 | contig 11862 bp, 10 predicted proteins | sample Popmic356T_FD_133747 | JGI IMG/M metagenome (GOLD analysis project Ga0190271, IMG submission 133747) | Populus adjacent soil microbial communities from riparian zone of Weber River, Utah, USA - 356 T | ecosystem: Environmental > Terrestrial > Soil > Riparian zone | place: USA: Utah | collected...
CGCGGACCCTTCCTTTAGCACGCTGTCGCGCAACGGGGATCGTCTCCTCCTATCCAGCCATGGTGGCGATGGTGAATTTGAGCAGGTGATTGTCGTTACGACCGATGACGTTGATGCCGTTTTACGTAAGTTTCGGCAGCGAGGGTTGCGCACGCCTGGGAATCCGGAGGCTCCGGAGAAAGTCCACGAAGGTCCGATTGATCAGAGTTGGGGCACGCGCGAGTTTTACGTGGATGATCCCGATGGCAATACGCTTCGGTTCACGCAGCATGGCAAATGGTAATGCAGCCTTACGAATACTCCGTCTGAGGGCACACTACCTGGCGAGCAGATGCGCGTGCCAGGTCATGTGTTGCGAGATGAAGCTCTGGATGAAGAAGTAGCCATGGTCGTAGCCCTCGCGCATCTGCAGGAAACATTCCTGCCCCGCTTCCTTGCAGGCCGTCGCCAGCAAATCAGGCTTGAGCTGCTCGGCGAGGAATTTGTCCGCGGTGCCCTGGTCGATGAGGATTCCACCGGCGAATCTGTGTCCTGCCTTCACGAGCTCGGTGGCGTCGTATTGCGACCAGGCCGCACGATATGCGCCGAGATAACCGGTAAACGCCTTGTTGCCCCACGGGCTCTGGATCGGCGCGGCGATGGGCGCAAACGCCGACAGTGATTTGTACTTCTGCGGGTTTTTCAACGCGATGGTGAGCGCGCCGTGACCGCCCATCGAGTGGCCCATGATGCCGCTGCGGGAGATATCGGCCTTGAAGTATTCGGCGACCACCTGCGGCAACTCGTCCACCACGTAACTGTACATGCGGTAGTGAGATGCCCACGGCGCCTGCGTGGCATCCAGGTAGAACCCCGCAGCGATGCCGAAGTCCCACGACTCCCGATCGCCGGGTAGTTGGACGCGCGGACTGGTGTCCGGCGCCACCAGCATGATTCCATGGCGCGCCGCATGCTCGAGCGCGCCGGCCTTGGTCACGAAGGTTTCTTCGGTGCAGGTCAGACCTGCAAGGTAGTACAACACCGGCACGGGACCGGCCGCCGCCTGCGGCGGCGCGTACACTGCAAAACGCATGTCGCAGTTGTTGGTCCGCGAGGGGTGCTGGTAGTAACCCAGCACGCCCCCGAAGCAGGCGTGCTGGGAAATCGTTGCGAGCATTGTCAGACCTTTAGCGTGCCCTTTGCCTTGGCTACATGCGTGGCGATCGCGTCCATGAGCGGCGGCGACAGCGCGTCGTAGGGCGGCAGGCGCAGTTTCTTGAGGCGATCGCGGATCTTGGTCATCTCCTTGGGCTTGGCAGCGCCAGCCTCGATGATGGATGACACGAACGCTGCGAACTCAGGCTTCGCCCAGCCCACCTCTTTCGATAACTCCACGTGCACGAAGTCGAGCCCGAAGAACGGATGGTTCGTGTTCTCGATGCGTCCGTACATGTGCACGCCGCAGCCGCTGCAGGCGTGACGCTGGATCGCGGCGCTGGCATCGACCGTCGTCAGTTTCTGTTCGTTTGCGGTGACGCTGAGGTTGTCGCGACTGACCACGGCGACCACGGAGAATTTCGCGCCCGCCGGCTTCCAGCACTTGGTGCAACCGCAGGCGTGGTTATGCGCCACATTGCCCTTGATGGAGACGGTAACCGGATCGGCGGCGCAGTGGCAGGTGAGTGTCCCGCCCTTGAATTTCTTGGCGCCAGCCTTGAGGCCCTTGTCGATCGATGGATGAAGCTTGACAGCCATGAGCATTCCCTCGTCGTTGTTAGTTGTTCAGAAAGTGACCACGGAGCGAATGGACTCGCCCTTGTGCATGAGATCGAAAGCGTCGTTGATCTTGTCGAGCGGCATCACGTGCGTGATGAGGTCGTCGATGTTGATCTTCTTGTCCATGTACCAGTCGACGATTTTGGGCACGTCGGTGCGGCCGCGCGCGCCGCCGAAGGCCGTGCCTTTCCACACTCGCCCGGTCACGAGCTGGAACGGCCGCGTCTTGATTTCCTGGCCGGACCCGGCGACCCCGATGATCACCGACACGCCCCAACCGCGATGCGTGCACTCCAGCGCCTGTCGCATGAGGTCGACGTGACCCACGCATTCGAAGCTGTAGTCCGCGCCGCCGTCCGTGAGTGACACCAGGTAAGGAACGAGGTCGCCCTGCACCTCTTTCGGGTTCACGAAGTGCGTCATGCCGAATTTTTCGGCCATGGCTTTGCGCTTCGGATTGATGTCGACGCCGATGATCTTGTTGGCGCCCGCCATGCGCGCGCCCTGGATGACGTTGAGACCGATGCCGCCGAGGCCGAACACCACGACATTCGCGCCGGGCTCGACCTTCGCGGTGTTGATGACCGCGCCGATGCCCGTAGTGACGCCGCAGCCGATGTAACACACTTTTTCGAACGGCGCGTCCTCGCGGATCTTCGCCAGCGCGATTTCGGGCAGGACTGTGTAGTTAGAGAAGGTGCTGCAGCCCATGTAGTGGTGCACCTTCTCGTTGCCGATGGAGAAGCGGCTGGTGCCATCCGGCATCACGCCCTGGCCCTGCGTCGCGCGGATCGCGGTGCACAAGTTGGTCTTGTGCGAAGTGCAGGATTTGCACTGCCGGCATTCCGGCGTGTACAGCGGGATGACGTGGTCGCCCTTCTTCAGCGTTGTGACGCCCGGCCCGACATCCACGACGATGCCGGCGCCTTCGTGGCCGAACACCACCGGGAACAACCCTTCCGGATCGCCGCCCGAGCGCGTGAATTCATCGGTGTGACAGACGCCGGACGCCTTGATCTCGACCAGCACTTCGCCGGTCTTGGGACCCGCCAGGTCCAGGGTCACGACTTCGAGTGGTTGGCCGGCTTTCCAGCCGATGGCTGCGCGCGTTTTCATTCTTCGGTCGCCCTTTCCGTGAGCGGCCGATAGTACACCGGCCTCGACCTTCCCATCATTGGCCCCAAGGCGTACCTCCCGGGCCTATTGAATCTCATGGACGCCGCCGCTTCGGCGGCGTTTTCCGACGTGGGGCGCAGCCCCTTTTAAAGTATCGACGCCCCCTCGTCCGCAGCGCTCGCGCCTTCGCGCAAGCGCGTGAAGAGCTCGCGGCCGACGCCGTGCGTCGCATCGGACACATCGGGTTTGACAGACTCGCGGCCCTGCAAAGTGGCAGCGTCCACCTGAACTTCGAGCACTCCCGCGCGGGCGTCGAGCCGGATCATGTCGCCATCGCGCAGCTTGGATATCGGACCGTCGGCCGCGGCTTCCGGCGTGAGGTGAATCGCCGCGGGCACCTTGCCAGAGGCCCCGGACATGCGCCCATCGGTGACGATGGCGACGCGCCGGCCTTTGGCCATCAGACCGGACATCGCCGGAATCAGTTTGTGCAGCTCCGGCATGCCGTTGGCACGCGGACCCTGCCCGCGGATGACCGCGATGAAATCTTCGTTGAGACCGGCCTTGAGTGCCGCCGCCATGGCTTCCTGACTCTCGAACACGCGCGCTGGCGCGGTGATGTCCCAGTATTTCGGATCGACGGCGCTGGTCTTGATGACCGACCGGCCGAGGTTGCCGCGCAGCAGCTTGAGGCCGCCATCCGTTGAAAACGGGTTCGACGCGGGTCGCAGGATCTTTTCGTCATGCGACTTCTCTGCCGCATCTCGCCAAACCAGCTTGTTGTCGACCAGGAACGGATCCTTCGCGTACGAAGACAGCCCTGGTCCCCAGACGGTCATCGCGGATTCGTGGGCAAGGCCTGCATTGATGAGTTCGCGCACGACGAACGACATGCCGCCCGCGGCGTGGAACTGGTTCACGTCCGCCTCGCCGTTCGGATACACGCGCGCGAGCAGCGGCGTGACCGCCGAGATGTCCGCCATGTCGTCCCAGGTAACGGTGAGCCCGAAGGCACGCGCCATCGCCACCAGGTGAATGACGTGGTTGGTGGAACCGCCGGTCGCCATGAGGCCAACGATGGCGTTGACGAACGAACGCTCGTCGATGACCTCGACGAGCGGAAGGTAGTTAGCGCCAAGTGCGGTGGTCTGCGCGACGCGTTGAGTGGCTGCGACCGTGAGCGCGTGGCGAAGCGGCGTGTTCGGCGCGACGAAGGCGGCACCCGGAACATGCAGGCCCATCATCTCCATGAGCATCTGGTTGGAGTTGGCAGTGCCATAGAACGTGCAGGTGCCGGCGTCGTGGTACGAGCCCATTTCGGCCGCAAGCAGCTCATCGCGCGTGGCGAGGCCCTCGGCATAGCGCTGGCGCACTTCGGCTTTGGCCTTGTTGGCCATACCGCTCGGCATCGGGCCGCCCGGCACGAAGATGATGGGCATCTGGCCGAACGAGGCCGCGCCGATGAACAGGCCCGGCACGATCTTGTCGCAGATGCCTAACAACAGCGAGCCGTCGAAAGCTTCGTGACTCAGCGCCAGTGCCGTCGCCAGTGCGATGACGTCGCGGCTGAACAGCGAGAGTTCCATGCCCGCGCGGCCCTGCGTGACGCCGTCGCACATGGCCGGCACACCACCCGCAACCTGCGCCGTGGCGCCGGCCACGCGCGCCGCGGCGCGGATGACTTCGGGATAGGGCTCATACGGCCGATGGGCCGACAACATGTCGTTGTATGAAGTGACAATGCCGATGTTCGGAATGACCGACTGCTGCAGCTTGGCCTTGTCTTCGCCTGAAGCGGCCATGACGTGCGCGAGGTTGGCGCAGGCCAGCTTGCCGCGCGCCGGTTCGACGAGTTTTCGCTTGCGCGTGCGTTCGAGATATTCGCCGCGCGCCGCAGCGGAGCGGCCACCGATGCGTTCAGTGACCTCGACGATCGTGGCGTTGAGCGTGATTGTTGGGGCCATCGTTATTCATACCAGCTATGGCCGTGACGCTCGGTCAGAGCGATCGCGGCCGTGGGTCCCCAGGTGCCCGCAGGATACGGCTTCACCAGTTGGCGCGTCGAGCGCCAGCTCGTCTGGATGCCGTCGATCCAGTGCCACGCGGCCTCGACCTCGTCGCGCCGGACGAACAGCGTCGTGTTTCCCTTGAGAACGTCCAACAGCAGGCGCTCGTACGCGATCCGCGTTCGGCCGCCACTTTCATCCTTGGGCAGCGAGAGCTCGAGGGGCATCTCGCGGAGGCGCATGCCTTCCAGACCCGGCTGTTTGCTGAGGATCTCGAGCGTCACGACCTCTTTCGGTTGCAGGTGGATGACGAGCCGGTTGGCCTGCAGGTTTGGTTCGTCCGCGGCGAAGATGTTGTGCGGCACCGACTTGAACTGGATGGCGATGTCGGTGCGGCGCGACTGCATCCGCTTGCCGGTGCGCAGGTAGAACGGCACGCCGGCCCAACGCCAGTTATCGATCTCCGCGCGTAGCGACACGAAAGTTTCCGTGTCGCTGTTGCCCTTTTTTGGGCTTTCCTGGGCGCCGGTCTCCTGGTTGTATCCCGGCACGGCGACGCCACCGGCACTGCCCGCGGTGTACTGGCCGCGCACGGTGTTAGCGGCGACGGTAGCCGCCGTGATGGGCCGCAGGCTGCGCAGGACTTTTGTCTTTTCGTTGCGCACTTCGTTGGGTTCGAACATGTGCGGCGGTTCCATCGCGACCAGCGCGACGAGCTGAAGCATGTGGTTCTGCACCATGTCGCAAAGCGCGCCGGAATCGTCGTAGTAACCCCAGCGGCCTTCGAGTCCGACAGTCTCAGCGACCGTGATCTGTACGTTATCGATCGACGATGCATTCCACAGGGGCTCGAACAGCGAGTTCGCGAACCGCAGGGCGAGCAGGTTTTGTACCGCTTCCTTGCCGAGATAATGGTCGATGCGGAAGATGCGATCTTCGTGAAACACCTGTCCCACGGCCTCGTTGATCTCGACGCTCGAGGGATAGTCCTGACCGATGGGCTTCTCGAGCACGACGCGACAAAGCTCACAGGCGAGACCCGCGGCGGCGAGGCTCAGGCACGTAGGCCCATAGAGTTTCGGCGAAGTCGCCATGAAATAGAGAATGCGGTTGTTGCCCGCAAGCGCCTTTTGCAGGGCTTCGGTGCCCTTCGCACTGCCATCACCGGCCTCGAAGGGCGCGTACGAGATGCGTGTCAGCAAATCCGCCACCGCATCTTCTTTGAGGTATTCGGCGGGCACGTGCTTGCGCAACGCGCCTTCGACGAACTTGCGGAACTCGGCGTCAGTGTTCGGGTGGCGTGCGGAACCGACGAACGTCAGCGTCGGCGGCACGAGCCGTTCCCGGCACAGGTGATACAGCGACGGCCACACCATGCGCTGCGAGAGATCACCCGTCGCGCCAAACAGAACGAATTTCTGTATCGGATGCTTCATGAATTGAACAGCAGCCTTGCGGCGCCGAGCAGCTCGACGTGCGGATGGGAGATCGTCTCGACTGGCACACTGCGCATGGCGGGTGTGAAGCGCCCCTTGTGTTCGAACCCGGCGCGCACCCGGCGTTCGAGCGTCGGCCGGTCGAAGTGCTGGAGCATGGCGCCGGAGATGAGTACGCCCTGCCAGGCACCCAGTGTCAACGCCAGGTCACCAGCAAACGAACCCAACAGCTCGCAGAACAGGCCGACCGCCTCGGCGCAATTTGCGTCGCTGCCATTGGCTGCGCGCGTGGTGATTTCCGACGCCGACAGCTCCGAAACGTGCTGACCTTCGACTTCGCAGAGCGCCATGTAGACATTGGTGAGACCGGCGCCGCTCAGAACGCGTTCGGCCGACACGCGTCCGTATTTGCGGCGCAACCAGCGCAGCAGCTCTATGGAGCGTTCGTTGGTGGGCGCGAAGCTGGCGTGACCACCTTCGGTGGCCAGCACGGTGAACGCGCCGGCATTGGCCACCACGCCGCCCACCCCGAGGCCCGTGCCGACCCCGACGATGGCGCAAACGCCCTGGTTCATTGGAAGCGCCAGGCGCTGTGGGCCAATGGGATTGAGATCCCCAGCGCGCAACGCACCGACCGCGTGCCCCACGGCTTCGAAATCGTTGATGACGTGCAGATGTTCGAAGTCCTGCGACTCGCTCAGCGCACGGGCCGAGAAGGACCACGCACTGTTGGTGAGCTGCACTTGGTCAGCGTCCACGCGCCCGGCCACCGCGACTGCGGCGCGGCTCAGCGCTTCCGGCACACCGGGCGTGTCGCTGCGATAGTGCTGCGCTGCATGAGCGATGGATTCGTGAGCGCGAACGGCGTATCGCCGGACGCAATGGACGTTGATGCCGTCGGATGCCGCGCCGCCGACTGCGATACCGAAGCGGATGTGAGTGCCGCCGACGTCGGCTACCAGTCCCAGAACCGCGGAGCGGTCGAATTGTTCACGCTCGGAATCCGCACCTGGAAGCGCTGTATTGACTGTCACTACTGTCCTCTGAAGAAAGGCCTTCTGAAGCAATGCGCTCCAAAAAGGCCGCGAAGCCTGCACCCGTGCAGACAACGCTGTCAACCGACTGGGCTCAGGATTCTACCCAGTAATTAACGTAACGGTGGTGCGTGTCTTGCAAAGCCCTGGCGCTGTTTGACAACGCTGTCTGACAACAAGACAATTTGCGACGTCAGGGGGGACTACGATGAGCCGAATAACGATTCATGACGTTTCCAAGGCCGCGGGCGTGTCTATCAAGACTGTCTCGCGGGTACTCAACAGTGAGCCAAACGTCCGCAGCGAGACCCGCGCGCGCGTACTCAAGCTCGTTGAAGAGCTCAACTATCACCCGAGCCTTTCGGCGCGCAGCCTCGCTGGCCGCAGCTCCAATCTCATCGGGCTGATCTACCAGAACCCGAGCGCCAACTACGTGGTCGACCTGCAGAAGGGCGCGCTCGAACGCTGCCATACGCGCGGCTACCGGTTGTTAGTGCACCCCTGCGAAGGCACGGATTTGTCGAGCGTGCGCGATCTCGCGGGCCTGGTGCTCGAATCGCACCTCGATGGCGTGGTGCTGGCGCCACCATTGTCCGATTCCACGGAAGTGCTGGCCGAACTGCAGAAACACCGTATCCGTTTCGTGCGCATCGCGCCCACGGTCGACCTGGACGCCTATTCCTGCGTGTTCATGAACGACGTGGCAGCGGCGCGCGAGATGACCGAATACCTCATTGCGCTGGGGCACGAACGCATTGGCTTCATCAATGGCCCGCCAGGACATCCGGTGACGGAGCAACGTTATCTCGGATACACGCTGGCGTTGCGTTCGCACGGGCTCGATGTCGATCCGCAGCTCGTGGATCGTGGCGAGTTCACGTTCGATTCGGGTCTGGCCGCTGCGCGGCGCTTGTTGTCTCGTGCGACACGGCCTACCGCGGTGTTCGCCAGCAATGACGACATGGCCGCCGGCACCATCATGGCCGCACACGAAATGGGACTCACCATCCCCAGCCGTCTTTCGGTCGCCGGTTTCGACGACAGCTATGTCGCGCAGGTCATCTGGCCGCGCCTGACCACCGTGCACCAGCCAACTTACGAGATGGCGCACCAGGCTGCGGACATGCTGTTCCGCTCGCTGGGTGACGAAACGCCACCCAGGAGCATGGAGATTCCCTACCGCATGGTGTGCCGCGAATCGACCGGACCTCGTCCGGCGAACTAGTCCGCTGCTTACAGCCCGAAGCGATACGTGAGGCGTATGCCGACGTTGCTGCCGTCGACGTCTTCGTATCCGGGGCTCGAATATTCGATCTTGGTGTAATGCAGCGCGACCCATTTCCAGCCGACTTCGGCGTTGAAGCCACTGGCGTTGTCCCATTCGAAGTCTTCGAAGAAGCCGTCACCGTCGAGCTCGGGGCTCATGTGCTGCACGTACCCGGCGCCGACATACCAACTATTGGCGAAGCGATACACACCGTTGAGCTGCAGCGTCGTGCGCGTCATCATGATGTCCGCGTTTTCCGCGGCGGTGAACACCACTTTGTAGCCGATCAAGGCCTGCAGTTCGAATGGCACGGATGCGGCCGGGCGGAACCAGCCGCCAATGCCGAAGCCGAGGCCCTGCCCGGCTTTCACGTCCTGCGAATCGCCGTCGGTGAACTCCAGTGTTGCGACGTCATCGCCGCCGAAATCGAAATCCATCTGCGCCAGAAACCCGCCGCGCTTGCCGGTATCGGCGGCCTGCGCTGCAGAGGCAGCAGAAACCGACAGGGCCGCCAGCAACACGGCCTGAGCTAACTTCTTCATCAATTCCTCCCGATTGAATGCACTCCCCTCGGGAGGCTTCCGCATTCTCGTGGTTTCCCCGAGTGCGTCAATGCTGGTGACGCGCTCCTTGAAGTGCGTCACAAACCGGTAGTAGGGGATGTTAGTTAGAGCCGCGCGAGCGCGCTGATTTCCGCGATCGCGGCAACCAGGTGGTAAAAACTGCTCGCGGGTGCGGGCTCGTCGACGATTTTTCCGTCGGCGTCGATGCGGTCGTACCAGAGACCGGGAACGGGACAGTCCAGATAACGCAGCAGGCCATCCGCGGCAGCCACTGCCATCGAAAAATAGCGCGCCTCGCCGGTCAGGCGCGCGGCGATGCACGCGGCCTTGAGTCTTTCGGTTTGAGGCCACAACCGCGCGCCGGCGTCATGCGCGGAAAAATCGTCGAGCAGGCTGTTGGTGGCGAGGCCATTGCGCAGTCCGTGGCTTTCACCAACGTCGATGAGCTTGAGCGCCGCTGCTCGTGCGCGCGTGTGTTTCACTCCGCCCCATCGCAACAGCAGCCACGCCCACTCGTACTGGTGACCCGGCTCGACGATGCGCCCGGGCAGGTCTGGCGCCGGATTCCAGTTCTCATCGAAGAATTCGCGCAACGCACCGGTGTTCGAGTCGATGAACTTGCTGAGCGAGAGTTCGGCGAGCTCATCGGCCAGCGACTTCCACAGCGAGCTCTCCGAACACACCTCACAACCCGAGAGCGCGGCTTCGAACAGGTGCATGTGCGGGTTTGACTGCAGCGGCAGGCTCGACGGAACGCCGGTATTGAAGCCCACCCCTGCCCGCTTCATGGTCTTGATCACGCGCGTGTGCAGGTCGAGCGACTGGCGCTCGCGCTCGGCGCGCGAGTCACCGGTTGCGGCGGCCACGTTGAAGGCGAGCAATGCGAAAGCCTGGTCGTACAGCAACGCGCGGTCATCGAGCGATGAACCGTCTGCCGCCACCAGCGTGCGGAACAGTCCATCGGGACGCTGATACCGCGTCAGGAAATAGTCGAGCCCATGTTTGACCAGCGCCGCCGAATCACCGCGCCACCCGAGCGACGGCGCTACGGCGAAGCAATAAGCCTGACGTGGATTGACGCGCGAGCGCCGAGGTTCGGCCAGCGGTTCGCCATTCTGCGCGAGCCGCTCGTGGAAGCCGCCGGCCGGGTCACGGCCGCGCGTCGACCAGAGCGGATAGGCGGCATCGCACAGCCAGCTGCAAAGCTGGCTGTGCTGTTGGTCGATGCGCGCCTTGTCGTCCATGGCTCCCCGATATCAGTGGCCCGCGGAAACCTGACCGGTGGGATGAGTGACCACCGGCGCCTTACCCGCGCGTACCGCAAAGATACTGATGATTGCGTACGCCGTCATCGGCAGCAGGTAAGCCACATGCAGGCCGATGCTCGAGGCCATATTAGCGCCACCGACGCACTCGGAGAGCTTGGGCTGCGGACCACCGACCACGTCGGCGATGAAGCCGAACAGATACGGCAGCACGGCGCCCCCGACGATGGCGAGACAAAGCAGGCCCGAAGTCGCCGCCGGAGGGGCGGTGCTGCGCTCCAGTGTCACCGTGAAGATCACCGGGAACATGATGGAGTTGAACAGGCCGATCGACAGCGCGATGTACGAAGCCGTGCTGCCATGCAGCTGGCTGACCGCCAGGCACATCAGCGCAGCGATCGCCGCGAAAATCGCGAGCAGGCGTGGCGCCGGCACGCGCGTGAGCAGCAGGCTGCCGATGAAGCGGCCGATCATCGCGCCGCCCCAGTAGTACGCGACCATGTGACCGGCCGTCTTGAGCGGCACGCCGAGCATGTCGTCGTAGTTCAGGAAATTGGTCATCGCACTGCCGATCGACACTTCCGCGCCGACGTACAGGAAAATCGCGAGGCCGCCGAGCAACGCCCATTTCGACTTGAGCGCCGTGAGCACCGAAGGACGCTGTGCCGCCGTCGTAACTTCTGTGGTCACTTCGAGGTGGCGGCGAAATGCCCAGATGAATACGCCGAGCAGCACGAGTGCGCCCGCCATGAGGAGGAACGTGAGATCGATTTTGCGGAGTGACTCGTCGCGCATTGCCTTCGTCACGGTCTCGCATTTCGCGCCCTCGGCGAAGATGCCACCGACGAGCAGCACACTGGCCACCACCATGGGCGCGAGCCATGTGCCGAAGGAATTGAACGCCTGCGAAAAGGTCAGGCGGAAGTGCGAGCGCTCCGGCGGCCCGAGCGCGGCGGCCAGCGGATTCGCCACCACCTGCAGAATCGTGATGCCGCCGGCGATGATGAACAGGCCGACGAGCACGATTGCGAAACTGTTGTTCCCAGTCGCCACCGGCATGGTGAGGCATCCGATGATCATGATGGCGAGCGCCAGAAGAATCGACCTGGTGTTGCCAAGCCTGGCGATGATTCCCGCTGCGGGCAGCGACACCACGAAGTACGCCGTGAAGAAGGCGACCTGCGAGAGCATCACTTCGGCGTAGGTCAGTTCGAAAATCGCCTTGAGCGCCGCGATCAGCGGATCGACGGAGACAGTGATGAACCCCCACATGAAGAACAATGTGGTGACCGTCGCAAATCCAGCTCGCATGCCTGTGTTGTTGGAATTCATCTGGCCCCTCGGAAGAGTTTCGTAACGGAAAAAATCTAGAGCGCGGCCACTTTCATGAGCGCGGTGCGCGTCGGCAACAAGCGGTGGC
>Ga0190271_10002100_pt1 | contig 11860 bp, 5 predicted proteins | sample Popmic356T_FD_133747 | JGI IMG/M metagenome (GOLD analysis project Ga0190271, IMG submission 133747) | Populus adjacent soil microbial communities from riparian zone of Weber River, Utah, USA - 356 T | ecosystem: Environmental > Terrestrial > Soil > Riparian zone | place: USA: Utah | collected...
AGCCGGCACTGGTCCCACCCGCCGCGACGCCCAGGCGGCGCATTGCCCTTCAATGTACCTGTCGCCAGCGCCGGCTCGATTACAGCACCGCGCCACGCATTTTCCGAAGCCAACCAGTGGTTGGCATGGTTGCCCCCCGGGCGTATCTTCATATCCATACAAGAAGGCGCCGGAGTCCGAAGGCTGCCGGCGCTAACCACTCAGAATTTCACCGCGGGTTCCGGCTTGGCCGACTACACGAAAAAACTGGCGGGCACAGCACGCGCGCTGCTCTCCGCAGGCGGCAACCTTCAATCGACGGGCAGCGGCGAGCAGATCGACGCCGTCAAGCTCGAGGCCGCGATCGCTGCGCGCACGGCGAGCAACGCGCAATCCGCGCCGTCGGTTCTCGAAGCCAGGGTGGCGCAGGTCCTGCAGGCTGCCAACAGTGCCCTGCGCAAGAGCGCCGAAGGCAATGCGGGCGACATCACGCCGCTCGAGCGCTCCGGCCTCGAAGTCATCGTCCAGCTCGTCGGCCGCCCGGCGCTGCGCTACATCGATGGGCATGTGCAACTTCCGCCGACGTCGCTCGCCGAGAATCAGCTCTGGGAAGTGTTCGTCACGACCAAACGCCAGCAGATCGATGCGCTGTCCGCCTCGGTGGCACGGCTCAATCTCGAACAACCAGGTGGTGCGAGCACCCATCTCGGTACCGGCTGGCGCCTCGGCAAGGATCTTCTCGTCACCAATCGCCATGTGGCTGCCAACATGGTCGCGGACGCATCGCGCACGCCCGACGACTGGCAACTCACCAATCACCAGTACGTGGCTGACTTCGCGGCCACAGACCAGCCGTCCGCGCCGCAGGTCTTCGCAATCGAAGCCCTGGCGTACTGCGCTTCGGAGCAGTACGTGGACGCGGCAGTGCTGAGGCTCAAGCCGTCCGCCGCCGCGTTTCCACCTCCGCTCGAACCCGACTTCGATGCCGCGGCGATCGGCAGCGCGCCGGCAAGCGCCGGCGGTTTCGCCGGCACCGAAGTCTATGTCGTCGGCCATCCCTGGCAGCCCCACGCAACCGACGAGATAACCAGCATTTTTGGCGATGCTGATGGCCGCAAGCGGTGCGCTCCCGGCATGACCACGGCCACTCGCGATGAAGGTCCAATATTCGATCACGATTGTTCAACGCTGCGTGGCAACTCGGGCTCACCCGTCGTCAACCGTTGGACACATCGCGTCGTCGGCCTGCACTTCGGCGGCCAGACGAGCGACTCCGCCGGCAATCTGGGTGAAGCCAATGTCGCAGTGGCGTTCTCCATGCTGGCAACGCATCGTTTCGCCGCGATACTGAAGGCGGGGCAGGTATGAGGCGCCGCGCATGAACGCCGTCGTCGACACGATCCAGTTGTCGCCCGATCAACTCGCCGACCTTGCGGCATTGCTCGAACGAACGAGCACCAATCGAAACCTGGGCTGGCTCAGTGCCACGCTCACCGGCGTCGACGTCCTGCAGGAATCGGCGAATCAGATTGGCGACACGAAGGCGCTCGCGCAGGCGCTGGTGAAGCTGCTCGTCGACAAAGGCGTCGTCGGAGACGCCATCGCGCTGTTGCAGCGCGAGTTCCCGAACAACCTGTACCTGCTGGCGGGGCTTGGCGCGGTCCTCAACAAGGAGCGCCTCGACAACGACAACCTGCAGGCGCTGCTGAATCGCTACGAGCCGTTTTTCAATTCCGCCGATTTTCAGCGGATGCTGCCGCGCGTGCGAAGCACGGTGTGCGCCGTGGCCGCCGGCCGGAAGTTGTTAGGTACGGGCTTTCTCGTGGGTCCCGCCCACGTCCTCACGAATTTTCACGTCCTGCGCCCCTATCTGAAACTCGCGGCCAACGGCATGGACTACGAGCAGAACGCCGACGGCAAGGAGATCTGCTGCGTCTTCGACTATCGCACCGAGCCGCCACCGAGGCTCGACGACGCGGCCATCGAGGATTCCCGCGTCGTGGTCGTCCGCGCCGCCGACCAATGGCTGGTGCATGCGCGCAAGCAACTCCCCGATGACGGCACGGCGAAGGCGCCGCCCAAGGTGGACACGGAATACGACTACGTGCTGATCGAGCTCGCGCGGCCGGTCGGGCAAAAGCCCGCGCGCGTGGGCGGCGGAGCGCTTCGCGGCTGGCTCACGCTGCCGACCAAGTGCGATTTTCTCGGCGAGCGCAAGGTGGTGCTGTTCCAGCACCCGGGCGGCGCGGCCCAGCAATTCGCCATCGGTGATTTCAGCCAGCTCGATCCGAGCGCGACCCGCGTCTGGTATCGCGTCAGCAGCGCTCACGGCTCATCCGGCGGCGCGGCCGTCGGAGCCAACGGCGAGCTCCTCGCCTTGCACAATGCCGAGGTAGATAGTCCGCCGGGCCCTCCCGAAAAAGTGAACCAGGGTGTGCGCATCGACCTGATCGCCGACGACCTGCAGAACATCGCGAAGAAATGGAAGCCTCCACCGCCGGCGGACCAGCATCCGCTCGCGTTCTGGTCGCTGAACGACAGCCTGGCGAGTCCGAAGCCCATCATTGGCCGGCAGGCATTCCGCGAAGCGGTCGTCCGCATGATGAGTCCGGAGGCGGAACGCGTGCTGACCGTGCTCGGCGAATTCGGCACTTTCGTGGGCTTCTCACTCTCACTGCTGCAACGAACGCTCGGGAGCCTGGTGCCGATCGCGCGGTTCACGCCGCAAAACATGGGAGTGATGACACCGCCGGAATTCCTCGATGCCATCCTCGATCAGCTCGGAATCGAGAGGGATCCTGACGATCCGATGCCGATGTCGGCGCCGCCGACCGAAACCGTCGAGCGCTGGCTGGCCATCTACCTGCCGAAATGGCTGGCGCGGCAGTTGGCGCGGCACGAAAAGAAGCGGCCCGGAGTCTTTCCGGCCTGGGTGGCGATCGACGTCACGACGCCGAAGAACGCGGCGCCGCTCTGGGCCAAGGGGCTTCGCGACCTGGTGACGGCGATGTTCGGCGCTCGCGATGCCGGCCAAACCGTCGACGTGCCGCAACTGCGCTGGCTGCTGATGAGCACGGTTCCGCTGCCGCTCGGCACCGTGAAGTTCGTCGAAGAGAATTTGCTCAACGACCCGAGGTACGCCGAGGACTTCGCGACGTGCATGACGATCGCGTGGAAAACCATCGACAAGGAGGTCGAGAACCCGGAATCGGTTTTCGCCACCATTGCGGAGATAACGCTCGAAGAGATCGAGGGTCTGCCTCGGAAGGTCCTGGCGCAGAAGGCTGCCAGGATGGTCAAGATCGCGCGCGGCAAGTGAACCCATGAGCGCCCCCACACGAATTCCTCGCGACCAATTGCCCGACTGGGCACGCGCTGCACTGGACGATCCGGCTCCCGCCCGGAAGGCGGGAATCACCGATGACGTGCGTGCCCAATCCGCCTGGCCTCTCCTGCTGGACGCCGCCCTGGTCTCCGCCTTTTTGCCGCAGGATCTCGCGCCCGAAATCGGCACCGGCGAGTCGCGGCGCGCCGCGGAGCACTTCGTGCTCGGCTTTTCGCAAACTTCCTGCACGAGCCGGGGCGCGGCCTGGGAACTCACCATGGGCGCGCGAACTGCGGTACTGGCCGCGGCGGTGCGTGCGGGCCAGCTCACCACGGCCATCGAGCGCACGTCGAAGCGATTCGGCGATGCCCTGAGCACCGCACTCCGTGAAACGCTGGCCAACGCGCCGCTGCTCGGCGCCAAAGAACCTCTGTCCCTCGAGAAACTCGAAGCGCGCCGTGCCGCCATTTCCCTGTTGTCGGGCGTTTCCGGACTCACGCTGCCCTCGCTCGACGACCTCGACCGCGACATCCGCCGGCGCCGCCTGATCGAGCAGTTCGAGCGCATGTGCGGCAAGGATTACGAGACGCGCATCGTCGGGCGCGATGACGAGCTGGAAGAGATGCGTGAGTACGTCGGCTCCATCGCCGCCGCGGATCTCAAGCAGATGCTCACCCGCACCTTCACGCGCGGTCGTCGCGCGATCACCGGGCGTGGCACTTTCGTGATCTGGGGCACGGGCGGCGTCGGCAAGACCACGCTGATCTCGCGCTTCATGCTCGAGCACCTGCACGCCGCCAACAAGAATTTTCCGTTCGCCTACCTGGACTTCGATCGGCCGAGCGTCAGTCCGCGGGACCCATTCGGGCTGCTGGCCGAAATCTGTTTGCAGGTGTCCGCGCAGTTCAGGGAGCTGGACGAGCCGCTGCGTGAATTGCGCAGCGAAATACTCGCCGCGCAGCCGCGCGAGATGAATCCGGATCAAAACCCGCTGCACGCTCTGGTGCCGCTCGCGGAGGATTTTCGCCAGATCATCGACAGGTTTCTGAGAGAGCAGGAGTCGCGATTCGAGTGGGCGCGCCCCTTCCTCCTGGTCTTCGATACGTTCGAAGTCGTGCAGTACGACGTCCACCAGGTGGATCTCCTGCAAAGATTCGCCGAGACGCTCTCCAATTCAGGCGGCTGGCCACGGCTTCGCCTGATGATCTCCGGGCGCAGACGGCTCGACGCTTTCATGTTGCCGGTCGAGGGTGGCGAACTCGAAGGTGTCGATCTCGAGGGTGCGCAAACGCTGCTCATGCGCTGGACCGCCCGCGTGGGCAAGCCGATCTCCGAAGAGAATGCGCTCGCACTGGCGCGTGCTCTCGGAATCAAGCGAAAGCTGCTCGAAGGGCCGCGTGTTCATCCGCTGCGCCTGACCATGGTCGCGGACCTGTTCCGCACCAGCAAGGAGACCGACGGCGAAAAAATCGCCGGGTCGCTGATCGCGGATCTCGCCGATGATCGCGAAGGCGACACCACCGTCGCCAGGCAACTCATCGACGGCATCCTGATCGGCCGCATCATCGACCACGCCCGCGATGAACGGGTCAGGCGTCTTGCCGATCCCGGGCTGGTCGTACGGCGAATTACTCCTGACATGATTCGTTTCGTCATGGCAAAGGGTACGCCGGCTCCGGGCGTCACGCTGCCGAAGGACTCGCTGGAGTTCGAGCGCTGGGACATCAGCAAGGAAGAAGCGGACGACATCTACGACGCCTTCGGCAGGGAAGGCACGCTGGTCGAACGCGAGGGCAGCGCCCTGCGACATCGCCAGGACGTGAGGACCGAGATGCTGCCGCTGATACGGGCGAACAGCCGCAAGCGGTTCGACCTCCTGCACCGGCTCGCATTCGACCACCTGCGAAGGGAAGCCCTCGAAGACGCGGATGCCTGCGCCGAAGCTATCTACCACGGCCTGTGGCTCGATCAGTCGCTCGAAGAGGTGGACAGCCTCTGGACGCATCTCCGGGCCGATCCGCGCATCGACCCGGAAGAGTTTCCGCGCGATTCACCGGCGGCTATCTACCTGCGGTCGCGAAATCGCGAACGGCTCGAGCTCCACGAGGTCAGGCAATTGCCGCGGGCGATTGCGCTGCGCTGGGTGGTGAGCTTCGGCGATCAATTCCTGCTGAGCTCGCGCCCGAACGACGAGCTTGCGATCCTGGATGCGGCTTGCGGCGGACAGCTGACGCTGCTGCGCGAATGGCCGGAAGCCTGGGCGGTCGTCGCGCAGTTGCAGTTCCGTGCCGGGCTCTGGCGCGATGCGCGTTACCGCATCCACGATTTGCGCAGCGAACGGCTGCAAGCGACGACCCAGTCGGCGATGACCCGCATGCGGGTGAGCATGGCCGCGACCGTCGGTGGACATCTGGAAGACCTGGGATCGCCGGATTCGTTTCTCCTCGGCATCCCCGATCCCGACCTGGCGGCGGAAGTCATCGCGTATTCCTTCCTCGGCCGCGGACGGGCACATTCGCCCGGTGATCAAGAATACGGGCTGAAATTTGCGGACAGGGCCACCGGCGCCGCTCCGTTCGCGAAACGCACACCGCACGGCTTGCGCCTCACGTTGCTGGCCACTTCGTTGCCGATTCCCGGTGATCTCGCGGCCGCGTGGGTGATCAACTGCCATCACCTGCCGCGTGATGCCCGTATTGGCCCGCCGCTGGTCCAGATATTCGAGGCGCTGCTCAAGGCAGGACACAAAGCCGTGGCCCCGGATGTCCGCAAGGTGCGCGGAATCTCGGGGTCCGGCGAGCTTTCCCGTGGGGCGCTCGATGACCTGGACGCAATCTGGCACCGGCATCAGAAAACGATCGCAGAGGTCGTCGGGAAGGACCAGGCGATGGCGAGGTGCATTCGGGCGATCGCGGTTTTTGACCACAGCGAGTGGCATCAATTGCTCGGCCATGCGCTCGAGCGTGCTTTCGACGTGGAAGGCTCGGGCTCGATGCTGATCGACCTGCTTCGCAAGGACCGCTTCCTCGGCATGTCCGGAAACAGCCGCGATACCGCGGACGCGGCCGTCCAGCGCGCAATCCAGACGGGCCGATTCCTGCACCTCGCCTATCTGCTCGCCGATCCGATGAAGGCTCGCGCCGACGCCAATGATCCGCTGCGTCCGCAGGAACGCGAAGATTTCAGTGACTATCCGCAATCGGTCGCTGGAATCGCGGTCGCGCTCAAGGGCTGGCATGAATACCTGCTCGGCAGGTTCGCTGGCGAAGAACCTCCGCCGCCGCGTGAAAATCCCGATGGCAAACGGCCGCCGGGCACGCCAGCAGTGAAAGTGCGTCAGCTGAAGTAGGTCGTCCCCGGCTCCGGCCGCACATCCTTCCGGGGATGTGTCCCCTTCTTCTTTTCCCCAATGGGAGGCTCGCCGCCTCACTGCGGCGCGATGATTTCCCGCACGCTGCCCCACCGATACAACAGGCCGTCGACGCCGACGTTGTCACTGCGGAAGTACACCGTGATGTTCGGCTTGCCGGATTCGGAGCCGGCACGCGACGTAGCGGCGCCAAGCCGCAGCGCGGGGTCAATGCCGGCCTTGCAGGCGCTCGCCCCGACGCCGAAGTTCGCGCCGGTATCGATGATTTCATTCAACTTCGTCCACGTGCCGCCATTCGTGCCGTTGGATTGGTCCAACCACAGCTCCTGCTTCACATTGCCGTTCGGCAGGTCGTACACCACGTGTTTGTAGCCGATCCACGTGTTGCGCGGCATGCCGCCCGAGAACAGCGGCTTGTTGAGGATCGCAGTCGACGATGGGTGATTCGTTTCCTTCTCGAAATCGATGCGACCGTCGTAGCGCATGCGCGCTCCGATGCCGCGCGTGTCGCACTTGTCCACGGTTTCGCGGCCGGTGGTGCCGTGATTCGAGCGCGCAATGGCGACCATGCCGCCATAAGCCGTGTTGCTATCGGCGACCCGCTGGAAGTACATGGTGATCTCGACGTTGCGGAATTGATCGACCTTCGCCGGATCGTGAACATACATGCGAGGGACTGCTCCTGTGATCCGCAGGACGCCATCGCCGGTGGTGCGATACGAGGCATCGCCGTGGTTGGCGTTGAACCAGGGATCGAAAGGGTCGATGCCCGAAAACGTGCGCGGATTGCTGTTCCATTTGGCGAACCATGCTTTGCCGCCTGAGAGCGTCGGATACAGCATCTTGACGCCAAACTGATCGTTGCCGCCGGGAGGCGGCGGGGGCGGTGGTGTAATCGCGGGCGTCGCGAAGATGCTCACCTCCGTCAGGCTGTTCCATTCGCTGCGGTTGTTCTCGTGCCCGAGATATCGGATGTATCGCGTCTGCACGTCCGGAAAATCGTACGTCTGCTCTGCCGTCGTCGTGCCGCTGCTCTCGGCGCTCCAGATCGTGGTCCACGACGTCCCGTTGCCCGACGATTGCAGATCGAACACGTTGCGACGTTGATTTCCCTGGTAGACCGCGATTGCGACGTAACCGACGGTTCGGACGCTTCCCAGGTCGTATGCGATCCACTGCCCATCGCCGCTCGCGGACCAGCGCGTGCCGGGATTGTTGTCGACCGTGTTCGCAGGCACGTTCCCGTCGTGCGTGCTCGCCGTGACATCGCCGGACGCAGGTGTCACTTCGACATACGATTGCGCAAGAACGTTCTGCGAGAAGAGGAGAAATGCTGCGGGCAGCAAGGCGATGATCGAATGCGAGAACGAAACAGTCTTCATGGTGCGCTCCTTGCACGCTGTGAACGAACTCCAGGGACCTGCAGGGCGAAAGAAAAGAGCGCCCGAAGGCGCCCTCTGCTGAAACCTTACTTGTTGAGTTTCTTCAGCTCGGCAAGAGTCTCTACCAAAGACGACAAGTAGAAATCAATCACCCGCCAAACGCTTGACGAGTGCTCGAGAAATCCTGGAACTCTGCTTGAGTGGCGTGTTCTTCAAGCCCATTTGTTTGACGGTGACGCCAGCTTGTTTCAGGCGATACGCCGAAACCTGGGCATCGATTTCCAAGGACTGATTTTCCAAAAGCTTCTTCGTTTCTTTGGGAACCACGACAACTCCCTCATGCGTGGGCCCATTGTAAGGCCGGAATGGCAAAATCAAATGCCCTTCGTCGCAACTCGAATCGATTTGTAACCTGCGAAAACAGGATAAGTCGAGTTTCCTCCGTCTTCTCTGCCGTCGGCGGAAATTTCGGCTTTTCTTACAAGGGCAACGGTGAGAACACAGGCATTGTCGCCCGCGTCGAGAATGATTTCGTGCTCGCCACAATCGATGTCTTTCCAAAGACCGATCGTCCGATTCTTGTCCGCCCGCTTTCCGGTGGTCGAAAGCGTTGGCCGGCTTCGCTCTGCCATCCCAAGGCTAGTGAGCGTAAGAACAGAGGTGCCAGGATCATCGGCAAGCACCGACGCGTACCTCGACGACCAACGGCCATGGATTTGCGGACCGTCCATGAGCAGCGCCACCAGGAGGTTCGGGCCAACGGAACGAATCAAATCTGCGGCCGGGTCTTGCCGGGCAAGGTCTTCACAGATGAGCGCGGTCCAGGTCATCCAGTTTCCAAGAGTCAAAAAGTTGAGCCGTCGCGGATGGATATCTATGTTTTCCCATATCCATTTCGCCGGCTGCACGTGGCCGGCAAGTTGATAGTCAACGATTTGCGTGCGATCGAGACGCCATCTGTGATGTTTGAATTGATAGAGCCGATTGTCTCGAATCAGAAGGCCGCGGTCCCTTTTCGAGGCTTTGCTTCCATCGCGCAGGAGTAGTCCCGCAGGCTGGAGCAAACACATGTTCAGGCCGCGCCGCCCTTTCGCCGCCGGAGCCCGCACACCCGCGATCAGCATTGCGCCTTGCGCGATGCAGGCCGCTTCGACTTCGAAATATTCCTCGACCGAAAGGGCCAGCTCGGGATACACGACGACGTCGATGCTGGCCGCCTGCTTGCGGGCAACACGGAACGCCTGTTCGAGCCACCGGGCGACGACTCCTTTGCTCGTTTGCCGGCTCGGGTTGTACTCAAAATATGTTCCGGTGCTGTTGAGCGGATGGACGACGCGAAAGTCCTCGCTTTCGATGACGAACGGCGAGGGTACCAGCAGAAAATTCAGCGTCTCCGCAGCCTTCTGTTTCTCCAGGTTCTCGAATGGACCTACCCAATGCGCTTGAATATCGTTCGGAAGGTACAGTGCCAGGTGGTGAGTGAGTGATCTGAGCGTCGCACCGCGCTGCGGGGTATGTTGCTTTGGAAGCACGCCAATCGCATCGAGCGGAATGTCCCATCCAAAGCTTTGACGGTCATTCGAGATACGAATTGCATTCGCAAGCGCCAGGAATCGTGTGTCCTTGCTCGGGATATCAATTCCTATTCCGCCGCAAGCTTCGTCCGCAATCGCCACCAGCGAGATCAAGCTTCTCGCGAGGGAAACATTTCCGTTGATGGTGCGGATCGACGTTGATTTTTCGTCGATCAGGCGAGCCCAGATTTGCCTGACCGCAGGTGGCAGAGCCCCCTTGAGCAACGAAGGTGAGGGTCGCTTCATCGCGTCGATCTTCTCCCGCCACAATCTCCCCACTTCAATCGCCTGGTCGCGAGTCATCCCGGATTTGGGTTTGTGCGCGAAGATCTCGATATAGGCGCCACTGAGTCGAAGCAGCGCGCCGGCGACAGCGAAGAGATCGGGCGGCCAGGTCGGGCACTCGAGAGGCTTCTGGCGAACCCTGCCGATGCTGCTCAACCAGTTGTGGATGGTCCGCATCGACGCAGTCTACGTCCGGAGAATTCGAGGTAGTTAGCGCGAAAAGCCGCTATGCGCACCAGCATCTCCAGCCGGTGTTCGCCCAATGAAAAAGGGCGCCCGAAGGCGCCCTGTTCGCAAGGAGGGGACAGTCTTAAGCCTGTCCCCGATCGCAGTCCGTCGGATCCGGCAGACGAAGATGAACAGCCATAACCAGCCTGCGCGGGAGGTTCCGAGACGCTCGCCAGCGCGGCATCCCGCGAGCGGGGTGCCGTGTCGGAGATACCCGGCCGCTGGCTAGCTACTAGATGCTCTGCGGGTCCTTCTTGGGATCCGATGTTCGGGTTCCAGTCCTCGGGGAAGTCGGCGTTCGTGGTCCCGGGCGGGCACGTCGTTTGCGTGTAAGTGATGGTGCCATCCGGGGCCTTGCACTTGAGCACGGCGGCTTGCGCCGGCGGTGCGTGGGCGCAAGCCAGGCCCAGGCACAAGGGTGAAACTCTGACGATTCCTTCGAATGGCCCCCATGATCCCTTTCACGTTTCCTTTGCGCAAACGGAAACGGCGCGCCGAAGCGCGCCGTTTCGTGACGAACTACTCGTGTTAGGCGTCAGATCCAGTAGACGAAGATGAACAGCCCTAACCAGACCACGTCCACGAAGTGCCAGTACCAGGCCACGGCTTCGAAGGCGAAATGCCGCTGCGGCGTGAAGTGGCCGGACATGGTCCGCAGCCAGATGCACACCAGCATGATGGCGCCGAGGGTCACGTGGAACCCGTGGAAGCCGGTGAGCATGAAGAACGTCGAACCGTAGATGCCGGTGGACAGCGTGAGGCCGAGGTGCTGGTACGCTTCCGCGTACTCGGTCGCCTGCAGGTAGACGAACAGGAAGCCGAGCAGGAAGGTGGCCGCCAGGAACACGTTGAGAACGACGCGATTGCCGGCACGCAGCGCGTGGTGCGCGATGGTGACGGTGACGCCGGACAGCAGCAGGATGATGGTGTTGAGCGCCGGCAGGCCGAATGCCGGGATGATCTCGAAGCTCCCATCGTCACGCGGGCCGAGCCTCGACGGGCCGTTGGTGGGCCAGGCGTTCTCGAACAACGGATGCAGCAGTTCGTTGCCGATGACCTTGGTGCCCTCGCCGCCCAGCCACGGCACCGACAGCGAGCGCGCATAGAACAGCGCGCCGAAGAAGGCGGCGAAGAACATCACCTCGGAGAAGATGAACCACATCATTCCCATGCGGAAGGAGCGGTCGACATCGAGACCGTAGATGCCGGCGTTGTTCTCACTGATGACGTCGCCGAACCAGCCGATGAACATGTACGTGACCAGCGCGAAGCCCGGCAGCATGGTCCAGGCCCCCAAGGCCGGTGCCCAATGGTTGAGCAGCGCGATGACGCCGAGCAGCAGTAAGAAAAACGACGCGGAGGCGATGATCGGCCATCGGCTCGAGTGGGGAACGTAATACTTTTCGCCAGCGGGGGCGTGTGCCTGTGACATTGGTGAATCCCTGAGTGCTAGTTCAATGAGCCCACTCGCGTGGACTCGTCATAGAAAGTGTACGAAAGCGTGATGCGGTCGACCGAGCGCGGAATCGCGGGATCGACCACGAAGCGCACGGTCATGGGCCGCTCTTCGTCGACCGCGAAGTGCTGCGGCACGAAGCAGAAGCACTCGGTCTTGCGGAAATATCCCGCGGCCTGGCCGGGCATGATGTTCGGCACCGCCTGCGCGGTGGTGGCGTGACCGGTGAGGTTGTGCGCCAGGAACTCGGCCTTGTAGAGG
>Ga0190271_10002101_pt1 | contig 11860 bp, 12 predicted proteins | sample Popmic356T_FD_133747 | JGI IMG/M metagenome (GOLD analysis project Ga0190271, IMG submission 133747) | Populus adjacent soil microbial communities from riparian zone of Weber River, Utah, USA - 356 T | ecosystem: Environmental > Terrestrial > Soil > Riparian zone | place: USA: Utah | collected...
TGCTGGATGCGGTGACCGAGGTGGTGGGCGCCGGCCGCACGGGCATCCGGCTCTCGCCGGTAACTCCGGCCAACGATGCGTCCGATCCCGATCCGCAGCCGCTGTTCGATTACGTCGCCGAGAGGCTCGGCGGCTACGGGCTGGCTTATGTCCACGTGATCGAGGGCGCGACCGGCGGCCCGCGCGATTATGTGCAAGGGGTCGAGCCGTTCGACTATGCGGCGTTCCAGGCGGCCTATCGCACGGGCGGCGGCAAGGGCGCATGGCTGGTGAACAACGGCTACACCAAGGAACTGGCCGAGGATGCGGTCGGCACTGGCCGCGCCGATCTCGTCGCCTTCGGCAAGCTGTTCATCTCCAATCCGGACCTGGTAGAGCGCTTCCGCTCCAACAGCGCGCTGAATGAGCCTGATAAGGCGACGTTCTACGGCGGCGGCGCGAAGGGGTATACGGACTATCCACGGGCGGCGTGAGGCGAAATAGAGGGGCATGGTATGCCCCCTCCACCGCCCTTCGGCGGTCCCCCTCCCCCGTAAACGAGGGAGGATTGAGCGTCACCACTGCACCAATACTGCAGCGTATTGAGGTTTAAGCGTGCGCGCTGAAGCTGCGGATCCTCCCCTGCGCAGCGGGGGAGGGGGACCGCCGGAGGCGGTGGAGGGGGCGTGCCCCACTGCTGCTGCGCGGCCGCTACTTCACCGCCGCGACCAGCGCCTTGTCGGGAAAGCAGGTGGGCGCCTGGCCGTCCTTGGCCTGCCAGGCGCCAATGGAGCGGCGCGTCTTGAAGCCGGGCAGGCCGTCGGCGCCGCCGACATCATAGCCCTTGGCCTCCAGCGCTTTCTGCAAGGCGGCGACGTCGGAGCGGTAAAGCCCGTCCACCGCGTCCCAATGGCCGGTAAAGCGCTTGTCTCCCCCGGCGATGCGGTCGGCGCCATGGCCGATGAACAGCGCGTAGAGGTCGCTCTCGTTGTATTCCTTCAGCACATAGAAATTCGGCGTCACCACGAAGGCAGGTCCATGCCGCCCGGCCGGCATCAAGAGATAGCCTTCCTTGCCGAGTTCGCTCTTCGGAAAGGGTTTGCCATTGACCCGGGCAATGCCCATCGCGGCCCAATCGGCGATTGGCTTGCCCTGATCGGGCCCTTCCAGCGCGCAGGACACGTCCTGCGGAACGCTGACCTCAAATCCCCAGCCGCGGCCCTTCTGCCAGCCATAGTCGACGAGGTAGTTGGCAATCGAGGCGACGGTGTCGGCCTGGCTGTTCCAGATGTCGGCGCGGCCGTCGCCATCGCCATCGGTGGCGTGCTTGAGGAAGGAGGTCGGCAGGAATTGCGGCTGGCCCAGCGCCCCGGCCCAGGAGGAGCGCATGGCGGCGCGCGGCACGAGGCCCTTCTCCACCATCTGCAAGCCGGCGATGAGTTCCGTGCGAAACATGTCCTTGCGGGTGGACAGCCAAGCCTTCGTGCCGAGAACTTCGAAAGCGTCATAGGGCATTTTGGCCGCGCCGAACCCGGATTCGCGGCCCCAGATGGCGAGCACGATGCCTGACGGCACGCCGGTGCGCTTTTCCACGCCGGCAAGCGTCTTCGACAGCGAGCCGGCGCGCGCCCGGCCGCCCTTGGTGACGGCGCCGATGGTCTTTTCGGCGAAGTACTTGCCGGGAGAGTTGAATTCGGCCTGGTGCTGGGTCTTTGGCGTGGTCGGCTTTTGTCCCGGCAGCACGAGGTCGGGTAGCTTGGTGTTTGGTCGGATGCCGTCGAAGGCTGCGTCGAAAGTGGGCTTGGAGACACCGGCGGCTTTCGCTTCAGGCCAAAGGTCTTGCGAGAGCCAGGACTGGAATTGCGTGTCGAGCCTGGATTGGGCTGATGCGGGGGAGGCGAGGAGGAAAAGGGCGGCAAGGAGGGAAGCGAAGGCGCGAAACCGGCTACGACCCCCCTCTGTCCTGCCGGACATCTCCCCCTCAAGGGGGGAGATTACGCGCGGCGCCGATGCAGGCCAATCTCCCCCCTTGAGCGGGAGATGTCCGGCAGGACAGAGGGGGGTCGTCTCAGGCCGAGACTCTCCGCAGGACAATTTCATTATTCTATCGTCCCCTCAAAACGCCGTGCGTGACTTCAGCGCCGCCGACAATGTTCCCTCATCCAGATAATCCAGCTCGCCGCCGACCGGCACGCCATGTGCCAGCCGCGTTACCTTCACCTCGAAATGCGACAATTGATCGGTGAGGTAATGCGCCGTGGTCTGGCCCTCGACGGTGGCGTTGACGGCGATGATCAGTTCCGACACGCCGCCGGCGGCAATGCGGTCGACGAGCTGGCGGATGGTCAATTGATCGGGGCCGATGCCGTCCAGCGGCGAAAGCGTACCGCCCAGCACATGGAAGCGGGCGTTCATCGCCCCGGCGCGCTCCAGCGCCCACAAATCCGAAACGTCTTCAACCACGATGATGGTCGAGCCGTCACGCCGGGGGTCGGTGCAGATCATGCACGGGTCGGCGGTATCGACATTGCCGCAGGTCGAACAGACGCGAACTTTCTGCTCCGCCTCCGCCATGGCAGCCGCCAGCGGCGCCAGAAGCTGTTCTTTCTTCTTGATGAGGTGAAGCGCGGCGCGGCGGGCCGAACGCGGTCCCAGCCCCGGCACCTTGGCCAGGAGCTGGATCAGCCGCTCGATTTCAGGACCCGCGATTCGCTTGGACATGGAAGGGATATAGAGCGAATGGCGGCGGTGGAGTAGGTGAAACGGTGAATGGTGAATGGTGAATGGTGAATGGTGGACTTATCCGAACCTAGCTTGCCAGCCGGTTGAACGGCAGGGAAGCGCATTCACCATTCACCATTCACCATTCACCGCTCACTGGCCGAACTGCTGGCTCACCAGCAACTGGCCAATCTCGCTGGCCTGCTCGTCGCTCGCGCCGAACGCCATGACCGGTTCGGGAGCGTCGAAACCCGACTCCATCTCAGCACTGGCCATCGCCGGCGCTGATAGTGGTGCGGGAATTGGCGCCTGCTGCGGCAACTGCGCTTGCGCGGCGCCAAATCGATCGGCGGAAGGCTGCCCAATGTCCGGCATGGGCTCGGCTGACGCCACGAGCGTTTCCGACGAGCCCGCCGGCACGGCGACAGGCGCACCGCCGTCTCGGGCAGTGCTTCTCCCCACGGGCGCTCCGCCATCGCGGCTGGTGCGGCGCTGGACGACCGGTCCGGAGCGGCCGCTCGTCATCGGTGCGGCGCTGGCCATCAGGATGGGAGCCTGGCGGGTTGACGGGGTCGAGCCGGCAAGGGCGGTGGAGACACCGGGAACGCCTTCCGCCGTGCCTTGCGGCGCAGCGGCGATCATCACCTCCGGCGCAAGCACCGGCTCGATCGCCGGCAAATCCTTCTGCTTCATGCGGCGGCTGCGCTTCTCGTAAAACTGGTTGCCGCCGGCCACGACCGTGTAGTGCATGTTCTTGTAGGGAAACCGCAGGCCTGCGGTGTGGAAGAACATGACTTCCTGCTTCACCTTGCCGTGCCGTTCGCCGGCCAGAACGGCGTCTGCGGCGTCCATCACATCGGGCAGCGCCTTGGAATTCATCGGGCGCGACAGCACCCCCGGCGCAAACTGGCGCCTCGCGCCGACCACGCTGCAGATGTCATTGCCCCATTTGCCGGTGTCCAGGCGGTTCATGACGACGGAACCGACGGCGACGAGGCCGTCGCGGCTGGAGCGGTTAGATTCGAAGAACATGGCGCGCGCCAGGCATTCGCGCTCCCTGGGGCTGGCGCGATAGCGCTTGCCGCGCGTCGACTGCCCCGAGCCGGACGGAATGGCCTTCGCCAGGGCGGAACTGGTGCCCGCGCCGTTCAGTCCATTCGAGCTTTGCGAACAGCCGGCAAGCAGCGCCAGCGATCCGATTGCAGCCAGCAGCGCCGGCAGTTTTCCGGAAAAATTCACGAAACGGGCCTCATTCCGGTCCCTGCCCGGCCCCCTTGGCCGGTCACGGTGGTGGTCCCCCGACCGCCAGTGAGTGCAGCCAAAGAGCCAAAGAACAAGGCGAAAGCATGACCTGAATATGGTGAACGAACCGTAAGCGAGTTGGGAGGGGTGGACAGGCAAAGTGCGCGCTCTATCTCCCCCCTTGCGGAGCAGAAAGCAATTTCAACAGCTTAGCGGTGCGCCGAGCCCCGAGGGGCGAGGAGAAAAGGCGCCGCTGGGTGTTAGAAATTGCAAGAAAGGGGCGGTTGGAAATCACTAGCCCGCCCACTGCACGCGATCTGCACGCAGCCGCCCCGATTCATCCACCGCGATTTCGCCGAGGATCGACGGGTCAGAGCGAGCCCCTCTTGCGATTTCTGGCACTTGGCTCGCCTAACGGCCCTTCGACAGGCTCAGGGCCTACTCGCTAAGATGCTGAAATCGCTTTCTCCCCCTTGAGGCCCTTGAGGGGAGGGGTAGGGGTGGGGGTAAATCCATATGCGATAGCCCTCTGCCGCAAGGGGGGAGATAGAGCGTCGTCACCCCGCGCGATTGCCCGTCGCGGCCTTTCCCGCTAAGAGGCGCGCGACAAATCGACGAGGCCGCCATGACCCCTGAAATCCCCGCGACCGCCGAGGCGCAGGCCGCGCTTCTTTCCCGCGCGCTGCCCTACATGCAGCGCTACGAGGACAAGACGGTGGTGGTGAAATATGGCGGCCACGCCATGGGCGACATCGCGCTGGGCAAGGCTTTCGCCCGCGATATCGCGCTGCTCAAGCAATGCCATGTGAACCCCATCGTGGTGCATGGCGGCGGCCCGCAGATCGGCGCGATGCTGTCGAAGATGGGCATCGAATCGAAATTCGAGGGCGGGCTGCGCGTCACCGACCAGAAGACGGTCGAGATTGTCGAGATGGTTCTGGCCGGCTCGATCAACAAGGAGATCGTCGCGCTGATCAATGCCGAGGGGGAATGGGCGATCGGCCTCTGCGGCAAGGACGGCAACATGGTTTTCGCCGAGAAGGCCAAGAAGACGGTGACGGATCCCGACTCGAATATCGAGCGCGTGCTCGATCTCGGTTTCGTCGGCGAGCCGGTGGAGGTGGACCGCACGCTGCTCGACCTGCTGGCCCGCTCGGAAATGATTCCGGTGATCGCGCCGGTGGCGCCAGGCCGCGACGGCCACACCTACAACATCAATGCCGACACATTTGCCGGCGCCATTGCGGGCGCGCTCAACGCCACGCGCCTGTTGTTCCTGACGGATGTTCCAGGCGTACTCGACCGCGACAAGAACCTGATCGACGAACTGACGGTCAGCCAGGCCAGGAAGCTGATCAATGACGGCACGATTTCCGGCGGCATGATCCCCAAGGTGGAGACCTGCATCGAAGCGATCGAGCGCGGCGTCGAGGGCGTCGTTATCCTCAACGGCAAGACGCCGCATGCGGTGCTGCTGGAACTGTTCACCGAACACGGCGCCGGCACGCTGATCGTGCCGTAGCCGCATGAAGTTCGCTTGGATTGCCGAACCGCCGTTCAATTTTCGCGAAGGGAGTGGAATTACCGGTTGCGATGTCGAATTAGCGCGACAGGTCTTCACGGAGATAGGTGAAGATTTCGAGCCGGTCGAAACCGATTTCGCGCAACTTCTCACCGGCCTTCAAGATGGCCGCTGGGACGTCACCACGGGCATGTTCATAACGCCTCAGCGTGCGGCGACCACTTTTTTCACTGTCCCGATATGGGCGATCCGTGACGGTCTGCTCGTTCGGACAGGCAGTGAGGATCCGATAAGCGGATATCGTTCGCTGGCGGCGTCTGGAGGAACGCTGGCCGTGATAGAAGGCCAGATCCAGAAGGAAACTGCGCTTGCCAACGGCATTTCGCCGTCTTCCATTCAAGCTTTCCGGGACTACAGCGAGGCGGCGGAGGCGGTCGTCAATGGGTCAGTCGATGCCTATGCCAGCGTGGAGCTTGCCCATCTTGCTTATATTAGTCGCGCGGGTGCCCCTGGTCTCACCTGCGTTCGGGCCCCTACTGCCGAGAAGGCTCCCGAACCGGGTGCCTTCGCATGCAGGACCTCGACCATTCGCGACCGGATGGACGAAGCCCTGCGCGACTTCATCGGGAAAGAGGCGCATTCACAGATACTCGACAAACTGGGGCTCACGTTGGAGACCTTGGCGGTGTGACGCGCGCCTCACCGAAACGCCAGCAAGGTCAGAATTCCCCCGACGATGAGAAGGCAGCCGACGACCTCCAGCCGGTTGATTTTCTCTTTGAAGATGAAGATGGCGGACGCGAAGGTGAAGATCAGTTCGACCTGGCCAAGGGCGCGGACATAGGCGACCGGCTGCATGGCCATGGCGGTGAACCAGCAGGCGGACCCCACCACGCCTGCCAGGCCGACGAGTGCGGATGAGCGCCATGCACGGGCAACGCGGCCAAACTCGCCGGGGTCCGTGGCTGCCATCCAGACGATCATGATCGCCGTCTGGAAGGTTGTGACGACGGCGAGCGTTACCGCAGCCTGCATCAGCGGGTCGGGTCCGGCGAGCGACAGGGCCGCGGAACGGTAGGCAACGGCGGAGATACCAAACAGCGCACCCGAGAGTATGCCGGTGAGCGCCGTGCGTCCGAACAAGGCGGCGACAAGGTTGCGCCAGGAAAGCGGCATGTGGGCTACGGATATCAGCATCACCCCCATCACGCCGACGACTATCGCCCACACCGCGCCGGTGGTGATGCGTTCCCCCAGGATGAGGAAGCCGAAGATCGCAGCCTGTACCGGCTCGGTCTTGGAATAGGCGGTTCCCACGGCGAAATTCCGCAAGGTGAACATGTGCACCAGAACGATGGTTGCAGCGATTTGTGCGACGCCGCCGACCATCGCCCAAGCGCAGAATTCAAGCGAGAGCGAGGGAAAGGCGCGGCCGGTCATGAAATGCAGTGCAGTGACGTAGAGGATCGCGATCGGGAAGCCGAAGCCAAACCTCACAAAACTCGCGCCCGTGACGCCAAGCGAGCCTTTCAGGTGCTTCTGAAGCGCCGACCGCAAATTCTGCAGGAAGGCGGCGGCGATGGTGATCGGTATCCAGAGTTCCATAAATGAGAGGCCCGCCGTGATCTACGCCGGCTGACATATCCGCGAATGGTTGCCTTGGGAATGCGGTCAGTTATAACGAAACGGATACGAAACGATTTGCGTCCAGATTTAGCCTATGTCCATCACCCTGCGTCCCAGCCAGGCGCTCCAACTCTGGCACCAGGTCACGCTCGCCGAAGTGCGCGGCGCCGCACCCGATCTGACGACCCGCCAGACGGCCATCCTGATGACCATCTATCTTGAGCAGCCGCCGCACACCGTGCGCGGTCTGGCGGCGAAGCTGGGCGTCACCAAGCCCGTCATCAGCCGCGCTCTCGACACGATGGGCATCCTGAAGCTGGTGGCGCGGCAGCGCGATCCGAAGGATCGCCGCAATGTGCTCGTCCGCCGCACATTGGAGGGCGCTCTCTATGTCGAGCGCCTCGGCGATGCTATCATCGCAAAGGCCAAGGACCTTCCGATTTGACCGCTTACGACAAGCGTCTGCACGCATTCCGCCCCGACCTCGCCGACGTCAGGCTGAAAAGCGATGTCGCGGCCGAACGCTATGTCAGCGGCGCGTCGGCGCGCGTGGCGGTTGCGGTGGCTGACATCAGGCGCAGGCCGGAAACCGGGGCCGGACTGGATACGCAACTGCTGCATGGCGACGATGTCGCCGTCTTCGAACGGCAAGGCGACTGGGCCTGGGTGCAGGCCGAGCGCGATGGCTATGTCGGCTACGTTGCTGCATCAGCCCTGGCTGAGCGCACGGAGGAAGCCACGCATGTGGTGAGCGCGCCGCGTAGCTTCGTCTATCCCGGCCCGGATTTGCGCTTTCCGCGCGCCGATGCTCTGTCCATGGGCTCAGCCGTGACGGTCGTGGCTGAGGCCGAGACCCGCGGCACGCGCTATCTCGTCCTGTCATCGGGCGCGGCGATGATTGCGGCGCATCTGCGCCCGGCGAGAGCCGACGCCACGGATTTCGTCGCCATTGCCGAGACTTTTGTGAACACGCCCTACCTCTGGGGCGGCAGTTCAGGCTTTGGCATCGACTGTTCCGGCCTCGTCCAGCTGTCGATGCGCATGTGCGGCAAGTCTGTCCTGCGTGACACCGACATGCAGGAGGCAACGCTGGGCGAACCGCTGGATACCGGTCCTGATCTGGGCAATGTCCGGCGCGGCGATCTGGTGTTCTGGAAGGGCCATGTCGCCATCATGACCGATAGCGAAACCATGGTGCATGCCAACGGCCATACGATGCTGGTGTCGCATGAGCGCCTGGACGAAGCGGTGAAGCGCATCGGCTATCTCTACGGCCAGCCGACGAGTTTTAGGCGGCCGTAGGCCGGCAAGGCATCCCACCCTGGGCCTTCGGGCCACCCTCCCCATCAAGGGGAGGGTAAGCGCCCGGCCTTGCGAGCGTCAGTTGTCAGTACCCTGCATTCCGGTCCACGAGCGTCGTCAGCGCCTCACCTCTCTCAAACGCGTCCATCTGCCGCAGCATAGGCCCGACGAGGTGGGCGGGGTCGGAGGTCGCCGCGGCGTGCGGGGTGACGAACACTTTCGGGTGGCTCCACAGCGGACTGGTCTTCGGCAGCGGCTCGACTTCGAAGACATCGAGGCTCGCCTCCTTCAGCGTGCCGTCGTCCAGCGCGCGCAGAATGTCGGCGTCCTTCTGGAGGCGTCCACGTCCGGCATTGACCAGCACTGCGCCGCCAAGGCCGTTGCGCCGACGCAGCTCGCGCAGCAAGCCGTAATTGATCATGCCCTGCGTCGCCTTGGTCAGCGGCAGCAGAACCACCAGAATGTCGGTGGAGTTGAGGAATGGGATCAGGCCGCTATCGCCGTCGAAGGTCGAGACGCCCGAGATGGCTTTCGCGGTTCGGCTCCAGCCGTTGACGACGAAGCCGAGCTTGAGCAAAGCCTCCGCGACCACGCTTCCGATGGTCCCGATGCCCATGATGCCGACAGAGATGTCGCTCGATGTACGCTGCGGCGGCTCGCGCCATATCTTCTTGGTCTGCTGCGCGCGGTACATTGCGCCATTGCGGTGGTGATCCAGCACTCGCCAGACGACATATTCCACCATGTGCTGCGTCAAGTTCCGGTCGACGACGCGCACGATCGGCACATCAGGCAGGCCGGGATCGGCAAGCACGTGATCGACGCCGGCGCCGATCGAAAAGATGGCGCGCAGATTGGGCAGCCGCGCCAGGAGATTGGCTGGCTGTTTCCAGACCACCGCATAGGTGATCGAGGGGTCTGTGCCGCCGTCCGGTTCCTGCACTACCTCCCGCTCGGCGGACAGCAACTCATGCCAGCGCCTCGGGTTGAAACCGGTGACCGAAAGAAGAACGCGTCCCTTGTCCATGACCACTTTCATAGAGCGGTTTATTTTGAGAGTGAAGCGGCTGCCGGCTGGTTCGGCGTTGGCGGGAGGCTGCGATCGATGCGTCGCGCTCTATTCGCTGACCGCTCCAACGGGCGCCGCTTCGATGCGGAAGGCAGCGGAAATCAGAGCGCGGGTGTATTCGCTCTGCGGTTTCTCGAAGATCTGCTTCGACGGGCCGTATTCGACCACTTTGCCGTTGCGCATGACGATCACCTCATTGGCCAGCGCGCGCACCACCTTGAGGTCATGGCTGATGAAGAGATAGGCCAGATTGTGCTTCTGCTGCAGCGAGCGCAGCAGATCGACGACTTGCGCCTGCACGCTCATGTCCAAGGCCGAGGTCGGCTCGTCGAGCATCACGAAGCGCGGGTTGAGCACCATAGCGCGGGCAATGGCGATACGCTGGCGCTGGCCGCCGGAGAATTCGTGCGGATAGCGGAAGCGGGTTTCCGGATCGAGGCCCACTTCGTTCAGCACATCGACCACGCGCGTGTCGCGCGCCGCAACGGAGAGCTGCGGTTCGTGTACCTTGAGCCCTTCCTCGATGATTTCGGAGATCGACATGCGCGGGCTGAGCGAGCCGAACGGATCCTGGAAGACGATCTGCAATTCGCGCCGCAGCGGCCGCATGCCGGCGAAGGGCAGCCGGCCGATGTCCTGGCCGTTGAAGTGGATCTCGCCTTGCGAAGAGATCATCCGCGCCAGGGCCAGGCCGAGTGTCGTCTTGCCCGAGCCGGACTCGCCGACCACGCCCAGCGTCTGCCCCGCGCGCACCGTCACGTCGATGCCGTCGACCGCCTTCACATGGCCGACCGTGCGGCGGAAGAACCCCTGCTTGATGGGAAACCAGACTTTGACGTCATCGCCCTGCATCACGGTCGCGGCACTGTCGTCCGCCGCAGGTGGCTTTCCCTTCGGCTCGGCGGCGAGCAGCTTCCTGGTGTATTCATGCTGTGGATTGGCGAAGATGTCCTTGGTCAGGCCTTCCTCGACTATCTTGCCCTTGGTCATGACGCAGACGCGGTCGGCAATCTTGCGCACGATGCCGAGATCGTGGGTGATGAACAGCATCGACATGCCGTTCTTCTCCTTGAGTCCGGCCAGCAGTTCCAGGATCTGCGCCTGAACCGTCACATCGAGCGCGGTGGTCGGCTCGTCGGCGATCAGCAGTTCCGGCTCGTTTGCCAGCGCCATGGCGATCATCACGCGCTGGCGCTGCCCGCCGGAGAGCTGGTGCGGATAGGCATCGAGCCGGCTTTCCGGATCGCGGATGCCGACCTCCTTCATGAGTTCTAACGTGCGCACTCGTGCCGCCTTGTCGGTCATCCCGCGATGCAGCTTGAGAATTTCCATGATCTGCTGCGAGATGGTGTGCAGCGGATTGAGCGAGGTCATCGGCTCCTGAAAGATCATCGTGATCTTGTTGCCGCGCACGCCGCGCAACTGCCTTTCGCTGGCCTTAAGCAGATCCGCGCCCTCGAACATGATCTGCCCGGAGGGATGGCTGGCTGGCGGATAGGCGAGGAGTTTCAGGACCGACAGTGCCGAGACCGACTTTCCCGAGCCGGATTCGCCGACCAGCGCCAGCGTCTCGCCCTTGGCGATATCGAAGGAAATGCGGTCGACGGCGGTAGACACCGCGCCGCCCTGGGCGAAGGCTACCGAAAGGTCGCGGACGGAAAGCAGAGGCTCGCTCAAAGCGCGGCCTCGACGTCGGTCTGGCGGAAATCGTCGCCTTTGAAGAGCAGGGGCTCGCCGCGCGTCTTTGACAACGCATAGGCGAAGCAATCACCGAGGTTGAGCTTTGCAGCATGGTTGCCCTTGCCGAAGCGCTTGTAGGCCTCGCGGGCGAGGTAAGCTTGTTCTGCGGTCACCGGTACAATTTCGATCTTGGCGGCCTGTATCAAAGCGTCGAATTTCAGAGCCTTTTCCTCCGACTTGAACTGGTCGACCCGGACAGCAGCCTCCAGATAATTTACTGGGGACATGACCAGATCGTCAGGCGTCTCACCGAGAATGTTTTCCATCTTCCTGGCGTCGGGTTCCTCAAAGAGAATCGCCAGCAGAGCCGAAGCATCGACAATCACGTGGGAAGGCCCCATTCGTCGTAAAGGTCAGAATGATCGCTGGTGACACCTGGTGGTATTGGACCGAAGCTCTTCACTATTTCCCTTATGCGTCGTTTCCGCTCTGCCACGTCACGTTCGCGATGCAGGCGGGCAATCTCGCCTTCGAGCGCTTGCTGGATGGCTGCGGTCAATGTCTGGCCTGTCTCGTTGGCGAGTTGTCGGGCCAATTGTTCCACCCGATCATTCTTGATGTTCATACCCATTTCGACCTCCATGGTAGAAATCCGGCAACATTATACCATCGAGGCATTCTTCCGCGCCAGCCTTTACCGTGCTCGTCCCTCACTTGAA
>Ga0190271_10002102_pt1 | contig 11856 bp, 15 predicted proteins | sample Popmic356T_FD_133747 | JGI IMG/M metagenome (GOLD analysis project Ga0190271, IMG submission 133747) | Populus adjacent soil microbial communities from riparian zone of Weber River, Utah, USA - 356 T | ecosystem: Environmental > Terrestrial > Soil > Riparian zone | place: USA: Utah | collected...
CGCCTCCGCCCGGATCGCAGAGGCGCTGTTCAGCGAGATCGCCACCTTGGGCGAGGCCTCAGCGCGGCGCATCTACGGCGATTTCGCCAGTCCGCAAATCGCCGGCTGGACGCGGGTCCTGGCCCGTTTCGCCATCCAGCCTCAGCAGAATTTCGCCAATACCAAGGGCAAGAACTCGGGCGACATCGCCCTTGTCATCGACGCGATGGACCTGCTGCATTCCGGGCGGTTCGACGGTTTCTGCCTGGTGTCTTCCGATGCCGATTTCACCCGACTGGCGGCGCGCATCCGCGAGGAGGGCGTCGACGTCTATGGGTTCGGCGAGCAGAAGACGCCCGAAAGCTTCCGCCAGGCCTGCACCCGTTTCATCTATACCGAGAACCTGATCGCGCCGGTTCCGGTCGACGCCGGCGCCAAGTCACCCGTCGCCGAAGCGCCGGCGACCAAGCGCAAGCCGTCCGAGGCCGCGCGCCTGATCGCGGCCATCATCGCCGATATGGACGAGGACGGCGACGGATGGGTGGCGGTGGGCGGTATCGGCAACCGGCTGCGCAACGCCCATCCCGACTTCGATCAGCGCACCTATGGCTACGCCAAACTGTCGGACCTGATCCGCGCGACCGGCCGGTTCGAGGTGGAGACCGGCGAACGCGGCGCGATGCGGATCCGCGACCGCGCTTAGGGATCTAGGCTCCGGCTTTAGGCTCTGGCGGCCTGACTGGCGGACACGCCCAGGGCCTGAAGCGCGGCGGCGGCGATGTGTTCGGCGTTCAGACCGGCCTGGGCGTACATGGCCATCGGCGCATCCTGGTCCTGGAAGATGTCGGGCAGGTTCAGGGTGCGGATCTTCAGCCCGCTGTCCAGCGCGCCCTTCTCGGCCAGCAGTTGCAGCACGAAGGCGCCGAAGCCGCCCATGGCGCCTTCCTCGACCGTGATCAGGGCCTCGTGCTCGCGCGCCAGGCGCAGGATCATGTCGGCGTCCAGCGGCTTGGCGAACCGGGCGTCCGCCACCGTCGCCGACACGCCCTTGGCCGCCAGCATGTCCGCCGCCTTCAACGATTCCTGCAAGCGCGTGCCCAAACTGAGGATGGCGACCGAGGTTCCCTCGCGCACGACCCGGCCCTTGCCGATCTCCAGCGGGGGGGCAAGCTCGGGGATTTCAACGCCCACGCCGTCGCCGCGCGGATAGCGGAAGGCGCTGGGCCGGTCGTCGATGGCGAGGCTGGTCGAGATCATCGCCGCCAGCTCCGCCTCGTCGGCGGCGGCCATCAGCACCATGCCGGGCAGCGCGCCCATGAAGCCGATGTCGAACGATCCGGCATGGGTCGCTCCGTCCGAACCGACCAGACCCGCACGGTCCATGGCGAACCGCACCGGCAACGACTGGATCGCCACATCGTGGACCACCTGGTCGTAGCCGCGTTGAAGGAAGGTCGAATAGATGGCGCAGACCGGCTTCATCCCGTCCGCCGCCAGCCCGGCCGCGAAGGTCACCGCGTGCTGTTCCGCGATGCCGACGTCATAGGTCCGCTCGGGGAAGGCCTGACCGAACAGGTCCAGACCGGTGCCCGACGGCATGGCCGCCGTGATCGCCACGATCGACGGATCGATCCTGGCGTGTTTGATCAGTTCGGTCCCGAACACCTTGGTGTAGCTGGGCGTGTTGGAGATGGCCTTGGCCTGTTTGCCCGACACCACGTCGAACTTGACCACCGCGTGCAGCTTGTCGGCGCTGCTCTCGGCGTGGGTGTAGCCCTTGCCCTTTTGCGTCACGACGTGAACCAGCACCGGCCGGTCCTCGATGGCGGCCGCCTTCTTCAGGATCGGCACCAGATTGTCCATGTCGTGCCCGTCGATGGGGCCGACGTAATAGAAGCCCAGCTCCTCGAAGAAGGTGCCGCCGGTGACCATGCCGCGTGCATATTCCTCGGCCTTCTTGGCCGCCTTGCGGAACGGCCGCGGCAGGTGCTGTGCGACGGATTTCCCCAGACGCCGGACGTTCTGATACGCCCCGCCCGACACTAGGCCGGCTAGATAGGCGCTCATACCGCCTACCGGGGGCGCGATGGACATGTCGTTGTCGTTCAGGATGACCATCAGCTGGCCACTGGTCGCCTCCGCGGCGTTGTTCATCGCCTCATAGGCCATGCCGGCCGACATGGAGCCGTCGCCGATCACCGCCACGACGCGGTTTTTCTCGCCCTTCTGATCGCGCGCGGCGGCGAAGCCCAGGGCGGCGCTGATCGAAGTCGAGGCGTGGGCGGCGCCGAACGGATCGTATTCGCTCTCGCTGCGCTTGGTGAAGCCCGACAGGCCGCCGCCTTGGCGCAGGGTGCGGATGCGGTCGCGCCGTCCGGTCAAGATCTTGTGCGGGTAACACTGGTGCCCGACGTCCCAGATCAGGATGTCCTTGGGCGTCTCGAACACATGGTGCAGCGCCGTGGTCAGTTCGACGACGCCCAGGCCCGCGCCCAGATGGCCGCCGGTGACGGACACCGCATCGATCGTCTCGGCCCGCACTTCCTGCGCCAGCTGTTTCAGCTGGGCGATATCGAAGGCCCGGGTGTCGGCCGGGAATTTGACGGTGTCGAGAAGCGGGGTGTCGGGCATCAGCCGTAAAACCTTGGAAAGTCTGATTGATCAACCCGCAGGTCGCGTCAACGTTTCGTATCAGGACCGGCGCTTTAGCACAAAGTCCACGCTGGCTCTGAGGATTTCGGCGTCCTCGCCGAAGGGCTCCAAGTGCGAGCGGGCCTGGTTTGCGAGATGCGCGACCCTGTGTCGCGCCGCTTCCAGACCCAGCAGGGTGACGAAATTGGTCTTGCCCAGGGCCGCGTCCTTGCCGCCCGCCGCCTTGCCCATCTCCTCGGCCGACCCTTCGGCGTCCAGCAGGTCGTCGACGATCTGATAGGCCAGGCCGACATCGTGGGCGAAGCTGATCAGGGCGTGCTGTTGCGACATCGAGGCGTCGGCAATGATCAGCGGGATTTCGAAGGCATAGGCGAACAGGGCGCCCGTCTTCAGCCGCTGCATCCGCGCCACCCCGCCCAGGTCGTCGCGCACGCCCAGGAGGTCGATCATCTGACCACCCGCCATGCCGCGCGCCCCGGACGCGAGCGACAGCCGCGCCGCCAGTTCGCACCGCACGGCCGCATCGTCGTGGGTGTCTTCGTGCAGGATGATGTCGAAGGCGGCGGTCTGAAGCGCGTCGCCAGCCAGCACCGCCGTGGCCTCGTCATAGGCGCGGTGAACTGTAGGGCGACCGCGCCGCATGTCGTCGTCGTCCATGCACGGCAGGTCGTCGTGAACCAGGCTGTAGGCGTGGACGCATTCCAGGGCGCAGGCGGCGCGCAGCACCGACCGCTCATCGATGTCGAACAGGCGCGCGGCCTCCAGCGCAAAGAACGGCCGCAGCCGTTTGCCGGGGCCCAGGGCCGCATAACGCATCGCCTCGGTCAGGCGCGATTCGGGGCCCTCCGCGCGCGGCAGCAGTTCATCCAGCGCGACCGTGACCAGATCGGCGACCTCGGCCACGCGGTCGATCACCGCCTGCTCGGGCGAGTTGGCTGCGATGACGCGGTTCAAGACCGGCCGCCCATTGCCGAGCTGACGCGGATAGGATTCGTCATTCGAACGACGCCGCCTCGACGCCCTTGGCCTGACCGTCCGGGCCGACGACGATCTTTTCGACGCGCAGTTGGGCCGCCTTCAGGCGCGCCTCGCAATGCGCCTTCAACTTGGCGCCCTCTTCGTACAGGGCGATGGATTCTTCCAGCGGCGCCTGGCCGGACTCCAGGCGGGACACGATGGTCTCCAGCCGCTGCAGGGCGTCTTCGAAGCTGAGATCGGCGGGGATGGCGGCGGCGGTGTCGGTCATGGCGCGGACCCTAATGGGGCGCAACCGCCGCATCAATGTCAGAAGCGGCTATCGTTTCTCGTAGCGCCGCTGCGACCAGTATTTGAAGCCCTGGTTGTGGACCAGTTTCCAGCCGTCCGCCTTCAGCGCGCGGCCGACCATATGGTTGAAATAGCCGTGGGCGAAGACCAGCACGTCCTGACCGCTTTCGGCCCTTTCGATCAGCTTGCGCGCCGCCTGATCGGCGCGCGCCTCGGCCTGGGCGCGGGTCTCCTGTCCGTCGTGATGGTCGAAGGCGTGCCACCAGAAGCGCGACACCACGCCCCACCATTTGGGCGACAGCTTGATCCATTCAGGGATAGGCGGCGGCGGCAGGGGCGCCTCGATGAACATGACGTCGGCCATCACCTCGCGCCCGGCGGCGGCGGCGGCGGCGGTTTCCTGGGCGCGCTGGCGGGTGGAGGCGTAGATGGCGCCGGCCCCTTGCGCAGCGGCGACCAGTTCGGGCGGGGGCGTCTGGCCGGCCAGCAGACCGCCGATCTCGTATTTCGCCCACCACTCCCCGTACTGGCGGGCCGTGATCAGGCATTTGCGCGACAGGGCCGGCTCGCCGTGGCGCGTCAGGATGATGGCGCCGGGCCGCAGGGCCACGAGCGCGCCGACGGATGGCGCGGCATCAGGCGGGGACACGGACGGTTCGGTCGAATCGAGGGACAGGGCGGGAGCTGACATGACAAACGGACGGGCCTTTGGTTTCAAGGCATTAAGCGTCCTCAGTCCTCCCCGAGCGCGGCGACGTGGGCGACCGCAGAGCGGCCTAGTCCTTCAAGGTCGTAACCGCCCTCAAGCGCCGACACAACCTTGCCCGAACACGTCCGACGCGCGACCTCCAGAATCGCACGCGTCGCCCAGGCGAAATCCTCGGCCTCCAGCGACTGATGCGCCAGCGGATCGCGCCTGTGGGCGTCGAAACCGGCCGAGATCAGGATCAGGTCCGGCCAGAACGATTCCAGCGCCGGCATCAGCCCGCCGGCGAAGGTCGCGCGCCAGTCTTCTCGCGCCGCATGGGGAACAACCGGGGCGTTGACGATATTGCCGACGCCCGTCTCGGACGCCGCGCCCGTGCCGGGATAGAGCGGCATCTGGTGGATGGAGGCCAGGAACAGGCTGTCGTCGTCTTCGAACGCGGCCTGGGTGCCGTTGCCGTGGTGAACGTCGAAGTCCACCACCGCCACCCGCGCCATCCCTTCGGATTGCGCCACGCGCGCCGCGACAGCGACGGAGGAGAACAGGCAGAACCCCATGGCCCGATCCGGCTCGGCATGGTGGCCCGGCGGGCGAACGGCGGCGAAGGCCCGGTTCATCTCGCCCCGCGCCACGGCCCGCGCCGCGTCGATCGCCGCTCCCGCCGCCAGACGGGCGGCCGGCACGCTGCCCGGCGACAGCACGGTGTCGGCGTCCAACGGGATCATCCCCTCGACCGGCGACGCGTCCAGCAGGCGCGAGACATAGGCAGCCGGATGCACCCGCTCCAGATCCGCGACCTCGGCCGGGGTCGCCGCGCGCCGGTCGCCGGCCAGCCCTGCGTCGGCCAAGGCGTCCAGCACCGCCTTCAGACGCTCGGGACTTTCGGGATGTCCCGCGCCGGGCGCGTGAGACAGCATCGACGGATGGGTGAAGATCGGCAGTTGGTTCATGGCGGGTTGGTCATTTCTCGGATGCGCCTTGCGGCCAGCCTATCGCAAGCCGATGTGCAAGGCGACGAAACAAGCCCGAGGAGATCGTCATGAAGGCCATCGGCACGACCGGCCCCCGCCCCGCGACCGACCCCGCCGCCCTGGTCGCCTTCGACGCGCCCGAACCGATCCTGCGCCCGCGCGACGTGCTGGTTCAGGTCAAGGCGGTCAGCCTGAACCCCGTGGATACCAAGGTGCGCGCCAACCGCCAGCCCGAGGAAGGCCAGACCAGCATCCTGGGTTATGACGCGGCCGGGGTGGTGATCGGCGTCGGCGACGACGCCAGCCTGTTCAAGGTCGGGGACGAGGTCTTCTACGCCGGTCAGATCGACCGGCCAGGCTCCAACGCGGAACGCCAGGCTGTGGACGAGCGGATCGTCGGACCCAAGCCCAGGTCCCTGACATTCGCAGAGGCCGCCGCCCTGCCCCTGACGGTCATCACGGCCTGGGAGCTGTTGTTCGACCGGTTGAAGGCCGGCAAGGACGAGGACGAGAGCCTGCTGATCGTCGGCGGCGCCGGCGGCGTCGGCTCGGCCCTGATCCAGATCGCCCGCGCCGTCACCAAACTGCGTGTCGTCGCCACCGCCTCGCGTCCCGAAACCCGCCAATGGTGCCTGGACCTGGGCGCCCACGCGGTGATCGATCACTCCGGCCCGATCGACGAAGCCCTTGCGGTGGCAGGCGAACGCGCGCCGAAATACATCGCATCCCTGACCCACACCCAGGCCCATTTCGAAGCCTTGGCCCGCGCGGTGGCGGTGCAGGGCGTGATCGGTGCCATCGACGACTTCAAGGGGCTGCCGGTCGAACTGCTGAAACAGAAGGCGGCCGGCTTCGTGTGGGAGTTCATGTTCACCCGCCCCGTGCAGCAGACCCCCGACATGATCGAACAGCACAGGTTGCTGGCGGAGGTCTCGCGTCTGGTGGACGCCGGCGCCGTCCGCACCACCCTGACCGAAAACCTCGGCGCGCTGTCGGTCGAAAATCTGCTTGAGGGCCATCGCCGGCTGGAAAGCGGCGCGACCATAGGCAAGATCGCGCTGGACGGCTTTTGACCTCTGCCTCTATGGGCGGATGATGACCGAGATCGTGATCCGCCCTGCCCACCCCGATGACGCCGCCGCCCTGGGTGCGCTGGGCCGCCAGACCTTCATCGACACCTTCGTCGAGGGGTTCGGCATTCCCTATCCCGAGGCCGATCTGAAGGCCTTCCTGGACGCCAGTTTCGATCCCGAGCCGATGCGGAAGAAACTCGCCGAACCGGGCTGCGCCTGGTGGGTGGCCGAGCGGAACGGCGAGCTGCTGGCCTTCGCCAACGCCGGCCCGAACGGCCTGCCTCACCCCGAGGCCCGACCGGAGCACATGGAGTTGCGACGCCTGTATGTGTCCAAGGCCGCGCAGGGTCTGGGCCTGGGCACGAAGCTGCTGAGCCTGTCGCTGGCCTGGATGGAGGCCCACACCCAAGGCACGCTGTGGATCGGCGTCTGGAGCGGCAATGAAAAGGCCCAGCGCCTGTATGCCGCCTACGGCTTCGAGAAGGCCGGGGAATACGACTACCCCGTCGGCGCCTGGCGCGACCATGAGTTCATCTTGCGACGCGGATAGACTATGTTGTCGATATGACCCGCGCCGAACTGCTGGAAAAACTGCGTGAGCTGAAGCCCTGGCTGGAAGAACAGGGCATCGTCAACCTGCGCCTGTTCGGCAGCTACGCCCGCGACGAAGCGGGGCCGGACAGCGATGTGGACCTGCTGGTGGATACATCCCGGCCCATGGGCATCGAGTTTCTGACCACGGAACGCCTCCTGGCTGAGCGACTGGAGACGCCGGTCGAGTTCTGTTCTTGGGAAGTCATGCGGCCCTATGTACGGAACAAGGTCGAGAAAGACCTGATCCTTGTCTGACGAGGCCGACGCGAACCTGATCGCCGAAATCCTAGACGCCGCCGGTCGTGTAAGGTCCTATATCGCGTCCGGAGGCCGGGAGAGCTTCATGCGTCAGACGCTGGTTTATGACGCTGTCTGCATGAACCTGTTGCGGACAGGAGAATGTGCACGCTTCCTGAGCGACCGCATAAAGACGCGCCTGCCGGACATTCCGTGGCCCGACATCGTCAATCTACGCAATCGTGTAGCGCACAGCTACGAGACGCTGAAGCCAGACGTGCTGTGGCTGATCGCCAGCATAAGCCTGCCGGAGTTGGATCAGGCCCTCCGCAGCCTGGACGACGTCTGATGCTCCTGCCCTTCTTCACCGCCCTGCGCGACGCCAAGGTTCCGGTGTCGATGAAGGAATGGCTCCATTTGATGGAGGCCATAGATCGCGATCTGGCGGGGCGCGAGGTCGAGACCTTCTATCACCTGTCGCGCGCGGTCCTGGTCAAGGACGAGAAACATTATGACCGGTTCGACCAGGTGTTCGGGACGGTGTTCAAGGGCGTGGAGACGGTCGGGTCGGGCGATGACCTGACGACCGACATTCCCGAGGACTGGCTGCGACTGCTGAACGAGAAATATCTGACCGACGAGGAAAAGGCTCAGATCGAGGCGCTGGGCGGGTTCGACAAGCTTATGGAGACGTTGAAGCAGCGGCTGGAGGAACAGCACGAACGGCATTCCGGCGGGTCGAAATGGATCGGAACGGGCGGGACCAGCCCGTTCGGCCACGGCGGCTATAATCCCGAGGGTGTGCGCATCGGCGGACCGGGCCGGCATGGCCGGGCGGTCAAGGTGTGGGAGAAGCGCGAGTTCCGGAACCTGGACGACACGGTCGAACTGGGCACGCGCAACATCAAGGTGGCGTTGCGTCGCCTGCGCCGGTTCGCGCGCGAGGGGGCGGCGGAAGAACTGGACATCGACGGCACCATCGACGGCACGGCGCGCCAGGGCTGGCTGGACATCCGCATGCGGCCCGAGCGGCGCAATACGATCAAGGTTCTGCTTTTCCTCGACATCGGCGGCTCGATGGACGGCCATATCAAGATGGTGGAGGAGTTGTTCTCGGCGGCCAAGACCGAGTTCAAGAACCTGGAGTTCTTCTACTTCCACAATTGCCTTTACGAGGGTGTCTGGAAGGACAACCGGCGTCGGCACAACGAGCGAATTCCGACTTGGGACCTGCTGCACAAATACCCCGGCGACTGGCGCGCCATCTTTGTCGGGGACGCGACCATGTCGCCCTATGAGATCACCATGCCGGGCGGTTCGGTCGAGCACTGGAACGAGGAGGCCGGCGCCGTCTGGATGAAACGGGCGCGTCAGCAGTGGGACAAGTCGATCTGGCTGAACCCGGTGCAGGAACGCTACTGGAACTACACCGCCTCGGTCGGCCTGTTGCGCGAGGTGATGGAGGAGCGGATGTTCCCCCTGACGCTGGAAGGTCTCGACAAGGCGATGCGCGCCCTGACAAGGTAGGTTTCGCGTCACGGGCGAGTTCCTGCCCGGCGAAATGTTTCGAGGGGCTTGTCCATGATCGCCGCCGCCTTCGCCCTGCTTCTGTTTCAGCAACCCACCCCGGGCGTCATGTGGGAGGCGCCTGCGCCAGACCCCGTGGTCGAGACGCCCGCGCCGACGGTGCAACATTCCGTGCCGGCGTGGGGTTTAGCCGATCCCTTCGGCTTCGAGCGCGCGCGCTGCAGTCCGCTGGTGCGCGGCGCCAAGTCGATGGAGACCTGCCAGACCGAAGTGCGCGAACAATTGGCCCTGGCCATGGGGTCTGATTTGCCGGACGCCCTGCATCCCAGCGGCATGGCGGGCGACTGCCAGATGATCCAGGCCAACGCCGGCGGCTCGGCCTATGCCGTTCAGTGCGGGCCGCAATCGCGGGCGACCAGCGCGCCGTCGGCCTTGCGGGAAATGGACTGCCGTCCCCGTCCCGTCGAAGGCGGCTTCAGTTCGGAATGCCGCCCCGTCGATGCTAGGGACAGCAAGGGCCTGTCGATCAATCTTTGGGGCAACAAGGACTGATCGAGACGCAGAAACGCCGCCCGCTTCCGCGGACGGCGTTTCAGATCTTCGCGCAATTCTGGTGAGGCTTAGGCCTTGTCGCGGAGGCTGTCCTTGACGCCGCCGACGGTGTTCTGGACCTTGCCCTCGACCTGATCAGCCTTGCCTTCGGCCTGCAGTTTGCTGTCGCCGGTCACCTTGCCGACGGTTTCCTTGATCTTGCCGCCGATGTTCTTGGCGGCGCCTTCGATACGGTCGTGATCAGCCATCTGGACTCTCCGTTTTCAATAGCCGCGACGTGGCGTTGCGGGTTGAAAAGGAAACGGCGCAGCCGTGCGCCCGTTCCGTACGGCTCAGCTTGCGCGACGCAGCCAAACGGCGACTGCCCAGGCGTGGGAATCGTGCCTCAGCCGCGCCAGGGCGAAGGTCGGATCCAGCCACACCAGGGTGTGGTCGTCCTCGCATTTCGCATCGGGATTTTCGGCGATGACGGTCGCGGTCCAGAAGCCGCCGACATTGTTCAACGGTTCTGAGGTCGACCGCACGAAATACTGGCTGGCCTCGGCGATGCGATTCAGCGGCGCGATGTCGAGGCCCGTCTCCTCGACAAACTCGCGTTTAAGGGCCTGAACCTCGGTCTCCTCGGCATCAACCCCGCCGCCCGGCAGATCGAAATAGGGACCGGCCTCGCGCTCGACGCGGACACAGGCGATCAGTCCGTCGCGCTCGACGATGCCGAACGCCGTGGCGCGGTGACGATATTCCGAAGCGGGTTTGCGAACGCCGAACTGCAACATGATAGATACCGACCCTAGAGGTCGAACGACAGCCGGGCGCGCACGCCCTTGTGCGACCCGTCAAACTCGACAACCGAGCGCAGACCCGAGGCCATGGCCGAGATGATCTTGCCGCCCAGGCCCGTGCCCTTGGGCGTGCCGTCGCCCATGCCGGGACCGTCGTCCTCGACCATCAGGGCGACCTTATTCTCGCCCTCGCGACGCAGATGGATGCGGATTTCACCGCCCTGCCCAGGTGCATAGGCGTATTTGACGGCGTTTGTGACCAGTTCGGTGACGATGACGCCGATGGACACCGCCTGGTCGGTCGTGACCGACAGGGGTTCGGCGTCCAAGGTCAGCTTGGGCGATCCCTCGCCCGGCCCGATGGATTTGGACAGTTCGTCCATCAGCCCCACCAGATATTCGTCCATGGCGACCGTGCTCATGTCGCCCGAGGTGTAGAGCCGCCGGTGAACGTGAGCGACGGCCTCGATGCGGGCCTGCGATTCGCGCAGCGCATCCTTGGCGCCCTGATCGGTGATGTGGCGCATCTGCAGCGACATGAAGCTGGACACCAGTTGCAGCGAGTTGCCGACGCGGTGATTGACCTCGCGCAGCATCGCCTCCGCCCGGTCGCGGGCCAGGCGGATTTCTTCCTGCGCCAGATCGTTCTCGCGCTGCAGCCGGCGACGCAGCAGGGCGTCTTCCAGCGCCGAGCGCAGCAGGGAGGTGAAGTCCTCGGACACGTCCTTGATGACATAGTCGGCAGCGCCCGCCCGCAGGGCCGCGACCGCGATCCGCCCATCCTGCGCGCCCGTCACATAGACGACCGGCGGCGGCGTGTTCAGCGCCAGGATGTCGGGCAGGACATCCAGACCATCGCGCGCCGGCATGTAATGATCCAGGGCGCAGATGTCGTACTCATGCTGCTGCAACAGCTCCAGCCCCGCGTCCCCATCCGGGGCGCAGGTGACGGCATAGCCGTGACGCCCCAACTCCTTCTCGACCAGCCGGGACAGGCCCCGGTCGTCGTCGATGTAGAGCAGGCGGATGGCCTGGGGCGTCTCGATCACTCGATCTCCGGCGCCTGGATCACCGACAGGAACAGGCCCAGTTGCCGGATCGCGCCGGCGAAGGATTCATAGTCCACCGGCTTGGTGATGTAGACGTTGCAGCCCAGGTCGTAGCAGCGCTGGATCTCGACCTTGTCGTCGGTGGTCGTCAGCACGACGACCGGCGCACGCTTCAGGCGGTCGTTGCCCTTCACCTTCTCCAGAATGTCAGTTCCCGACATATCCGGCAGGTTGAGGTCAAGCAGGATCAGCAGCGGGCCGTTAGCCAAAATTTCTTCGCTGAACAGATAGTCCAGCGCCGCGCCGCCCTCATCGAAATGCTTGATTTCGTTGTTGATGTTGGCCCGGCGGATGTTCTTTTCGATCAGCTTGGCATGACCGTGGTCGTCCTCGACCATGATGATTTTGACGGGTTGGGTCACAGCGCGCCTCCGGGTTCTGCTACGATCAGTCGTTTGGGGAATTTCA
>Ga0190271_10002103_pt1 | contig 11856 bp, 11 predicted proteins | sample Popmic356T_FD_133747 | JGI IMG/M metagenome (GOLD analysis project Ga0190271, IMG submission 133747) | Populus adjacent soil microbial communities from riparian zone of Weber River, Utah, USA - 356 T | ecosystem: Environmental > Terrestrial > Soil > Riparian zone | place: USA: Utah | collected...
CGCGAAGGGCGCTTGAAACGACCGAAAAAGCTCGTATATTAGGCGTCGAACTCATGATTGGTTTGATCAGGAGTGGGCCCTCGCCCGCTCCTTTTTATTAGGCTCATCGCTTCCTCGCTTTTCGGCCGAGGTCACGGCCAACTGTATGTCGAGTCCCACCAACGCAGATCGACGATTCGTCCGCGAGACGGGACCGGCACGCCAGATCGCCGATCTTGCCGAGCCCGTGCTCGAGGAGCTCGGCTTTCGGCTGATCAGGGTCAAGGTCTCGGGCCGCGACGGCGGCACGGTGCAGGTCATGGCCGAGCGGCCGAGCGGCGAGATGACGGTGGAGGATTGCGCGACCATCAGCCGGAGGCTGTCGCCTGTGCTCGACGCTTACGACCCGATACCTGGGCGATACCGGCTCGAAGTCTCCTCGCCCGGCATCGACCGGCCGCTGGTCAGGCCGAGCGACTTCGCGCTATGGGCGGGCCATGAAGCCAAGCTGGAGCTGAAGGAGCTGGTCGACGGCCGTAAGCGTTTTCGGGGTGTGATCGAGGGCGTGGAGCAAGACGAGGTGCGGCTGAGGATGGAGCTGGACGGCAAGGCCGAGCCGATCACGATCGGCCTTCCCTTCTCGCTCATCAGCGAAGCGAAGCTCGTTGCCGATATGGAGAGCTTCAGGACGGATCTCGCAGGCAAGAAGCCCGCACCTTGAGATTTGGTGCGGCGCGCGCCGGGCAAGGCGTGTCCCCGCATGATCGTAACGATTGGAGGAATGACAGATATGGCTCAGGCAGGCGTCAGCGCCAACAGGCTGGAGCTTTTGCAGATCGCCGATGCGGTCGCGCGGGAAAAGGCGATCGACCGCCAGGTGGTGATCGCCGCCATGGAGGATGCGATCCAGAAGGCGGCGAAGTCCCGCTACGGCAGCGAGAACGAGATCAAGGCCGAAGTCGATCCCAAGACCGGCGAAATCTCGCTCGCGCGGCTGCTCGAAGTGGTCGAAGAGGTGACCATGGATGCCACCCAGATCTCGCTGGGGGAGGCGCGGCGCAAGAACCCGGCGGCGCAGGTCGGCGACTTCATCGCCGAGCCCCTGCCCCCGCTCGACTTCGGCCGCGTGGCGGCGCAGAACGCCAAGCAGGTGATCGTGCAGAAGGTGCGCGAGGCCGAGCGCGAGCGCCAATATGACGAGTACAAGGACCGGGTCGGCGAGATCGTCAACGGCATCGTCAAACGGGTCGAGTACGGCAACGTTATCGTCGACCTCGGCCGCGCCGAGGCGATCGTGCGCCGCGACGAGACCTTGCCGCGCGAGAATTTCCGCTATGGCGACCGCATCCGCGCCTTTGTCTACGACGTGCGCCGCGAGCAGCGCGGCCCGCAAATTTTCCTGTCGCGCACGCATCCGGAATTCATGGCGAAGCTGTTCGCCCAGGAAGTGCCGGAAGTCTACGAAGGCATCGTCACCATCAAATCGGTGGCGCGCGATCCCGGCAGCCGCGCCAAGATCGCGGTGGTCTCGCGCGACGCCTCGATCGATCCCGTGGGCGCTTGTGTCGGCATGCGTGGTAGCCGCGTGCAGGCCGTGGTGAACGAGCTGCAGGGCGAGAAGATCGACATCATCCAGTGGTCGCCGGATGCCGCGACCTTCATCGTCAACGGGCTGGCCCCGGCCGAGGTGGTCAAGGTCGTGCTCGACGAGGATGCCGAGCGCATCGAGGTGGTGGTCCCGGACCAGCAGCTATCGCTCGCCATCGGCCGCAAGGGCCAGAACGTGCGGCTCGCCTCGCAGCTCACCGGCTGGGATATCGACATCATGACGGAAGCTTCCGAGTCGGAACGCCGCCAGGCGGAGTTCGCCGAGCGTTCGCAGACCTTCATGGAGGCGCTGGACGTCGACGAGGTCATCGCCCAACTGCTTGCGTCGGAGGGTTTCTCCTCGGTCGAGGAGGTGGCGTTCGTCGAACCGTCGGAGATCGCCTCGATCGAAGGCTTCGACGAGAACACCGCCAACGAGATCCAGACTCGCGCGCGCGAGCATCTGGAGAAGATCGAGGCGGAGCTCGAAGCCAAGCGCAAGGCGCTCGGCGTCGCCGATGAGCTCTCCGAAGTGCCCGGCGTCACCACCGCGATGCTGGTCACGCTCGGCGAGAACAACATCAAGACGGTCGAGGACCTTGCCGATTGCGCCACCGACGATTTGACCGGCTGGAGCGAACGCAAGGACAAAGAGACCATTCGCCATGACGGCATTCTCGACGGCTTCGGGCTTGCCAAGCCCCAAGTCGAAGAGCTGATTCTCGCGGCCCGTATCAAGGCCGGCTGGATCACCGAGGCTGATCTCGCGCCCGAGCCTGAAGAGGTCGAGGGCGAGGATGAGGCCGCCGCCGAAGAGGCGGGCGGCGAGGCCGCGCCAAGCGGCGCGAACGCCTGATGGCCTGGCGAGGAGACCATAGTTGCGGCAAGCGGCAGCTGAGCAGGACCACGGAAGCCAGAGCGCGGGCGACACCGTCCGCGCCTGTGCGCTCAGCCGCGCTCGGAGGCCGAAGGACGAGCTAATCCGCTTCGTCCTGGGCCCGGACGGCACAATCGTCCCGGATCTCAAGGAGAGGCTGCCAGGCCGCGGCGTATGGCTGACGGCGGCGCACGACATTGTCGCCGACGCCGCCAAGCGCGGCGTGTTCACCCGGGCGCTCAAGACGCAAGTCAAGGTTCCCAAAGGACTTGCAGGGCAGGTCGAGCAGCTTCTGGCCGAAGCCGCCTCGCAGGCGCTGGCTCTTGCCAACAAGGCGGGAGAGGTGGTGTTCGGCAACGCCAAGGTGGAGGAGGCGATCGGCAGGGGCCGGGTGCTGGCGCTGATCCATGCCAAGGAAGCCGCCGAAGATGGTTGCCGCAAGCTTGACGGCAAGGCCCGCGGAATGCGGGGCGAAGGCCCGATCCCGGCGATCCGCGTCCTTGGCGCGGATGAATTGGGTTTGGCATCGGGCCGGGCAAATGTGATACATGCTGCCCTCATCCAGGGCGGAGCGGCTCGAAACGTCCTAGCGGCGGCCTCGCGCTTAGAGCGCTACCGCAAGGGCCGAGCCGCATTTGCAAGCCAGAACGGATCGGATACGGACAAAGAATGAGCGAAACCAACGAGACTGAAGGCAAAACCGCTCGCGGAGCGCGCAAGATGACGCTCAACGTGCGCCGGACGGTGGAGTCCGGCCATGTGCGGCAGAGCTTCAGCCACGGGCGCTCGAAGTCCGTTCTGGTCGAGAAGAAGAAGCGCCGATCGATCGGCTCCGCCGGGGCGCAGGCGCCCGAAGAGGTTCAGGCCACGCCTGCCGCGCCAAGCGCCGAGGTAGCTGAGAAAGCCAAGCCCGAGGCGGCCCAGCCGCGGCGGAGTGGCGTCGTGTTGCGGCAGCTTTCCGACGACGAGAAGGACGCCCGCCAGCGCGCTCTGCAGGACGCGCGCGTGCGCGAGGCGGAGGAGCGCGAGAAGGCCAAGCAGACCGCCGCCCTCGATGTCGTGACCGAGGAGCAACGCGACCAGGAGCGCGAGAAGGCCGCCGAGCGCAAGCGCAAGGAGGAGGAGCGGCTCGAGGCCGAGACGAAGGCGCGCAAGGTCGGCGAAGAGACCGTGCGCAAGCATCTCGTCAAGGAGGAGCCGGAGGAGGCCCCGCGCGCCGCCGATGCGCGCCACAAGAAGAGTGTCACGGCCCCCCGCCGCGGCGAAGAGCGCAGGGTCAGGGGACGCCTCACCATCATCAACGCGCTCGACGAGGAGCAGCGTCAGCGCAGCCTAGCCTCGCTGAAGCGCCGCCAGGAGCGCCAAAAGAAGCAGATCACCGGTCCGCAGGCCCAAGCCAAGATTCAACGCGACGTGGTGATCCCCGAAGTTATCACCATCCAGGAACTCGCCAACCGCATGGCCGAGCGCGGCGTCGACGTCATCAAATATCTGATGAAGGACGGCGAGATGCATAAGATCACCGATGTAATCGATGCCGACACGGCCCAGCTCGTCGCCGAGGAGTTCGGGCATACACCGCGGCGCGTCTCGGAGGCCGATGTCGAAGAAGGTTTCATCGGCGCCGACGACCACGCCGAGGATTTGCAGGCGCGCGCCCCGATCGTGACGATCATGGGCCATGTCGACCACGGCAAGACATCGCTGCTCGACGCCATCCGCACGACCAACGTCGTCTCTCAGGAGGCCGGCGGCATCACCCAGCATATCGGCGCCTATCAGGTCGAAACTCCGTCTGAGCAAAAGGTCACCTTCATCGACACGCCCGGGCACGAGGCCTTTACCGCCATGCGCCAGCGCGGCGCGCAGGTGACCGACATCGTGGTGCTGGTGGTGGCCGCCGATGACGGGGTGAAGCCACAGACGGTCGAGGCCATCAATCACGCCAAAGCCGCCGGCGTGCCGATGATCGTGGCCATCAACAAGATCGACATGCCGGGAGCCGACCCGCAGCGGGTGCGCACCGAGCTCCTGAGCCAGGAGATCGTGGTGGAAAGCCTCGGCGGCGATACACTTGAGATCGAGGTCTCGGCCTTGAAGAAGACCGGCCTCGACAGGCTGCTGGAAGCAATCGCGCTGCAGGCCGAAGTGCTGGAGCTGACCGCCAATCCCGATCGGCCCGCCGAGGGCGTGATCGTCGAAGCTAAGCTCGAGCGCGGCCGCGGCCCGGTCGGCACCGCGCTGATCCAGCGCGGCACGCTTCACATCGGCGACCTCGTCGTCGCGGGCTCAGCCTATGGCCGCGTGCGGGCGCTGATCAACGAGCTTGGCGAGCAGGTGACGAGCGCTGGACCTTCGGTTCCGGTCGAGGTGCTTGGCTTCGACTCAGCGCCCGAGGCCGGCGATCAGTTCGCCGTGGTCGAGAACGAGGCACGCGCGCGCGAGATTACGGACTATCGCGTGCGCGAGCGGCGCAAGCGGCTGGCGGTGGCGGGCGCCCGCGGCAGCCTCGAGCAGATGATGACCAATCTGAAGGCCGCCGGCACCAAGGAGTTCACCCTGCTGGTCAAGGGCGACGTGCAAGGCTCGGTCGAGGCGATCACCACCGCGCTCGCCAAGCTTGGCACCGACGAGGTGCGAGCGCGCATCATCCATGCCGGCGTCGGCGGTATTACCGAGTCGGACGTGTCGCTGGCCGCGACCTCCGGAGCGGTGGTGCTCGGGTTCAACGTCCGCGCCAACGCGCAGGCAAGAGAAGTGGCCGAGCGCGAGGGCGTGGAAATTCGCTATTACGCGGTGATCTACGACCTGGTGGACGACATGAAGCAGGCCATGAGCGGCTTGCTGGCGCCCACGGTGCGCGAGACCTTCCTCGGCAACGCCGAGATCCTCGAAGTATTCGCCATCTCCAAGGTCGGCAAGGTGGCGGGCTGCCGTGTGACCGAGGGCAAGGTCGAGCGCGGAGCTCAGGTCCGCCTGATCCGCGACAACGTCGTGGTGCATGAAGGCAAACTGTCCACCTTGAAGCGCTTCAAGGACGAGGTGCGCGAGGTGACCGCCGGCCAGGAATGCGGCATGGCCTTCGAGGGCTACCAGGACATGCGCCAGGGCGACGTCATCGAGTGCTTCCAGGTCGAGCACGTCCAGCGCACGCTTTAGGGCTGGCCAGACATCCGCCGCGACCGTTCCGTGGAACCGACGCAGAGACTCATGCGGCGCATCTTGCTCCCCGCTCCCCCCTTGAGGGGGAGCACGCTCGCGCATCTCGCGCGAGCAGAGGGGGGTGACGGCAATGCGGCGCAACGCGACTCTCTTGGTGCAACCCCCCTCCCTATCCCTCCCCCTCAAGGGGGGAGGGGAGAGCAAGTGTCGAGACTGCGATGACAATTCGAGGCAAAGGCAAGCCGCCCTCCCAACGCCAGCTAAAGGTCGGCGAGACCGTCCGCCATGCGCTGGCCGAGATCTTTACCCGCGGCGAGATCGTCGATGAGGTGCTGGACCGGCATTCGCTGACCGTGCCGGAGGTGCGCATGACGCCCGACCTCAAGCTTGCCACGGTCTTTGTGATTCCGTTGGGGGGCGGCGTAGCTGCGGCGGAAGAAGCCGTCACCCAACTGGACAAGCACAAGCGATTCCTGCGCGGGCTGCTCGCCAAGCGGGTGAGTCTGAAATTCATGCCGGAGCTCAGATTCAAGGTGGATACCTCGTTCGAGGCTTCCGCCCGCATCGACGCGCTGCTCGCTTCGCCCAAGGTCGTGCGCGACCTCGACTCCTAGAACAAGAGGCGGCACAGGCGATGGCGCGGCGCAAAGGCCTACCGGTCCATGGCTGGCTCAATTTCGACAAGCCGCAAGGCATGACCTCGACCCAGGCCGTGACCCGGGTCAGGCGCTTATTCGAGGCGGAGAAGGCGGGCCATGCCGGGACGCTCGATCCGCTCGCCACCGGCGTGCTGCCGATCGCCTTCGGCGAGGCGACCAAGACCGTCCCCTATGCGGTCGAAGGCGCCAAGGAATATCGTTTCACGATCCGCTTCGGCGCCGAGACCGACACCGACGATGCCGAGGGCAAGGTGGTGGCGAGCAGCGATAAGCGCCCCTCGCGCGCGGAGATCGAGGCCAAGCTCGGCGAATTCACCGGCGAGATCGAGCAGGTCCCCCCGCGCTACTCTGCGGTCAGGGTCGACGGCGCCCGCGCGTACGATCTTGCCCGTGACGAGGAAGATTTCGAGCTCAAACCGCGGCGCGTGTCGGTTGTCCTGCTCGCGCTCGTCGCCCATCCGGACCAGGATCGTTGCGTGCTCGAGGCGCATTGCGGCAAGGGCACCTATGTGCGGTCGCTGGCCCGGGATCTCGGCCGGGCGCTCGGCACGCTCGGCCATGTGGAGGTCCTGCGCCGCACCCGGGTCGGCGGCTTCGACGAGGCGTGCGCGGTGCCGCTCGCGAAGCTCGAGGCGCTGGCCGCGAGCGGGGGCCACGAGGCGCTGCTGAGCGCACTCGAGCCGGTCGAGACCGCGCTTGGCGACATCCCGGCGCTTGCCCTGTCGGGCGCCGATGCGGATAGGCTCAGGCGCGGCCAGGCGGTATTGTTGCGCGGGCGGGACGCTCCGATCGTCGAAGGCATTGTCTATGCCACCTCGCGCGGCAAGCTGGTTGCGCTCGGCGAGATGGACAAAGGCGAGCTCAAGCCCCGCCGCATCTTCAATTTGCCGCGCTGAGGCGCGGAGACCGCCAAGGGAGGGAACTGTGACACGGAGCCTGCTTGCCGCGATGGCGCTCTGCTCCTCGATAGGTTTCGCCTCTGCCGCCGACGATGAGCGCTGCAAGGTGACCGACCCTACCGGGACGCCGCTTAATGTGCGCGAAAGTCCGAACGGCAAGATCGTCGGAACGCTGCCCAATGGCAGCACGGTCGCAATCGTCGCCGAGAAGAATGCCGCCAATGGCAAGCCCTGGGCCAAGGTCGTTGACTACGCCACCAGGAAGCCTCTGGGCTGGGTATTCCGCGAGTTTGTGTTCTGCTTCTGAGCGCCGTTATCCTGCCGAAATTCCGCTGGCCTCGCGGCGGATAATGCCTATATTGCGGCCATTCGCGGCGGAGCCCCCAGGGCTTCTCTGCGCGCTAGCGAGCCGACCGTGCTGGACGACATCCCGGCCCGGCCCTGACAATCCCTCAAACCGCAAGGAATCATCCGATGTCGATCAGCGCTGAGCGCAAGCAAGAGCTTGTCAAGGAATATGCGACCAAGTCGGGCGATACCGGCTCTCCAGAGGTCCAGGTCGCGATCCTGACCGAGCGGATTACCAATCTCACCGAACATTTCAAATCGCACGGCAAGGACAATCATTCGCGCCGGGGGCTGCTCAAGATGGTCAGCCAGCGTCGTCGGCTGCTCGACTACGTCAAGTCGACCGACGAAGACCGCTACCAGAAGCTGATCAACCGGCTGGGCATTCGCCGGTGATCGCCCTCCTCGTGGCGGGCCAGCCCGCGGTCGCGCTTGCATTCGACGTGAACTGGGCGGCCCTCGCGCCATCGGGCGCCAGGAGCGGCGCCACTCCTATCCACGCATTGGGACATCATCATGTTTAACAAACACACCGTAGAGATCGAATGGGGGAAGCGCCCCCTCAAGCTTGAGACCGGCCGCATCGCGCGGCAGGCCGACGGCGCCGTGCTGGCCACTTACGGCGATACCAGCGTTCTCGCCACTGTCGTCGCAGCCAAGGAAGAGCGGGCCGGCATCGACTTCTTCCCGCTTACCGTGAACTACCAGGAGAAGACCTTCGCCGCGGGCAAGATCCCCGGCGGCTATTTCAAGCGCGAAGGCCGGCCCACCGAGAAGGAAACGCTGACCTCGCGGCTGATCGACCGGCCGATCCGCCCGCTCTTCGCCGCCGGGTTCAAGAACGAGACACAAGTGATCGTCACCGTTTTGTCGCACGACATGGAGAACGATCCCGATATCGTGGGAATGGTCGCGGCTTCCGCCGCGCTGACGCTTTCGGGTGTGCCGTTTCTCGGGCCGATCGCCGCGGCAAGGGTCGGCTATATCGGCGGCCAATATGTTGTGAACCCGACGATCGACGAGATGCAGGAGAGCGCGCTCGATCTCGTGGTGGCCGGAACCGCCGATGCGGTGCTGATGGTCGAATCGGAAGCCAAGGAGCTGCCCGAGGACGTCATGCTCGGCGCGGTGATGTACGGCCAGAAGCACTTCCAGCCGGTGCTCGACGCGATCGTGAAGCTTGCCGAGCGCGCCGCCAAGGAGCCCTGGGAGTTGAAGCCCAAGGACGACGGCACGCTGGTCGCGCGGGTGCGCGGCGTCGCCGAGGCGGAGTTGCGCGAGGCTTATACGATCGCCGCCAAGCATGAGCGGCGCGACCGCGTCGCCACCGTCAAGGAAAGGGTCATCGCCGCGTTGGTGCCGGCCGACGACGACGGCAGCAACGCCGCCAAGCTGGCGAGCGCCTTCAAGGAGGCGGAGAAGGACGTCGTTCGCTCCAGCATCCTCAACACCAAGAAGCGCATCGACGGGCGCGACCTGACCACGGTCAGACCGATCGTCTGCGAAGTCGGCATCCTGCCCCGCACCCATGGCAGCGCCCTGTTCACCCGCGGCGAGACGCAGGCGCTGGCCGTCGCCACGCTCGGCACCGGCGAGGACGAGCAATATGTCGACGCGCTGCAAGGCACCTATAAGGAGACCTTCCTGCTGCACTACAACTTCCCGCCCTACTCGGTCGGCGAAGTAGGCCGCATGTCTTCGCCCGGACGGCGCGAGATCGGCCATGGCAAGCTCGCCTGGCGGGCCATCCATCCGGTGCTGCCGGACCGCGAGAACTTTCCCTACACCATCCGCATCGTGTCGGAGATTACCGAGTCGAACGGCTCCTCCTCGATGGCAACGGTATGCGGCTCTTCGCTCGCCATGATGGACGCCGGCATTCCGCTAAAGCGCCCGGTGGCTGGCATCGCCATGGGCTTGATCAAAGACGGCGCGAGCTTTGCCGTCTTGTCGGACATTCTCGGCGACGAGGACCATCTCGGCGACATGGACTTCAAGGTGGCCGGAACGTCCGAAGGGGTCACCTCGCTGCAGATGGACATCAAGATCACCGGCATCACCGAGGAGATCATGAAGGTCGCGCTCGACCAGGCGCGCGGCGGACGCCTGCACATCCTTGCGGAGATGAACAAGGCGCTCAACACCGCGCGGCCCGAACTCGGCGAATATGCGCCACGCATCGAGACGATCCACATCCCGGTCGACAAGATCCGCGAGGTGATCGGCTCGGGAGGCTCGGTGATCCGCGAGATCGTCGCCGAATCCGGCGCCAAGATCGACATCTCCGACGACGGCACGGTGAAGATCGCCTCGGCCAATGCCGAGTCGATCCGCGCGGCGATCGGCCGTATCAAGGGCATCACGTCAGAGCCCGAGGTCGGCACCATCTACCAGGGCAAGGTGGTCAAGGTGATGGAGTTCGGCGCCTTCGTGAACTTCTTCGGTCCCAAAGACGGGCTGGTGCATATCTCTCAACTCGCCGACGGGCGGCCGAAAGCCGTCACCGACGTGGTCAAGGAAGGCGACCAGGTATGGGTGAAGCTGCTCGGCTTCGACGACCGCGGCAAGGTCAAGCTGTCGATGAAGGTGGTCGACCAGGAGACCGGCAAAGAGCGGGAGAAGGTCGAGGCGAGCTAGGCTCGGCCAGACAGGCTTTTGCAGAGCCGTCTCGCTTCGACCGGGGCGGCTCTAGCCTTTTTTCTCGCACCGCCAACCGATCAGGAAGTACTCGGAATTCGACTTTTGCCACTCGTTGGCCTTGTCGCCGGCCTGCTTGATGCAGGACACCACGTCGCCCGCTCCGGCGCCGGGCACCTCCTTCTCGGAGCATTGCTCCGGGGTCGCAAGCAGGCAAACCATCACGATAAGTTCGGCCATCGCCGTTCCTCCAATCACTCAACTCATATCCGATAGACCTACTGCGCAGCCTCCCGCTGCGCCTGCGCCTTCTCGACGGCTTCTTCTAGCGCCTCGCTTTGCTCCATCGCCTTCAGCGACGAGAGATTCGGCATGGCGATGGTCGAGTAGCCGCAGTCCACGAGATGGATTTCGCCGGTGACCGCGCCCGACAGATCCGACAGGAGATAGAGGGCCGCACCCCCCACCTCGTCGAGGGTGGGCGAACGGCGCATCGGCGCGTTCCGCTGCTGGAAATGGAACAGCGTGCGCGCGTCCGAGATGCCCGCGCCGGCGAGCGTGCGCATCGGCCCGGCCGAGAGCGCGTTCACTCTGATTCCCTGCGGCCCGAAATCGGAAGCGAGATAGCGCACGCTCGCTTCGAGCGCCGCCTTGGCCACACCCATCACGTTGTAGCAGGGGACCACCCTTGTCGCGCCGCCATAGGTCAAAGTGAGCAGCGAGCCGCCCTGCGGCATCATGGCGGCAGCGAGCTTGCAGATCTCGGTGAAGGAAAAGCACGAGATCACCATGGTGTGTTCGAAATTCTTCCGCGTCGTGTCGCAATAGCGGCCTTTCAGCTCGTTGCGGTCGGAAAAAGCCAGCGCGTGTACGACGAAATCCAGCGACCCCCACTCCTTGCGGATTGCCTCGAACACGCGCTCGACGCTCTGCAAATCCTCGACATCGGCCTCGACGATGATCTTGGCGCCGATGCCTTTCGCGAGCGGCACGGCGCGGCGGCCGAACGCGCCGCCCTGATAGGAAAAGGCAAGCTCGGCGCCCTGGCCGTGCAGCACCCGTGCGATGCCCCAGGCAATCGAGCGGTCGTTGGCGACCCCCATCACCAATCCCCTCTTCCCCGCCATCAACGGGCCCGGCGCGGCGACATCTCTTGTTGTTGTCATGGCACTTACTCTGGTTGTGGGTTGATCCCGTTCAGGCTCCGTCCGCTTCAACCGTCCAGGCGACGAAATACGAGTGTGGCGTTGGTGCCGCCAAAGCCGAAGCTGTTCGACATAACGGCGTTAATGGCGACGTTGTCCTGGCGTTGGCGCGCGATCGGCATGTCGGCGACCGCCGGGTCGATGGTATCGATATTGGCGGATTCGCAGATGAAGCCGTTATTCATCATCAGCAGCGAATAGATCGCCTCGTGCACGCCGGCGGCGCCTAGCGAATGTCCGCTCAGCGATTTGGTCGCGCTGATCGGCGGGCATTTGTCGCCGAACACCTCGCGGATCGCCTCGATCTCCTTGATGTCGCCGATCGGCGTCGAGGTCGCGTGCGGATTGATATAGTCGACGCCGTCGACATTCTGCATCGCCATGCGCATGCAACGCACCGCGCCCTCGCCCGAAGGCTGTACCATGTCGTGGCCGTCGGAGGTGGCGCCATAACCCGCAAGCTCGGCATAGATGCGCGCGCCGCGCGCCTTGGCATGCTCGAG
>Ga0190271_10002104_pt1 | contig 11853 bp, 12 predicted proteins | sample Popmic356T_FD_133747 | JGI IMG/M metagenome (GOLD analysis project Ga0190271, IMG submission 133747) | Populus adjacent soil microbial communities from riparian zone of Weber River, Utah, USA - 356 T | ecosystem: Environmental > Terrestrial > Soil > Riparian zone | place: USA: Utah | collected...
CTGCCCGCCTCACCGCCTGTTGGTGTTCGACGTCGGCGAAGGCTGGGAGCCGCTGTGCGCCTTCCTGAATGTGCCTGTGCCCGACCGGCCGTTTCCCCGGCTGAACGACGCAACAGCGATGCGCCGCCGATTCGCTGCGATTCGTTGGGGAACCCGATCCGTGCCCGTCGTCGCCGCCGTTGTGCTGATCGTCGCGCTGGTACAGGGACGACGTAGCCGTCCGGTTGAACCGCGCCTCCACAGGAGTGGACCTCGTGCGAGCGACTGACCCGACGGCACGGCTCCTACGATTCGCGCGGTGACCCGCGACGAGGGTCCACCCTGACACCAGCCCGACGGTGGCCAGGGTGATGATGCGAGGTGGGAGTGCAGGAGTGAGTGACGAGCCCGAGGAATATGACGGGCTTCGGTCCGAGATCTTGACGCTCGAGCCGGGGTCGGTGGGATTGGCGCCGTCATCGGATCACCCGTGGTTGTGGGGCGTCCTCATGGACATGGCAGTGGATCGCGGTACGGCGACGCTGGTCTCGCTGGTGGACGGGACGACGAGGCTGTACCTCAGCACCGGAGGGGGCACGCTCGGCGCAGGCGCGTACCAGGACGTCGCGGACGCCACCGACCGACTGATCCGCGTGGCGGAACGCCATCTGGGGCTGTTCGAGCTGCCCGATGGTTTCGGTCTGCCCGGTGCCGGTCAGGTTCGCATCACTGCGCTGGGGTACTCGGACCAGCGATCTGTGGTCGCCGTCGAGGCGGATCTCGGTGAGGACCGCCATCCGTTGGCGCCGGTGTTTCACGCTGCCCACGCCGTCATCGCGGAGATTCGGCTGCTGAACGAACCCGCCCCGAACCGCCAGCCGTACCGACAGCCTGACGGCACCACGATGCTCATGGCGTCCGCCTATCAGGGCCAGGATGAGGTCGTCGCCCACCTGGTGGGTGCCGGCTACCGGGTGGACGAGGCCGACGACGTGGGCCAGACCGCGCTGATGTACGCGGCAAACGGCGGCCAGCCAGGATCGGTCAGGCTGCTACTCGGAGGCGGAGCGGACCCACGGCTGCGGGATCAGCAAGGAAACGACGCGTTGATGTTCGCAGCCCAGCACGGGCACATCGACATTCTTGGCGACTTGCTCACAGCGGGATCGGACCCGACCACCCGAGGGTCTCACGGCTTGACCGCGATCGGAGTGGCCCACCAGAACGGACACAAACGCGCGGTAGCTCTCCTGAGCCAGCGGGGCGGCGCCTTCTAGGTCTTCAACTAGAGCCCGCTTCGTGCTGCGCACATGGGGCTCGGACCCCAGTGACGCAGCACAAAGCGTGGGGCCGGGCGTCAGGCGGGGAGGAGATTCGCGATCGTCGGTCGGGTCAGCGCGTGGTGGGCGTCAGGACCTTCGCCACGAACGGCGAGGTCATCGACCTGAGGAGCGCGCTGTAGTTGGGCAGAAAGCGCATCTCGGAACCGATCGGGATCCGTTGGCCGCTGTCGACCACGAGGTGATCACTGCTGGCGCCGAGGACCTCGATCCCAGTCGACGGTCGCAGGCCGGCCGGGTCCGTGTCCTGTTGCCCCGCGGCGAGGATCGTCTGGAACGTGGTGCCGTGACCGACAGGATCGGCTCGAGTGCCGAACGCCGTCTGGGCGAGGTCGCCCCAGGGCATCGACGGCTTGGGCTTCGATTCGATCACCTCGGCGACGAAGGTGATCGCGTCCGTGTGGAGTCCGATGATGGGCGTCCGGTGCAGCGGCTCGCAGCCGAGCAGGATCGATTCCCCGAGTCGCAGATCGTTGATCCGCCCCGGTGGTGCCGCGCTCAGCGACCAGTTGAGGTTGGCCGAGTTCCCGCCCGACACGACGCGCAGGGGAATCCCGAAGGTTGTTTCGATCGAGCTCGCGAGCTCGGAGAGGGCCGTCATGTTCGTGGTGTCCGGGGCGATCCCGCTCCGACACGCCAGGTTGGTGCCGATTCCGTCGAGCGACAGGTTCCGGAGCCCCAGAACCGCCTCGACGACGTGGTCGACGTCGTCGGGCATGACGCCCTCACGCAGGTCACCGAGCTCCACCATGACGACGACGCCGTGGACCACTCCCGCCGCCCCCGCGGCCGTGGACAGCGCGCGGATCACGTCGAGCTCGGTGACGAAGCTGAGGTCGGCGTGGGCGACTGCCCGCTCCACCGTGCTGAGTGCCGGCGACCGGATGAGTCGCATCGGCGCCCCGATGCCGGCGTTCCGCATGGCCTCGATGTTCTCGATCCGTGAATCGCCGAGCGCCCTCACACCGGCGCGAACCAGCGCCGCCGCGATCCTCGGCGAACCGAGGGTCGCCTTCGTGATCCCCGTGACGCCGATTCCCTTCTTCGCGAGCACATCCACGAGGTGGGTGGCGTTGTGCTCGATCTTGCCGATGTCGATCTCGATCCGGGGAGCGCTCATCGAGCAGTTGCGGATTGCTTCTCCTGCAGCTCGGGGAATGAGGCGATGACCATCTCGACCAGCCGTTCCGGCGAGCGGGTGAGGGCATCAGTCGCGGGGATTCCGAGCTCGCACTCGTACAGCGTGATGGCGGCGCTGACCTCGGCATCGGTCATGTTCTCGTGGTTGATCGTGAGGCCGATCACCTTCGTGTCGGCGAACGTCTCGATGAGGTTGATCTCGGACGCCGGGGTCGGCATGGGCGTGTCACCGAAGTCTCCGAGCCGAACCCGCGCCGGCGCGTGTTGCAGCACGACACCATCGGGCTTGGCGCCGCGGAGGATGAACGTCGACGTGAGGTAGGCGGGATGGCTCAAGGCATCCTGGCCCTCGACGATGATCACGTCGGGGTCCTCACCTTCGAATGCTTCGACCACCGTCGCCTCCATCTCGCCCGAGCAGAACTGCGAGGGGATGGCATCGAGCGCGATTCCGTAGCGAGCGCCCTGGATCAGGCCGGTCTGACCGGTGCTGATCATCACGGCCCGGATGCCGTGCTCGTTGAGCGCCCGGGTCAGGATCGTGGCCGTCGTGCGCTTGCCGATGGCACCATCCGTGCCGAGCACGGCGATGCGCGGGCACGTGACCGAGTTGATGCGTCCGCTGTACATGCGCAGATCCGTCTTCGCCCGCGGTCGGCGGACGTCGTGGATCTCGATGTCGTTCGCGGCAGCGGCGGCGGCGAACTCGGGATCGTCGTTGAGGAACTCGTGGAGTCCGTTGACGACGTCCATTCCGAGGCTGATGGCCTCGAGCACGAGCACTCGCTCGTCTTTCGAGAGCATTCCGCTCGTCGGAGCCATGCCGAAGATGAACGCGTCGGGCATCGAACCAGCCAGGTCGATGGCGTGTTGGAGGTCGCTGGTCACCGGGATGCCATTGGGCACGCCGTCGAGAACCTCGCCGGTGTCGACACCGGCCTGCTCGCTGTCGATGACCGAGAGGATCCGGTAGCGCTGCGAATGGCGAACGAGTCCGTTGGCGGTCTTGCCGTCGATCTTGGCGAAGTTCGCTTCGCAGTAGATCACCGCGGTGGGGCGTCCGTCGGAAGCATCGGTGCCCTCGTGGGTGCGCGCGGGAACAGCGGTGCGAAAGGGATCTGGGGACATTTGGCTCCTCGAGAGGGGCTCAGAGGAGGCAACAGGATCGTGTCGGCCGATGGCCGAATGTCAACGGGAGGTCCCCACTAAGACGGGTGGAGAGACGACGCTACCGCAGGTCGGCCGGCGAAGGGCATTGCCGGGGACGCGGGCCGCCATCGAAATGCGGTGTCAGTCTCAGGAACGGCGACACATCGGCGCCGTCCGCGTACGAGTCACAGCTCCCGCGCCGGAACAGCTTGGCGGGACCGGTGACCTCGGCGTGAGCGGCGCTCACTCGTAGCCACGACCCTTCGTACATGGCGAGCACCGGGCAGTCGTTCTCCTCGAGGAACTCCTCGATACGGGTGTCCCGTGTCTCGCCCATGAAGGTGGAGTCCGGGTCGACATCGACGTAGTGCAGGTTGATCTGGAACGGGATCAACCCGAGAGCATCGAGGTGCGGCGGCTGACAGATCGGCATGTCGTTCGTCGTGCGGATCGTCGGGCAGGCCACGTTGGTCCCCGCCGACGCACCCGCGTACCGGGTCTCCCCAGCGCGCACACGCGTGGTCAGGCGCCCCAACAGGTCGCGGTGGTAGAGCGAGTCGAGCAGCCGGAACGTGTTGCCCCCGCCCATCATCACGACCTTCGCCTCGAGGATTGCACGGTCCGGTTCCGCACAGAGATGAGCCGAGGTGGCATCGAGGCCGAGTCCGGCGAACGCGTCGATCGCACGAGCGCCGTAGTCGTCCCAGTCGGCCAGGGCGTACGGGACGAACACGATCTGGTCATGGCCTGCCAACTCGGCGAACGCCTCAGCGGCGTGGGAGTACATGGCTTCGCCGAAGTTGGTGGAGTTGGACAGCAACAGCAGTTCCATGGGCCTTCGATCTGCTGTCACGGTCGATCCGTGTCGCACTGCGACCGTACCTGCCAACCCTCGGGTCCCCGGAACCGAGCAGGTTCAACAGCCGGTACCCACGACCCCACCGTTCGAGCGCGAGCTGTACTGATAGGTCAGACGACGAAGGGTGGGTGTGCCTCGCCGGTGCCGGCCAGGGTGCGAGCGAGGTGGGGGCGCATGCCGTGGCTGAACATGGCGTGCTGCCGGGCCGTTTGGACGTCGCGTAGGGCCCACAGGAGCGGGCTGGTGCGGTAGGCCGCCGCTCCGCCGCCGAGGCGGTGGGCGGTGGCGCAGACGTCGACGGCGACATCGGAGCAGTGTTGGGCGGCGAGAAAGGCGCGGGCCTGAAGGGCCCGGTCGACGGGCTCGCCGAGTTCGGCCCGGGCCCAGCACTCGTCAGCGGTGGTGAGGAGTCCGGCGCGGGCGCCGCGCAGCAGGGCGTCGGCTGCGCCGAGATCGCCCATGCCGACGGGGTCGTCGAGGAGGGACCCCCGCATCTGGGCCCGACGGTTGACAGCCTGCCGGTTCACCTCGTCGAGGGCGCCCCGGGCGATGCCGAGCGACACCGCAGCGAGCGGCGGGACGAGGACCACGAACAGCGGTAGGCGCCAGAGCGGACCGTCGGGCCACGGCTGGTCGGCGAACGAGCAGGTGTGCCTGCGGTCGACCACGATGTCGGTGACCGACGTGTCGTGACTCGCCGTGGCCCGCAGGCCAGCGACGTCCCAGGTGGGGTGGATCGTCACCTCGGATCTCGGCAGGAACACCAGGCGGGGTGCGGGCTCGCCCGGAAAGCGAGCGGCCAGACCGATCCAGGCCGCCTGCTCGCAGTTGCTGGTGAACGGCCAGCGCCCGGTGAGACGAACGGTGCCGTCCGGCGCGTCGGACGCCTCCGCCGTCGGGGCGAACATCGACGCGTTCGACCGGTCGGGGTCGGCGAACACCTCGGCCGCGCCGTCAGGCGGAAGGTACCCGGCGAAGAGGCTCGTCCCGAACCCGATCGCCGCCGCCCAGGCGGTGCTGCCGTCCGCGGCGGCGAGTTGCTCGACGACCTCGACAGTGCGCCGGGGCGAAACGGCGCAGCCCCCCAGCTCGACTGGCAGCAGGAGCCGGTTGATGCCGGTGGCGGCCAGCGCCGCGACCACCTCGGGGTCGAGGTGGCCGGACTGGTCGGCCGCCGCCGCTCGGTCGGCGATCAGGGCGATGACGTCGCTGCTGAGCTCGACGTCGAAGGTGAGCGTGGTCGTCATGGCTGGGCCTTTCGTCTCCTGCGTTTCACGTGAGCGAGGAACATGTCGACGGCGGCCTCGATGTGGTCGACGAATCGACGTCCTCCGGGGTCGTTCGCCCACTGCTGCTCGGTGAGCCCCGTCTGGATCGACGCCCACAGGTCGACGTCCGCCTGGTCGGTCACGCCGGCGTCGGCGAGAGCGCCGACCATGTCTCGGTACGACTGCCACGCCAGTTGCATCGACGCCTCCGATGGGGCGAAGCCGGGGATCACCCGTTGGAAGAGGAGCTGGTAGCGCACCTCGTCGGCGAGACAGAACTCGGTGAAGCGCCGTGATCCCCGCTTGAGCACCTCGATCGGCTTCCCGGAGCGATCGAGCCCGGCCATCCAGGCGTGGAGCTCACGGTGGCCCTGGGCGAACAGCGCGTCGTAGATGGCGTCCTTGGACGGGAAGTACTGGTACAGGGAGGAGGCGTGGAGCCCGACCCGGGCCCCGAGCTCCCGCATCGACACTGACGCGAGACCGTGCTCGCGCGCGATGTCCCCAGCCGCGGCGAGCACCTCGTCGATCGTGGCCTGCCGGCGGCGCTCTCTGGGTCCAAGTTCCAACACTGTGTGAATAGTCCAACAGTGTTTGGGTTCTGTCAAGCAGTCTGGGTTCGGTTCCCGCAGCGGACCATCACGCGATCAACCACGATGCGCCGGGTGTCCCTCCGACCCGGCTCAGTGGCCTCGGGTTCTCCCCAGATGCGGTGCAGGCCCGGAGGCTTCAGCTGAAGAAGGTCTCTTCGCCGGCGAGGGCGCGGCGGCCGGCCTCGGCGAAGACCTGTTCGAAGCCGCCGGGGGTGTACAGCTCGAGCAGCCGGGCCGGTTCGTCACCGGCGTTCCACAACGAGTGGCGCCGGCCTCGGGGCATCAGGAAGACGGCGCCCTCCTCGAGTCGGACCTCCTCATCGTCGACGGTGGCACCGATCGACCCACGGAGGACGACCGTGATCTGGTCCTCACCCTCGTGGACGTGCTCGCCGACGTGCTGCCCGATCGGCATGTCGACGGAGAGGATCACCACGGCGCCGTCGGTCGCCGCGGTGGGGACGATCTCGCGGAATGGCGTCCCGGCGAGGGGTTGGCCCGAACCCCAACCGATGGTTGCGATGTCGGTTGCCGTGGTGTCGCTCATGTGGCGCTCCCCGTGTTCGCTGGTGGTCGTCACTAGAGGTGATCACTAGTGACAACCATCAGTAGAATGACACCCATGCCGGAAGTCAAGAGGAAGATCAGCACGCGTCAGGCGAAGGCGGCCGCGACGCGACAGCGGATGCTCGTTGCCGCCTACGACTGCTTCTGCGAGGAGGGCTTCCGTGCCACGACGATGGACAGGATCGCCGAGCGCGCCGGCGTGGCCGTGCAGACCCTCTACTTCACGTTCCACACCAAGGACGAGCTGCTCCAGGAGGTCCACAACTGGACGGTGCTCGGCGACGACCCGACGCCACCACCGCAGCAGCCCTGGTACCTCGCCGCCATCGAAGAGCCCGACGCCCGACGTTCCCTGGCCCTCATCGTCGCGGGGGTCGTTGTCATCGAGTCGCGGGTCGCCCCGATGCTCCCGGTGTTCCACGCCGTCTCGGCCGACCCGGCTGGCGAGATCTTCCGCCATGCCGATGCGCTCCGCCGGGAGGGGATGGAGGAAGTCGTCGACATCCTCGTGACGAAGGCGCCGCTGCGCAGGGGCATGACGAAGCGACGAGCTGTGGACCTCCTCCACATCCTGATGGGACCCGAGAGCTACCGCTCGTTCGTCCTCGAGTGCGGCTGGACCACCAAGCAGTGGACCGCCTGGGTCACGGCCACCCTTTCCCGCGACCTCTTCGGCGACTGAGCAGCTGTTCGCTGCCGTGCGCCTGGGTCCAGCGTCGGTTTCGGTTGCAATGGCTGGGAGGCGAGGGCGCTGGATCACTGCTGCATCCTCGGATCGTGCGTCGGGTCGGCGTACCTCCGAGGGCAACCGTGATCGACGGCTTCGGGGCGCAGTTCGTAGTGCCAGGGTTCGTTGCTGTAGATCTGGCACAGCCCGTACTCGGCGCCGTGCCCGGACAGCCAGGCCGTGGCATCGGAGTGCCCGATGTCGATGGCGTCCCCCGAGACGTGGGGAGAGGTGTCGGGGGTGGCGACCCATCGGGAAGCCTCCTCGTCTGAGCCGTACTTCGAGACGGCCTCACGGAGCAGCTGCTCCTGGTAGGCCGGGGAACGCCAGCCGCTGTTGACGTGGAACTCGATCCCGGCCCCCGCGGCAGTTGCCGCCCGGCGGACGGCACGGAGGAGCGCTGGATCCAGGTTGGCCACGGCCGGGACCTCGTCGTCGAAGACCGTCACGCCGTCGGGGACGACACCGTCAGCCTCATCGAGCGCACCACCGTGATCGCGCTGAGGAAGGTCGCGGCGGCGTGCCGGCGACCCCGCGTCGACTGGTGGTGCCGACGATGACGCGGCCGCCTGCGACGATCGCGGCAGCGAGGGGGACCGCGTCGCCGTCGACGATTGGGACGAGGACGCCAGCGACTGGTAGCCGAGGACGCCGGCCACAGTCGCGCTGACGACGACAAGGGCAGCGAGGATGGTCGCTCGAGTGCGGCGGGCGGGTGTCCGTGCTGGTTCGCTGGAGGACATGCGCCCAGTCAAAGGAGCGCGGTGTTGCCAGCACGTATGTCGTTTTCAATACGCGGACGACATGCCGCGGCTGGGAGCATCGACGGCATGCGTGTGCTGATCGTCGAGGACGAGCCCTATCTGGCTGAGGCCATCCGCGATGGCCTGCGCCTGGAAGCGATCGCCGCCGACATCGCAGGTGACGGCGACACCGCTCTGGAGCTGTTGCGCGTCAACGCGTACGACATCGCCGTGCTCGACCGCGACATCCCCGGCCCGACCGGCGACGAGATCGCCGAACGCATCGTCGCCTCCGGCAGCGGCATGCCGATCCTCATGCTCACCGCGGCCGACCGACTCGACGACAAGGCCTCCGGGTTCGAGCTCGGAGCCGACGACTACCTCACCAAGCCGTTCGAGCTCCGAGAGCTCGTGCTCAGGCTCAGAGCGCTCGACCGCCGGCGCGCCCACCACCGGCCACCCGTGCGAGAGATCGCAGGCCTGCGGGTGGACCCGTTCCGCCGAGAGGTCTACCGCGACGGCCGTTACGTCGCGCTCACCCGGAAGCAGTTCGCGGTGCTCGAGGTCCTCGTCGCGGCCGAAGGCGGCGTCGTCAGCGCCGAGGAGCTGTTGGAGCGAGCCTGGGATGAGAACGCAGACCCGCTCACCAACGCCGTTCGCATCACGGTCTCGGCCCTGCGCAAACGGCTCGGCGAACCCTGGCTGATCGCCACCGTGGCCGGCGTCGGCTACCGCATCGACACAGGACGGAATGGCGCAGGCGAAGGAGGCGATCGTGGATAGGGCACCCGGGTTGAGCGTTCGCCTCAAACTCACCCTCAGCTATGCCGGCTTCCTCATGCTCGCGGGGGCCCTGCTGCTCGCCGCGGTGTGGGTGTTCCTCCTGCGCTACGTCCCCGAGGTGATCCAGCTCCCCTCACCAGAGCTTTCGGGTCCCGGGATGTTCGTACCCAACCGGTCCGACCTCTTGCGTGCCTTCGCCCCGAAGGTGGCCATGGCGCTGGCCGTCCTGCTGGTGTTCGCCCTGGTGGGAGGGTGGCTCCTCGCCGGCAGCATGCTCGCCCCGCTCACTCGCATCACGAACGCCACACGTCTGGCCGCGACCGGATCGCTCTCCCATCGGATCCAGCTGGAGGGTCGCAACGACGAGTTCCGCGAGCTCGCCGACGCCTTCGACGCCATGCTCGCCCGGCTCGAAGCACACGTCGCCGAACAGCAGCGGTTCGCGGCCAACGCCTCCCACGAGCTGCGTACCCCCCTGACGATCACGCAGACCCTTCTCGAGGTCGCCCGCAACGATCCGAACCGCGACGTCGACCAACTTGTCGACCGTCTCCAGGTCGTCAACTCCCGGGCGATCGACCTGACCGAAGCACTGCTCGTGCTCAGCCGCGCCAACCAGCGGTCGTTCGCCCAGGAAGACGTGGACCTGTCCCTCCTGGCAGAAGAAGCCACCGAAACGCTCCTCCCCCTCGCGGAGAAGCATGGCGTGACCATTCAGACCTCCGGCGACCCGACCCCCACCGTCGGCTCACGAGCCCTCCTGCTGCAGTTGACCACCAACCTCGTGCACAACGCCATCGTCCACAATCTCCCCGAACACGGCACCGTGCAGGTCAGTGCCGCGATCGGCCCTCGGTGCGTCGTGCTCACTGTCGAGAACACCGGCGAGAAGCTCGGTCCTCAGCTGGTCTCGACGCTCACCGAGCCTTTCCAGCGCGGCACCCAGCGCATTCGTAGGGACGATGCGGGTGTCGGCCTCGGCCTGGCGATCGTCGAGAGCATCACCCGGGCGCACGACGGAACACTCAACATCGTGCCCCGCCCCGCCGGCGGGCTCCGCGTCGCGGTGGAACTGCCCACCACCCACTGACGGAAGACCGGTCGCCGCGAGCCGTCGTTCGACGGCGCGCTCGCGTTGCTCGCCTACGGGTGCGCTGAGACGTTTCGCACTTGCAGGTGTGTCCGCCGATCGGTAGAAACACGACTAATCAGATCAACAATTGGTGAAAAGCGACATGAGTGACACCTCGACCCGTCCCCGCCCGGGCTCCGGAAGGAGCACCAGACCGAACCGGCGGAGGGCGCGCGCCTGGGCATTGCGGGTCACCGCGCTCGCCCTGGTGCTGGGGATGTGGCAGTTCGTGACCGTCCTCGAGGTCTGGCCTCCGGTCATCGTGCCGCCGCCGTCGTCGGTGTGGGACCGGTTCGTTCAGTCGGTCACGGTGCACGACGGGGTGAAGGGCCTCTCGAATGCCTACCTGTGGGAACACCTCTGGGCCAGTGGCTGGCGATTGATCCAGGGGATCACCTGGGCCGTCGTCATCGGCGTGCCCCTCGGTCTCGCACTGGCACTCATCCGACCCGTGCGTACGGTCCTGCGGCCCTATGTCGACTTCATCCGCAGCCTGCCGCCCCTTGCCTACTTCAGCATCCTGATCATCTGGTTCGGCATCGAGGACGCCTCGAAGGTCTGGCTCCTCTTCCTCGCCGCCATCGCTCCGATCGCACTGTCGGTCGTCGCAGGTGTCGACAGCATCCGCCCGGCGTGGACCGAGTCGGCCCGGGCCCTCGGCGCCAGCCGCACGCAGACCGTGATCCGTACCGTGATCCCGGCGGTGCTTCCTGACTTCTTCACGGGCCTCCGTCTCGCCATCGGCTTCGCCTTCACGACGATCGTGGCGGCCGAGACCGTCAACGGCCTGCCGGGCATCGGCGGCCTCGCGTGGGAGACCAAGAAGTTCCAACAGACCGACATCGCCGTGCTGTGCGTGATCGTCATCGGCCTCACCGCCGTCCTGATCGATCAGCTCATCCGCGCCGTCGAGCACCAACTCGTGCCCTGGAAGGGCCGGGTCTAGGTGCAGCCCCCCACATCCCTTCAGTAACCCCGAAAGAGAGCCCAAATCGTGAGATCCAACCTTCGTCGAACCCTGCTCGGCGTTCTCGTCATCACCGTCGCCCTGGTGGGCGCCGCATGCGGTGACGACGATGCCGGCGCGAGCGGCGACGGGAGCGGTGGCGACAACTCCTCCGCAACCGCTCCGGAAACCATCACCATCGGATACCAGGCCATCCCGAACGGCGATCTGGTGGTGAAGCACGAGGGCTACCTCGAGTCGGCCTTTCCCGACACGACCATCGAGTGGAAGGTCTTCGACTCGGGAGGCTCGGTCAACGAGGCGATCCTCGGCGGCAGCATCGATTTCGGCCTGGCCGGCTCGAGTCCCGTTTCGCGAGGTCTGGCACAGCCGATCGAATACCAGGTGCCGTGGATCCACGACGTCATCGGCAAGGCGGAGGCGCTCGTGGTTCGTGACGACATCGCGTCGATCGACGACCTGAAGGGCAAGACGATCGCGACGCCGTTCGCGTCGACCGCGCACTACAGCCTGCTCGCCGCGCTCGACGACGCCGGCGTGCCCGAGACCGACGTCAAGATCATCGACGCCGAGCCCGACGCGATCTACGCGGCGTGGACGGCGAAG